>Ga0190275_10000523_pt1 | contig 33090 bp, 26 predicted proteins | sample Popmic550T_FD_133745 | JGI IMG/M metagenome (GOLD analysis project Ga0190275, IMG submission 133745) | Populus adjacent soil microbial communities from riparian zone of Yellowstone River, Montana, USA - 550 T | ecosystem: Environmental > Terrestrial > Soil > Riparian zone > Trees stand | place...
CAGCAGATCGGCCTGCCCGACCCCCGCTTCTTCATCTACTGGGACGACCAGATGTACGGCTGGCTCGCCTCCCGCAAGACCACGTCGGTGATCGTGAACGAATTCGTGCTGCGGCGCACCCGCGAGATCAAGCAGTGGGACATGGGCATCCGTCATATGAACGCCTCGAGCAATGCGTACCGGTACTACATCATGCGCAACCGCGGGCACATGAAGAACTACTACCGCTCGCTCGGCGTCTACAACCCGGTGCTGTTCGGCGCCGGAACGGCGCTCACGTTCGCCAAGGAGCTCATCCGCCTGCTCGCCGTCGAGCGCACCGTCCGGGGCACCAGCAACCTCTTCCGCGGCATCCGGGACGGGCGCCGGATCGCGAAGGACGCTGCGTGGCGGCCGATGCCGCCGCTGGTCGAAGCCTCTCGATGAGCGGCACGCCCACTCCCTTCCCCGCTCGCCCGGAACCGGAGTGACGTCCACCTCACCATGAGCCGACCCGCTCTGATGACAGAACACCCCGCCGCGTCGGTGCACCGCGTGCCACGTATGCGCTGGGACGCGGTGACCTTCGCACTGCTCGCGACCATCGTCATCGGCTCGATCCTTCGCTTCGCGGGCATCATGTGGGGTCTGCCCATGCTCCTGCACGGGGACGAGGCGGTGATCGTCGACAACGCGATCGACATGATCCGGAGGAACTCCTTCGAGCCCGCGTTCTTCATGCGCCCGGATCACCTCGAGATCCAGCTCGGTTCGCTCGCCTACCAGGTGTGGGCTCACGTCTTCAACGGCGCCTCGCCCCTCGCACTCTTCGCCGCAGATCCCGCACCGTTCTATGCCATCTCCCGCGGAATCGTCGCGCTCTTCGGCTCGGGCATGATCGTGCTCGCCTACCTGATCGGTCGGCCCTTCAGTCGCCCGGCCGGCTTGTGGATGGCGGTGGCGGTCGCCTTCTTCCCCCCGTTCGTCGAACACTCGCGGTACGCCACCCCGGATATCCCCCTGACCTTCACCGTGATGGTGGTGATCCTCGGCTGTGTCCTGTACATCCGCGGCGGATCGTGGTGGGCGCTCGTGCTCGCGTGCGCCGGGGTCGCACTCGGCATCACCGTGAAGTACCCCGCGGCGCTCGGCTCGATCATGGTGGCGGCGGCGGTGATCATCGACGCGGCCACGACGCGCCGGCCGTGGCGCATCGCGATCCGCGGCGCCGCATCCGCGGGCATGGTCGTGGCCATGACGTTCCTTCTCTCCCCGGTCCTGTTCACGAACGGGGCAGAAGTCGTCCGGCAGCTCTCCGCGCAGAACTCCGACCAGCACCTCGGGGCGAGCGGCTTGAACGGGGCGGGCAATCTCGGGTTCTACGCGACCCAGTTCCTCAGCCACGGCGGCGCTACGATGGTCGCGTTCGCTGCGGTCGGGATCGTCTGGGCCATCCTGGCCAGACGCGAGGATGCCGTGCCGCTGCTCCTCGGCGGCGTGTACTGGCTCGCGCTCAGCTCACTCGCTCTGCATTGGGACAGGTGGGGACTTCCCATGTATCTGAGCGTGGTGCTCCTGGCGGGTCTGGGCTTCTACGGAGCATGGGTCGCGTCCGATCGGCTGGGTCGCAGCCGCACCGTCGTTCGCTGGAGCGTGGCGGTGGTCGCATCCCTCACCCTGCTGTCTCTCATCCTCGGCTCGTGCATGCAGCTGGCCTACGCGCAGGCCGAGGACACCCGCGTGGCCTCGACCCGCGGTATCGCCGATCTCGGCGCGACCATCGACAACACCGCTTTCGACGGCTACACGCCGATCAACCCGAGCGGGCCCGGCTCCGTGATCCAAGACCTGACGGTCCTCGACGGCGCCGTCGCCCTGCGCAACCCCGACCTGCGCATCGAGTACGTGCTGACCTCGTCCAGCATGGTCGATCGATACCTGGCGGATTCCCGACGTCCCGAAGAGCAGCTCCTCTATACCACGATCGCCGAGACGCTTCCCGTCGAGACGACGTGGGACTCTGTCGGGGAAGCTCCCCCGGGTCCGTGGGTCATCGATCGCCTCATCGGATCGGTCGGGTACCTGATCGAGCTCGCCGCCGGTGGGCTGGTGGGCCCGGACATCGTGCTCTACCGGCTTGCGGGGTGACCCGGCCAGCGCTCGTTAGAGCGCCGGCTCATCCGCCGTTGTAGTCCGCGTTGTAGCGATCGAGCACGTCTGCGATCGGAGCATCCATCGCGAGTCTGCCCTTGTCGAGGTAGAGGCCGCGCGTGCAGAAGCGGCGCAGATCCTTCTCGTTGTGGCTGACGAAGAACAGCGTCCGGCCGTCGGCGAGGAGTTCGTCGATCCGCGTGTAGCACTTCTCCCGGAATGCCTTGTCGCCGACCGCGAGCACCTCATCGACGAGCAGGATCGGCTCCTCGAGCTGCGAGACGACCGAGAACGCCAGCCGCACCTTCATGCCGTTGGAGAGGTGCTTGTAGGGCGTGTCGATCGAGTCGTGCAGCTCGGCGAAATCGATGATCCCGTCGAATCGCCGTGAGACCTCGGCGCGCGACATCCCGTGCAGTCCCGCCGTCAGCCGCACGTTCTCACGAACGGTCAGGTCCCCGACGAAGCCGCCGGTGATCTCGATGAGGGGTGCGACACCGCCGTGGACGGTCACCGACCCCTCGTCCGGCAGGAGAACGCCGGCGACCAGCTTCAGGAGCGTGGACTTGCCCTGGCCGTTGCGTCCCACGACGCCGATCGACTCGCCGGGTTGCACATCGAAGGCGACGTTGCGGAGCGCCCAGAACTCACCGGGCTTGGACCGACGGGAAGAGTCTGAGAACAGATCCTTGAAGCTGCGCCGCCCTCGACGGTTGCGTCGGAATCGCACGCCGAGGTCGCGTACTTCGATCGCGAGGTCGGGCATCACAGCTCCTTCAGCACGGGACGCTCCAGGCGGCGGAACACCAGGATGCCGAGGCCGAGGAAGACGAAGCTCATCACGGCGCCGACCACGACGCTGAGGGTGTCCCACTGATCCGGGAAGAACCCGACGCGGTAGAGCGTGAAGATGCCCGCCAGGGGGTTGAATGCCGCGATCTCCGGAAACGGCGCGGGCAGGTCGGAGACCCCGTAGATGATCGGCGACGCGTAGAAGAGCGCGCGCAGGATGAGCTTCGTGGTGCGCTCCAGATCGGTGTAGAGCACGCACAGCGGAGCGACCAGGAGCCCGAGCCCGACCAGCAGCACGGTCTGCAGGAGCACCGCAACCGGGAACCAGAGGATGCCCCAGCCCAGCGTGGCGCCGGAGATGATCGCGAACAGCACGAGCACCGGGACGGAGAACAGGAACTCCACGCCCTTGCTCAGGACGATGCGGTTGACCCAGATCGATCGCGGAATCGCCGTCGAGCGCACCAGCCGGGCGTCCTTGTTGAACGCGCGTGTGAAGTCGGAGACCGCTGCGTTGAACCAGACCCACGGAAGCAGCGCCGTGATGAGGAACACGATATACGGCTCCTCGCCGACGCCGCGTCCGAAGACCTGTGTGAAGACGAACCAGTAGATCAGGCTCATCACGAGCGGGTCCAGGACCGACCACAGGTAGCCGAGAGCACTCGTCGCGTACCGGACGCGGAGGTCGCGCGCGGACAGGAGCCACAGCGAGTGCAGGTAGCGCCGGGGCGATCCGGAGGCGCCGACGGCGGCTGTGGTCACGCAGACGAGTCTATGGGCGGGCCGCAGCCCCGCGTCGCGACAGGACGCTCACTCCTGCGGGCCGGGGTGGGACCCCGAGCAGTACCAGTTCCCCGGGTAGGTGGTGTTCGTGATCAGCGGAACGGGCGATCCCATACCCTGCCACTCCGTGTACGTCAGGGGGCGTACGCCCAGCCCGACGGGGCCCGGTGCGGGCGCATACGGACTGATGACGGGTCCGGAGTAGTAGACCGTCGGAATCAGGGATCCCGGGACTTTGAACACGAAGTCGGATGCCGTCCGGTTCACTCGGAGCGGAGTCGGGGAGCCGATCGAGCGCCACTGGTCGTACGTCAGGCGACCACCACGCCCGGCGGCCAGATCGCACATGTAGGCGATGGCTCCGGAGCCGTCCCACGTCATGGCGACGAACCCTCGGTTCTCCCGCGCGTGGAACGCGGGGAAACCTGCCGCGCTCCATTGCGCGTAGCTCAGCCTGACGGTCGCGCCCGCGGAGTCGGTGCCGAACAGCTCAGAAGAGGTCGGCCACTTGTGGACCTCGATCCCCTCCACCCACGGCACGACCGTCGGGCGTGGCTGACCCGCCGCGACGTACTGCGCGTAGTCGATGTGATCGGTCCACTCCGTCTGCGCGAGCTCGAAGGTCGTGATCGCGTAGACGGTGTTGAACGGTGCGGCACGGACGTATTCCGTATCGGCGTCGGTGAAAGCCGGGAAGTCCCGCGACGACCACTCCGAGTACGACAGGGCGTAGGCGCCCGTGGCCGTGACCTCCCAGATCGTGCCGTCATAGGCGGTCCGCTCGTACATCACGGGCGGAACATCCTCCGCGACCGCTGCCCCCGTCGGGATCAGGACTCCCATCAGCGCCGTCACCGCGGCCATGACCGCGATGCGCCTCTGGCCGGAAAGCCACGTCTTCGTCATCGATTCCCCTACCCTGTCCGAACGCACGGACGATATCCTCACACACCCGAATCGTCCTCCCGCGCGAGCGAGGGCGTCGAACGGATACCGTTGCCGAACGGTGACCCGTCGCCGTCCGTCGCTCAGCGGCATCCCAGCCGCTGCCCTGTACTCTGGACCGGCCCGCCGGACCCCGAGAACTCGTGACCACCACCACCGCTGCCGCCATCCCTGATCGCACCGCCTCCACGCGGGCGGCATCCGGCGTGCGCAAGGAGATCCAGGCGCTTCGCGCTTTGGCCGTGCTCGGTGTGCTCGTCTATCACCTCTGGCCGAATCGGCTCCCCGGTGGATTCGTCGGCGTCGACGTCTTCTTCGTCGTGTCGGGCTACCTCATCTCCGACCACCTGCTCCGCGAGTATTACCGGACCGGAGGCATCGGGCTGCTGCGATTCTGGGCGCGCCGCGTTCGACGGCTCCTCCCCGCATCGCTGCTCGTGCTGCTGGTCACCACCATCGCGGTGTGGGTGTGGGTTCCTGACAGCCGATGGGCGCAGTTCGGCTCGGAGGTCATCGCGTCCGCACTGTACGTCGAGAACTGGGCACTCGCCGCACAGTCCGTGGACTACATGGCACTGTCCAACGCCAAGTCACCCGTCCAGCATTTCTGGAGTCTGGGCGTCGAGGAGCAGTTCTACGTCGTATGGCCGCTGCTGATCCTCTTGGCGATCGCACTCGCCGCCCGGATGAGATCGGCACCCGAGCGGGCGTTCTGGGTGGTGCTGAGCGTGGTGACGGTCCTCAGTCTCGCGTTCTCGATCTACGCGACGTTCGCCCAGCCGTCGGTGGCCTACTTCTCCACTTTCACCCGTGCGTGGGAGTTCGGATTCGGCGCGCTCCTCGCGCTCCTCCTGCGCCGGTTCGCGCGACCGTTCCCGAACTGGCTGGCCGTGGTGGGCTCCTGGTCGGGCTTCGCGATGATCGCCGCGGCGATGATCGCATTCACTGCTTCCACTCCCTTCCCCGGCTACACGGCGCTTCTGCCCGTCGTCGGCACGACGCTCGTGATCGCCTGCGGCTCGCCGGCGCAGCGTCTCGCGCCGACCCGTCTGTTCTCCCTTCGCCCGGTCCAGTTCATCGGCGATGTGTCGTACGGCACCTACCTGTGGCACTGGCCGCTCATCGTCCTCCTCCCTTACGCGCTCGGCGTCCCCCTCACGACACCCGTCCTGATCGGCGTGCTGCTCGCCTCCGTCGCACTGGGCTGGGCCTCCAAGATCTTCATCGAGGATCCGGTCAGAACCCACAGCCTCGTGAGCGGCACGAGAACGCGCTGGTCCTTCATCGGCGCCGCGATCGCCATGGCGATCGTCGTCGCCGCAGCCCTGCCCTTGGCGACCTACCGTGTGACCCCGCCCTCCGTACCGGGTGCGATGCCGGACTGCTATGGGGCGAATGCGATGGTCGACACCACGTGCGGACCGGCCGGAGAGATCCCCCTGACGGCAAGGCTGTCGTCCTTCGCGATCGATGTGCCGCCCGAGGACATCCGCGCGTGCGAGCTGCCCACGACCGCCGGCGACTTCCGCCGATGCGACTTCGGCGACCTTGCCGGTCCAGGTCCGCACGTCGCGCTGATCGGCGACTCGCATGCCACCCGCATCACCGAAGCGCTCCGTGAGGTGACGCTGGCCGAGGGCGGAAGTCTCAGCACGTATCTGGTGGCAGGCTGCTCGATGATGGCGCGCGAGCTCACCGGCAGCGCGTGGGGTTTCGAGGACGTCTACGCGGCGCAGTGCCTTGACGTGACCACCCGGATCCACGATGCCGTCGCCGGCGACCCCGACATCGACACGGTGATCCTGACGAACCGGACGCGGCTCTACATCACCGACGAACAGGCGTACCACCCGCTCACCGCCCAAATGGTCGATGACAGCATCGGGCGTCTTCAGGCAGCGGGCAAGCGTGTCATCGTGCTCAAAGACCCACCGGAGATGAACGCGATCCCCCCGCAGGGCAGCGCAAGCGCGGCCGACTGCCTTTCCCAGGCCTCGGCGCCGGAGGACTGCACTCTCCCGAGCTCGGATGCGCGATTCGCCGATCCGATGTCGGCGGCCGCCGCGACGAGTGGAGTCGAGGTGGTCGATGTGGACGACGCGTTCTGCACGCAGGATCGCTGCCTCACACGGATCGGCGGACTCGTCGTCTACTCCGACGACAATCACCTGACCCGATCGTTCGCACTGAGCCTGGTGGGGATCCTGGCCGACCGGCTGGCGCTGTCGACGTCGTAGTCGTACCGTCTGGGCGAGGATCGTGCGGAATCAGTCGGAGAGCTGGTTGTTCCACATCGTCAGCGCCGAGCCCATCGCCATGTGCATGTCGAGATACTGGTAGGTGCCGAGGCGTCCGCCGAAGTAGACGTTTTTCTCGCCCTTGGCCAGTTCGCGGTAGGCGAGCAGCCCCGCTCGGTCTTCGGCGGTGTTGACGGGATAGTAGGGCTCGTCGTCACGGCCGGCGAAGCGGGAGAACTCGCGCATGATGACGGTCCTGTCCGTCGGGTATCGGTCGGCGCGTTCGGGGTGGAAGTGCTTGAACTCGTGGATCCGCGTGTAGGGGATGTCGGCATCCGCGTAATTCATGACCGACGTTCCCTGGAAGTCGCCGACGTCCACGACCTCCTGCTCGAGGTCGAGGGTGCGCCACGACAGCGCACCCTCGGCGTCACCGAAGTAGCGGTCGATCGGACCGGTGTAGACGATCGGGAGCCGGCCGACCGTCGCCGCCTTGTTCAGGGGCTGCGCGACGTCGAAGAAGTCCACGCCGAGCTTCACCTCGATGTTCGGGTGGTCTGCCATCCGCTCGATCCAGGCGGTGTACCCGTCGGTGGGCAGGCCCTCCCACGTGTCGTTGAAGTAGCGGTTGTCGTAGTTGTAGCGCACCGGGAGCCGGCTGATCACCTCGGCGGGCAGATCCTTCGGATCGGTCTGCCACTGCTTCGCTGTGTAGTCGCGGATGAACGCTTCGTAGAGCGGGCGACCGATGAGGGCGATGCCCTTCTCCTCGAGGTTCGCCGCGCTCTTCACGTCGAACTCCCCCGCCAATTCCGTGATCAGCGCCTTGGCCTGGTCGGGTGAGTACCCGGCCTGGAAGAACTGATTGATCGTGCCGAGGTTGATCGGCAGCGGGAAGACGACACCCTTGTGGTTCGTGTAGACGCGGTGGACATAGCCGGTGAACGTCGTGAACCGATTGACGTACTCCCACACCGTCGGATTCGACGTGTGGAACAGATGCGCGCCGTAGCGGTGTACTTCGATGCCGGTCTGCGGGTCGTTCTCGCTGAATGCGTTTCCGCCGATGTGATGACGTCGGTCGATGACGACGACTTTCCGGCCGGAGGCTGCGGCGCGCTCGGCGATCGTGAGGCCGAAGAAACCGGAGCCGACAACGAGAAGATCCATGGGTGCTGCTTTCGTCTCGACGGCGGAGGCGTCCGTCTGCAGGCGCGCGAGGGACGACGTGCCAGTCTAACGGGGCGCGATTCAGGGTGCCGAGTGCGGAGACTCTCTGGACTCGGCAGGCAGCGGAACCTCCTCGACCGCACCCATGCCCGCCGGCTCCGCGCCGGCCTTGCGGAATGAGAACGACTTGTGGAGGACGTAGGTGACGATCACGAGGATGACGGTGACCACGAGTTGGCTGACCAGCTTCTCGATCGCCGAGTCGAAGCCGAGGATCTCCGCGGAGAACCAGCTCAATCCCAAGTTGGCCAGGAACGATCCGAACGTGACGGAGGTGAACTTGATGAACTCGCGGACCGGGTTGCCCGTGCCGCGAAAGACGAAGCGGCGCTGCAGGACGAAGGACGTCAGATTCGAGACGATCCAGCTGAAGGTGATGGCGATCGCGTAATCGGCCGGCACCTGCCACGAGTGCAGCAGGAGAAGCGCAACCGTGAACAGCCCGTAGGAGAACGCGGTGTTGAGGCCGCCGACGACCAGATAGCGCACTTCGGGTCGCTTGGTGACCACGGCAATCAGGTCTCGCATCGCGACCACGATACACCGCGTCCATGACCGCATTCCGACAGCTGCCCAGCCTCGGCTCAGACGCGGTGCGCTAGTGTATCGGCGGGTCGGCCGCTGTGGCTGGACATCCGGGCGATGTCCGCGAGGAGGTCGTATCCGCTCGAAAGGAACCCCCGAACGTGACCCGTCCCTCGCTCAGCGTTGTCGTGCCGGCGTACAACAACGGCAAGACCCTGGCCGCGACCCTCGACTCCATCCTCGAGCAACGGGGGACCGATTTCGAGGTGATCGTCGCCGACCATGGGTCAGGAGACGACACCCGAGAGGTGATGGAGCGCTTCGCCGGAGATGAGCGGATCATCCTCCTGGACACCGCGCCCGGCGGCGGCGCGGCTCGCAACTGGAACCGCGTCACCTCGGCGGCGACAGGCGAATTCCTCAAGCTCGTATGCGGCGATGACGTCCTGCGCTCGGGCGTGCTGGCCCGTCAGGTCGGAATACTCCGATCCACGGGTGCGGTGCTGACCGCGTGTCGACGCGACATCATCGACGCGGAGGGTTCCGTGCTCAAGCGCGGTTGGGGACTGCGCGGACTCGGTGAGCGGATGCCGGGGGCCGACGCGGTGCGGAAGGCCGTCGTGGCCGGCTCCAACCTCTTCGGAGAGCCGGCTTCGGTCACTCTGCGACGCGACGCCCTGGAGGCCACCGGCGGCTGGTTCGCCGACTTCCCCTATCTCATCGACCAGGCCACCTACAGTCGCGTTCTGCTGCTCGGAGAGTTCGCTCCCGACGTTCAGGTGGGCGCGACGTTCCGCATGTCGGCGTCCCAGTGGAGCGTCGCGCTCAGCCGGGAGCAGGCTGCGCAGGCCCGCGGGTTCCATCGGTGGGTACGAACACATCACCCGGAGGTCCTCTCCGCCGCAGATGTGGCGCGCGGCGACGCGCGCGCGACCCTCATGGCCCACGCGCGCCGGGCGTCTTACTGGGTGCTTAAGAAGCGGATGCGCTGACCCGCTCCCTTCCTCAGTACCGCGAGGGAACCATCATGTATTCCTCGAGCGTGAGGTTGGAGGCGTACAGATGAGTGGCGAGCGGGACCCCGACATGGCGGAGGTGCCATGGTTCGTAGGTGTACCCGGTGATGTGCTCCTTGCCCGCGGGATACCGGACGATGAAACCGAAGCGGTGGGCGTTCGCGCTGACCCATCGGCCTTCCGGTGTGCTCGCGAACGACACGTGGACGCTGTTGAGGTCGATCGCCAGTCCCGTCTGATGCTCGCTGTGACCCGGCCTGGCGGAGTAGGTGTCGGCGAGCGCCTGACCGTCCTGGGCCACGTAGCTGTTATAGACGGATGTCTGGCTGGCGTATGAGCGATAGCCGGATGCGATGTAGATCGACAGGCCTGCGCCGGCCGCCGCGCCGCGCATCGCGTCGAACGCTCCCGTGAGCTGGTGGGTCAGTCCCCCGCCGTACCACCACGGAAGCGGCAGCGACTTGTTCACGACGAGGGTGTCGCGGATGTACGCCGGGGACGGGGCCGTCATGGTGGACGGCCACGGGCTGCCGGCGGCGCTCCAATCGCTCGCGGTGAGGGGCGTGACCAGCCCTTGCACGACGTGGAAGACGGTGTCGGCGATCGTGTACTTCACGAAGGCGTCTCCCGGAATCCGGACGACGGTGTCGAAGCGCGGACTCCCCGCGGCGACGAAATCGCTCCAGGTGATCGCCGCGACCTGGTCCACCTTTCTGTCCTCCGGCGCGATCGGCCAGGTGATCAGCCCGTAGATCGCGGGCGACCACGGCGTCTTCACGTACGACACCGGAGTGAGTGCGGGCGCGGGGGTGCCGACGGACACCCATTCGGGATAGCTGATCTGACGGATGCCGCCCGCGGATGTCACTTCGTGAATCACGTTCGACCATGGCGCCCGGTAGTACCCTCGATCGGCGCGCGCGGGTGATGGCCTGCCTGCAGCGATCCATTCGCTGTGCGTGAGCTTGTGAACGGCTCCTTCGGGGGTGCGCGCGTGGATCTCGGTGGATGTCGAGTACCACTGGACGTACTGCGTTCCCCTGACGTGCCCGACGTAGGTCACCGGCGGTCGCCACGCCGCGACGTACTGGTTCCAGGTCAACGGGTGGGTCTCTTCGACAACGCCCCCGGTCGCGGCGTTCGGCCAATCGATCTGCGCGAACACGGTCGCCGACCAGGTTGCCTTGACGTAGCTGATCGGAGGGCGGGTCGGGGACGGTTCACCCAACCCGACCCACTCCGCATAGGTGAGGACTCTGGTTCGGTCACCCTCCACGACACGGATGTCAGGCGACCAGGGGACGGAGTAGTACCCTCCGTCCGCGGCCAGCGCGGCGGCGGGAACGCTCACCAGCGCCACCGCCAGCAGTGACGAGACGATCACCCTGGCGATGATCGACCGCACAATCGACCCTGCGCTCATGTTCTTCCGCATTGCTCCCCCGCATCGGACCTGCGACGATCGCATCGAGTCGGTCGATGCGGCTTGGTGGAACATCGCTGTCAGAATGGTATCCATGCGATCCATTACCTATATACCAGGCCGGGCGGCGGAGTCCACTGCCCCCGCGTCGCACCCGGACATGCGTCGCTGCATCCCGAACCGACACCTGAAGAGGACATCGCGGTGAGCGCATCCGCCGACGCCACGTTCACGCATCGGATCAGCGTCGTGATCCCGGTCTACCAGGGAGCGGCGACGCTTCGATCGGTCATCGCGGAGGTATCACCGCTCGTCGAGGGATTCACCACGCCGTCGGGGCACGCCGCCCGGGTCGATGAGGTCGTGCTCGCGTTCGATCGCGGTCCCGACGGATCCGATGTCGTGATCCGCGAGCTCGCGGAAGCGCATACGTGGATCAAGCCGGTGTGGCTGAGCCGCAACTTCGGACAGCACGCTGCCACGCTCGCGGGGATCGCGAGCTCCGGCGGCGACTGGGTGGTGACCATGGATGAAGACGGCCAGCACGACCCGGCCTACGTCGCCACCCTCCTCGACGTGGCCCTGGGTCGGGGAGCGGATCTGGTCTACGCGGAACCCGTCAATCGGCCGCCGCACGGCTTCGTGCGCAACAGCGCATCCAAGACGTCGAAGCGGCTGCTGGAATCGGTCTTCGGCGGGGGCAAGGCCTCGCACTTCAACAGCTATCGCCTCATCCTCGGCGAGATCGCCCGCAGCGTCGCCGCCTACGCCGGAAACGGGGTCTACCTCGACGTCGCGCTGGGGTGGGTCGCAGCCAACGTGGTGACCGCACCGGTAACGCTCCGCGAAGAGGGCGATCGTCGTTCGGGATACTCGTACCGGCGCCTGTTCGCGCACTTCTGGCGCATGATCCTGACGTCGGGGACGAGAGGGCTGCGCCTGGTGACAGGAGTCGGCGTGCTCTTCTTCATCGGCGGCATCCTCTTCGCGCTCTACCTGGTGGTGGTGCGTTTCGCTGCCGGCGACATTCCCGAAGGCTGGACCTCGCAGATGGTGCTCACCGCGGTCGGCTTCGGGGTGATCCTGGTCTCCCTCGGGATCATCGCCGAATATCTCGGGGTGGCTGTGAACGCCGCGCTCGGCAAGCCCGCCTATCTGATCGTCCGGGATCCGGCCGCAGGTCCGCTCGGCCATGCACCCGGCGATGCGAACCGCTAGATGGATCATCGGGCGCGGCCTGCTCGGATCCGCTGTCGCGAGAGCATCAGGTCCCGAGTCGATGAGTTCTGCGATCCGATGGCAGGAGCCGGAGTCGGCCATCGACGATCTCCGCGGCGGGCTCGCTCGGCTGGCGGGCTCGCCGGCGGAGCGAATCGAGATCTACTGGTGCGCGGGCAAGGGGGTCACCTCATCACCCGCTGCGCAACTGGACAGCGAGCTTGCCGTCTTCCAGGGCTTCCTCGCGCTCCTGAACGCTCTGCCCAACGGAGACCGGTCGAGACTCGCAGTGTTCCTGGCGTCGTCAGTCGGGGGCGCCTATGGCGGATCGAGCGAGCCGCCCTTCACCGAATCGACGCCCGTGCAGCCGTCTTCCGCGTACGGCATGACCAAGATGGCCATGGAGCAGTCACTCGCGGAGGCGACCGACGAGGGTGGCTGGCGGTCGTTCATCGCCCGCATCACGAACCTCTACGGTCCGGGGCAGGATCTCGGGAAGGGGCAGGGCCTGCTCTCCGTGATCGTTGCGAGCTACCTGACCCGGCGACCCGTCTCGATCTTCGTGTCGCTCGACACGCTGCGTGACTACATCTACGAAGACGACTGTGCACGCGTCATCGTCGCGGGCACCGACCGCGCCGCTCGCGAGCCGCAGGGCACGACAGTGATCAAGATCGTCGGCGCGATGGCTGCGCAGTCCATCGGCGCGATCCTAGGAGAGAATCGACGGCTTCGAGGTCAGCGGGCACCGGTCATCCTCGGTCAGGGGAGCGGCGCCGGTCAGGCCTCCGATCTGCGCGTTCGCTCAGAGGTGTGGACAGATCTCGACGCGCTCGTCCGCACGACGCTGCCCGAGGGTCTGGACAGTCTCTATCGCGCGCAGCTGGCGACTCTCGGCGGGGGCAGCGCCCGGATGTGAACGTTCGCGGCGCGCAGGGCTCAGTCCACGGCCCACACGCCGCCCGCCCGAGCCGACCGGCCTGACCTGCGCGCCCACGTCCATGCCGCCGACCAGGCCGCTGCGATGAGCAGGGCGAGCACGGCGGACGCGATCTCGATCGTCCACCCCGGCGGGCGGAACGTGACCTCGATCGTCGTCCCCACGTCCTGCTGATCGACCGCCAGGGTCAGCAGGAAGCCACGGTCGGGCTCGACGAGTGAGCCCGCCGACGCGGAGTATCCCGGCCACGCGAGCCGGCTGAAGACCACCTCTCCGCCCGCTTCGGGGGCGTCGTCGACACGAAGGGTGACGCTCACGTCGTCGCGCGCCAGCACCGTCACCGCCGTGTCGGGAGTCGTCCGCACGACACCGCCGGCCCCATCGACGGGAGTGTCGCGATGGAGGGTCCACGTGTACTCTCCCGCATCCACCGTCCAGCCGTCGGGCGCATCCGGCTCGTCCTTCAAGCCTTCGCCCTTGATCACGACGACCGTGTTCAAGGCCATGTCGTCGGCGAGCGGCTGTGCCGCATCCTCGAACAGTGTGTCCAGCGCCTCGGGACAGGTCCGCCCACGCAGGTCGACGCACAGCTCCTTGGAGAACGCGGTGAAGGGAAGAACCGTGTAGACGCTCGCGGAGTCCTTGCCGGTCACGTACCAGAGGTTCGCGACCAGCGACTCCTCGTACGACTCGGGGTGCGACTGGAGGGAGTAGACGTCGCCGACCGCCATGATGCCCGCATCCATGTCATCTCCGACGGCACTCATCGCGGGGACGGACGACGGCACGTTGAAGTTGCCGAGCGGGCTGGACGGGAACCGAGCCACCTGCGGCACGAGGACCACGAGCGATGCGACCAACAGGAAGGCAGCGGCCGGGGTGACCGATCGGAGTGCCGGCCGCTCCAGCCGGCGCCACCTCAGCGCGATGACGATCAACGCGACTTGGAGGGCGGTCGCTACCGCGACCCACGCCCACGACGAAGGCTGGGCAGCCCATGCCAGCCACCCGCAGACGACGGTGATGCAGACGGCGAGCGTCACTCGGAGGCTGCTCGCGCGCTGTGGCCAGCCCCGAGTCGCGACGACCGCGAAGATGATCACGACGCTCAGAACCACGTACGGCATCATCCGTGCCGGGTAGCGCAACGGACCGATCACGCTGGGTCCGATGACGAACGCCGTCGTGAGGGCGAGCATCAGCAGAGGGACGACGATCGTCTTCAGCGGGCGCCAGCCGGCGACTCCGACGATCACGAAGAGCGGAAGAAGCCAGGTCACGTACTGCAGCGGGACCGGCAGCAGGTCGCCCCAGTACCCCCGCACCGAGCTCACGGCTGTCGTGATCGGCGACGTGGCGAGATCGCCCAAATCCATGTTGAGGAATTGGTCGTTCAGGATGTCGGAACCCGATCGAGCAGTGACGGGCGAGGTGAGCACGCCCGGGAGATACACGAAGACGGTGAGCAGGGCGGAGAACACCCCCAGCACGAGGACGCGCAGCGACGCGCCGCGAGCACGACGCACCAGGGCGTCCACCAGCATCACGATGAGCAGGAATGCGAGCTCCATCACGCCGAAGACGTAGCCGAACGTGATCAGAAGGTACGCGAACACGAAGAACAGGATCGGGCTCCGACCGCGGTCGACGTGTCGCTTCAGCGCCCACCAGCACAGCGCGAAGAGCGCGACGTTCTGGAGGCCGGTGACCCATGACGGCGCGTCCATGAACACGGTCTGCCCGCCGACACTCGCGCTGAAGCCTGCCAAGGCGGCCCACCACGCGGAGGCGCCGTACTCGCGCGCGACGAGGTAGGCACCCAGACACAGCACGAGGAGGAAGGCGACCTTGATGAAAGTCGCATAGCCGGTAGCCCCGTCGAACAGGTGGGAGCCGAGGGCGACGAGCCAGGTCGCGGGGTTCCACAGGCCCCACTGGCCCTCGGCGAGGTAGTTCCCGCCCTGCCACGATCCTGGCGAAAGCAGCGAGACGTCGCCCGAGAGAATGCGGGATCCCAGTCCGTACCATTGGCCGAAGGCCCCGAGCTGCGTGTCATCCCAGAAGAAGAACCGCGGCTCTCTCACGATCCGAGCGGCGCAGTAGACCAGAATCGCGACCAGTGCGGTCGTGAGCGCTGCGCCGGGCAGCCGCCCCCTCACCGCTGACCGGGTGCCGTCGCCCGCTACCGCCTCCGACTGGGGACCGACGACCGTTCGCTGCACACACCGAGGCTATCAACGACCCCGCCGCGCCTCCGGCTCGCGGACCCGCGTCGTGTGCACGACACGGGCCGCGAAGATGCGTCGTGTTATTCTCCGTGGGGCGATCGGGAGATCGTCGCTCCCCGCGCGTGCAGCGGAGGCGGAACTGGACCGGCAGACCCGGTGGAGAGACTGAGGACGGCGTGAGCACAGGGTCCCTCGCCCGCCCGACGCGGATCGTGTCGCGGGACCCCCTCTGGTTCGCGGCGACAGCGGTGATCGTCCTCATCACCGCGATCGTGCCGCTGGTGTTCAATCGACTGCACTACTTCGTCGACGACACGGTCAACGGCGCATTCGGCCAGTGGTTCCATCTCGGAAGCAGCCTCCGCGAGGGCAGGTTGCCCCTGCTCGAGCCGAGCGTGTGGTCGAGCGGCAATCTGGCGGCAGAGGGCCAGTGGGGCTTCTTCAACCCGCTGATCATCCTGATCAGCGTGCTCGCGAGCTTTGCCGCGAACGCCGCGGTCTTCACGACGATCGTGAAGATCGTCGCCATCGTCATCGGCTCGCTCGGAGCCTACGTGCTCGCCCGTGAGTTCGGGGCTCGCCCGGTCTTCGCATTCGCGGTGGGCAGCCTGGCTCCGTTCTCGGGGTTCACGACCTACTTCGATGCGCCCTCGTGGGTGACGGGCCTGTTCGCGTGGAGCCTCCTCACGTGGGCGTGGGCCTTCGTGGCGCGTCTTGCCCGCGGCGCATCCGGCCCGATTCCGGCGTTCGTCGCGGGCTACCTCCTGATCTCCATCGGCTATGTCCACGGCACCATCGCGCTGGCGCTGATCATCGGCCTGACGGCCACGGTGCGAGCGATTCGGCGTGAGTGGCGCGCCTTGTGGCGAGTGCTGCTGGTGGGCGTGCCACTGGGACTCATCGCCGTCGCGGTCCACATCACGAGCCTTCTCACCGCGCCGGTCACCAATCGCGGGGGCAGCTCGATCTTCATGGACCAGTACATGACGGTAGACCTGTCTGGGGCGGCGATGTCCCCCATCGCGACAGCGCTTCCCCAGGTTGCGGCGTGGTGGTGGTCCGGTCTGACCGCTCCGGTCCCGCTCGCGTACATCTGCTGGGCACTCCCGCTCGTCGCGATCGTGCGCTGGAGGATGCTGCTGCGCGTCAATCCGCGGCTGGTGGACGTTCTGGTCGGTCTCGGCGTCTTCGCCACGTTCCTCATGCTTCCGACCGTCATCGGACCCCTCCGCTATCCGACTCGGATGCTGCCCTACGTAGCGCTGTGCGCGATCCTGCTGTTGGCGGTGGGCCTGGACCGGGCGCGCCGGGTCAGCCGCTCGCGGATCATCCTGGCCTTCGCACTGCTGGCCGCATCGTTCTTCCTCACCTGGGCGCAGGTGCCTCAGTATCTGCGCCGCTACGGGCTGGCGGCCGTCCTCGCCGCCGGCGGCGTGGCGGTCGTCATCCTCATCCTGCTGCGGATCCGTGCCGCGCACGCACGGCTGCTGGCCCTCGGGACGGCATTCGCCGTGGTCGGGATTGCGGTGTTCACCCTGCAGCAGGCTGTGTATCCGCGATCCATCTGGGCGGATGAGCAGGTGCCGACCCAGATCGAGCAGCTGCAGATTCAGCTTCCCGAGGCGGTCGGCGACACGATCGTCGTCGGCGACCCGCTCGCGCTGGAGCCCTCCCCCGAGCTGTGGCGCGAGACGCTCTTCGCGAACTCGTGGTACGTGAATCCGCAGTCGGTCGTGAACCGGTATCAGCTTCTCGGGTTCAACGGGTTCAACAGCACGCTCTGCCTCGGCTATCTCGGCCAGACGTGCCCCGCCCTCGCCGAGAATCTCTTCACCGTGCGCGATGCAACCGGGCTCACGCTCGCCGATGAGATAGCGGTCGACTCCGTTCAGATCATCAAGTCCGACGAGACGCAGCGATACATCGATGACCCGCCGAGTGGCTGGCATGTCGCCGACGACGGTCAGTTCACGCAGCTGTGGGTGCGCGACGAGCCGGTCGGTCGTGCGGGTGGCATCGTGGCCACCTCGCCAGGAGTGCAGGTCTCGGATGTCGTGCAGACTCAGGAGAGCGTCCGGTTCACGGTCGACAGCGCGCCCGCCGAAGGCGGAACCGTCACCTTCAGCAGGCTCGCGTGGCCCGGTTACACCGCCAGCGGCGCGACTCTGGGCGCCCCCGCCGACGGGTTCCTCGTCACCCTGGATGTGAGCGAGGACTCCGGCACCGTGGAACTGCAGTTCCGCCCGGCGGGCCTCGCCATCGCCCTCACCTGCATCGCCGTCGCGGTTCTGGTCATCGCCGTGTGGTCGGCGATCCTCGTCCGCGCGCGCCGCAAACGCTCGCGTCTCACCGTATCGTCGCAGCGTCGCGCGGACGACTCAGCCTAGGTCCGCGGCAGCGACGCCAGCGTCCCGTCGGATATCGCGAGGATCCTCGGGGTTCCCCCGCTCACGCTCAGCAGCTCGGACCAGCTGCCCATCGGTCGGTACACGCCGTTCTCCGCGAGGAACACCGTGGACGAGCCGGGGGCCTTCACGAAGACCCTGCTCAGCCCGGCGACATCGGTCGTGAGGCGCGCGCAGGTCGATGCCGACAGGCCGACCGGGGTGAATCCGGCCGCCGCCCCGGGTGCGACCGTGTGAACGCGACCGCTCGCCGCAAACCCGATGATCCCGCCGCAGTCGACCCAGAGCCCGAGGGTCTCACCCGGAGTGAGGGCCGCCACCTCGGCGTCGGTGACCGCCCGATAGGAGGTCGGCACACCAAGCTCTCTGGCGACGTCGAACGACACCACCCAGTGCGAGTTGGTTCCACTCACCATCGCCAGTGCCGCATCAGTGCCCTTGACGAGGGTGCCATCGGCGATGGGCGGTCCGAATGCGATCGCCTGCAGCGTCGTGGGCTTCACCACCAGCACCACCGGGGCGGACCCGCCGTTGTGCTCGAGGAGGTGGCTCCACGTGACGGCGCGCCGCCGCTGTGATTGTTCGATGACGAAGACGGTTGCATCGTCCGCCGCCCGCAGCGCGACCGCGCCGGGAGCCGCACTGCCGACCGGGAACTGCGCACAGGTGATCTCTGCGGCATCGACCGCCGGGAGGCCCGCGCGCTCCGGTGACCCCAGGCGGTGCAGGATGCCGCCGGTGGGGAGGTAGGTGCCGGTCGGGCAGCGCAGCGTCGGCGCGACGACGCCCTCCGCACGGTAGCGCGCCAGGTCCGTCGGTGGCACGGTGGCCAGATCCGACGGCAGACGGTTGTAGTCCGCCACGTCGGACCACGCGTTCACCGCGAGCAGGCGGTCGAAGTCGGCGGTCATGTACACGCGAGGATCCGATGACGCCCGCACCAGCTGTCCCGGTGCGAACAGGAGAGGAGCCTTCGTCAACGCGGCGTAGCGTGCGGTCGGCAGATAGGGCGCGAACGGAGTAGCCCGCATGTCGCCGTTGAGCGCTCTGGCAGCGGCCTCGTTGTACAGGGGCGTGGCGGCTGACGGACCCTCGAATCGGCCCCAGCCGGAGGACGACCGCAGCCGGAAGTAGCTCCCGACGTCCGGTCCCGCTGCCAGCTTCGCCAGCATCGAGGGGGGCACGGTCGTGGGGGCCCCGCACGACGATCCCCACATCGCGGCGGACTCGCACGTGGGGATCCGGTGCAGTGCGCCGCCCTGAACCAGAGCCATGACACCTGTGGCGGCATTGTGCAGCACCGCGCCGGTTGTTCCGCGCACCGCGAACGTCGCGAGGAAACCGTCGCCGACCACCCTCGCCTGCCCGAACGCCCGCGCCAGCTCGCCGTAGTCCTCGGCGTCTGCGACGTGCCAGCGCGCAGTACCGGCGAGCAGATAGACGGAGGGATCGGATGCCGTTCTGGCGAGCGCCACCCCTGCGGCCTGGGTGCTGCCGAACCAGTCGGTGAAGTAGTTGAAGAAGTTGCGGTTGCCATACGCCGAGCAGCCGTCGCCTTCGGCGTATCCCGCGCGGAGCGCGGCAGCATTGGGCTGGTACGGCGTGTAGTAGTACAGATTCGCCGTCGCCTGGTTCTCGATGAAGACCGGCGAAGACCCGCAGGCGACGTTCGGGTTGTACAGCACGTTCCAGGTCCGCCCCGGGGCGTACCACGTGAAGTAAGCACTCGTTCCCGGCGGGTTGGCGTATCGCTTCATCTGCCAGGCGGCCCCGTAGACCTGATTGAAGAACCCGTAATAGCGGGTGTCGCAGGCCGCGGTGTCGGGGCAGCCCTGTCCCATGGCGATCGTGTACCGCCAGTCGCTCGGCCAGGTGTGGGTGACCAGGCCCTGTTCCTTCTGAAGCGTCACGAGGAGCACCTGCGGGTTTATGCCGCAGGCCTGCGCGACCTTGAAGATGATCTGCGATGCCCGCTCGTTCGCGACACCGGCGTACGGGCCGCACATGGCGTCTGCCGCAACCGTGCGGGAGGTGTCCGTCCAGTCCTTGAGGCAGATGTAGCCGGACTGGCAGGCGGGCACCCTGCCCTGGAGGAAGGACTGGATCTGCGCGGCCGACATCGTCGAGGAATCGAAGAACGTCGCATCACTGATGATGTTGCCAGGCCGGAACAGGGAGAGATCTGCCGCCGGCCTGATGGATGAGGGCACCGCATCCGTCACTGCAGCGCTGACAGGCGCTCGTTCCGCCGCGCCCGCAGCGGAACCCGTCACGATGCCGCCCAGGCACAAGGCGAGGATGGCTCCCAGCGCGACTGCGCGGTTCAGGTGATGGCGGTTCAGGTACTGGCGGCTCATGCGCACTCGATCATTGTGTCGGATTCGAACCCGTGTTACCAGTGTTACTGAAGTAAAATGGCGAAACGTGCCCGCCATGCGCCTGTGTCAGGATTGCCTGGTGAAAGGCATCATCCTCGCAGGCGGCTCCGGCACGCGCCTCCACCCCATCACCCTGGGGATCTCGAAGCAGCTCATTCCCGTGTACGACAAGCCGATGGTCTACTACCCGCTGTCGACACTCATGCTCGCGGGAGTGCACGACATCCTCATCATCACGACTCCGCACGACGCGGAGCAGTTCGAGCGCCTGCTCGGTGACGGCTCGCAGTTCGGCGTGAACCTGACCTTCGCGCGCCAGCCTTCCCCCGACGGGCTCGCCCAGGCCTTCACGATCGGCGCGGACTTCATCGGCGACGAAAAGGTCGCACTCGTCCTCGGCGACAACCTGCTCTACGGCCCAGGCCTCGGAACACAGCTCAAGCGGTACGCGGACGTCGACGGCGGCGCCGTGTTCGCGTACTGGGTCGCCGAACCCAGCGCGTATGGCGTGGTGGAGTTCGATGCGGACGGGCGAGCGGTGTCGCTGGAGGAGAAGCCGACGCGGCCGAAGAGCAACTATGCGGTTCCCGGACTCTACTTCTACGACAACGACGTGGTGGAGATCGCACGGAACCTGCAGCCGAGCCCGCGCGGCGAGTATGAGATCACGGACGTGAACCGCGCCTACCTGGAACGCGGCAAGCTCCGCGTCGAGGTGCTGCCACGCGGCACCGCCTGGCTGGACACCGGCACGTTCGACCAGATGACGGATGCCGGCGACTACGTCCGGACGATGGAGCGACGCACCGGCATGAGGATCGGCGTCCCGGAAGAGGTCGCGTGGCGACAGGGCTTCCTCTCGGACGAAGAACTGCGACAGCGCGCCGAGAAGCTCGTCAAGTCCGGTTACGGCACGTACCTGCTCACGATTCTGGAAAGGGGCCGCTGATGGCGAATCTGCTCGTGACGGGCGGTGCGGGGTTCATCGGATCGAACTTCGTGCACCACGTCGTCGGACATACCGATCACCACGTCACAGTCCTCGACGCCCTGACCTACGCGGGGAACATCGACTCGCTCGCCGGCCTCGCGCCGGAGCGCGTCACCTTCGTCGAGGGTGACATCACGGATGCCGAACTCGTCGATCGACTTTTCGCGGCTGCGGATGCCGTGGTCCATTACGCGGCGGAGTCGCACAACGACAACTCGCTGGACAACCCGCGGCCGTTCCTGGAGACGAACATCGTCGGGACGTACACGCTGCTGGAAGCTGCGCGCAGACACGACCGGCGCTTCCACCACATCTCGACGGACGAGGTCTACGGAGACCTGGAGCTCGATGACCCCGCGCGGTTCACCGAGAACACCCCGTACAACCCGTCGTCCCCGTATTCCTCCACCAAGGCCGGAAGCGACCTGCTCGTCCGGGCGTGGGTGCGATCCTTCGGGGTGCGCGCGACGATCTCCAACTGTTCGAACAACTACGGGCCGTACCAGCACGTCGAGAAGTTCATCCCGCGCCAGATCACGAATGTGATCCGGGGGATCCGTCCGAAGCTCTACGGGGCAGGCGAGAACGTGCGGGACTGGATCCACGCCGACGACCACTCCTCTGCCGTCCTCACGATCCTGGATCGAGGCGTGGTCGGTGAGACGTATCTGATCGGAGCGGACGGCGAGCGCAACAACAAGGACGTGGTCGAGACGATCCTTCAGCTGATGGGCCAGCCCGCTGACGCATACGATCACGTCACCGACCGCGCAGGTCACGACATGAGGTACGCCATCGACTCCACCAAGCTCCGTAACGAGCTCGGGTGGGCTCCGCAGTACGGCGACTTCGACGCCGGACTCGCCGCCACCATCCGCTGGTATCAGGACAACGAGAGCTGGTGGGCACCCGCGAAGGACACCACCGAGGCCTTCTACGCCTCCAGGGGCCAGTGACGGTGACCGAGTTCGGCAAGGAGCTCAGCGCGAGTCCGACGGCGATCCCCGGCCTCGTCGTGTTTGAGCTTCCCGTGCACGGAGATTCCCGCGGCTGGTTCAAGGAGAACTGGCAGCGCGAGAAGATGCTCGCACTCGGACTGCCCGACTTCGGCCCGGTGCAGAACAACATCTCCTTCAACGATGCGCCCGGAACGACTCGGGGCATTCATGCCGAGCCGTGGGACAAGTGGGTGTCCGTCGCATCGGGCCGTGTCTTCGGCGCCTGGGTCGACCTGCGGGAGGGCGCCACGTTCGGCGCCGTCTTCACCACCGAGCTCGACCCGTCGCGCGCGATCTTCGTGCCGAGAGGGGTCGCCAACTCGTATCAGACCCTCGAGCCCGATACCGCGTACACCTATCTCGTCAACGCCCACTGGTCGCCCGACGACGAATACTCGTTCCTCAACCTGGCTGACGAGACGGTCGCCATCCCCTGGCCGATTCCGCTGTCCGATGTGGAGGTCTCCTCCAAGGACCGCGGCCACCCCCGCCTGGCGGACGTGGTGCCGCTGCCGCCGAAGCGGACCCTCGTCCTCGGAGCACGAGGCCAGTTGGGTCGCGCACTCAGCGACGAACTCACCGGTTCGCCGAACGTCGAATTCGCGTCACGCGACGAGCTCGACCTCACGTCACCGGATCTTGCCGGCGCACGACCCTGGCATGACTACGACACCATCATCAATGCCGCTGCGTACACGGCCGTGGACGCCGCCGAGACTTCCGAGGGGAGACGGGCGGCCTGGGCCGCCAACGTGAAGGGTGTGGCCGCGCTCGCGAGCATCGCCGCAGACCATCGCATCACCCTCGTGCACGTGTCGACGGACTACGTGTTCGATGGATCCCTGGATCGTCCGTATCGCGAGGATGACGAGCTGTGCCCGCTCGGAGTGTACGGGCAGACCAAGGCCGCCGGTGAGGTGGCGGTGGCGTCGATCCCGCAGCACTTCATCATCCGCACTTCCTGGGTCATCGGTGCCGGGAGCAACTTCGTGAGCACCATGGCATCCCTTGCCGCCAGGGGTGTCGATCCGCGGGTCGTCGACGACCAGACCGGGCGACTGACCTTCGCTGATGACCTCGCCCGGGGCATACTCCACCTGCTCCGCAATGGCTGTGCGTACGGCGTCTACAACATCACCGGCAGCGGTCAGCCGACGACGTGGGCGGATGTCGCGCGCAGAGTGTTCGCACTGACCGGCCACGACCCGGCGCGTGTGACGGGCGTGTCGACGGCGGAGTACTTCGGTTCGCGTGCGGAGCCGACAGCGGCCCGCCCGCTCAACGGTCTTCAGGATCTGTCCAAGATCGAGGCGGCAGGATTCCGTCCGCGGGATGCGGCTCAGTCGCTCGCCGAGCATCTAAAGCGCTGACCGCCGATCACAGCGTCGGCGGTCGGGGGCTCGACGGCCCCCGCTCGGCCCGGCTGGCGTTCAGGGTCGGTCCGATACAATTGCCACTTGTGCTCGCCGACAGTCGGCGCCGCCTAGCCAACCCTGAGGTCTTCACGAGTTGTCCCCCTATCGCGAGCAAGTGAGCGTCGTCATCCGTACGAAGAACCGCGAGCGCCTGCTCGCGCGGGCGTTGGACGACGTCCTCGATCAGACGCTTCCGGATTGGCACCTGATCGTCGTCAACGATGGAGGCCGCCCCGCGCCCGTCGACGCACTGCTCAGCTCGCGCGAGGCGTCGATGCAGGGCCGCGCCGACGTGATCCACGTCGACGGCGGCACCGGCTCGATGGAGGCCGCGGCGAACCTCGGCGCGCAACGGGCGCGCGGGGAGTTCGTGGTGATCCACGACGATGACGACACGTGGGACCCGGACTTCCTTCGTGTGATGGTGGATGCTCTCGACGCAGACGCGGAGGCGGTGGCGGCGGCGGCGCGCACGGAGATCGTGTTCGAGCGGATCGACGGAGACCGTCAGATCGAACTCGGCCGGGCGCCGTTCGTGCCCCCCGGCGAGATGGTCACGATGTACGACCTGCTGCAGACCAATCGCGTCGTGCCGATCTCGCTTCTGATCAGACGCCGCGTGTACGACGAGATCGGCTGGTACGACCCGGCCCTGCGCGCAGTCGGCGACTGGGAATTCAATCTTCGTCTGGTCCGGCACGGAAACGTGCTGTTCGTGGGGGACGAGCCGCTCGCCTTCTGGCACCAGCGTCCGCATGCGACTGACGCCACCTCCAACAGCGTCTTCGGCGAAAGTCTTGACCACATGCAGTTCGACCGCATGGTGCGAGACCGCGCCCTGAAGGAGTACGTCGACCGCAACGGGATCGGCGGCCTGCTGTACTTGTCGAAGTACATCGAGGAGACGGCGCGGTACTACTCGCTCCAGCAGACGATCCGTCGCGCGGTCGAGCGCGTCACCGGCCGCCTGCGAATCCGTCGCCGCTGACCTGGCGTCCGCCTCAGCCACCCGCCCCTATCGCCCGAAGAGAGGTCCGTCAGCGTGTCTCAGCGCGTCGCCGCAGTCGTTGTCACCTACAACCGGCTCGCAAAGCTCAAGACCGTCCTGGATCGACTGCGCGCGCAGACGACGCCACCGGAGTGGATCGTCCTGGTCGACAACGCCTCCACCGACGGGACCAAGGAGTACCTTGCGGAGCAGGAGGACCCGACGTTCGATGTCACGCGTCTGGAAGAGAACACCGGCGGCGCCGGCGGTTTCGCGACCGGCATGAAGCGCGCGTACGAACTGGGAGCCGATCTGTTCTGGCTCATGGATGACGACTGCTATCCCGAGCCTGAAGCCCTGGAGCACCTGGTCGCCGGCCACAGTGCCGCCATGGCCGCGACTCCCGGCGGCGTGGCCTTCGCCTGCTCACTCGTGCACTTCAACGACAACGAAGTGGCCGAGATGAACATCGCGGCCCCGGACTGGAAGTGGGCCGCCCTCTGGGCGCAGGGACAGCGGGCCGTCCTCGTGCAGACCTGTTCCTTCGTCTCCGCGCTCTACACACGCGAGACCGTCGAGCGGATCGGACTGCCGATGCGGGAATACTTCATCTGGTTCGACGACGCCGCGTACGCGCGCATGTCCAGTCAGGGCATCGGGCCGGGCGTGTGCATCCTCGACAGCAAGGTCATCCACGACACTCCGACCAACGTGTCAGGCGACTTCTCCAAGGTCGACGACCAGAACATCTGGAAGTTCGCCTACGGCGCTCGCAATGAGGGTTCGTACCACCTGCACCACGAGTCGGTGCTCTCGTACGTGAGATTCGTCGCCCGCACCGAGATCCTCATGCACCGCGGACGCGTGCCGTGGCGTCTTCGCCGCCGGATCACCGGTCGGCTGTTGGCGTCGATCGGCTTCAATCCGAGAGGCGAGCGCGTCGTCCCGGGCGCGGTGGCCTCGACATAGGGGCGCGCGATCATCGGATGAACGCGAGAGCTAGAGTAGAGCCGCCCTTACCGGGTGGAGGACGGACGGCCCGGAGGGAGCCCATGCGCCACGCAACGAGCGACGATACGGAGCTGCAGGCACCGGGCCGCAGTCGCGGTCTCCTGGATGTCTTCGGCCGCCGGTACCTGCTGTCTCTGATCGTGCGCAAGGAAGTCCAGATCCGCTACCGCGGCTCCGTGCTGGGCTGGTTGTGGTCCTACGTCAAGCCGCTGGTGCAGTTCGTGGTCTTCTACGTGGCGATCGGCTACTTCCTCGGCATGAACGACCGCGTCGAGTTCTTCCCCATCTACCTGCTCGCCGGCATCACGATCATCACGTTCTTCAACGAGGCGTTCTCCAACGGAACCCGAGCGCTCGTGGACAATGCCGCACTGATCAAGAAGATCTATCTTCCTCGCGAGATGTTCCCCGTTGCGAGCATGTTCATCGCCGCAGTGAACGCCCTTCCGCAGATCGTCGTGGTCATCGTCATCGCGATGCTCTTCGGCTGGACTCCGTCTTTCCTGGGCTTGGGTGCGATCCTGCTCGGGCTGCTCATCGTCGCGCTGCTGGCCACCGGGCTGGGACTGCTCTTCGGAGCGATCAACGTCACGTTCCGGGATGCCCAGTCGTTCGTGGACATCATCGTGATGTGCGCGGTGTGGGCATCTCCGGTCATGTACCAGTGGGAGATGGTCGGAGCCCAAGTGCCCGATTGGCTTTTCGTCGTCTACCGGCTGAACCCGCTCACCCCTGCCGTCGAGCTCTTCCACTACGGCATCTGGATGCCGCTGGACCCGGACGGCGGCCAGCTGCTGCCTGATCTGTGGCTGTTCTCCGGCATCGCGCTGCTGGTGGCGGTTTTGTTCGTCCTGATCGGCCAGCTCGTCTTCCGCCGCCTGGAGGGTCGCTTTGCTCAGGACCTCTGACTCCCCGACCGACCTGCCGCGCATCGTCGTCGACGACGTCCACAAGGACTTCAAGCTGCGTCACACGCACTCCATCAAGGAGACGGCTCTCGCCGCCGTGCGTCGCAGGCCCCTCACCACCGACTTCCACGCACTGGACGGCGTGTCCTTCGAAATCGGCGCGGGAGAGGCGGTGGCCCTGCTCGGGCTCAACGGTTCCGGCAAGTCGACAATGCTGAAGCTCATCTCCGGGGTGCTGACTCCTGATCGCGGCAAGGTTCTCACCCGAGGCCGGATTGCGGGACTGATCGAAGTCGGCGCGGGCTTTCATCCGGACCTTTCCGGGCGCGAGAACGTCTTCCTCAATGCGGCCATCCTCGGGATGAGTCGCGCCGAGACCGAATCCCGCTATGACGAGATCGTCGCCTTCAGCGAGATCGAGCAGTTCATCGACACCGAGGTCAAGCACTATTCGTCGGGCATGTTCCTCAGGCTCGCCTTCGCCGTCGCGATCCATACCGAAGTGGACATCCTTCTCATCGATGAGATCCTTTCGGTCGGCGATGAGCCGTTCCAGCAGAAGTGCCTTGCGCGGATCCGTGAACTGCACAGCCAGGGCAAGACGCTCGTCGTCGTCAGCCATGACCTGGACATGGTGTCGAATCTGTGCCGTCGCGGCATCCTCCTGCGCGGCGGAGATGTCGTGTTCGACGGCGAGAGCAGGGAAGCCGTCGCCTTGATGCGAGCCTGATCGTGTGCCCGGGCTCCGCGTCTTGTGCTTGTAAGCTGTTCGGAATGATTCGGTGAAGTCCCATGACGATGTCCCGAAACCTTCGTCACGAGTCGGCCCCTTGTCAGTAAGAGCTCCGTGGAGCATGGTCGCCCTTCGATCCCGCACGCCCGTCGTCCGGAGCAGGTCGAGTCATCGTCGAACGGCCCGGTCATGAAGGAGTGGCAGAACTGAGCATGGACAGTACACACGCGCCGGCGAAGGTCGCCATCATCATCCGCACGAAGGATCGTCCGACGATGCTCCGCCGTGCGCTGAAGAGCATCACCGGGCAGACCTTCCGGGACTGGCAGGCGATCATCGTCAACGACGGTGGCGCTCCGGAGGCGATCGAGGCGGTCGTCCTCGAGCAGGACACGGACGTGCGTCCTCGCATCACAACAGTGCACAATCCGGCATCCCTGGGTCGCTGGCCGGCCGCGAACCTGGGCGTGGCGAAATCGGACGCGCCGCTCATCGTGCTGCATGACGACGACGACTCGTGGCACCCGGACTTCCTCGCCGAGACCTTCGCCTTCCTCAGCGCGAATCCCGACGAAGTCGGCGTCATCGCACGCATCGAGGTGCTCCGCGAGGAATACGACGGCGAGGAGCTGCACACCACGTGGAGCTACCTGCTCGAGAAGGACAGCCCATCGGTGCTCCTGACGGACCTGCTCGACTTCAATCGATTCGTCCCGATCTCGTTCCTGTACCGCAGAACACTCCATGACGAGGTCGGGCTGTACGAAGAGAGCATGCCGGCCGCGGCCGACTGGGTCTTCAACATGAAAGTGCTCGCTCGCCAGCCCCTGCAGTATGTGAGCGATCGCGTGCTGGCCTACTGGCATCAGCGGCCCGACATCGACGGCGTCCTGGGAAACAGCGTGTTCGCGGCACCTCTGGACCACCGGATCGCCGATGCCGGCTATCGCGATGACGCCCTCCGTGCGTACGTCCAGCGCAGCGGTCCCGGATTGCCTCTGTACCTCGCCCAGCGGATGCAGCGGACGGATCGCGCGGTGGAGGAGCGGATCACCGCTACCGAGCAGCGGCTGGAGGAACGGATCGAGTCTCGCTTCGCGGCGATGCAGGAGGCGATCCTGGCGCTGCAGCACCACCTCGATCGGACCATCGATGCGAGGCTGCGCGGCTGGGTCTGGCGGCAGAAGGCACGAGTCCGGAACCTGCGAGCACGTGGACGGTAGTCCTGAGAAGTCCGCGCCGTCCGAACGGCGCCGGCGTACATCGTCATTCCTGCGCTCGGCCGTCGGCCGCGCGCGTCGCGTCGTCCGCAAAGTGCGCTCCCTGTTCGCGAGAGACATCGAGCTGCCCGGCCCACGGCGACTGGCGTACCTGAACCGGCTCAGCCGCGGACGGCTCTCCGGCGGACCGGGGCCGGTCGTCTCGCTGACGACGTACGGGCCCCGGACCCGAATGAGCTTCCTCGCAATCGAGTCCATCGCGCGCGGCAGCCTCACCCCGTCGCGCACCATCCTCTGGCTCGACGAGCCAGAGGCGTTCCACAGCCTCCCGCGCAGTCTTCGACGGCTTCAGCGACGTGGGCTCGAGGTGCGCCTGACCGAGAACTTCGGACCGCACACCAAGTACTTCCCGTTCATCGAGGAGACGGCCGAGTTCACCGGTCCGCTGGTGACGGCCGACGACGACACGATCTACCCGCGCTCCTGGCTGGAACGGCTGGTGGCCGAGAACCGGAAGACCCCCGAGCACATCGTCTGCTACCGAGCACGTCGAGTGCAGATTCACGGTGGCGCTTTCACGGCATACGCAACGTGGGAATTGAGCGAATCGGCGGAGCCCTCCTACTTGAACATGTTCACGGCGGTTTCGGGCATCATCCACCCCGTGAAGATCCTCGAGGCACTCAGGGAGCGCGGCCGGACGTTCCTGGACTGCACCCCATCGAACGACGACGTGTGGATTCACAACACAGCCGTGCGGACCGGCACGCGGGTGCGTGTCATCGACGGCGAGAGCCGTACCTTCCCCCTCATCGACGGGACCCAGGACGACGCGCTCTGGTTCACCAACCTCTCGGAGGGCCGGAACGACGCGCAGATCGCCGCGACGTTCAGCCCGCAGGACCTCGAGCGGCTCAGCGCGGACACGCTGTCCGGCTAGCGCGAGCGCTCCCCGCCGCGCCTTTCTGACTCTGGCGCCGCACGCGTTCGGCGTCCGCCGGCTACAGTTCGGCGTGGAGCTGCCACACCCGGTCTGCCGATTCGCGCCAGGAGAACGCACGCCCGCGGTCGGCGGCCAGCACGCCGAGCCTGTCCACGGATGTGGTCGAGCCGAGCGCCTGTGTCACGGCGTCGGCGAGGCCGTCGGCCGAACCGTCCGCGAGGATCCCTCCATCGACGATCACCTCGTCGTGGACGGGAGAGGATGCCGCGACCACCGGCACACCGAGGGCGAGTGCCTCCAGCACCCGCCACGGCAGGGCGGATCGCTGCGACGGCGCGATGAAGGTGACGGCGCCCCCGAGCACCGCGGCGCGATCTGCGCCGTCCAGCGCTCCGCGGATGTGCACGCTCCGCTCGGAGATGCCCGCCGCCGCGGCGAAATCGGCGATCGCGGGCTCTTCGCCCTCGCCCGCGCCGATGACGACCACGGGAAGGTCGATGCCGGCCCGGCCGACAGCGGTGAGACCGAGCGCGAGCGCATCGGTCGGTGCGGCGCGACCGGAGAGGAGGATGAAGCCTTCCGGGAGATCCAGCGCGCGCCGCCGGCCGACGTCGTCGGTGGGCACCTGGAATCCGGAGGGCGCGGCACCGGCGATGACCCTGATGCGCTCGCCGAGCTTCGCGAGCGCTCCGAGCTTCACGGCGAGCGAGTGAGTCGGAACGACGACGGCGTCGGCGTGCTTGACCGCGCGCTTGAGCATCGCGCGATGCCACCCGACGGCGGATTTCGGCCATTCGCCCGGGGCATCCCACGGACCCAGATCCCAGATCGTGACCACCGTCTGGTCGTTGTCGTGCACGCGATCGTGCCGCACGAGAGGCGCGAGGAGCGTCGGGGAGTGGATCATCCCCCCTCCGATGCCGGTGGCCACTCCGAGCTGCAGTGCGGTGGCCAGCTCCCGTCGTGCGAGCGCCGTACGGCGCACGCCCGAGAGCCCGGGGATCTGCACGGGCCGATCGGCCGGTCCCGCCGGGGCGACACCCTCGACCTCGCACCCGGCGGGCAGACCCGCGATGAGTCCCCGCGTCAGTTCGCGCGTGGCGATCTCGAGATCGGGATCGGTCGGGACGACGAGCTGGTCGAGCATCACGCGCAGCGTTGCCGTCATCCCGCTCAGCCCTCGGGTGCCGGAGTCGCTGTCGGCGGGTGCAGCGCCACCCGCACGAGTTCCTGGATATAGGCGAAGTCCGGCTCGAATTCGTCGATGCCACCTTCGGGAGTGAGCTCGATCGTCGTGATCGGCTGCTCCTTGGCCTTGAGAGCGAGGTCGGCCAGGAACGGGAGCAGGGACTGCGGGAGGTCGGTCTGGATCAGATCCTGACCGGCCACCGCGACCTCGCTGAACCGCGTGAGCACCACGTCGGGTGTGAACTGCGCGAGGATCGCCCCCTGCAGCTCGCGCTGACGCTTCATGCGGTCGAAATCCGAGGTGGTGTAGCGCGAGCGCGCGTACCACTGGGCGGTCTCGCCGTCCATGCGCTGCGGGCCCACCTCGATCCAACCGGTCGCCCATTCCTCAGCCGGCTGCCCCTCGTACGCCGGGCCGCCGCCCTCCGGCAGACGCTCTGCGACGGTGATCTCCACGCCGCCGAGCGCGTCGACCAGCGCGGCGAAGCCGTGCATGTCGACGAAGACGTAGTACGGGATCTCGATGCCGAGAATGCCCTCTGCGGCATCCTTCGTCGCCTCGATGCCCGGCTCGGAGCCGTTGGCGACGGCGTCAGGGTACAGCTCGTTGCCGTCCTGGCACACCTCGACCTCGGTGCGCAGCTGGTTGATGCCGCTCCCCCAGCCGCACGAAGAGTCGGCGTATCCCTCGTGACCGCCCGGGTACCTGTCCTGCATCGGCCCCGCGGAGAAGGGTGCGTTGGGCATGTCGCGCGGGATGCCGGTGATCGTGGTCGCGCCCGTGGTCGCGTTGACCGAGACCACCGAGATGCTGTCGAAGCGCATGGAGTCGCGGCCCTCGCCGCTGTCGGCACCGAGGAGCAGGACGTTGTAGTAGCCGTCGCTCGGAGGCACCGACGGCCCGCTCGCGCCGAAGATCGCGCCGAGCGTGTCGCGGGTGGTCGCCGCGATCTGTGACGCGTAGACGGCGGCGCCCGTGGAGGCGACCAGGAGCACGACGGCGAGTCCCAGGATGCCGAACCGCGCGCCCGTGCCGGTCTTGACCAAGCGCACCAGTCGCAGAGTGTCCACGGTCAGCACGATCCACAGCACCCCGTACGCGAGGATGAGCACCTGGGCGATCGTGAGGGGCACCGGGCGAAGCCAGCTCATCCACTCCGGCAGCCAGACGCCGGTCATCACGGACAAGGCCGCCGCGGGCCAGAGCACGGCGGTCAGCCCGCCGAGGATGAGCAGAGCCCACATCGCGAGACTCGCAGCGAGGCCGAACTTTCCGAGACGCCGATTGCCCGCCACGGCCTGCGCCGATCCCGGCAGCAGGAAGTTGAGCAGGACCAGCCACCAGCCGCGGCGGGTCATCACCTCTCGCGAGGCGGTGTCGGGGTGGCGCAGCGGGCGGTCTTCGACGATCTGCGCGGCACGAGCGCGTGCCGGAGCCGGGCGCGGCGGACTTGCGACACTCACAGGGAGTCCTTGAGCCGCCGGTTCTTGTCCTCCACCTGCGACTCGAGGTCGCGGGCGTAGGCTTCGATGCGATCGGCGAGCGCGGCATCCGTCGCCCCGAGAATGCGCACGGCGAGCAGCCCCGCGTTCTTCGCGCCGCCGATCGAGACGGTGGCGACCGGGATGCCGGCCGGCATCTGCACGATGCTCAGGAGCGAGTCCATGCCGTCGAGGGTCGCCAGGGGTACGGGCACGCCGATCACCGGGAGCGAGGTGACCGAGGCCAGCATTCCGGGCAGGTGGGCGGCGCCACCCGCGCCGGCGATGATCGCGCGCAGACCGCGGCCGCGAGCCTCGCGTCCATAGCGCATCAGCTTGTCGGGCGTGCGGTGGGCCGAGACGACCTCGACCTCGTGCGGCACGTCGAAGTCGGTGAGGATCTGCGACGCGTCGCTCATGACGCGCCAGTCCGAGTCGGAGCCCATGACGACGCCGACCAGGGGCGCGTCCGAGGAATGCAGCGGCACGGCATCCAGGGGCACAGTCACCCGACCTAGGCTAGGGGGCGAGGCTGGAAGAACCCCGCAACGGCGCGGTCAGTCCAGGAAGAAGGATGCCGCCGCCCGGGCGCGGTACGCGACCTCGTCGAGATCGTCGCCCACCGCGTTCACGTGGCCGACCTTCCGCCCCGGCCGCGGTGCCTTGCCGTAGGTGTGCACCTTCGCCGAGGGGTGCTCCGCCATCACCGCCGCGAACCGCTCATCGAGCGCGCCCTCGACGGGTCCGCCGAGGATGTTAACCATGACCGACCAGTCCGCGCTGGGGTCGGGTTCCCCGAGGGGCAGGTCGAGCACGGCGCGCAGGTGCTGCTCGAACTGGCTCGTGACGGCGCCGTCCTGCGTCCAGTGGCCGCTGTTGTGCGGGCGCATCGCGAGTTCGTTCACGAGCAGTCTCTCATCGGTCGTCTCGAACAGCTCGACCGCCAGCATCCCGGTGACA
>Ga0190275_10000524_pt1 | contig 32994 bp, 33 predicted proteins | sample Popmic550T_FD_133745 | JGI IMG/M metagenome (GOLD analysis project Ga0190275, IMG submission 133745) | Populus adjacent soil microbial communities from riparian zone of Yellowstone River, Montana, USA - 550 T | ecosystem: Environmental > Terrestrial > Soil > Riparian zone > Trees stand | place...
CGATCGCCGGCGCCGTGCCCACGATCTGGATGGGCTTGCTGCAGTGGGCCGACGAGCACAAGCCGGACCTCTCCAGCCTGCGGAGCGTCGTCTGCGGCGGCGCCGCGGTGCCGGAGTCGCTGATGCGCGCATTCGAGGAGCGCCACGGCGTCCGGATCCTGCAGGCGTGGGGGATGACGGAGACCAGCCCGATCGGCTCCGTCGCACGACCGCCGGCGGATGCCGAGGGTGAGGACCACTGGCACTACCGCACCGCTACCGGCCGGATCGTCCCCTTCGTCGACGTGCGCCTGATGGGCGACGAGGGTGAGGTGCCGTGGGACGGCGAGTCCACCGGCGAGGTCGAGGTGCGCGGCCCCTGGATCGCGCGTGATTACTACGAGGACCCGGCGGGCGCCGAGAAGTTCCACGACGGGTGGCTGCGCACCGGGGACGTGGCGTCGATCGATGCGGAGGGGTTCCTGCGGATCACGGACCGCGCCAAGGACCTGATCAAGTCGGGCGGCGAGTGGATCTCCTCGGTGGAGCTCGAGAACGCCCTGATGTCGCATCCGGACGTGATGGAGGCGGCGGTGATCGCCAAGGCGGACGAGCGCTGGACCGAGCGCCCACTCGCCTGCGTGGTGTGCCGGGAGGGCTCACGTCCCACGCCGGACGAGCTGCGCGCGCACCTCGAGCCGCTGGTGGCAAAGTGGTGGCTGCCGGACGAATACGCCTTCATCGAGGCCGTCCCGAAGACGAGCGTGGGCAAGTTCGACAAGAAGGTGCTGCGCGCCCAGCTCGCCGAGGGACAGCTGGACACCGCACCCGCGGAGGCGGCTCAGCCGGCCAAGTAGTCATATCGAGGCGGCTTCGCCGCCGCCTAAAGTCGCGTGCTTCGCGCCTTCGGCGCTCGCCTAGAGACAGGCGCCGATACAATCTCGCCCGCTCCGGGGGCCCCTACTGCGCCCTGGGCGCCCTGACGATTTGATGCACGCGACTCAAGACACGGCTGCCGAAAAACCGGGATCACGGAAGATCCGGGTCGTGGTGGCCAAGCCCGGCCTCGACGGTCACGACCGCGGGGCGAAGATCATCGCCCGCACGCTGCGTGACGCCGGTATGGAGGTGATCTACACGGGGCTCCACCAGACTCCCGAGCAGATCGCCGAAACGGTGATCCAGGAGGATGCCGACGTGGTGGGCCTGTCGATCCTCTCCGGGGCGCACATGACCCTGGTCCCACGCGTGGTGGACCTGCTGAAGGCCAAGCAGGCGGAGGACGTGGTCGTGATCCTGGGGGGCACGATCCCGGCGGACGACATCCCCGAGCTGAAGCGCCTCGGGGTGTCGGAGATCTTTACTCCCGGCGCTTCCACCCAGGACATCGTCGAGTTCGTCCGGGGTGCTGTAAGCAGTTCGTGACCCGGGTCGCGTACCATGTCGTGGCACGCGATTGATTAGTCAGTCAACGGAGGCGATTTCTTGAAGATCTGTGTCCTCGTAAAGGAAGTTCCCGACGCGGCCGTCGAGAAGCGCATGGATCCCAACGCGATGCGCCTGGACCGCAGCGGCGAGAAGAATCTGAACCCCTTCGACACGCACGCGATCGAGGCTGCGATGCAGATCAAGGAGGGCGGCACCGTCCAGGTCGACGAGGTGGTGGCGGTCACGATGGGGCCGGAGTCGGCTCAGCGCGCGCTGCACAAGGCAGTGTCGCTGGGCGCGGACCGCTCGGTGCATCTGACGGACGACTCCCTCGCGGGGTCTGACGTGTGCGCCTCCGGCTACGCGCTCGGGCAGGTGCTCAAGCGCGAGAGCCCGGACCTGGTGCTGCTCGGCCAGCAGTCGGATGACGGCGAGTGCTACACGATGGGCGCGGTCGTTGCCGACCACCTCCAGATGCCCTCGCTCACCCAGGTGATCAAGATCGACACCAAGGAGGGCTCGCTCGTATGCGAGCGCCAGGCCGAGTACGGCTACGACACGGTGGAGGTCGAGCTGCCGGCCGTGATCAGCGTCGGTGACGCGATCAACGAGCCGCGCTACCCGAGCCTGAAGGCGATCATGGGCGCGAAGAAGAAGCCGCTCGACAAGGTCTCGACCGGCGATGCCGAAATCGACGCCTCACGGGTGGGCCAGGACGGCTCACGCACGACCGTGATCGCGCTGAACCCGCCGGCGGCGAAGGAGAAGGGCACGATCATCGAGGACGAGGACACGAACGAGACGGTCGAGAAGGTCGTCGCCTGGCTCGAGGAAAGGAAGCTGATCTAAGTGCCTCCCATCGTGACTCAGACCCGCTCTGGTTCGCTGCAAGCCGTCGCGGCTGCTGCGTCCTCAGTCGCCCAAATGGTCTCCGACCATTCGGGCTCCTTGCGTCCTTGCCCCGCTTGGCTTTCGCGGCCAGGCGCGGGCCTGACCCACGAAGGAAGGCACTAATGCCCGGGATCCTGGTCTACGCCCTCCACGACGACGAGGGCAACTTCAACAAGAACTCACAGGGCGCGATCTCCGAGGCGGCGCGACTGGCCGGCGAGCTCGGCACGCACGCGGCGGCGGTCGTGGTCGGCGACGTGTCCGACGAGGCCGCACAGAGCCTCGGGGCATACGGCGCGACGAAGGTCTACCGCGCCAAGAACGTGCCGGAGGGCCTCGCGCAGCCGGTCGTGGACGCGATGGCGAAGGTGATCTCCGAGGAGGACTACGACTACGTGCTGTTCGGCGGCGGCCTGCTCGGATTCGAGATCGGCGCCGGTCTCACGGCGCGGCTCGGAGCGGGCGTCACGATGGAGGTCACCGAGGTGCGCGTCCAGGACGGCGGTCTCGTGGCCGTGCGGCCGATCCTCCAGGACTCGCAGGTGGCCGACGTCGGCTACGTCGGCAAGCCCGGCATCATCATCAGCCGGCTGAACGCTTTCGACGCGACCGAGCGCGACGGTGGTTCGGCCGAGGTCGTGGACGTGGACGTCGAGCTGTCCCCCTGGTCGACCAGGGCCAAGATGGTCACCCGTGGCGAGCAGCGAGGCGAAGATGTGAACATCGAGGACGCGGACTTCCTCGTGGCCGGCGGCCGCGGGCTCGGCAAGGCCGAGAACTTCGCCCTCTGCGACGAGCTCGCGGCGGCGCTCGGCGGCGCCGTTGCGGCAACCCGCGCGGTCGTGGACGCGGGCTGGTTCCCGTACGCGGGCCAGATCGGCCAGACCGGCAAGACGGTCGCGCCGAAGCTCTACCTGGCCGCGGGCATCTCGGGCGCGATCCAGCACAAGGTCGGCATGCAGGCCTCGGAGAACATCGTCGCGATCAACAAGGACCCGAACGCGCCGATCTTCGAGTTCTGCGACCTCGGCATCGTGGGCGACCTGCACAAGATCATGCCCAAGCTGACCGCTGCCGTGCAGGCGAAGAAGGGCGGGTAGGGCGCGTATGCGCGGTGTTGCCCCGGCCCAGTTCCCGCCGCCGGTCGACCCCCCGCAGGAGTTCATCGGCCCCCCGACCGATGCCGAGGACGAGCGCATCGAGGTCGGGATCGCGATCGTGGGCGGCGGCCCCGCCGGCCTTGCCTGTGCGATCCGGCTCACGCAGCTGCTCGAGCACGAGCCCGAGCTGACCGAGAAGCTGGGCGAGGTCCCGGTGGCCGTGATCGAGAAGGGCAAGACGCCCGGCGCTCACCTCCTGTCGGGCGCGAACATGCGCCCCTCGGCGATGCGGGAGCTGTTCCCGGACATGGACGAGTCCGAGTGGCCGGTGCTGTGGAAGGTGGAGAAGGACGCCGTCTACCTGCTGACCAAGAAGCAGGCGCTGCCGCTGAAGCCGATGCCGCCGAACTTCAGAAACCACGGCAACTACGTGGTCTCGATCGCACAGCTCGGCCGCTGGCTGGGCGAGAAGGCCGAAGAGGCGGGCGTGTACATCCTGCCGGAGACGACCGCCGACAAGCTGCTGGTCGAGGACCGGATCGTGGTCGGCGTGCGCACCGGCGACAAGGGCCGCGACAGGGACGGCCAGCCGCTTTCGAACTTCGAGCCGGGCTCGGACGTGGTCGCAAAGGCGACCGTGCTCGCGGAGGGAACCCTCGGGCACCTGACCTTCGCGGCGCAGGACTACTTCGACCTGCACGGGGATGACCCGCAGCGCTGGGAGCTCGGGGTGAAGGAGGTCTGGGAGGTGCCGAAGCCGCTCGACCGCGTGATCCACACGATGGGCTGGCCGCTGCGCAAGAGCGCGCGCTGGAACGAGTTCGGGGGCAGCTTCATCTACCCGATGGGCGAGGACAAGGTGGCGATCGGGTTCGTGGCCGGCCTCGACAACACCGACGCGAGCTTCTCGGTCCACGACGTGCTGCAGGAGTTCAAGCTGCACCCGTTCGTGAAGAAGATCCTCGACGGCGGCAAGCGGGTCGCGTGGGGCGCCAAGACGATTCCCTCAGGCGGGTATTTCGCGATGCCACGCAAGTTCGCCGTGCCGGGCATGTGCATCGCCGGCGACGCGGCCGGGATGGTGAACATCCCCGAGCTGAAGGGGATCCACTACGCGATGCATGCGGGAATGTACGCGGCCGAGGCGATCGTCGACGCCCTGAAGCAGGACTCGATCAACTACGAGGCGTACGACAAGCGGGTGCGCGAGTCCATGATCGTGCAGGACATCTATCGCTCGCGCAACATGCGCCAGCCGTTCGAGCACGGCTTCTTCCTGGGCGGCGCGATCGCCAGCGCGATGACGATCACCCGCGGCGCGTTCCCCAACGGTCACTGGAGACAGGAGCCCGACGCCGCCCATCCAATGGTGATCGACGGCGCTGCGAAGCACTACCCGGCGCCCGACGGCAAGTACACCTTCGACAAGCTCTCGTCCGTGTTCGCCTCCGGCAACGCGACGCGCGACGATGCGCCCAACCACATCCGGATCCAGAGGAAGGTGCCGCTCGAGGTGGCGCAGACCTGGGTGTCGATGTGCCCGGCCCAGGTGTACGAGATTCCCGAGGAAGAGCTCGAGGCTGCGCAGAACGGCCACGGCGACGGCACGGTCGACGTGCAGGTGGTGCCCTCGAACTGCGTGCAGTGCGGTGCGATCACCGCCAAGGGCGGGCGCCTGACGCCGCCCGAGGGCGGCGACGGGCCGCTGTACACGCAGGTCTAGCGCCCGGTTGACATCCGCTTCAGCCCGGTTAGCCTTGACTCAACGAGGCGAGGAGGAGCGGTGGGCAGCAGGTCGATTTGCGCAGGCTTCCTGAGCCTGGTGCTGCTCGCCTTCGTTTCGCCGGCCGCGCAGGCGGCGTATCCGGGCGAGAACGGCCGCATCGCGTTCATCTCTGCGGGCGAGATATGGACCATCAACCCCGACGGGACGGCGCCGCGACAGGTGACCAGCCCGACCCCTCCGCTGAGCGACAGCGCGCCGAGCTGGTCGCCCGATGGCACCCGAATCGCGTTCGTCCGCGGTAACCCGTGTTGTGTGGCACGAGACATCTTCGTCGTCAATTCAGATGGCTCCGGCGAACATTTCGTGAGGAGCAACGGCATCAGCCCCACATGGTCCCCCGATGGAACGGAGATCGCGTTCGAAGTAAAGACCTTCAGCGAGCTGTGGCGAATGAACGCGGACGGAACGAACGCGCGTCGGGAGGCCGTTCCAGACGGTTTTGAGTTCGACTTCGAAGAGCCGGCATGGTCTCCGAACGGGGACGCTATCGCCTTCGGTATTACCAGCGACGTGCCCTACGACGACCATGACGGCGGCTATTACATCGTCAGACATTCAGACCTCGGCATTCGGTACGTGGACGTCCCCCAACCGGAGCCTGAAACGCACACGACTCTGCCGGGCGGTTCGGACCCCGATTGGTCACCGGATGGAACGGAGCTGGTGTATGTGGCGATGCAGACGGATGTGGAGAGGGGGACGAGCGATCCGATCGACATCAAGGCGAGGAACTCCGACGGCAGCGGTGCACCACGCACGATCGTGGGCGGCCCCGAAGATCGGTCTCCGGCCTGGTCACCCGACGGCTCCAAGGTCGTGTTTCATCGCACCACCGCCGGAGCCGCCGGGCTGTGGGTCGTGGGTGCCGACGGCAGCAACCCCACTCGGATCCTCGAGGTGGGAAACCAACCCGACTGGCAACCCCTCCAGCGCCCCTACGCCCGCCCGGCCGGCGCGACGCCCATGCGCGTGCCGCTCGTGCCTGCCTTCGCCCAGTGCGCGTCGGGGAACCGAATCCACGGCCCTCCGCTGGCATTTCCCTCGTGCAACCCGCCCCAGCCCGCCTCGCCCAACATCGCGGTGAGCGACGGCGAGCGGCGCATCGGGTCGGTCGGGCATCTGCGGGTCGGAGTGGTCGCAGGCGAGCCGGGCGGCGCCGACGACGCCGACCTGCGGCTGATCTTCAGGCTCACGAACGTGTTGAACAAGTCCGACCTCTCCGACTACACGGGGATCCTCCAGCCTGAGCTGGTCGTGCGCCTCACCGACCGCGAAGGCTTCCAGAGCCAGACCACGCAGGACTTCCCGTTCCGCTACTCGGTGCCATGCGTTGCCACCGACACCGCGGCCGGTGCTACCTGCGCCCTGACGACGAGCGCGGAAGCGATCGTGCCGGGATCGATCACCGAGGGCACCCGTGCGATCTGGGCGCTCGACAAGGTGCGCGTCTACGACGGCGGGCCGGCGGGAGATGGAGCGGACGCCTCTTTGTTCGCTACGCAGGGGATCTTCGTGCCATAGCGGAGGGCTCCGCGCCGCCTGTGAGCGAGAGCGGCGCCGGTATCCTCGCCCACATGACCGACGACCGATGGGACAGGCTGGTCGAGTACTGCCGGCGAGCCCGGTCGATGCCCGCCTTCGACGCGGAGGAACGCGACTACAGACTCGAGATCGCACAGGAGCTGCGGCGGATCGTCGAGCTCGCGTCCCAGGGAGGCCCCTGGAGGGAGCGGCTCGACACGATGCAGCGCAGCACCGTCTTCGGCCGCATCCGCAGGTACGACCTGACCGAGAGGCGCCACAGGACGTGGGTAAAGGGGCTCCCGTCGCCCGAGGCGCTGGGACTGGCCATGGAGTGCTTCCTCGACCCGAGCACCGACCCGGTCGAGCGCCTCACCTCTTTCGTGCATGCGGCCGAGGACCAGCAGCCGGAGCTGAAGTCCCCTGCCGAGGAGCTTGCCGGTCCGGATCCGGACCGAGAGGCCGTGCTCTCGCTCGGCGCGCTACTCAACTTCGCGTGCGCGCCCGAGGAACTGCCCGCCGTGCGTCCCGGCCTGTGGAACCTGCTCGAGCAGACTCTGGGGTACGAGTGGACCTTCAGGCGATCTGTGCTCGAGCAATACGAGCTCCACCTCGAATTCACCGAACACGTCCAGCGCCGGCTGCTGGAAGCAGGTGTCGAGCTTCGCGACATGCTCGACACGCAGAGCCTGATCTACAACGCCGGCCTGCACGCCGACTTCTGGGTCCCCGCACCGCATGGTGAACCGACGCCCGGCGAGCGGTCTCCGGCAAGAGCGCGGAAACCCGGGTCGAAGCCCTACCTGTCAATTTGCGCCATCTACCGTGACGAGGCGAAATACCTGGCGGAATGGGTGGAGTTCCACCGGCTCGTCGGAGTAGAGCGGTTCTTTCTGTACAACAACCTCAGCGAGGACCATCACCGCGAGGTGCTCGCCCCCTATTTGGACGAGGGCCTCGTGACGGTACGCGACTGGCCGGTGACCGATGGTGGGCAGGGTCAGATACCGGCCTACAACGACGCCCTGAGGTGGCACCGCTACGACTCGCGCTGGATCGCGTTCATCGACCTCGACGAATTCCTCTTCTCGCCCAGCGGGGAGCCCCTGCCCGAGGTGCTTTCGGAATATGAGGAGTGGCCGGGCGTGGCGGTTCGCTGGGCCATGTTCGGCACCTCTGGGCACAAGACGGAGCCGCCCGGACTGGTGACCGAGAACTACCTTCAGAGGATCGACCACGACAGCCACATCAACATGAAGACCGTTGCCGATCCCACGCGGGTCAGCACCTGCGTGACCGCGCACCATTTCCGATACCCGTACCTGTCCGCGGTCGATGAGAACCGTTTCCCCGTCAACGGAACCCGCACGGCGTCGAACTCGATCGCGCGCCTGCGGCTGAACCACTACCACTGGAAGTCCGAAGAGCATTTCATCGCCAAGACCCAGCGGTTCCGAGCGATCGGCCGCCATCGAGAACTGCCCACCGACGAGCACTTCGAGTGGCTCAGACAGATGGAGCAGGACGGAGTCACCGACCGCACGATCCTGATGTACGCGCCCGCGCTGCGGGAGGCGCTCGCCGCGCACGCAAGCGCGACCGTGGGGTAGGCGATCGAGGTCTACAGTGGCGGGGATGACGGAGACGTGAACACCACGGGGAACAACACTCCGTTCCTGGTTCAGGGATCGTTCGTGCCCTGAGCGCCGTGGCGCGGCTAGCCTGCCGCACGTGCTGGCCGAAGCAGACACTCTGGTTCGCTCGCTGCACCTGATCGGCGCAGCCGTGTGGGCGGGCGGGCTGGTGATGCTCGCGCTGGCCGTGGGCGCGGCGCGCCGCACGATCCCCGAGCCGCAGCGCATCGAGCTGTTTCGCGCACTCGGCCGCCGGTTCCTGGTCGCGGGCGGTATTGCAATGCTGGTCCTGATCGCGACCGGAACGGACATGGCAGCCGACCGCCTGGAGGCCTGGAGCGACCTCACCGGCACGAGCTACGGTGACCGGCTGCTCGCCAAGCTCGGGGTTGTGGCGATCGTGATCGCCCTCACCCTGTTCCACAGCCTCGTTCAGGGGCCGGCACTGTCCCGCCTCCGCGCCCAGGCCCTCGAGCGCCCGGGTGACGAGGAGCTGGAAAGCCTGATCCGGCGCAAAGCGGCCCGCGCCGGCATGGTCTCGGCGGTCAACCTACTAGCCACGCTCGCGGTGCTGGTGCTCGCCGCCCGCCTCGTGACGGGCTAGGCCCCGTCGCTAAACTCAGACGAATGAAGGAAGGCATCCACCCCGAGTACGTCGAGGCGCATGTGCGATGCACGTGCGGCAACGAGTTCACGACCCGCTCCACCACGCCTGAGATGCGGCTCGAGATCTGCTCCGAGTGCCATCCGTTCTACACGGGCAAGCAGAAGCTGGTCGATACCGGCGGCCGTGTGGAGCGCTTCCAACGCCGGGCAGCCAAGCGCGTCGCTCAGCACTAACTCCCTCGCTGCCGACTACCATGGGTGACCCGGGAGGGATCCCGGTCCGACTCATGAGCGCTGACCCGACCAAACCAGCGACCACAGGCAACGGCGTCTCCGAGCCCACCTCTGAAGTGAGGCTCGCGGACGGCCGCGTGATGTCGGCCCGCGACGCCCCGATCGGGGGCCAGGCCGTGCTCGAGGGCGTGATGATGCGCGGCGTGTCCACCTGGGCGGTCGCGGTGCGTGTGCCGCACGACCTCGCAGCCGCACGGGCGTCCACCAACGGCGCCGCCAATGGCGACCACCACCTGGTCGAGGAGGCCGAGGTCGCGCTGGAGGCGGCGGCCACCACGGTGGCGGGCGCGGGGCCGGCCTCCGGAAACGGCGCCGTGGGCGTCGACGGCAATCAGCCGCTCGGGCCGATCGAGATCCACAGCGAGTCGTTCGAGTCGGCCATGAAGAGGCGGCGGCTGTGGCGGCTGCCGATCGTGCGTGGCGTCGTGGCGCTGGGTGAGTCGCTCAAGATCGGCATGAAGGCGCTCGGCATCTCCGCCAACGCGCAGCTCGAGGACCCCGACGAGGAGCTGTCCGGCAAGACCTGGGGCTTCACGATCTTCCTGTCTCTGGTGTTCGCGATCGGGCTCTTCTTCGTGCTGCCGGTAACGGTTGCGAACTTCTGGAAGGACGACGTCGGTAGCTCTGTGGGCTTCGTGGTGCTCGAGAAGCTGATTCGGATCTCGATCTTCCTCGGCTACCTGTACGCGCTGTCCTTCGTGAAGGACCTGCGGCGCGTGTTCGAGTACCACGGCGCCGAGCACAAGGTGATCGCCTGCTACGAGGCCGGCGAGCCGCTCGAGCCCGAGCGCGCGCAGCGCTTCTCGCGCCTGCACATGCGCTGCGGCACCAGCTTCCTGCTGATCGTGATGATCATCGGCGTGTTCGTGTTCGCCCCGATCGGGCGGCCCGACCTGCAGTGGCTGATCCTGTCGAGGATCGTCGGCATCGCGCTCGTGGCGGGCATCGCCTACGAGATCATCCGCTGGGCCGGTCGCAACCGGCGCAAGCATTGGGTCCGCATCCTGATGTGGCCGGGGCTGCAGCTCCAGAAGCTGACCACCCGTGAGCCCTCGCTCGACCAGCTCGCGGTTGCGATCGCGGCGCTTGGAGCCGTGCTCGAGGTGGAGGACCCGGCCAAGTCGACTGAAGAGGATCGCCTCGGCATGGAAGTCGTGGCCTGACGAGGCGCTCCCTCGTGGCCACCGAGTCCACAGTCATAGAGCGCCTGATCGACCAGATCGAGCAGCGCTACGACGAGCTGACAGGACAGCTGGCCGACCCCGCCGTGATGGCGGACCGGAATCGGTACACGGAGCTGGCCCGTAATCACCGGGAGCTGAGCGCCGCGCACGCGTTGGCGGAGGAGTACCGGCGCGCGGAGAGCGACGCAGCCGGGGCCGAGGAGCTGCTCGAGGGGACCGATGGAGGCCTCGATGCTGCTGACCGGCGCGAGTTCCAGGAGGAGCTCACCACCGCGCGCGCCCGCATGGAGCAGCTCGCCGAGCAGCTCCGCCTCGAGATGGTCGAGCGCGACCCAAACGACTCCAAGAACGTGATCGTCGAGATCAGGTCCGGCGCCGGGGGTGACGAGGCCGCGCTGTTCGCCGGAGACCTGTACCGGATGCTGACCAAGTACGCGGAGCGGCGCAGCTTCAAGACCGAGGGCCTCAATCACAGCCCCTCGCCCGCCGGTGGCTTCAAGGACGTCACGTTCGCGGTCAAGGGCGACGGCGCATACAGCGTCTTCAAGTACGAGGCCGGCGTGCACCGTGTCCAGCGCGTGCCCGCCACGGAGTCGCAGGGCCGGATCCACACCTCCACCGCGACGGTGGCGGTGCTGCCCGAGGTGGAGGACGTCGAGGTCGCCGTCGACCCCAACGACCTCCAGATCGACGTGTACCGCTCCTCCGGCCCCGGGGGCCAGTCCGTGAACACGACCGACTCGGCCGTGCGGATCACGCACAGGCCCACCGGCCTGGTGGTCTCGATGCAGGACGAGAAGTCACAGCTGCAAAATCGCGAGCGCGCTCTGCGTGTGCTGCGCGCGCGCCTGTACGAGCACGCGTTGCGGGAGCAGCAGGCCGAGCTTGCGGCGGACCGCCGCGCTCAGGTCGGCACGGGCGAGCGCTCCGAGAAGGTGCGGACATACAACTTCCCGCAGGGCCGGGTCACGGACCATCGCATCAAGCACACCGCGCACAACCTCGAGGCTGTATTGGAGGGTGATCTGAGCGAGTTCACGGACGGGCTCGCCGCGGACGAGCGCCGTCGCAAGCTCGAGGCCCAGGCGGCCTGACGAAGAGGGAGAGCGCGGCTTGGCGGGAGCGACCTCACCCCTGCGCGACGCACTTGCGGAGGCTGTCGAGACCCTGGAGGAGGCCGGGGTCGACACTCCGCGGCTCGACGCGGAGCTGCTGCTCGCTGCGGTGCTGGACGTCGACCGCGCCGCGCTGCATGCGGACCCGCAGCAGGGCCTCGACATGGACGCGGCGCTGTCGTTCGACGACATGGTGCGCCGGCGCGTGCGGCGCGAGCCGGTCGCCTTCATTCTCGGGCGCGCCCATTTCCGGGAGCTGGAGCTGTTCGTGGACCACCGTGTGCTCGTTCCCCGTCCCGAGACCGAGCTGCTCGTCGAGCTGGCGGAGAACGGGCAGCGGGTGCTCGACGTGGGGACCGGGTCGGGTGCGATCGCGCTTGCGATCGCCCACGAGCGTCAGGGCGTGCGCGTGACGGGGATCGACAACTCCCCAGACGCTGTCGACGTGGCGCGCCGGAACGCCGATCGGCACGGGCTCGAGGTGGAGTTCATGATCGCCGACCTGATCGTCGGCGGCCCGTATGACCTGATCGTGTCGAACCCGCCTTACGTGCGGGATTCGGAGTGGCCCGGGTTGGCGCCCGAGATCACGCTGTACGAGCCGCGCGAGGCGTTGCTCGGTGGCCCGGACGGCCTCGACGTGATCAGGGATCTCGTGGCCGCAGCGCCGGATGCGCTGGTGCGGGGCGGGATGCTCGCAGTCGAGGTGGGCCAGGGCCAGTCGCGCGCGGTGGAGGCACTGTTCGAGAGAGCCGGCCTGCGCAGCGTCGAGACCGACCGTGACCTGGCCGGCATCCCGCGGGTGGTGAGGGGACGGCGCTAGAGCTTTTCGAGGAGGTCATCCGGGACGGCGGCGTTGCCGTCTTCCCGACGGACACCCTGTACGGAGTGGGATGCCGCCCGGACGACGAGGCGGCGGTCGAGCGCGTGTACCGGTTGAAGGCCCGGCCGCGCGACAAGCCCTCCGCGCTCATGTACTTCTCGCTCGACGCGGCGCTCGACGCGCACCCCGGCCTTGCCGTGGCGACCCGCGCGGCGCTGGAGCGGCTGCTGCCGGGACCGGTCCTGGCGGTGCTTCCCGGTGGGTACGGGATACGGGTCCCCGCGCTGGATGTCCCACCCGCGGGCGCCCGCGTGACGGTGCTCCAGACCAGCGCGAACCTCACCGGTGGCCCCGATCCGCGTCTGCTCGCGGACGTGCCGGAGTCGATCCGCGAGGGCGCCGACCTGGTGCTCGACGGGGGAGCGCTGCCCGGCATTCCCTCCACGGTCGTCGACCTGAGCCGCTACGAGGCCGGTGAATGGGGAGTGCTGCGCGAAGGAGCGTTATCCCTTGCGGAGTTGAAGAGACTTCTCGGCGAGTCTGAGCGCTAACACCGCGCCCGCGCCGCGCCGACCGCGGCATCCAGCGCGGGGCGCCGCACGGGGGCCAACCGGCGCCTGATCCGCCACGTGGCCCCGGCGAACGCGTGATTCGCGACGGTTGCGAAGCCCTGCTCGTCCTCGCGCAGGGCCAGCAGCAGGTGCGCCACGCGGTCCGAGGGGGGCATGTCGCCGTCGGCCACGCGTACGCAATAGGTGTGCACGCGCCGCCCGCCAGGGCGCACGAGCAGCGCTCCGGCGTCGCCGACCAGCCACACGCCCAGGCGACCGCGTTCTAGTGCCAGGCCGGTGCGGCGCTGCAGCTCGCGCTCGTCGTGCCCGAGCAGATCCCCCAGCAGCCCCTGCGCCACCTGCTCGGGCTCACCGGCAGAGCGCCCGCGCGGCGCCCGCACCACGCCCGCGCCCCTGTTCGCGAACAGCTCCGGGATCACCCAACCATGCGCGAGCGCCAGCGCGGACACGGGGAAAAGGAAGGGCTCGAGCCACAGGAGCCCGGCCGCGACGAGCACCAGCGGCGTTACATAGAGCGTCGTGTAGGCGGCCGAGCTGCGTTCCCGCAGCCGCAGCGACTGCGTGTCGGTGCGCGGTCGCCAGGCGACGGCTTCGAGCTCGGGAAGCGCCGCCGACACTACCCGCCCACGATCGGGCGCCGCAGCAGCACGTACTCCACGTCCACCGGCAGCTGCTTCACCTGTTCGAACGACTGGTCGCGCAGCTTCGCGACGCCCATGTATCCGCCGGCGAGCTGCTCGTCGAAGATCGTCGCGGCGCGGTCGTGGGCCCCCGAGTCGCCGGCGCTCCACGCAGCCAGCTCCGTGTGCCCTGAGCGGTCCATTCTCAGCAGTCGGGACATCTGCTCGCCTCCTCGAGGAAGTGAATATTGGGCGGCTTCGCGCCACCTAAGTCTCGTGCTTCGCGCCTGCGGCGCTCGCCGCTGACACATGTCACGGGCCAGTCTACGACGACCTGCAACCCTGTCCGCCGGCATGAGACCGCCCAAGTCGCCAAGCCCCGAGTACCTGCACGCCAACAAGTGGGCCATCTGGGGCGTCGTGATGATCGGCCTGTTCATGGCCCTGATCGACGTCACGATCGTGAACATCTCGATCCCGCAGTTGCAGCAGGACCTCGACGCGCCAGTGGACACCGTCTCGTGGGTCCTGAACGCCTACAACATCGTGTTCGCGGTGTTGCTCGTGTCGATGGGCCGGCTCGCGGACCAGTTCGGCCGGCGCCGCTTCTTCCTGATCGGAATGGCGATCTTCACGGTGGGCTCGTTGATGTGCGCGCTGTCGTGGTCCATCGACGCTCTGATCGCGTCGCGTGTGATCCAGGCCGTGGGCGCCGCCACGCTGGCGCCGATCGCGCTCGCGACGACCACGCTCGTGTTCCCACCTGCGCAGCGTGGGTTGGGCCTCGCGATGATGGCGATGGTGGCCAATGCCGCGGCCGCGCTCGGCCCCCCGATCGGAGGCGTGCTGGTCGAGTTCGCGGGCTGGCCCTTCGACGCCGGCTGGCACTGGATCTTCCTGATCAACGTCCCGATCGGCGTGCTCGGGATCGCCCTCGCGCTGCGAACGGTGCCCGAGACCCGCGATCCACATGCCGGGACGGAGGTCGACTGGTGGGGGATGGTGGCCGTCGGGGCGGCGATCTTCTGTTTGACCTTCGGGCTCGTGGAGGCGAACGACTGGGGTTGGGGCTCGACGCGGATCGTGGCGTTGTTCGTGGGCGCGGCTGTCTTCACCCTCACGTTTGCGCTCACGCAGCGCTTCGGGAAGCATCCGATGCTGACGCCCGCGCTGGTGCGGAACCCGCAGTTCATGGGCGCCAGCACGACCCTGCTGCTGTTCGGGATCGGAATGATGGGAGCGCTGTTCATGACCGTGCTCACGTTTGTGAACCTGTGGGAGTACTCGGAGCTCGAAGCCGCGCTGGCGATCACTCCCGTGCCGGTGATGGCGATGCTGGTCTCGCCGCTCGTGGGCCGGTTGTCCGAGCGCCTGTCCCCGCGAGCGTTCGCCGTCCCGGCGCTGCTCGTGACGGCCGCCGCACTGTTTGCCCTTTCCGCGCTGCCCTCGGAGCCATCCTTCTGGAGCGCGATGTGGCGTCTGGCGCTGCTCGGCATCGGGATCGGTGCCGTCTTTCCCGCCGTGACGATTGGCTCGATGGGGTCGATTCGCGGTCAGGAGCTGGGGCTGGGCTCCGGGATCGTGAACATGTCACGCCAGGTGGGTTTCGCGATCGGCATCGCGCTGTTCGTGGCGGTTTTCACCGGCGCGATCGACGATCAGGTCAGCGAGGCGCACCGCCGCATCGCGATCGAACAGCCGAGCAAGGAACGCGCGCGGACCATCATCCGCGAGGAGGAGCGCGACGCTTACGGCAGGACGTTCCTCGTCGGAGGCTTCGTCGTGCTACTCGGCATCCCGTTCTCGCTCACGATGCGGCGCAGGCCTTCCGACGTGCACGCCGAAGCCGCGGCGGCCGCCGCCGGCTGACGATCGCCCGATCAGGCCAGGTCGGCCGCGCTCGGCCACAACGAGAGGTCGATCTCCGGTGCGACCTCGGCCAGTCGAGCCGCATCCTCGGAGTAGGCCTCGGCGAGCTTTTGCCCGCGGCGGTTGTGGAGAAAGGAGTGGTGGCCCTGCGCACGCGGCAGGTTCCCGGCGCTGGACGGCGGCCGGAACCCGGTCTCGACCCCGAGAAACTCCCAGGTCCGGTCGAGCTGGCCCTCGAAGTCGAGACAGCAGCGCTCGTACTGCAGGATCAGCACACTCTCGCGCGGAAACGTTTCGAGCACCCGCCGCACCTGCCGGAGGTAGAAGCCGCGCAGCACCTCGAGCTCGACCACGCGCTCCGGGAGCTGCGATCCACCGGCCTTGCGCTCCCGCGCCATCAGGCGTTCGTAACCGGACGCGTACCGTGCCACAGGGTCGCGGAGCATCAGCAGGATGCGGGCGGCGGGAGCCACCTGATGCAGCTGTCTCATGACCCACGAATCGAGCATGTAGCGCGGCGTCCACTCGCCGATCCGGCCGGCGTCCGGCGGGCGCGGAAAGTGCTGCGCATACAGGTCGGCGTAGTGGTCGGGCAGCCGCTGGAAGTCCCGCATGCCGTTGAAGAAGTGGATCTCCTTCGCGTGAATGTTGCTGTCGAAGAACACCTCGGGATGACCGGTGATCTGCCGGAACCACCAGGTTGTGCCACAGCGCGCCGCGCCCACGCCGACGAAGTCCGGCGCGCCGGTCACCCACCCGTCCGGACATTGAGGCGGGTGAGGGGGATCCGTCCCGAAAGGCCGCGTCGGATGCTGCGTGCGCGGCCGAGCCTCCATCGCAACCAGGCTACTGCCCTAGTGCCCCGCCCGCCAATGAATGCCCCGTTCTGGCGGCTGCAAGTCGTTGCCTGGCTTCGTCCTCGGTCGCCCGAATAGCGGCAGCTATTCGGGCTTCCTGCGTCCTCGCCATGCTTGCCTTTCGCTCGCCAGAAGCGGGCCAACATTGGCAGACGCGGCACTGGGCGGTTCCCTATAGTCATCAGCCGATGCGAATCGCCGCCGGATTCGACCACGCGGGCTACCCGCTGAAGCGCACGATCATGGCCGCCCTCGAGGAGGCGGGCCACGACGTGGTGGACTGCGGGACCGACTCCGGCGAGTCGGTCGACTACCCGGTGCACGCCGCAGAGGCGGCCGGCCTGGTGTCCGACGGACGCGCCGATCTGGCCGTGCTTGCGTGCGGCTCCGGCACCGGGGTGAGCATCGTCGCGAACAAGGTCCAGGGGGTACGGGCGGTGAACGCGCGCGATCCCGAGGAGGCCGAGATGGCGCGCCGCCACAACGACGCCAACGCGCTCGCCCTCGCCGGCCGCACTCTGAGCCCCGACCAGGCCCGTGCGATCATCCAGGCGTTTCTGTCCGCGGAGTTCGAGGGCGGGCGCCATCAGCGCCGCGTGGACCAGATCGAGCGAATCGAGAGCGGGGAGCCCGCCGCCGCCGAGTCCGTGAAGGAGGCAACTTGACGGAAATCGAGCCCGGCTACTTCAACGAACCGCTGTCGGCGGTCGATCCGGAGATCGCGGACGTGCTGCAAGGCGAGCTCGAGCGCCAGCAGCAGACGCTCGAGATGATCGCCTCGGAGAACTTCGTGCCCCGCGCGATCCTCGAGGCGGCCGGCTCTGTTCTGACGAACAAGTACGCGGAGGGCCTGCCCGGCAAGCGCTATTACGGCGGCTGCGAATGGGTCGACGTCTCCGAGCAGCTCGCGATCGATCGAGCGAAGGAGCTGTTCGGCGCCGACCACGCGAACGTCCAGCCGCACGCAGGAGCGCAGGCCAACAACGCCGTCTACATGGCATTGCTCGAGCCGGGCGACACGATCCTCGGGATGGAGCTCGCCCACGGCGGCCACCTCACCCACGGGATGAAGCTCAACCTGTCGGGAAAGCTGTATCACGTGGTCGGCTACCAGGTCCGCCGCGAGGATTACCGCGTGGACATGGAGCAGGTCGAGCGGCTCGCCAAGGAGCACCGGCCGAAGCTGATCATCGCGGGCTGGTCGGCCTATCCACGCCAGCTCGACTTCGCCGAGTTCCGCCGGATCGCCGACGAGGTAGGGGCAAAGCTGTTCGTCGACATGGCGCACTTCGCGGGCCTCGTAGCTGCGGGCGAGCACCCGAACCCCGTGCCGCACGCCGACGTCGTCACGACCACCACCCACAAGACGCTCGGCGGCCCGCGCGCCGGCCTGATCCTCTGCAAGGCCGAGCTCGCCCAGGCGATCGACAAGGCCGTGTTCCCGGGCCAGCAGGGCGGCCCGTTGGAGCACATCATCGCGGCGAAGGCCGTGTGCCTGCGAATCGCATCGAGCGAGGCGTTCCGCGAGCGCCAGCGTCAGACGATCGTGAACGCGAGGGCGTTCGGGGAGGCCCTCCAGCAGGGCGGCCTCGACGTCCTGACCGGCGGCACCGACGTGCACCTCGTCCTGGTCGATCTCGGCATGGACGGGTTGAACGGCAAGGAGGCGGAGGATCGTCTCGCAGAGGTCGGGATCACCGTGAACCGCAACGCGATCCCCTTCGACCAGCGCCCGCCCATGCAGGCCTCCGGCCTGCGGATCGGGACGCCCGCGCTGACGACGCGCGGGATGGTCGAGGACGACATGCGCGAGATCGGCGACGTGATCTGCCAGGCACTTGCGCCAGGCTACGACGACTCGCGCCGCGCGGAGTTGTCGGAGCGCACCCGCGCGCTCACAGAGCGCTATCCGCTCTACGCGGACCTCGCCGCCGCGGTCTGACTGAGCCGCCGCTTGGCACGGCGCCCGTCGGCCGTTAGGATCGGCTCGACCACCCCAAGGGGGGCGAAGGAGGGTCGGGTTGAGCAGCTGGCGGCGTAGGGCGTCTCATTGTCAATGGTGGTTGCTTCTGGTGGCATGCACCGTGGCGCCCGTGTCGCTCGCAGTCGCTGCTCCCGGCTGGGCCGCGCCACCGGTGGGGGTCCTCGACCTGCGCACAGACTTCGATGCGCGGTTCTACCAGGGGGATCGAGGCACGGGGCAGGCGCTCGCACAGGCCGGGGACGTCAACGGCGACGGCCGCCAGGATGTGATCTTCCGAGGTTGGGGTAGCTCGTCGGCGTTCGACCCCGTGTACGTGCTCTTCGGCCGCGACGACTGGCAAAGCATGAGACTCGATGCTTTCGGTCCGAGCGACGGCTTCATCATCGATGGCACGTTTGGACACTGTTTCTTCTTCGACACGTGTTCGCGTGGAAGGTCCGTGGCCCCCGCTGGAGACGTGAACGGTGACGGTCTCGACGACCTGGTCGTGGGTTCACCGGCCAACTTCCACCCGTCTCCCGACCCACCTGGGTCGGCGTACGTGGTATTCGGGAAGGTGTCGGGTGACGAGGTGGACGTCAGATCGCTCGGGTCTGGTGGATTCCGGATCCGGGGCGAGTCGGCGGACGCCGGGACAGGGGAGTCCGTGGACGGCGCGGGCGACGTCAACGGCGACGGGTTGGCGGATGTGATCGTGGGTGCACCCGGAGTCCGTTCCGCGTACGTCGTGTTCGGCAAGGGGTCCGCGGGTGACGTCGCGCTCGGATCGCTCGGAGCGGGAGGATTCAGGATCCGCCAGGAGAGGTCCGACTTCGACGATTTCGACGGGACGGGCCATGCCGTCGCGGGGCTTGGTGACACGAACCGAGACGGCCTCTCAGACGTCATCATCGGCGCGCAGAGGGCCGAGCCAAGCGGGGCGGGTCGCGCCTACGTCGTGTTCGGCAAGGGCGACACCGCGGCCGTGGCTGTTAATTCACTCGGCTCCAATGGGTATGTCGTCGCGGGTCCCGATGTAGGAAACATTGCCGCCCGGGCGGGATGGTCTGTTTCGAGGGCCGGCGACATGAACGGCGACGGCCGCGCGGACATGGTCGTGGGAGCGCCCGGAGCCGACAACGGCGGCGGTGGCACAGGATCGGCATACGTGCTGTTCGGCAAGGACACCACCACAACCGTGGACCTGGACTCGTTCAGCAATGGCTTCCGGATCGACGGCACCGGCATCCTCTTCGGGGCAGGTTCGTCCGTTGCGGGTGGCGAGGACGTGAACGGGGATGGCGTGCCGGACGTCGCGGTCGGCGAGTCGGTCGGCGAATTTGAGGGTCGCTTCAAGTCCGGGGCCGGATACATAGCCTTCGGCAAGGCCTCCACGGTCACGGTGCGGTTGGGCGGGCTCAACCCCGGTCAGGTCCAGGTCGGCGGCGCGAACTCCGAGGACTATGCGGGCACCGCGGTCGACCTGACCGACCTGGACCGCGACGGGCGCGCGGACCTGCTGATCGGCGCCCCCGGCGCCGACGTCGACGCCACCAACTCCGGCGCTATGTACGTCGTGCTCACCAGGTTGCTGCCGCGCAACCTGACCCTCACACCCGCTCAGGCAACCAATCCTGTCGGTGACGAGCATTGCGTCACCGCGCACGTCACAGACGCGGGCGGAGGACCCGCCGCCGGGTTCGCCGTGCGATTCGACATCCTGGGCGTGAACACGGTCACAGCGACACGGTCGACCAGTCCCACGGGTGACGCCGTGCTCTGCTACACGGGCGGTCTGGTCGAGGGAGACGACGAGATCATCACCTACGCAGACGGCAACGGCAACGGCTTTCGCGATCTCGGGGAGCCGGGGGCCGTCGGGCAGAAGCACTGGGTGACTCCGGCAAGCGAGGTGGATTGCGCCGTCTCCTTCCGTGGGCAGTTCACCACGCAGGACGGCGGGAAGGCAACTCTGAATGGCCGTGCGGAGACGATCGGCGGTGTTAGCGCCGGCCGCCACAGCTTCATCGACCGCCGCGCTTCGCTGAGGGTGAGGAGCCGCGACGTCGCCGCTCTCGTTTGCGCCGATGACGGTAGCGCCGCGGGCGTGTTCGGCGAGGCGAAGGTCGGCGGCGCTCGGGTCACCTATCGGATCGACCTGCGGCCGCCCACCGGCTCGGCGCGTGCAGGCAGTTACCGGATCCGGCTGGATTCGGGCTACGACTCGGGCCAGCGGCCGCTCCGGAGTGGCCGAATCAGGATCGAGCCCTCCTAGTAGCAACGACTACGTCCCCCGAGTCGCCGTCTACCCTTCGGGCGGCTGCCCTCCCGCGCTTCGTGCCCCGCTATGAAGATCTGGATCGACATGTCCGCGCCGGCCCATGTGCTCGTGTTCCGGCCGATCATCCCGCGGCTGCGCGCGGCCGGTCACGAGGTCGAGGTGACCGCGCGTGACTATGCGCAGACGCTCGACCTGCTCGAGCTACACGGCATGGAGCACCAGGCGTTCGGCCATCACGGCGGCGCGTCGCGGATCAGCAAGCTCGGTCAGCTCCTCTCGCGGGCGCGGGCGATGCGTCGCTTCGGCAAGCGCCGCGGGTTCGATCTCGCGCTTGCGCACGGCTCGAACGACCTTGCGATCGCCGCCCGCCGCCTGAAGATCCCCGCCGTGAACATGTTCGACTACGAGTGGGCGACGATGCAGCACAACATCGGCTGCCGGCCTGCCCGGCGCGTGATGACGCCGGACACGATCCCGCCCGAGCGCCTGCGCCGCTACGGCGTCGACGACGTCAAGCTGGCCCAGTTCCCCGGGCTGAAGGAGGAGTACTACCTGGCCGACTTCGAACCGGACCGCACCGTTCCCGAACGGGTCGGGTTGGACATGGAGAGGGTGGTCGTCGTCGTCCGGCCGCCCCCGGACGTGTCGCTCTATCACCGCAAGTCGAACCCCCTGTTCCCTCAGGTGCTGAACCACCTCGGGCACGAGCCGCGCGTGCATGCGGTGGTGCTGCCCCGCACCGAGGCACAGCGCGAGTACGTGAAGTCGCTCGACCTGCCGTCGGTGGTCGTCCCCGAGCGGGCGGTCGACGCCCAGAGCCTGGTCGCGCTGGGGGACCTGGTGGTGTCCGCCGGCGGGACGATGAACCGCGAGGCGGTCGCGCTCGGGACACCCGTCTACACGACCTATGGCGGTAGGCTGGGGGGCGTCGACGAGGCCTTGATCAGGGAGCATCGCTTGCGTCCGCTGACCGACCCCCGAGGACTCGAGCTGCAGAAGAAGAACTCCGCCGGAGAACAGCACCGTCGCGATCCGGCGCTGCTGGTAGACATGATGCTCGGCGCAGTCCGATGAGCGCTTTCCGAACAGTCCAGGAAGTTGCGGCCGCCCGGCCTCTGGAACGCGCGCCCGCGGAAGCCGACGCGATCGGCCCGGCGACGAGGGACTCGCTCGCCGAGCGCTACAAGGAGATGGCCCATGAGGGTCACGAGCACCGCGGCGTCGACACCGCGTTGCGCGCCCTCGACCTCGGCATCGCCGGTACCGCGCTGATCGTGCTGTCCCCGGTCCTGGGGACGATCGCGCTCTCGATTCGTTTGACGTCGGGCTCGCCGGTGCTGTACCGCGGCAGGCGGGTGGGCCGCGCGGGGCGCATCTTCACGATGCTGAAGTTCCGCACGCTCACCCCGGACGCGGAGGCGCGGCTGGGCCCGTACCTCGGTCACGAGCTCACCCAGCGCACCCAGACGGAGGTCACACGCCTCGGCCGCCTCCTGCGCTTTGCTCACCTGGACGAGCTGCCGCAGCTGTGGAACGTCGTGCGCGGGGACATGAGCATCGTCGGGCCGCGCCCGATCCGGCCGGCGTTCTTCGAGGAGCTGTGCGGCCAGATCCCCCAGTACTGGCAGCGTCTGGTGGTCGAGCCGGGCCTGACCGGCTTCGCCCAGCTGCGGATGACCCGCGAGACCTCCTGGGCCGAGAAGCTCGCCCACGACCTGGAGTACGTTGCGGACCGCTCGGTCCACCTCTACCTGCGTGTCTGCGCCGCGACGGCGTGGCGGATCCTGACCAGCCCCGTGCGCGGCATCGGGCGCCTGCTGGCCCGTACGGCGTAGCCCGCAGGTAGGGCGTAGCCCTCGATATCTACACTCAGCCTCATGTGCGGCATCTGCGGCCTCGTGTCGCTGGACGGCGCGGCGGTGGACCCGGGCGTCCTCGCCGCGATGAACGACACCCTCATCCACCGCGGCCCCGACAGCTCCGGGGCATTCGTGGAGGGCAACGTCGGGCTGGCGGCGCGGCGCCTTGCGATCATCGACCTCGCCGGCGGAGATCAGCCGGTCGGAAACGAGGACGGGCGCATCCAGGTCGTCCAGAACGGCGAGATCTACAACCACGCCGAGCTGCGTGCGCGGCTCGAGCGCGCCGGGCACCGGTTCGCGACCCGCAGCGACACCGAGGTGCTGGTGCACCTGTACGAGGAGCGGGGGCCGGCATTCGTCGAGGAGCTGCGCGGGATGTTCGCGATCGCGCTCTGGGACCGGCTGGAGCGGCGCCTGGTCCTGGCGCGGGACCGCTTCGGCATCAAGCCCCTCTACTACCGGGTCGCCGGAGGCGAGCTGTCATTCGCCTCGGAGCTGAAGGCGCTGCTGAGGATGCCCGGCTTCTCGCACGAAATCGACCCCGACGCCCTGGAGGCGTACCTGGCCTTCAATTCGATCCCGGCCCCGCTGACCATCTTTGCCGAGGCGCGGAAGCTGCCGCCAGGGCACATGCTGCTGTGGCAGGGGGGCGAGCCCGCCCTGCGCCGCTACGCACGGCCGCGTCCCGCGCCGGCCGGCCGCGAGCGGGCCGAGGACGAACGCGACCTCGCCGAGGAGCTGCGCGAGCGGTTGCGCGACTCGGTGCGTGCGCACCTCGTGTCGGACGTGCCGGTGGGCGTGCTGCTCTCGGGTGGGATCGACTCCTCCGCGCTGGCGGCGCTGGCGGCGCGCGAGAGCTCCTATCGGGTGAGCACGTTCTCGATCGGCTTCGAGGAGCGCGCGTTCAACGAGCTCGATCAGGCCCGGCTCGTCGCCGAGCAATACGGCACCGATCACCACGAGCTGATCGTGCGCCCGGACGCCGTCGACCTGTTGCCCCGGCTCGCGCAGGCGTTCGACGAGCCGTTCGCCGACTCGTCCGCGCTCCCCACGTTTCTGGTCTCCGAGCTCGCCGCGGGGACCGTCAAGGTGGCGCTCTCCGGCGAGGGCGGCGATGAGCTGTTCGGCGGGTACCACACCTACGTGGCCGACAATCTGGCGCCCCGCATCGGGCGCGTCGCGTCCGTGTTACGCCCGCTGGTGGACCGCCTACCCAGCTCCTCCAGCCGGGTGAGCTTCGACTACAAGGCCAAGCGCTTCGCCCGCTCCGCACACCTGCCGCCGCTCGAGCGCCACCACGGCTGGAAGGAGATCTTCTCTCCCGAGGCGCGCGCCCGGCTGCTCGACGGCCGCCGGGGCGCCATCGATCCGCTCGACGTCTACCGCGCCCGCTACGCGGAGACCGAGGGCGCGGACGAGCTCGCGCGGCTCCAGGACGTCGACATCGGGATCTACCTCGCAGACGACCTGCTCGTGAAGACGGACCGCGCCAGCATGGCGCACTCCCTCGAGACCCGCGTTCCGTTCTGCGACCAGGTGGTCGCCGAGCTGGCCCTCGCGCTTCCGCGCCGGATGAAGGTGCGCGGGCTCTCGAAGAAGCGGCTCCTGCGCCACGCGGTCTCGACGCTGCTGCCGGAGCGCATCGCGCGCGCGCCGAAACGGGGCTTCTCGATCCCGGCCGCCGCATGGTTGCGGGGCGACCTGGAGCCGTTTGCCCGCGACATGCTGTCGCCGGACCGCCTCCGCGCACAGGGCTTCTTCGAGCCGGCGGCCGTCACCGGGTTGATCGACGCCCATGTCGCGCGCCGCGAGGACCTCAGCCGCCAGATCTGGGGCCTGCTGATGTTCTCGCTCTGGCATGAGCACTACCTGGAAGCAGGCGCCGAACGCCGAACGCCGAACGGCGAATTGAGAGCCAATGCCTGACCTCCTCGACGCCATCCTCGCCTTCGCACTCGCCCTCGTCGTAGTGTGGATCGCGACACCGATCGTGAAGACGCTCGCGTGGCGGATCGGCGCAATCGACGAGCCGCGTGAGCGGGGGCTACATCAACTGCCCACGGCGCGGCTTGGCGGTCTGGCGATCTGGGCCGGGATCGTGGCGGCGGGCCTCGTGTGGCTGCCGTCGAGCCAGCAGACGAACGGCATTCTGGCGGGCGCCACGGTGATCGTCGCGGTGGGCATCGCGGACGACCTGCTCGACCTCTCCGCGGACGTGAAGTTCGTGGGGCAGGTCCTGGCCGCCGTCGTGCCGGTGGCAGCGGGCGTGCGCGTGGAGACCATGACGCTGCCCTTCCTCGGCCACCTCGATCTCGGGGACGCCTCCTATCCGCTCACGGTGCTTGGGATCGTCGCCCTGATGAACATCGTCAACTTCATCGACGGCGTCGACGGCCTCGCCGCGGGTGTGTGCACGATCGCGGCCGGCACCTTCGCCGTGATCGCGCTGTCGCTCGACCGCAACGAGGCGGGGGTGCTCGCGATGCTGACCGCCGGCGCGGCGCTCGGCTACCTGCGCCACGGATTCCACCCCGCGTCGATCTTCCTCGGCGACTCCGGCTCCAACCTGCTCGGCTACATGCTCGCGGCGATCGCCGTCCAGGGAGCCCTGAAGACGAACGCGGTCGTCGCGCTCGTGTTCCCGCTCGTGATCCTGGCCGTGCCGATCCTCGATTCGAGCTTCGTGATCGCAAAACGGATCAAGTACGGTCAGCCCGTGTACAAGGCTGACAGCTGGCACTTCCATCACCGGTTCGCGAACATCGGCTTCTCGCAGCGCAGAACCGTGGTCTACCTGTATGGGTGGACTCTCGTGCTGGCGATGCTGGCGCTCGCGCTGCGCTTCGTGCCGTACTCGGACGATCACGGCAGTTTCGACGTGGGTTGGAGCCTCGTGATCGCGGGGTTCTTCCTGGCTGCGGCGGCGGCCAGCGTGTATCTCGTGCTGGTGCTGGAGATCCTGAAGCTGAAGCGTTTCCGCCAGTTCCAGATCCGCCGCCTGCACGCCCTGCGCGGCGAGCCCCCGCCTGCCGAGGGCGAGGTGGACGCGAGCGTCGCGCATGAGCTCGAGACGGGCGAGTTCGAGATCGTCCGGCCCCCGGACAAATGAGACCGGCGACCATCCTGATAGCGATCCTTGCGGCCCTCGCGCTGGCCGCCCCTGCGCACGCCGACGACGATCAGATCGTGATCACGGGGGATGTCGAGGTGCCACGCGGCCAGACGGTCGGCGACATCGTCGTCATCGACGGCTCGGTGCGGATCCAGGGCCGCGTGACAGGAGACGTCGTGGCGGTCAGCGCGCCGGTGCGGATCAACGGACCGGTCGAGGGCGACGTGGTCGCGATCGCCGAGCGCGTCTTCATCGGCCCCGGCGGACGTGTCGACGGCGACGTCTCGTACGGGGACAAGGACCCGGTGGTCACGGTGCCGGGCGCGGTCGGCGGCAAGACCGAGAAGCTCGACTTCGACGAGTTCATCTCGCCGCTCGGTGTGTTCGCGGCCTGGGTCGCCCTGTGGCTGGCGGTATCCGTCTCGACCCTCCTGCTCGGCCTCGCGTTGCTGTGGCTCGCCCCTCGGTCACTGGAGGCGGCGCGCGAGATCGCGCGGACCGCCACCGGGGCCGCGATCGGCATCGGGCTGGCCGTGTTCTTCGGGCTGCCTGCGGTGGCCGTGCTGCTGATGATCACGGTGCTCGGCCTGCCACTCGGGATTGCGCTGCTGCTCGCGCTGCTGCCGATCTACGCGGTCGGCTACACGACCAGCGCGTTCCTGCTCGGCCGCGCGATCGTGAAGCCACCAACGAGTCGCTTCCTCGCCTTCCTGGCCGGGTGGGGAATCCTGCGCGTGATCGCCCTGGTCCCGGGGCTCGGCATCCTCGCCTGGTTCGGCGCCACGGTGTTCGGGCTCGGAGCGCTCGGGATCGCGCTGTGGCGCTCGCGGCGCGGACCGGTCACCGGCTCCCCGCCGGCGCCGCTCACGGCTTGAGCGATCGCACGGTCACGGGGACTGTCGAGTTCATGTGGGACGACGGCGACCACATGCTCGTCAACCTCGAGCCCGACGACCCCGCCGATCCGCACACATTCGAGCTGTCGGGCGAGGTGCGGACTCGCGTTGTAGGCGCCTTCGACGAGGGTGACCGGGTGGAGGTGCGGTTCAGGCCGGTCGAGTATGAGGTGATCGACCCGGACAGCGGCCCCTCCGAGAGCGTCAGGGCCGAGGTGCTGGAAGTGCGAGTGCTGCGCCCCTAACGATTCCAGGAAGATGCAGGCTGAGATGCCCGCCGAGCGCAAGGGAGCCTATCTCGCGGCCAGCACGATCTACCGGGACGACGCCGAGTACCTGCCCGAATGGATCGAGTTCCACCGGCTGGTCGGCGTCGAGCGCTTCTTCCTTTACGACAATGGCAGCACGGACGATCACCGCGACGTGCTCGCTCCCTACGCGGGCGAGGGGACCGTGACGGTGCACGACTGGGCACGGCCTTTCCTGAGTGAGGATGGCCGCACTATTGCGTCCACGGCCGCCTTCGAGCACTGCGTCGGCGCCCACCGCGAGGATGCGCGCTGGATCGCGTTCCTGGACGTCGACGAGTTCCTGTTCTCCCCGACCGGTGCACCGCTGCCCGAAGTGTTGCGCGAGTACGAGCAGTTCCCCGGAGTGGTGGTCAACCGGGCCGAGTTCGGCCCCTCCGGCCACGCGACGAAACCGCCCGGGCTGGTGATCGAGAGCTACGTGCAGCGCCGGCGGGTGCGACCCGACGAGGAGATCTCCCACAAGAGCATCGTGGACCCGAGCCGCGTGCAGCGGTGCCTGGGCCCGCACAGCTTCGTCTACCACGACGGCCTGTCGGTGAACGAGGACAGGCGCCCGATCGACATGGCCCGGTCCCTGAGTCGCAGCCCGGTCACATGGTCGCGGCTGCGGGCGCACCACTACTGGTCGCGCTCAGAGGAGGAGCGACGCCGCAAGATCGAGCGGTGGCAAGAGATCGGCTCTTCGCGCGCACTGCGGCGGCCCGCGCGCGCCCTGCAGCGCGAGCCGGTCGCCGACGCCATCCATCCGGTCACCGACGATTCGCTGACCGAATATGCGCCGGCCGTGCGCGAGGCGCTGGCCCGGCGGGCCTAGGCGCCTGGGTCCACCGGAGTGCCGTCCTCGTGGACCTCGTAGACGAGCCCGCACACCCCCCGTGCCTTGACCTGGTCGGGATAGTCGCCCTGCGGATGCACCACCATGTCCACCAGGCGCACAGGGCAGGCGACGAAGCGCATCGAGTCGTCCGGGCGCGGAAGCGCGAAAGTCGGCCGCGGGGAGAAGTGCAGCCCGCCGCCGCACTCCCGCTCTCCGCCGTCCCAATCCGGAGCGTAGGGCTCCGTGCCGGGCCGGTAGGAGGTGCCGTGGTATGAGTTGAAGTCCTGGTCGACGGCCTTGTAGAGAATGGCGACACCGTTGTCGACCTCGATGCCGTAGTACTCGCACCACTCTTCCGGGGTGGCGAACCGGACTGCGTCCGTCACGTGCCCGCCGGACACCGTCGCGGCCAGCGAGTGCCGGGTGATGCTGACCCCGTCCGTCGCCTCGATCTGCGCCCGGCCTCTGGCCCGCACCATGGCTGCTCCGAAAGCCCGCACGCGGACCGATCCGCCGGCTGCCACGCAGGCGTTCTCCCGCGCCTCCACTTTCCCCGAGCCGGTCGCCATCACCGTGGCAGTGCCCCATGCGTCGATCTCCGAGGCGTCGAGCCCTGTCACGGACGCCTTCCCCCACGCCCACACGCGGGCCTGTCCGGAGGCGGTCACCTGCGCGCTCGACAGAGCCCGCACCCTGCAGGCGTCCGTGGCCCGCACGGATGCACGTGCCATCACCGTGACCGTCGCCGCGTCCAGCGCCTCGACGACCGAGTCTGTGGTCGCCGTCACGTCCGCGGCATCCCTGGCGCGCACGAAGACCCTGTCGCCTGCTGATATCCGTGCCGAGCCGCTCGCATCGATCGTGGCAGCCTGCAGCGCCCTCACATATGTGCGGTCGGTTGCGACGATGGTCGACCATCCGCCGGCCTCCGCGGCGACGGTGTCACGGATGGTGACGTGGGCCGAATCGGCGGCGCGCACGAACTGATCCCCCGCAACCACGAACGCGCCGTCGCCCGCACAGACCGGTATCACGTCCGGGCGCGCGAGCGCGTCGTCGAGTTCGTCCTGCGTGAAGACGTCCAGCGATTCCATAGAGTGTGGCCCAAGATGCCGGCCGACCGTAGCGAAGCTTATCTTGCCGCCTGCACCATCTATCGCGACGATGCCGCGTACCTCGCGGAATGGATCGAGTTCCATCGGCTGATGGGGGTGGAGCGGTTCTTCCTGTACGACAACGGGAGCACGGACCACCATCGCGAGGTGCTGGCCGGCTACATGGCCGAGGGCGTGGCCACGCTGCAGGAATGGGCGGCTCCGTTCTTCGGTCACAACGGCCGCCCGAAAACCATCATGACCGCATTCGAGCACTGCATCGGCGCCCACCGGCACGATGCACGCTGGATCGCTTTCCTCGACGTGGACGAGTTCCTGTTCACGCCGGACGGCGGGTCGCTGCCGGAGGTCCTGAGTGACTACGAGGAATATCCGGGAGTCGTGGTGAATCGGGCTGAATTCGGTCCGTCTGGACACGTGACGAGACCGGAGGGCCTCGTGATCGAGAGCTACGTTCAGCGCCGGCCGCTGCGACCCGACGACGAGTCGGCGCACAAGAGCGTCGTCGATCCGAGCCGCGTCACGCGATGCCTCGGCGCACACAGCTTCATGTATGTCGACGGCCTGCCGGTGGACGAGCAGAAGCGCCGGGTGGACATGAGGCGGCGCATGAAACGCAAGCCCGTCACCTGGGCCCGGCTGCGTGCGCACCATTACTGGTCCAGGTCGGAGGAGGAGCGCCGTAACAAGGCGGAACTGTGGAGCGAGGTCGGTGACCCGGCGGCGCCGGCGACGGGGCCGAGCGCAGGGCGAAGCCGCGGGTGGGTGCTCGCGGACGCGGAGGTGGTGGACCGGGCCCATTCCGTGCTCGATGACTCCCTGGCCGGTTATGGCCCGGCGGTGCGCGAGGCCCTGGCGCGCCGTGGCTAGCCGTTCCGGGGAGGAGGGGAGACAATCCCATCTCGCCGCCTGCACGATCTACCGCGATGCCGCGGAGTACCTCCCGGAATGGATCGAATTCCACCGCCTGGTCGGTGTCGAGCGGTTCTTCCTGTACGACAACGGCAGCAGAGACGATCACGAGCGGGTGCTCGCCCCCTACGTCGCCGAGGGCATCGCGATCGTGCACCGGTGGCCACACGCGTTCCTCGGGCACAACGGCCGCCCGAGGGCAATCTTCACCGCCTTCGAGGACTGCTGTGGACGATATGCGCGAGAGGCGCGCTGGATCGCGTTCCTGGACGTGGACGAGTTCCTCTTCTCTCCCACGGGCGCGTCCCTGCCCGATGTGTTGCAGGGATATGAGGAGTTCCCCGGCGTGGTCGTCAGCCGGGCGGACTTCGGCCCCTCCGGGCATCAAACAAAGCCGGAAGGCCTGGTGATCGAGAGCTATCTCCAGCGCCGGGCGCTGCGACCGGATGACGAAGTGGAGCACAAGAGCGTGGTCCACCCGTCCGGAGTGGTGCGCTTCCTGTCGGCCCACAGCTTCGTCCATCGCGACGGCCAGCCCGTGAACGAGGACCGGCGCCGGGTCGACACACGGAAGCGCATCACCCATTCGCCCGTCGCCTGGTCGCGGCTGCGGGTGCACCACTACTGGTCGCGCTCCGAGGAGGAGCGCCGCCGCAAGGCCGAGCTGTGGCGCGCCGTCGGCTCGATCCGCGGCCTGCCGAACGCGCCGGTGGCCGAGCAGAGCCATCCGGTCAGGGACGAGACCCTGGCCGCCTATGCACCCGCGGTGCGAGCGGCGCTGGCGAGCCGCGGCTACGCGCGCCCGTAGACGGGTATCGCGGCCCCGCTCACCGGGGCCGAGTCCTCGGAGCACAGGAACAGGACCACTCGCGCGATCTCGGCCGGCTGGACCCAGCGGGAGTGGTCGGCGTCGGGCTCGGCTGCGCGGTTTGCGGGAGTGTCGATGACGCTCGGCAGCACCGCGTTGCAGCGCACGCCGTCGTCGCGGTACTCGACCGCGACCGCCTGAGCGAAGGTCCTGACCGCCGCCTTCGAGGAGGCGTAGGCGGCGGCGCCCCCGAACGGCCGCTCGGCCGCCCGCGCGGACATGCACACGATTCCGCCTCCGCCGGCCTCGACCAGGGCCGGGAGTGCCGCCCGTGTGACCAAGAAGGTGGGGTGCAGGTTCAGCCTCAGCTGACCCTCGAACTCCTCCAGCGAGGTTTCCTCCACCCGCGGCCCGGCCAGGTACCCGCCGACCAGGTTCGCGACCGCGCGCAAGGGCGCGCCCTCGGTGGCCGCCGCCTGCCGCACGGCGGCCGTGACGTCCTGCTCGTCGAAGAGGTCTGCCCGGACCAGCTCGAGCCCGTCGCGCTCGCCCATCCGCTCGTGCTCGTGCTCGAGCACCCAGGTGCACACGACCCGCCAGCCTGCGTCGAGGAAGGACTCGACCACCGCGGTGCCGAGGGCGCCGGTGCCGCCGGTGACGAGGACGGTGCGGTCACGCACAGGGCTACCCTACAGCCTCTGGTACCGAGTGTCACAATGTTGTTACAAAGTCCGATTTTTCGCTATATTGGCTGCGCCGCTGCCAGTCTTGACCGAAGAGGCGAAAACGGTCGGAGAGAGGGCTCGAGGGCCCCGGGCAGCAGACCCCTCCAGGACATGAACTTCCGGAGTGGGCCGGTGGACTTCTTGCCGGCCGGCGGTCGCCCGCGCTCGAAGGCGGGTAGATTGCCGAGTCGCGCTCCCCGCAGGCGGCGGCGGAACGACACATGCTTCCCGACCGCGACATTTCCCATGACCCGCAGGAGCGACCGCGAGGGTGCGAGCCCCGCCGGCGCAGGTGCGCTGCTGATCGGCGCGATCCTTTCGTGCGCCGCGGTGGGCCTGGGGATCGGTCTCGTGCTCGGCGTGCCGGCACCGCTGGGGCTGGCGGGCGGGTTCATCGGCGTCGGAGTGGGGTTCTGGCTTGTCTATGACCGCTTCAGGGACCTCTGACGTGAGCGCCGGGCGCCCCGAGCTGCCGCCGCTGCGCGTGCCGACCTGGATCAGGTTCCTGGACCTCGTGGCGCTGCTTGCCGTGCTGCCGCTGTTCCTGCTCGCAGACCTGCCGCTTGCGGCCTACCTCGTCGGCGGGGGCGTCTGGATCGTGCAGCGGATCATCCAGCTGATCCTCCAGCGCCGGGCGGAAGCCTCAGACGATCCCCGGATCGTGGCCGGCTACACGGCCGGCAGCATGATCGCGCGCGGCTGGATGTGCGCGTTGGCGATCTTCGGCGTCGGGATCGCCGCCGGCGACGAAGCCGGCCTCTCGGCCGCGCTGCTCGTCATCGGCCTGTTCACCGTGTACTTCACCGTCCGCATGATCACCCGGCCGATCGACGCGGCCGCGGAGCGGAGGCCGCGATGACCACCGCCACGGGGACACCGCAGGGCCGTGGCGGCATGGCCACCCGCAGCAAGGTCCTGATCGGCGTCGGGCTCTATCTCCTGCTCGGCATCCTGCTCGCCGTGCTGCTCCCCAGCGGGGGCAAGAACGAGGAGTACAAGCCTCAGAACGAGTTCAAGCTCGACCCCTGGATCTCGCTTCAGATCGGCCCGTTCGACATGAGCATCAACAAGGCCGTGCTCTACCTGTTCCTCGGCGCGGCGCTCACGATCATCGCCTGGATGTACATCGCCAACCGCATGCAGGCGCGACCGAACCGCGTGCAGACGGCGGTCGAGACGATGTACCAGTTCATGAAGGGCAACATCGCCGGAGGAAACATGGACCGCCGCATGGCGGCCAAGTGGTTCACGTTCGTGGCCACGCTGTTCCTGTTCATCTGGTTCGCGAACCTGCTCGGCTACATACCGCTCCCGACGAACACCGAGCACAAGGTGAACGTGTTCGGCGTCGACCTGCCCACCTTCGCAATCTACGCGGCGACCGCCAACATCTCGGTGCCGCTCGCGCTGACACTCGTCGTGTGGTTCTCATATCACTACGAGGGCATCCGCAAGCACGGCTTCATCGGCTACCTGAGATCGTGGGTGCCGGCCGGGGTGGAAGGCCCGGCGGCAGTGCCGATCTTCGTGATCGAGGTGATCTCGCACTTCGTGCGCATCATCTCGCTGTCCGTTCGATTGTTCGCGAACATCCTCGCGGGCCACCTTTTGATCCTGTTCATGGGTGGCGGCCTCGTCGTGCTGCTCGGCATCGCCGCGCTCGGGGTCCTGTCGCTGCCCGTGGCGATCGCATTCTTCCTCTTCGAGGTGCTGCTGATCGCCACCCTGCAGGCGTTCATCTTCGCCACCCTGACCGCTATCTACCTCGGCGGGGCCACCGCCGAGTCGCACTAGGAGGAACCATGGTTGACCCAGGAACACTCAGCCAACTTGCGCAGGCGGCCGACCCCGCCGCGTACGGCACCGACGCCGGCAAGGCGATCGCGCTGGGCGTCGGCGCCGGCCTCGGGACG
>Ga0190275_10000525_pt1 | contig 32955 bp, 27 predicted proteins | sample Popmic550T_FD_133745 | JGI IMG/M metagenome (GOLD analysis project Ga0190275, IMG submission 133745) | Populus adjacent soil microbial communities from riparian zone of Yellowstone River, Montana, USA - 550 T | ecosystem: Environmental > Terrestrial > Soil > Riparian zone > Trees stand | place...
GCCTGGCGGATCCACCAGGTCGCGTAGGTCGAGAATTTGTAGCCGCGGCGATATTCGAATTTGTCGACCGCCTTCATCAGGCCGATATTGCCTTCCTGGATCAGGTCGAGGAATTGCAGGCCGCGGTTGGTGTATTTCTTGGCGATCGAGATGACGAGGCGCAGGTTCGCCTCGACCATCTCCTTCTTGGCGATCCTGGCCTCACGCTCGCCTTTCTGGACCTGGTTGACGATCCGGCGGAATTCGCCGAGGCTCATTCCGGTCGCCTGGGCGATCTCGGCGATCTCGGTGCGGATCCGCTCGATCGCGTCATTCTCCGCCTCGCAAAAAGCGGTCCATTTCTTGTCGATGCCGCAGACGCGCTCGGCCCAGCCCTCGTCGAGCTCGTGGCCCATATAGGCTTCGAGGAAGGCGCGGCGCGGCACCTTGTGGCGCTCGGCGAGGCGCAGCATCTGGCCGCCGAGCGTCGTCAGCCGGCGGTTGTAGCTGTAGAGCTGGTCGACCAGATATTCGATCTTGGCGCCGTGGAACTGGACGCTCTCGACCTCGGCGGTGAGATGCTCGCGGAGGCGCTGATATTTGCGCTCGTCTGCCGGCGCGAAATCGTCGCCCGCGCTCATCGCGTTCATCCGGTTGTGCTGGAGCCGGGCGAATTTCTTGTAATAATCGGTGATCGCCGAGAATTTCTCGAGCGCGGCGGGCTTCAGCGCCTCCTCCATCTGGGCGAGGCTGAGCGTATTGTCCTCTTCCTCCTCCTCGACCGGGCGCGGCGCGCGGCGCTCGACCAGGCTGTCTTCCTCGTCCTCCTCCTCGGGCGGGGCCTCCTCGACCTCTTCCTCTTCCTTGAACGAGGGGCCCGCGGTCGATTCCGAAATCGTGTCGTCGTCGGCCTCGGCGCCCTCGACCTGCTCGGGGGTCGGGCCCTTTGAGAGCATCGCCTCGAGGTCGAGTATCTCGCGCAATTGCATGTGGCCGTTGTTGAGCGCGTTCGACCATTCGATGATCGCGTTGAAGGTGATCGGGCTTTCGCACAGGCCCCAGATCATCGTGTCGCGGCCGGCCTCGATCCTTTTGGCGATGGCGATCTCGCCCTCGCGCGAGAGCAGCTCCACCGCGCCCATCTCGCGCAGATACATGCGCACCGGATCGTCGGTCCGGTCGACCGTTTCCTTCTTCTTTTCGAGAACGAAGGTCTCGCCGGCGCCGTCGACCTCGTCGACCCCGCTGTCGGCCTCCTGCTGGTCCTCCTCGTCGGCTTCCTCATTCTCGACGATATTGACCCCCATTTCGGAGAAGGCCGACATCACGTCCTCGATCTGCTCGGAGGACATCTGGTCCTGCGGCAGGGCTTCGTTGATCTCGTCATAGGTGATGTAGCCGCGCTTCTTGGCGCGGGCCATCAGCTTCTTGAGGGAGGCTTCGTTGAGGTCGATGAGCGGCGCATCGCCGGTCTCGCTCTTCTCTTCGGTTTCCGCCGTGTTCGTCTTCGCCATTTACAAGCCTTAATCTGGTTTCAGGCCTTAGTCCCCTCCGGCCTCAAACAATGTCGCAAGCTCTTTATCCGCTTCGTCGCGCGCCCTCAGGAGCCTGGTCTGCTCCGCGAACGCCGCTTCGTCGCCTTCGTCCTTCAGCCGCGCCGTGGCCGCCTCCAATGCGGCGTCCAGCCCCGGCCGCGCCGCAAGCGTCTCGATAGCCAGAACGAGATCGCGCCGGGCGCGTTCCGGGTCGGCATCGCGTCGCGTGAAGGAAAAACCCAATCCTCGCTTGCGGCCGAGCGCCCCCAACAGGGACTCCCCGCCACGCTCGGCCAATATGGTATTGAGGGCCTCCGGATCAAGCTCAGCGTACGTCATCGCCGATTCGAGCAGGATGTCGCGGATCCGCCTGAGGCCGGGCTCGGCCAAAGGAAGCATGTGGATCGAATCGGCATGCTCCCCGATCATGGCTGGGAAGCGGACCAGACCCTGGAGCACGGCGCGGCCGAGCTGCCCGCCCAGGCCGGTGCGGCCCAGCGCCCTGGCTTCGGGCGAGGTGGGACGGCTGGGCGGGACGAAGCGGCCTCCCGGGGTCCAACGGCGCCCTTGCTGCTGCCGGGGCTGCGTCAGCGCGTCGTAGCGGCGCAGGAGATCGGCGCGATATTGGTCGCGCACGTCGCTGTCGGCGATCGTCGAGACATGGTCCATCAGCCGGCGCCGCAACCCGGCGCGCTGCTCGGGGGTCCCGAGCGGCTCGGCGTCGAGCTCGTGCTGCCAGAGCCGCTCGACCAGGGGCTGGGGCGCCTCGAGCAGGGCGTCCAGCGCCGCGCGCCCGCTGGCGCGGACGAGATCGTCGGGATCCTGGCCGGCGGGCAAAGTGACGAAGCCCAATGAGCGGCCCGGGCCGACGCCGGGAAGCGCCCTCAATGCCGCGCGCACCGCCGCTTTCTGCCCGGGCGCATCGCCGTCGAAGCACAGGATGGGGGAAGGGGACAGCCGCCACAGCAGGCCGAGCTGCCCTTCGGTAAGCGCGGTGCCGAGCGGGGCGACCGCCTCGCTAATGCCGAATTGGTCGAGCGCGATCACGTCCATCTGGCCCTCGACGACGATCACCCTTTTCGCCTCGCGGCTCGCCGGCGCCGCCTTGTCGAAATTGAACAGGGTGCGGCCCTTGTCGAATAAAGGCGTGTCGGGCGAGTTCAGATATTTGGGCTCGCCATCGCCCAGAATGCGGCCGCTGAAGGCGATCACCCGCCCGCGCGGGTCGCGGATCGGGAACATCAGCCGTCCGCGGAAGCGGTCATAGGGCTCGCGCTCGTCCTCCGGCGCGATCAGAAGGCCGGTTTCGACAAGCTTGTCGTTACCGAACTGCTTTAGCGCGATCCTGAGCTTGCCCCGCGAATCCGGCGCGAAGCCGAAGTCGAACTTTTGGAGCGTCGCGGCGGCGAGGCCGCGCTCCTTGAGATAAAGACGGGCGGCGGCGCCATCGATGCCGCCGAGCTGATCCGCGAACCAGCGCGCCGCGGCCTCCATCACCTCATAGAGGCCGGCGGCGCGTTCGGCCTTGGCCTGAGCGCGCGGATCGGGCGCCGGCATTTCCATCCCCGCCTGGTCGGCAAGCTCCTTTACCGCGTCCATGAAGGCGAGGCCGCGCGCGTCGGTCAGCCAGCTGATCGCATCGCCATGGGCCTGACAGCCGAAACAATGGAAGAAGCCTTTCTCATCGTTGACGTAGAAGCTCGGCGTCTTCTCGTTGTGGAACGGGCAGCAGGCCTTGAACTCGCGCCCGGCCTTTTGCAGCTTGAGGCTGCGCCCGATCAGCGAGGACAGCGAAGTGCGCAGCCTGAGCTCGTCGAGAAAGGCGGGAGAGAGGCTCATGCGCCCCCGAGCCGCATCACGCCAACCGCGCTTTCACGGCCTGGCTGGCTTTGGCCATGTCGACGCCGCCGGCGTGGCGCTCCTTCACCAGGGCCATGACGCGGCCCATGTCCTTGATCGACGCGGCCCCGGTCTCGGCGACGATCGCGTCGATCGCCGCGGTCAATTCGGCTTCGTCCATCTGGCGGGGGAGGAAGGTCCCGATCACCGCGATTTCGGCCGCTTCCGCAGCGGCGAGCTCGGCGCGGCCGCCTTGTTTGTACATCTCGATCGATTCGCGGCGCTGCTTGATCATCTTCTGCAGCGTTTCGGTGACCAGCACATCGTCCTGCGGCGGATTTGCCGCGCCGCGCAGCTCGATGTCGCGGTTCTTGAGCGCCGCCTGAATGAGGCGGATCGTGTCGCGGCGCGGCTGATCGCCGGCCTTCATGGCGGCGACCAGCGCCTCTTTGATGGAATCGCGAATCATGGCTCTTCGGACGGCAAGAGAGGAAACAATCGGCATAGCCGGGCGGTTCGGCTTTTAATAGATTGACGGTGCCGGGACGGCTCTCTAGCTCCCGAGCCTTAGCGACATCGCCAATTTTACGAAGACGGAGTGCCCGCCGCATGGCCGACGCCACCAGAACGCCCGCGCCTGAAGGCGCCACGGGCGTATTGGTCCTGGCCGACGGCTCGGCGATCTGGGGCAGGGGCTTCGGCGCCGAAGGGGAAGCGACCGGCGAGATCTGCTTCAACACCGCGATGACCGGCTATCAGGAGATCATGACCGATCCCTCCTACGCCGCCCAGATCGTCACCTTCACCTTCCCCCATATCGGCAATGTCGGCGCCAATCATGAGGATCTGGAGGCCGACAATCCCTTCGCTCTCGGCTGCGTCGTGCGCGAGGAGGTGACCCGCCCGAGCAATTTCCGCAGCAACCAGGGGTTCGCCGAATGGATGCGCGCGAATGGACGGATCGGGCTTTCCGGCGTCGATACCCGCGCGCTCACACGCAAGATCCGCCTCGAAGGCGCGCCCAACGGAATCATCGCCCATCGCGCCGACGGGGCGTTCGACATCGAGGACTTGCTGGCCAAAGCGCGCGCCTGGCCCGGCCTCGAGGGGATGGACCTCGCCAAGGAGGTTTCGTGCCGCCAGATGCACCGCTGGGCGGGCGGCAAATGGCGGCTCGGCAGCGGCTATGCGGAGCGTGCGCACGACGAGGCGCTGCCCCATGTCGTCGCGATCGACTACGGCTCCAAGCGCAACATCTTCCGCAACCTCGCCGAGGCCGGCGCCCGAGTCACGGTGATGCCCGCCACATCGACGTTCGAGGAGGTGATGGCGCATCGGCCCGACGGCTTCTTCCTCTCCAACGGCCCCGGCGATCCCGCCGCGACCGGCGAATATGCCGTGCCGGTGATCCGCGCGATGCTGGAGACCGGCAAGCCTTTGTTCGGCATCTGCCTGGGGCACCAATTGCTCGGCCTCGCGGTCGGCGCGCGCACCTCGAAAATGCACCAGGGCCACCGCGGCGCCAACCACCCGGTCAAGCGCCTCGCCGACGGCCGGGTCGAGATCACCAGCATGAACCACGGCTTCGCGGTGGAGGCGGAGAGTTTACCGGACAATGCGCGCCCGACCCACATCAGCCTGTTCGACGGGAGCCTCTGCGGCCTCGAGCTGACCGACCGCCCGACGTTCAGCGTGCAGTACCACCCGGAAGCGAGCCCTGGGCCGCAGGACAGTGTTTATTTGTTCGAGAAGTTTGTTGCTAGCCTAGACCACGAGGTCCCCCATGGCTGAGATCGATGACTATATCGAGGTTCTGTTTTATCTCGACCTTTTGGAGATCGAATTTCCGAAGGAATACGTACGCCGCGATGAAATCGTCCCGGCCATAAGATCTGGGCTGGAAGAGACCCTGATCGGGTATGATGAAAGAATCAGAGAAAACACACATATACTAGCTGAGATTTATTTTGACAATTTGCTTAATAGCCGAGTTTTTCAGACGCGCGAGGATAAATTTGCCGGAACCTACTATAGATTTGCATCTTCTCAAGCGGCTGCAAATAGGGAAGCTTTTTTGAAAGTAAACGAAATATATGCGCAGTCCCAGGCAATTGGCTCTCGCTTTTTTCCAGACGTATTTGCAGGATATTTGGGGGTCGCGGAGATTGATGAGTCTCCGGTCATCGGGGAGATCAAAGTCCCTGCTTCCGACCGGATTATCAACCTAAAACATAATCAGATTCAGGAAATAGAAAAACCGCTCGACGAATTAGTCGCTACTTTGGAAGCGGATAATGGAATTCCGGATCGCCCTGGACTAAAAGAAAGATTACTTGGGCAAATTAAAGCTGGACGGGAACTAGTTCACGTCGGTAACTTTCGAGCATATCTGGTTTACGTAACGCTACTATCAGGACTGTTAACTTTGGTAGAAAAATACAAGGATCACGTTATTGGCGCGGCTGCAGCAACCTTGATTGAGCTCTTGGTAAAACACGTTTTTGGAGCTTAGGCTAGATGCCCCGCCGCACCGACATCTCCTCGATCCTCATCATCGGCGCGGGCCCGATCGTGATCGGGCAGGCGGCGGAGTTCGATTATTCGGGGTCGCAGGCGGTCAAGGCGCTGAAGGAAGAGGGCTATCGCGTCATCGTCGTCAATTCGAATCCGGCGACGATCATGACCGACCCGGAAATCGCGGACGCGACCTATGTCGAGCCGATCACGCCCGAGTACGTAGCCGCGATCATCGAGAAAGAACGCCCCGACGCCGTGCTTCCGACGATGGGCGGACAGACCGCGCTCAATACCGCGCTTGCGCTGTTCAAGGACGGGACGCTGGCGAAATACGGCGTCATCATGATCGGCGCCGACGCCGAGGCGATCGAGATGGCCGAGGACCGGCTCAAATTCCGCGAGGCGATGGAGCGGATCGGGCTCGAAAGCCCGCGCTCGGCGATCGCCCACAATGTGGATGACGCCATGGCGGCACTGGAAAGCGTCGGCCTGCCCGCGATCATCCGGCCGAGCTTCACTCTGGGTGGGACCGGCGGCGGCATCGCCTATAATCGCGACGAGTTCATCGAGATCGTCCGCGGCGGGCTCGAAGCGTCGCCGACCAAAGAGGTGTTGATCGAGGAATCGGTGCTCGGCTGGAAGGAGTTCGAGATGGAGGTGGTCCGCGACCGGGCGGACAATGCGATCATCATCTGCGGAATCGAGAATGTCGATCCGATGGGGATCCACACCGGCGATTCGATCACGGTGGCGCCGGCGCTGACCCTGACCGACAAGGAATATCAGATCATGCGCAATGCCAGCATCGCTGTCTTGCGCGAAATCGGTGTCGAAACAGGTGGTTCCAACGTCCAGTTCGCAGTGAATCCGAAAGACGGGCGGCTGGTCGTGATCGAGATGAACCCGCGCGTCAGCCGCTCCTCGGCGCTCGCCTCCAAAGCGACCGGCTTTCCGATCGCCAAGGTCGCGGCCAGGCTCGCGGTGGGCTACACATTGGACGAGATCCAGAACGACATCACCGGCGTCACGCCCGCTTCGTTCGAGCCGACGATCGACTATGTCGTCACCAAGATTCCGCGCTTCGCCTTCGAGAAGTTCAAGGGGGCCCAGGCTGTCCTTTCGACCGCGATGAAGTCGGTCGGCGAAGTGATGGCGATCGGGCGCAGCTTCCACGAAAGCCTGCAAAAGGCGCTCAGGGGTCTGGAGACCGGCCTGATCGGGCTCGACGGGGTGCGCGCGCTCTACGGCGCCTCGAGGGACGATATCGAGGCGGCGCTGGCGGTGCAGAGCCCGGACCGGCTGCTGGTCGCGGCCCAGGCGATGCGCGAGGGGATGAGCGTCGCCGAGATCCATGCGATCACGAAGTACGACCCTTGGTTCCTCGAGCGGATCGAGGAGATCGTCGTCCAGGAGGAAGCGATCTGCCGCGAGGGGCTGCCCAACGATGCGGCCGGGCTGCGCCGGCTGAAGGCGATGGGCTTTTCCGACCGGCGGCTGGCGGAGCTGAACCTCAAATCGGCCAATGTCGCGGGCGGCGGCGTCAAGACACGGACGCGCTCGTCCGGCCTGCTCCACGACGCCGTCAAGGCGATGATCGGCGCGACCACCGAAGACGAGGTACGGCGGCTCCGGCACAGGCTCGGCGTCCGCCCCGTATTCAAGCGGATCGACACCTGCGCCGCCGAGTTCGAGGCGAAGACGCCCTATATGTACTCGACTTACGAGGCGCCGAGCTTCGGTACGCCCGAGGACGAGAGCCAGCCGAGCGACCGCAAGAAGATCGTCATCCTGGGCGGCGGGCCGAACCGGATCGGGCAGGGGATCGAGTTCGATTATTGCTGCGTCCACGCCGCTTATGCGCTGGCCGAGGCCGGCTATGAGACGATCATGGTCAATTGCAATCCGGAGACGGTCTCGACCGATTACGACACCTCGGACCGGCTCTATTTCGAGCCGGTGACGGTCGAGGACGTGCTCGAAATCCTCCATGTCGAGGCGTCGCGCGGGATTCTCCACGGCGTCATCGTCCAGTTCGGCGGCCAGACGCCGTTGAAGCTCGCGGCGGCGCTGGAGAAAGAGGGGATCCCGATCCTCGGCACCTCGCCCGACGCGATCGACCTCGCCGAGGATCGCGAGCGCTTCGCAAAGCTGGTCGACAGGCTCGGCCTTCGCCAGCCGCTGAACGGCATCGCCCGGAGCCGCGACGAGGCGATCGCGGTCGCGGCGCGGATCGGCTATCCGGTGCTGACCCGGCCCTCCTACGTGCTCGGGGGGCGGGCGATGGAGATCGTCGATTCGCCGGTCCAGCTCGACGATTACATCATGACCGCGGTCCAGGTGTCCGGCGACAGCCCGGTGCTGATCGACCAATATCTGCGCGACGCGATCGAGGTCGATGTCGATGCGATCTGCGACGGCACCGACGTGGTGATCGCCGGCGTCATGCAGCATATCGAGGAAGCGGGGGTCCATTCGGGCGATTCGGCCTGCTCGCTGCCTCCCTACAGCCTCGCGCCCGACATCGTCGCCGAGATCGAGCGCCAGGCGGACGCACTGGCCAGGGCATTGGGCGTCGTCGGGCTGATGAACGTCCAGTTCGCGGTCAAGGACGGCATCGTCTATCTTATCGAGGTCAATCCGCGCGCCAGCCGGACCGTGCCGTTCGTCGCCAAGGCGATCGGGGTGCCGATTGCAAAGATCGCGGCCCGCGTGATGGCCGGCGAGAAGCTGGCAGACCTTCCGCCGATCCCGCGCGAGGTTTCCCATATCGCGGTCAAGGAGGCGGTCTTCCCCTTCGCGCGCTTCCCCGGCATCGATCCGGTCCTTTCTCCCGAGATGAAGTCCACCGGGGAAGTCATGGGGATCGCGGGGGATTTTCCAACGGCATTCCTCAAATCGCAGCAGGGGGCCGGGCTTGATCTGCCGACCCGGGGCACCCTGTTCGTATCGGTCAAGGACGGCGACAAGCCGCTGATCGTCGCGCCGGTCCGGGCGCTGATCTCCATGGGTTTCGAGGTGATCGCGACCGGCGGCACCGCCGAACATCTGCAGGGCGAAGGCCTCGAAGTCGAGCGCGTCAACAAGGTCGCGCAGGGCAGGCCCCATATCGTCGACCGGCTAAAGGACGGCGGCGTCCAGATCGTCTTCAACACCACCGAAGGCTGGCAGAGCCACAAGGACTCCGCATCGATCCGCGCATCGGCCGTTTTCCAGAAAATTCCCTACTTCACGACCGCCTCCTCCGCCGCGGCGGTAGCGCGGGCGATCGCGGTCTTGAAGGACGGCGGCCTTGAAGTGCGCTCGCTCCAGGACTATTATTCCGCCTCCAGAGCATGATCCCGCACAATCGAGCCGAGATCAGGCGCTGCCCGCGCAGCGTCGCTGCTCCGGAGTTTATTTGGCGATTTTTGACGAAAGGCACGCGTGAAAATGGCAACGGTCGACAAGCTGCCGATGCTGGCCGAGGGCTATGAGAAGCTCCAGACCGACGTGCGTCACCTGAAAACGGTCGAGCGGCCGGCGATCATCGACGCGATCGAGGAGGCGCGCGGCCATGGCGATCTCTCCGAGAACGCCGAATATCATGCCGCCAAGGAACGCCAGGGCCAGGTCGAATCGCAGATCGCCGATCTCGACGATCGGATCAGCCGCGCGCTGGTGATCGACCCGAAGACCTTGTCGGGCGACAAGGTCGTGTTCGGCGCGACCGTCCACCTGCGCGACGAGAATGGCAACAAGATCAAATATCAGATCGTCGGCGAGACCGAGGCGGACGCAAAGGGAGGCCGCATCTCCTACGCATCGCCGCTCGGCCGCGCCCTGATCGGCCGCCAGGTCGGCGAGGAGGTCGAATTCTCGGCGCCGTCCGGCGACAAATATTATCAGATCAAGAAGATTCAGTTCGTCTAGGCCGATGCGGCTTCCCGACAGCTGGAGCAGGGCGCGCTTCACGCTCGCCATCACGCTCGTCACTGCCGCCGCCTGGCTGATCGTGTGGGTCCTTCAGCGCGAGGAAGGGACCGCGATCTGGGGCGGGTTCATACCGGCGCGAATTGCGTTCGGAGGTGACGAGGGCCTCGGCCTCGTCCCCGTCTGGCTGACGCCGCTGACGGCGACCCTGATTCATGCAGGCCCGATCCATCTCGCCTTCAACCTGGTCATCCTGGTGTTTTGCGGGCGGCCGGTGGAAGCCGTGCTTGGGCCACTCAGCCTCGGCATCCTCTATCTGCTGGGCGCCTATGCCGCGGCGGGCGCGCACTATTTCGCCGGGCCGGAGAGCGCGGCCCCGATGGTCGGGGCGAGCGGGGCTATTTCGGCGGTGCTCGGCGCCTATGCGATGCTGTTCGGGCGCAACAAGGTGAAGGTCAAAAGCCCGCGCCTGGCCTTGTGGCTCAACGCGCTCTGGCTGCTCGCCGCCTGGATCGGGCTCAACCTGATCATCGGCATCATCGTCGCGGGCGGCGGCTTTCCGCTGACCGGCCAGGGGATGCAGGTCGCGGTCGCCGCCCATATCGGCGGCTTCGCGGTCGGGATATTGCTCGCAAACCCGCTGCTGCTGTTCCGCTACCGGCGGGCGTGACGGTCAGGCTTTCTCCTCCGGCTCGAGCAGGCGGTGGAGGTGGACGACGACATATTTCATCTCGGCATCGTCGACGCTGCGCTGGGCCTTGCCGCGCCAGGCGTCGAGCGCGCTCGCATAATCGGGGTAGAGGCCGACCATCTCGACCGTGTCCAGGTCGAAATCCAGGCCGCGCGGATCCTTGACCCGGCCGCCGAAGACGAAATGGAGCTTTCCCATGGCCGCGACCCGCTAGGCGCGGCGCGCGCCCGGCGCAAGCCCTTCGATCAGGACTTGCCGCCGACCGCGTCGGCGACCGCCTCGCCGACCTTTTGCGCGGCCTTGGCGCGAAGCTCGTCGATCTGGCCGCGGCCCGCGTCGAGGCCTTTCTGGGCGGCCTCGCGCGCGGCGCCGGTCAGGCGCCGGCCGGCCTTGCCGAGCAGCTGCTCCTCGCGCGCGCTCTTCGGCAGGAGGGCAGCGAGCAGGCCGCCGACGACGAAGCCGCCGAGCACCGCGGCGACCGGATAGACCGCCATCTGCTCGCTCGCCTGCCGAGTGACGTCGGTCGCGCGGCTGCGCGCCGCCTCATAGGCCGAGGTCGTACGGTCGCGCGCGGCCTCGAGGGCGCCGGCGGCGCGGCCGCGCGCGCCGCGCGCCCGTTCGCCGTCCATATTGTCGTTCGAAGCCATCAACTCACTCCTTCACTGACGCTCAACTCCACGCCTTCGCTATCGTTGCCTTCGTCGTCGCCATCGCCCGATATAAGGCGGCTGGCCGCCCGTTTCAGCGGCCCCCTGGCCAAAAACAGAGCGAAGGCGCCGACCACGACCGAAACCGCCTTGGGCCGATTCTTCACCGCCTGCAGCGCGCCGTCGGCCAAGTCCGCGCTCTTGTCCTTGACCCCGTCCCAGGCCTCCTCGGCGAGGTTGCCGGGCTGGAGCCGCTGCTGGACCGCGGCGAGGGTGCGCTCGAACCGGGTTCTGGCGCGGACCGCCTCGCGCTTGGCCTGTTCGATCTCGACCGGATTCATGGCGCGCCGCCCTTGTCGATCGCCTCATGCTCGGCCTTGTCGCGGGTCAGCCCCTTGACGCCCCTCCAGCCGTAGCTGACCAGGGCATAGCCGCCGGCGGCGAGCGGGACGCCGACGATCAGCCCCGCCCAGAAGGCGTCGAGCCGCTGGGCGAGGCTCAGCACCGCGCCCATCACGACCGCCGTCGTCGACGTGACGAGGAGGAACCAGCCGATTGCGAGCGAGACAAGCGCCCGGCGGGCGCGTTGCGCGCGATATCGGGCGATCGCCCGAATGAGGTCGAGCTCGGCCTCCGCATAGCTTCGCCCGTCATCGACCAGGCGGCCGAGCAGGTCGCCGATCGATTCGTCGCGCTGATCCTCGGTCGGCCCGTCCAAGCTCAGTCCTCGCCCCCTGAGCGGCCGCGGACGTCGTCAAGGCCGGTCTTGACGACGCGGATCAGGGCAAAGCCCACCACCGCGGCAAGGCCGATCGCGATCACCGGGCTCTTGCGGACGAAATCGCGGGTGTCGTCGATAATGTCGTCGACGCTTCTGTCGCGAATCTTGCCGGCGAAATCGGCGACGGCGCCGGCGGCGCGGTGGGCGTAATCGCCATAATCGCCGCCGAGCCGCTCATCGACCGAGCGGGCGGCGTCGTTGATCACTTCGCTGACGTCCTCGAGCAGCCCGGTGACCTTGCCCTTGCCGTCGTCGGCAAAGCCGCGCAGCTTGTCGGCGGCCTGGCCGCGCAGGCCGGTGACCTGGTCGCGGACCTGGCTTACCAGCCGGTCGGTCCCGGATTCGCCATTGGCGGCGGCGGCGACGAAACCGGCGCCTTCCTTGCTGCTGCTGGAGCCGGACGCGCCGCGGACGACATGGTCGGTGCCTTCGGGCAATGCGGGCTGACGAGGGGACATGCTATATTCTCCACTGTTGCGAACGAAACTCTGTTCGCCTTCTTCAACACCCGCCGCGCGCCACCGTTCCGCGCCGGCCCGGAAAGTTGCATGGGCGGCGCGGGGCCGATATTCGCGCCGTTACTTCCCCTCATAACTCATAACGAGGCCGCAACAAAATGACCGCGATCCTTCATGTCCACGGCCGCCAGATTCTCGACAGCCGCGGCAATCCGACGGTCGAGGTCGACGTGCTTCTGGAAGATGGCAGCATGGGCCGGGCCGCGGTCCCCTCTGGCGCCTCGACCGGCGCGCACGAGGCGGTCGAGAAAAGGGACGGGGACAAGAGCCGCTGGCTCGGCAAGGGCGTCTCGCAGGCGGTCGCATCGGTCAATGACGAGATCGCGATGGCGGTCTCGGGCCGCGCGGCGGAGGACCAGGCCGGAATCGACGCGGCGATGATCGCGCTCGACGGCACCGAAAACAAGGCGCGGCTCGGCGCCAACGCGATCCTCGGTGTCAGCCTCGCGACCGCCAGGGCCGCGGCGGAGGCGCGAGGGCTGCCGCTCTACCGCTCTATCGGCGGCGAGGGGGCGACGATGCTGCCGGTGCCGATGATGAACATCCTGAACGGCGGCGCCCATGCCGACAATCGGATCGACTTCCAGGAGTTCATGGTGATGCCTCTCGGCGCGCCGACCTTCGCCGAAGCCCTGCGCTGCGGCGCCGAGATATTCCACACGCTGAAGAAGGGGCTTCACGATGCGGGCCTGTCGACCGCGGTCGGCGACGAGGGCGGCTTCGCGCCCGACCTCGCTTCATCCCGCGACGCGCTCGATTTCATCATGCGCTCGATCGAGCAGGCGGGCTACACGCCCGGCGGCGACGTTGTGCTCGCGCTCGATTGCGCGGCGACCGAATATTTCAGGGACGGCGCCTACCGAATGGAAGGGGAGGGGCGGACGCTCTCGCCCGACGAAATGGCGGCCTGGCTCGCCGATCTGTGCGACGCCTACCCGATCGCCTCGATCGAGGACGGCATGGCCGAGGACGATCTCGACGGCTGGAAGGCGCTTACCCGAACGCTCGGCGCGCGCATCCAGCTGGTCGGCGACGACGTCTTCGTCACCAACCCGAAGCGGCTCGCAATGGGGATCGAGCAGGGCATCGCCAATTCGATCCTGATCAAGGTCAACCAGATCGGCACCCTGACCGAGACCCTCGCCGCGGTCTCCGACGCGCACCGCGCCGGCTACACCGCGGTCATGTCGCACCGCTCGGGCGAGACCGAGGACACGATCATCGCCGATCTCGCCGTCGCCTGCCGCTGCGGCCAGATCAAGACCGGCAGCCTCGCCCGTTCCGACCGGCTCGCCAAGTACAACCAGCTTCTCCGGATCGAGGAGGAATTGGGGGGCGCGGCCGTCTATCCGGGGCGCGCCATTTTCGCTTAGGCCCCTGCGGGCTACGGCCGCACGGCTCGACTCGCTAAACGAACGGATTAGCGGATTTCTACGAGTCGGCCGTTAAAAGGCTTGATTCCGTGCCGAAATACTGATTCTGTGAGGACGCGATGACGGCGGCCCACAATCCCCTGACCCTGATCCGGCGCGCTTTCTGGCCGGCGGCCGGGATGCTCGTCATCCTCTATTTCCTCGGCGCCGCGATCGTCGGCGAGAACGGCGTCCTCGCCTGGGGCGATTATCGCCGCATCAAGACCGAGCAGGGCGAGCGCCTGGCCCAGCTCGAGGTCGAGCGGGCGCGGCTCGCGCATCGCTCGCAGCTGCTCGATCCGCGCCATGCCGATCCCGATCTTGCCGAGGAGCTGGTCCGCCGGGAGCTCGGCCTGGTCCGCCCCGACGAGGTGATCATCGACATGGACGTGCCCGCGCAGACTCGCCCCGCCGCCGCCCGGCCGTAGCGCTTTTCCCGCAATTCGAAGTCCGCGCCGCGCGATGTTGCGCGGCCGCACGTTTGCCGCCATAGAGCCGCAGCTTGTCGACAAGGGAAAGGGCCCAAGCTTGGCCAGGGCAGCAACGCCGAAGCGCGCCGCGAAGAAACCAGCCGCCGCTGCGCCGCCGCCGCCGCCCAATCGCGAGCGCCCGCCCGAACCGAAGCGCTACAAGGCGTCGAAGGACGAGCTGCTCGAATTCTACAAGCAGATGCTGCTGATCCGCCGATTCGAGGAGCGCGCGGGCCAGCTTTACGGGCTCGGCCTGATCGGCGGCTTCTGCCATCTCTATATCGGCCAGGAGGCGGTCGCGGTCGGCCTGCAATCGGCGCTCGAAATCGGCAAGGACAGCGTCATCACCGGCTATCGCGACCATGGCCACATGCTCGCTTACGGCATCGATCCCAAATTGATCATGGCCGAGCTGACCGGCCGCTATGCCGGCATCAGCCACGGCAAGGGCGGCTCGATGCACATGTTCAGCGTCGAGCACCGCTTCTACGGCGGCCACGGGATTGTCGGGGCGCAGGTGAGCCTGGGGACGGGCCTCGCCTTCAAGCACAAATATGCCAAGGACGGCGGCGTCTGCCTCGCTTATTTCGGCGACGGCGCCGCCAATCAGGGCCAGGTCTACGAAGCGTTCAACATGGCCGAATTGTGGAAGCTGCCGATCATCTTCGTGATCGAGAACAACCAATATGCGATGGGCACCAGCGTGAACCGCTCCTCGGCCGAGGACCAGCTCTACAAGCGCGGCGAATCCTTCCGCATTTCCGGCCTCCAGATCGACGGCATGGACGTGCTGGCGGTGCGCGGCGCGGCGCAGACGGCGCTCGAATGGGTGCGCGCCGGCAAGGGGCCGATCCTGCTCGAGCTGAAGACTTACCGCTATCGCGGCCATTCGATGTCGGATCCGGCCAAATACCGCTCGCGCGAGGAGGTCCAGGCGGTCCGCGACAAGTCCGACCCGATCGAGGCGGTCAAGCGCGAGCTGGCCGAGGTGGGGGCGAAGGAGGAGGACCTCAAGGCGATCGACACGCAGATCAAGCGGATCGTCGTCGAAGCCGCCGATTTCGCCGAGCAGGCGCCCGAGCCCGACGCATCCGAGCTCTACACCGATGTGCTGGTGGGGAGCTATTGATGGCGATCGAGATCAAGATGCCGGCCTTGTCGCCGACCATGGAGGAGGGGACGCTGGCCAAATGGCTGGTCAAGGAGGGCGACAAGGTCGCCGCCGGCGACATCCTCGCCGAAATCGAGACCGACAAGGCGACGATGGAGTTCGAAGCGGTCGACGAGGGGGTTGTGAGCAAGATCCTCGTTCCCGAAGGCACGGACGAAGTGAAGGTCGGCACCGTCATCGCCCTGATCGCGGGGGAGGGTGAGGAGAGTTCGGCCGCCACTCCCGTTCGGGCTGAGCCTGTCGAAGTCCTCTCTTTGCCTTCTTCGGCAGAGAAGCAGGGAAGCCCTTCGACAAGCTCAGGGCGAACGGAAAAAGAAGAATCGCGGCCAGTCCCGACAAGGGATGCCGTCGAGCCCGACGTGCCGGAAGGCACCGAGATGGTGAAGACCAGTGTCCGCGAGGCATTGCGCGACGCCATGGCCGAGGAGATGCGCAAGGACGAGCGCGTCTTCGTGATGGGCGAGGAAGTCGCCGAATATCAGGGCGCCTACAAGGTCACCCAGGGGTTGCTCGACGAGTTCGGCCCGGGCCGCGTGATCGACACGCCGATCACCGAATATGGCTTCGCCGGCGTCGGCACCGGCGCCGCCATGGGGGGCCTCAAGCCGATCATCGAGTTCATGACTTTCAACTTCGCCATGCAGGCCATTGATCATATTATAAATTCTGCCGCAAAGACCAATTACATGTCGGGCGGCCAGATGCGCTGCCCGATCGTTTTCCGGGGCCCCAACGGCGCCGCCTCCCGCGTCGGCGCCCAGCACAGCCAGAATTACGCGCCCTGGTATGCCGCGGTGCCCGGCCTGATCGTCATCGCGCCTTATTCCGCGGCCGATGCGAAGGGGCTGTTGAAAGCTGCGATCCAGTCTGAAGACCCCGTCGTATTCCTCGAGAATGAATTGCTTTACGGCCAGAGCTTCGACGTGCCGAAGCTCGACGATTACACGCTGCCGATCGGCAAGGCGCGGGTCGTGCGCGAGGGGAGCGACGTCACCCTGGTGAGCTATTCGATCGGCGTCGGAGTCTCGCTCGACGCCGCCGCCCGGCTGGCCGAAGAGGGAATCGAGGCCGAGGTGATCGACCTCAGGACTCTGCGCCCGCTCGACACCGCGACCGTGCTCGCCAGCCTCGCCAAGACCAATCGCATGGTCTGCGTCGAGGAAGGCTGGCCGGTCTGCTCGATCTCCACCGAGCTGATGGCGGTGGCGATGGAGCAGGGCTTCGACGATCTCGACGCGCCGGTCCTGCGCGTGACCGACGAGGACGTGCCCTTGCCGTATGCCGCCAATCTCGAGAAGCTGGCATTGATCAAGGTCGAAGACGTCGTCGCCGCCGCGAAGAAGGTCACGTACCGCTGACCGGCCACCTCGACGCCGACCGCCGTCTCGCTCTCGTTTATGCCGCCGCCGGCGCGCGGCCCGCGCTGGAGGCGCTCTGGCGTCTTGACGTCACTTTGGGCGCCATCCTCGCCAGGGGACGCGAGCGCATGGTGAGCCGGATTCGCCTGGCCTGGTGGCGCGAGGCGCTTGAGAAACTGGATCGGGAAAAGCCGCCGCCCGAGCCCGTGCTCGAGGCCCTGGCCGGCCACGTCCTTCCCGCCGGAATCGGCGGCGTCGAACTGGCCGCGATGGAAGAGGGGTGGGCCGGGCTGCTGTCCGAAGGTCCGCCCGACGGCGAATCGCTGGCGGCCTATGCGGTCGCGCGCGGCGGGGCGATGTTCCGCCATTCGGCGCGGCTGCTCGGGCTTCCCGGACATCCGGTCGAGGCCGCCGGACGGCGCTGGGCGCTGATCGATCTCGCCCGCCGCAGCGCCGATCGCGCCGAGGCGCGTGCCGCGCTCGAAGCCGCGCGCAGGATCGCGGTTACGGACAGCTGGCCGGCAAAGTTAAGACCGCTCGGAATGTTGTCGGTTTTGACTCGTCGCGACATTGCGCGCAGCGCCGGGACTTGGGAGAGGCAAGGATCGCCGGCGCGGATGCTGATCATGCTCCGCCATCGCCTCACCGGGCGCTGATCCGTATCGGAGGAATAGTGCATCCGATCTGGACTCTTTCTTGCCGCCTGCTAGCCTTGCGCGACTCAGGAGGGCGGCATGCTGCGATTCATCGCCGGCGCCGGTTCGGCTTTGCTGCTGATGGCGGCCGGCTTCTTCATCTGGACGGGCAGGGCGCAAGACGATGACGATCCCGTCCCGGACGCCCCGGCCGAGGCGGGCGCCGAGCCGATCACCGCCGGCCCGCCCGGCCGCCCGCCCTCGGCCGACGAGCGCACCCGCGAGCAGCGCCGTTTCGACCGCGCCGACCGCGACAATGACGGCAAGATCACGCTCGAAGAACTCTATTATCCCCGCCGTCGCGCGTTCGCCCGATTGGATACCAACAACGACGGCCGACTGGCCTTCGAGGAATGGGCGTTGAGCACGACCCGCAAGTTCACCGGCGCCGACGCCAATCGCGACCAGGCCCTGACCCGCCCCGAATTCGCCACCACCGCCCCGCGGCGGCGCCCGCAGCCGGCGCGGCAGCCGAATTGCAGGTGCTAGGTCCGTCATTCCGGCGAAAGCCGGAATCTCACTTTCTTGAAGGCAAAGGGATTCCAGCTTTCGCTGGAATGACGGGACGGATCTACCGAGCGGCCATCCACTCCGCGAGCGCTTCTTTGGCCCGGCTGGTGTAGAGCTGCCTGCGGCTGGCCTTCTTCATCCGGCCTTCGATCGGCGGGAAAAGGCCGAAATTGACGTTCATCGGCTGGTAGTTCGTGGTGTCCGCGCCGCCGGTGATGTGGCCGAGCAAAGCGCCCAGGGCAGTCGTGAACGGCGGGGGCGCGTGCGTTTCGCCCGCCAGCTCGGCCGCGGCGAAACGCCCCGCGAGGAGGCCGATCGCGGCCGATTCGACATAGCCCTCGCAGCCGGTGATCTGGCCGGCGAAGCGGATATGAGGCGCCGATTTGAGCCGCAACGTCGCGTCGAGCAGCTTGGGCGCGTTGATGAAGGTATTCCGATGCAGCCCGCCCAGTCGCGCGAACTCGGCATTTTCGAGGCCGGGAATGGTCCGGAACAGCCGCACCTGCTCGCCATGTTTGAGCTTGGTCTGGAAGCCGACCATGTTCCATAGCGTGCCGAGCGCATTGTCCTGCCTGAGCTGGACGACGGCATAGGGCCAGCGCCCCGTCTTCGGATCGTCGAGGCCGACCGGCTTCATCGGGCCGTAGCGGAGCGTGTCCTCGCCGCGCTCGGCCGCCACCTCGATCGGCATGCAGCCCTCGAAATAGGGCGTGTCCCTCTCCCACTCCTTGAACTCGGTCTTGTCGCCGTCGAGCAGGCCCTGGCGGAAGGCGAGATACTGGTCCCGCGTCATCGGGCAGTTGATATAATCCTTCGTGTCGCCCTTATCCCAGCGGCTCGCCATCCAGCAAACGTCCATGTCGATCGACTCGCGGTGGACGATCGGCGCGATCGCATCGAAGAAGGCGAGCGCCTCCGCGCCTGTCGCGGCGCCGATCGACCCGGCGAGGGCGGCGGCGGTCAGCGGTCCGGTCGCGACGATCGTGAGCCCGGACGCGGGCAAAACGTCGATCCGCTCGCGGACGATCTCCACATTCGAATGGGCGGCGAGCCGCTCGGTCACCGCCGCGGCGAAGCCGTCGCGGTCGACCGCGAGCGCCGACCCGGCCGGCACCTTGTGCGCGTCGGCCGCTTCCATGATCAGCGAGCCCATCGTGCGCATTTCGGCATGGAGCAGCCCGACCGCATTGTTCTGCGCATCGTCGGAGCGGAAGCTGTTCGAGCAGACCAGTTCGGCCAGCGAATCGGTGTGGTGCGCGGGCGTGCCCTCGACCCCGCGCATCTCGGACAGGCGCACCCGCACGCCGCCTTGCGCCAGCTGCCAGGCGGCCTCCGACCCGGCGAGGCCGCCGCCGATGATATGAACCTGGGTGTTCATCATTTTCGTCATTGCGAGGAGCGAAGCGACGAAGCAATCCAGCGCGGCGCTAAAGGCCGAACTGGATTGCTTCGCTCCGCTCGCAATGACGGATCGTCTGGGATAGGTCCAGCAGATGCGGATATTCACGATCGGCTATGAAGGCGCCACCCAGGCCGAATTGATCGCCGCCCTCCGTGCGGCGCGCGTCGCGCGGGTGATCGACGTCCGTGCAGTGCCGATGTCGCGCAAACCCGGCTTCTCGAAGAACATTCTCGCCGCGGGGCTTAAGGAAGCGGGAATCGATTACGTCCACCTCAAGGCGCTCGGCACGCCGCCCGCCGGGCGCGAGGCGGCGCGCAAGGGCAAATGGGACGTGATGAACCGCATCTACGCCGAGCAACTCGAAACGCCCGAGGCCGGCGCCGAAGCCGCGCGGATGATCGCGCTCGCCGAAGAAATGCCCTCGGCCCTGCTCTGCTTCGAGCGCGACCCGGCGCAGTGCCACCGCACCCCGCTGCGCGAAGCGGTGGTGCCGGATTGGGAGGCGGTCGACCTCTACGCGTGAGGGTTCGTCATTCCGGCGAAAGCCGGAATCTCACTTCCTTCCATTCACAGAAAATGAGATTCCAGCTTTCGCTGGAATGACGGTTAGCTGGCGTCGTCCGCGCCATCGGCCAGATCCTCGCCGATGACCGCGTCGTCGCTCGGCGCGATTTCGGCCTGGCCGTCGCCAGGATCGGCTTCGGCTTCCTCCTCGCCCTCCTCGATCCGCGCGGCGGAGACGACATGCTCGTTCTCGGCGACGTTGAATAGGCGCACGCCGGCGCTGTTGCGGCCGATGACTCGGGTGTCGCCGACGCTCATCCGGATCAATTTGGCCTGGTCGGTGACCAACATCAATTGCTCGCCATTGTGGGCGGGGAAGGAAGCGACCACCGGGCCGTTGCGGGCGAGATTGTCGATATTGGTGATGCCCTGGCCGCCGCGGTTGGTGCGGCGATATTCATAAGCCGAGCTGCGCTTGCCATAGCCGTTAGCGCAGACGGTGAGGATGAACTCCTCTGCCGCGGCGAATTCGGCCACGCGCTCGGGCGTTAGCGTCGCCTCGCGCTCGCCTTCCTTCCAGGGCGCGGCCTTGAGATAGGCGTCGCGCTCCTCGGTCGATGCCTTGAAGCCCTTGAGGATCGAGAGCGAGATGACCTCGTCGCCACTTTTGAGCGTGATCCCGCGCACGCCGGTCGAGGTGCGGCTCTGGAATTCCCGCAGCGCGCCCGATTCGAAGCGGATCGCCTTGCCCTGGCGGGTCGCGAGCAGGACGTCGTCCTCCTCGGTCAGCAAGGCGACGCCGATCAGCCGGTCGCCGCTGCCGTGCTTGGGCGCCTCCTCGTCGAAACGCATCGCGAACTTGCCGTTCGAGGGCACGTTGGCGAAGGCGTCCATCGAATTCTTGCGGACGCCGCCCTTGGCGGTGGCGAAGACGACGTGGAGCTTGCCCCATTCCGCCTCGTCCTCGGGGAGCGGCAGGACGGTCGAGATCGTCTCGCCCTCGGCCAGCGGCAGGAGGTTGACCATCGGCCGGCCGCGGGTCTGCGGCGCGCCCTCGGGCAGGCGCCAGACCTTGAGCCGGTAGACCTTGCCGTGGGTCGAGAAGAACAGGACCGGCGTGTGGGTCGAGGTCACGAACAATTCGGTGACCGCATCCTCCTCCTTGGTCGCCATGCCGGCGCGGCCCTTGCCGCCGCGCGCCTGGGTGCGGAAGGTCTCGAGCGGGGTGCGCTTGATGTAGCCGCCGTGGGTGACAGTGACGACCATGTCCTCGCGCTCGATCAGAGCCTCGTCCTCGATCCCGTCCCAGGCGGGCGCGATCTCGGAGACGCGCGGGGTCGCGTAGGCGTCGGCGATCTCGTCCAGCTCGGCGCGCATCAGCGCGTAGAGCCTGACGCGGTCGCCGAGGATTTCGAGCAGCCCGGTGATAGACGTCGCCAGCGTGCGCAGCTCGCCGGCGATCTCGTCGCGGCCCAATGCGGTCAGCCGATGGAGGCGCAGCTCGAGGATGGCGCGGACCTGCGCCTCGGAAAGGCGGTAGGAAGCGCCGGTGACCTCGTGCTCGATCGCCTCGACCAGCGCGATATAGGGCGCGATCTCCGCGACCGGCCATTCGCGCGCGATCAGCGACGCGCGGGCCTCGGCGGGCGAGGCGGAGGCGCGGATGATGCGCACCACCTCGTCCAGATTGGTGACGGCGATGACGAGGCCGAGCAGGAGGTGGGCGCGGTCGCGTGCCTTGGCGAGCTCGAACTTGGCGCGCCTGGTGACCACTTCCTCGCGGAAGCGGACGAAGGCCTCGATGATGTCCTTGAGCGTCAGCGTTTCGGGCCGGCCGCCGCGAATCGCGAGCATGTTGGCCGGGAAGGAGGATTGGGCCGGCGTGTGCCGCCAGAGCTGGTTGAGGACGACGTCGGGCGTCGCGTCGCGTTTCAGGTCGATGACGACGCGCACGCCTTCGCGGTTCGATTCGTCGCGTATGTCGGAAATGCCCTCGACGCGCTTGTCCTTGGCGGCCTCGGCGATCTTCTCAACGAGGCCGTTCTTGCCGACCTGCCAGGGGATAGAGGTCAGGACGATCGAGCGGCGCTCGCCCCGGCCTTCCTCGATCTTGTGGCGGGCGCGCATCAGGATCGAGCCGCGGCCGGTATGATAGGCGCTTCGCGCGCCGTGCTGGCCAAGGATGATCGGCGCGGTCGGGAAATCGGGGGCGGGGACAATCTCGATCAATTGGTCGATGGTGATCGCCGGATCGTCCATATAGGCTTTGCAGGCGGCGATCACCTCGCCCAGATTGTGCGGCGGAATGTTGGTTGCCATCCCGACCGCGATGCCGCCGGCGCCGTTGACCAGGAGGTTGGGGAAGCGCGCCGGCAGGACCTGCGGCTCTTCGCGCGAGGCATCGTAATTGGGGGTGAAATCGACCGTGTCCTTGTCGAGATCCTCGAGCAGGGTCATCGCGACCTTGGCGAGCCGCGCCTCGGTGTAGCGCATCGACGCCGGCGGGTCCGGGTCCATCGATCCGAAATTGCCCTGCCCGTCGATCAGCGGCACCCGCATCGACCAATCCTGGGTCATCCGGGCCAGAGCGTCGTAGATCGCGCTGTCGCCGTGCGGGTGATAATTGCCCATCACGTCGCCGACGATCTTGGCGCATTTGCGATAGGGCCGGCCGGCGACGAAGCCGCCCTCCGAGCAGGCGTAGAGGATTCGGCGGTGGACCGGCTTCAAGCCGTCGCGCACGTCGGGCAGCGCGCGGGCGACGATCACGCTCATCGCGTAATCGAGATAGGAGGTCTTCATCTCGTCGACGATCGAGATGGGGGAGATGTCGCTGGGCTCGATGGTCGGCGGGGCGCTGGCCAATGGGAATTCCTGATTGATTTGCGAGGGGCGCCCGGGGCGCCGGCGAATTGAGACGACCTTAGCCGATGTGCATTCTTAAGGCCACCCCGCGCGCGTACGCGTACGCGCGCACGCGAGGAGACGAAGAGACGGTTCCTTTTCCTCGCAAGCCCGTGAAGGGACGATCACTTTTGCGCACGGCGGTGCAAGGTCGGCACGGATCGTACGAAAAGTGACTGTCCCCATTCCTTTTTTCCGCCCGGCCCAGTTCAAGGGGGGTTCAGCGGCACGGCTCTAGAAAGCCGTCCGGCTTGGCGCTAAAGCCTCGGCCCTGCCGCCCTTTCGGGCCGGATTGCTGTGTGGAGGCGCTTTTGATGAAGGTTCTGAAGGCCGCGACGGCGGCAGTGCTGGTTGCAGCGACGGCCGCGTCCCTCTCGGCCCAAGCGCCGCGCGCGCTCAATCTGAGCCGCGACGAGCGCGATCCGATCGCGGCGCTCCAGATGGCGGCGGCCGGCCCGGACCGCGCCGCCCAGGACGCCGCGCTCGCCGCCGCCCGCGCCGTCGCGCGAGGGCCCGACGCCCGCTACGCGCTCGCCCACTACCAGCTCGAGATCGGCCGGGCCCGCGGCGACTTCCAGATGCAGAACCAGGCGGTCGACGCGCTGGTCGAAAGCGGTCTTGCCCAGGCCGACGAGCTGCCTTCGCTCCTCGCCAACCAGGCTTCGCGCGCTTATTCGGCGGGCGACATGGCGCGGACCGAGCGGCTGCTCGCGCGGATCATCGAGCTCCAGCCGAACAATGCCGAGGCGCTCGCCGATTACGGCCAGTTCAAGTCGCGGGTGAACAGCCGCGCGACCGGCGCCGCGGATCGGACGCTGGCGGTGACCCTGTTCGGCCGCGCGCTCGCCGCCAACCAGGCGGCCGGCCGCGCGTCGAGCGAGGCCCTGCACCGGCGCGCTTTCGCGGTCGCTTATGACGGGACCCGCCCGCCGCTTGCGCTCGCCGCCGTCGCGCCGCAGACGATCGCCTTCGCCCGCGCGCTCGTTGCGGCTTATCCGAGCCCGCTCAACTGGCGCGACGCCTTGCTCGCCTATCGCGATCTGGCGCCCGCCGATCCGGCGCTCGCGCTCGACATCGGCCGGTTGCGACGCGCGAGCCAGTCGCTGGCGGGCGAGCGCGACTATCTCGAATTCGCGCAGGCGCTCAACGCCGCCGGACTGCCGGGCGAGGCCAAGTCGGTGCTCGACGAAGGCGTGTCGCGCGGCATGCTCGACGCGACCAAGGCGGCGGTGGCGCAGGCGATCACGGCGACCGGCCGCCGCGCGACCGCCGACCGCGCCGCTTTGCCCCGCCTGCGCGCTTCGGGCGATTCCGGGACCGGCGCGCAGGCGCGCGGGGCCGGCGACGCCTTGTTCGCCTTCGGCCAATATGCCGAAGCCGCGGCCGCTTATCAGGCCGCTCTGCTCAAGGGCGGCGAGGATCCCGCTTTGGTGGGCAGCCGGCTCGGCGCGGCGCTGGCGCTCGCCGGGCGCCGGCCCGAGGCCGAGGCGGCGCTGCGCGCCGTCACCGGCCCGCGCGCGGACCTTGCCGGCTTCTGGCTCGTTTGGCTGGCGCGACGCCCGGCCTGAACATTCGAAGGAGACGATTTCGATGAAGACCCCGAAGGCGGCGCTGGCCGCGATGGCCTTGCTGGGCGGAACGGCCTTGCTCGCCGCCCCGGCCCGGGCGCAATATGGCCCGCAGGCCCAGCCGCAGGTCCCGCAGACTCAGCCGCAGGAGCCGGCGCCCGCGGGCCAGGCGGCCGTGACGCCCGAGCGTCCCTACAATCTCAGCCGCGCCGAGCGCACCGCCTTCCAGCCGGTCCTGGTGGCGATGGTGGCGCAGGATTGGGCGGCCGCCCAAACCGCGCTCCCCGCGGCGATGGAGGCGGCGCGCAGCGACGACGCAAAATATCTGGTTGGGCAGATCCATCTCCAGATCGGGATCGGCATCAACAGCGTGCAAATGCAGTCGCAGGGCATTGACGAGATGATCGCCTCGGGAGGCGCGCGGCCCAGCGAAATGCAGGCGCTCTACGAGAATCAGCTGGAGTTCGCGACCCGGGCGGGAGACACGGCCAAGGCCCAGCGCGCGTCGGCGCAGCTCGATGCGTTGAATCCCAACGATCCCGCGCGTTTCGTCCGAATGGCCCGGATCAAGGCGAACGCCAATGATGCGCCGGGCGCGATCGCGCACTATCGGCAGGCGATGCAGGCGCAGCAGGCGGCCGGGCTGGCAATCCCGGTCGAATGGCGGCAGCAAATTGCGGGCCTCGCTTATCGCGCGCGCCTGCCGCAGACGACCGGCTATATGCGCGAGTGGCTGATCGTGGCGCCGTCGCCGGCGCTCTGGCACGATACGCTGGCAATCTATGCCGAGCTGGGCAATGCCGATCGCGCCCTCAAGCTCGACGTCTACCGGCTGATCCGGGCGGCCGGCGCGATGAACAGCGAGCGCGACTTTGTCGAGCTGGCCGAAGCGGCGAACGAGATAAGGGCATTTGGCGAGGTCAAGGCGGTCCTCGAAGAGGGAATGCGCCGCAACCTCATCACCGCCAACGCCGCTTATGCGCGCGAGCGCATCGGAGTCGCCACGACCCGCATCGCCAGCGACCGGTCCTCGCTGGCCGGGGACCGGACCGCGGCGCTCGCGGGCAGCGACGGCGCCGCGGCGCTGCGCCTCGGCGACGCTTATTACGGCTATGGCGAATATGCCTCGGCGGCGGAGCTCTACCGCGCCGCGCTCGAAAAAGGCGGGCCGGATGCGGGCCTCGTCAACACCCGCCTCGGCGCGGCGCTGGCGATGGCCGGGCAGCGGGCCCAAGCCGAGGCGGCGTTCCGCGCCGTCACGGGGCCGCGCGCCGAACTCGCCCAATTCTGGCTGCTCTGGCTCTCTACGCGAAGCTGAGGAGAGGCGGGGGCGTTCATCGGTTGCCGCCCGCCGTCCCGAATTGCGACGCGGCGAAGAAGGTGCTTCCGCGCCCGGCCGGGCGAGGTTACGCCTGATTCATGCGCTTCGACGACAGGATTGCGACCGCGCTCGCCTTGCCGGGCGACCGGCTCGGGCGGCGGGTGGCGCAGTGGCGCCAGCTGGTCGACCTGCTCGCCCAGCGCCGCGCCGATTCGGACGATCCCCGGCGCGGCCGGGCGTTCGATTTGCTGCGCCGGACCCGCGCCGAGATCGATCCCGCGATCCGCCGCCAGGCGGCGCGCGCGCTGGCGGGGCGGGCGGTAGCCCCCGATCTGCTCGCTTTCTTCGCCGAAGACAGCCCATCGATCGCCGCGCCGCTGATCGCGCAGGCGCGGCTCGACAACCAGGCCTGGCTGGCCTTGCTGCCGCGGCTCGGGCCGGCGGCGCGCGCTTTGCTTCGCCACCGCGAGGATCTCAACCTCGAAGTGAAGCATGCGCTGAGCGCGTTCGGGCCGAGCGACTTCGTGCTCGAAAAGGGGCGAGAGGCGGAGCCCGCGGCGATTACGCCGGCCGCCGCCGAGTCCGAGCAGAGCGATTCGCAGATTCGAGAGCTGGTCGCCCGGATCGAGGCATTCCGGCGGGAGCGCGAGAGCGAGAGCCATGAGCGGGCGGCTTCGTTCCGCCCGGGCGAGCAGGCCGAAGGCTTTCGCTGGGAAACCGGGACCGACGGAATCCTGCTCTGGGTCGAAGGCGCGCCGCGCGGTCCTCTGGTGGGGCAGAGCATCGCGGCGATTGCCGGGCGCGGCCACGAAGGCGTCGACGGGCAAGCAGCCGGCGCGTTCGATAAACGCGCCCCGTTTCGCGACGCAAGGTTCGGCGTCGCCGGGGCCGGCCCGGCGTCCGGCGACTGGCGGATTTCCGGCGTGCCCTATTTCGACGCCCGGCGCGGCAGCTTCCTTGGCTATCGCGGCACGGCGCGGCGGCCCCGAATCGACGAGATCGCCGCCAGCCCGGGCCGGCCGAGCGGCGTGTTCGGCACCCAATTCCCCGCCGATTCGCTCCGCCAGCTGATCCACGAGCTGCGCACGCCGTTGAACGCTATCATCGGCTTTTCGGAGATGATCGAGGGCCAATATATGGGGCCTGCGGCCGCCGGCTATCGCGCCGGCGCCGCCGAGATCATAGCGCAGGCGCGCGGCCTGCTCGGCGCGGTCGACGATCTCGATACCGCCGCCCGGCTCGAGACGCGGCGTTTCGAGGCCGAGGAAAGCCAGGTCGACGCCGTCGCCTTGCTCTGCCGGCTGCACGAATCCTACGAACGGGTCGCCGAGCAGCGCGGATCGCGGATCGCGATCGAGATCGCGGAGGGACTGCCGCCGGCGGCGGTCGAGCCGGGCGCGGCCGAACGGATGTTCGCGCGCCTGCTCGCCGGGACGATCGGGCTGGCGGCGGAAGGCGAGGCGATCCGGGCGGCGATGGACCTCGCGCCGCGCGGCGAGGCGGTGATGCTCCGCCTCGCGCTCGACCGGCCCCGCGCGGTCGCCGGCGTCGCGGAGAGCGACCTGCTCGATCCCGGCTACAGCCCCGACGGCGATTGGCCCGGAGCGCCGGCGCTCGGGCTCGGATTCGCGCTCAGGCTGATCCGCAACCTCGCCGAAGCGGTTGGCGGCGCGCTGGTCGTGGACGACCGGCATTTCGCGCTCTTTCTCCCGATCCCCGCGGCGGGCGAAGAGGCGCGGCCGGACGAAAGCACCGGCTGAGGTTGCCGCCGGCCCGACGACATGCCATTTCGGGCGCGGGCCTGTAGCTCAACGGTAGAGCCGGCCGCTCATAACGGCTAGGTTGGGGGTTCGAATCCCTCCGGGCCCACCAAGGACCAGGACGGCCGGTGTCGGGGAGTAGCGCAGCCTGGTAGCGCATCTGCTTTGGGAGCAGAGGGTCGCAGGTTCGAATCCTGTCTCCCCGACCATCGGCCTCCTTACTTCGCTGGAGCCCCCAGCACCTGGTCGATCGCGGCCGCCAGCGTTTCGAGCCGGTAGGGCTTGAGAATCACCGAGCGGCCGCCCGCGCCGGATCTGGCGATCTCGTCGCTATAGCCCGTGGTCAGGATGACGGGGAGCAGCGGCCGCAGCTGCGCGAGCCGATCGCCGAGTTCCAGGCCGCTCATGCCGGGCATGACGACGTCGGTGAAGACCGCGTCGAAACCCTCGTCGAGGGCCGCGGCGAGGGCCTCCTCGCCGGAGCGGACCCGGGTCACGATATGGCCGAGCTCGCCGAGCAGATTCTCGGCGAACTCGCCGACCTCCTCATTGTCCTCGACGAGCAGAATCCGGCCGGTGCGGCGCGGTTCGATCCGGCCGAGCGCCTCCTCGGCGCGCCTGCCGCTGCCGACGCCGCCGCTGCAGGGTAGGAGGAGGGTCACGGTCGTTCCTTCGCCGGCCCTGCTGTCGATCTGCACGTCGCCGCCCGACTGGCTGGCGAAACCGTAAACCTGGCTGAGGCCGAGACCGGTGCCCTTGCCGGTCGCCTTGGTGGTGAAGAAGGGTTCGAAGGCGCGGCCCAGCGTGTCCTCGTCCATGCCGACCCCGCTGTCGCTGACCGCCAGCGCGACCATGCGCCCGGTCTGCGCTTCATCGAAGCCGGCGGTGCGGATCGTGAGCAGGCCGCCGTCCGGCATCGCGTCGCGGGCGTTGACCGCGATGTTGAGCACCGCCGATTCAAGCTGGGCGCGGTCGGCCTCGACGGTGCAGGCGTCGGTGGAAAGGATCGTCCTGACCTCGATCCGCTCGCCCAGCGTGCGGTCGAGCAGGTCGGTCATGTCGCGGATCAGATGGTTGATGTCGATGACCTCGGGCTGGAGCGGCTGGCGGCGGGCGAAGGCGAGGAGCTGGCCCGTCAGCGCCGCCGCGCGCGAGGAGGCCTGGACGATCGCCTCGGCGAAGCGAACGCGCTTGTCCTCATCGAGCGCGCGCCGGCGCAACATGTCGGCCGAGCCCTGGATGACGGTCAGCAGATTGTTGAAATCGTGGGCGATACCGCCGGTGAGCTGACCCAGCGCCTGCATCTTGTGCGCCTGGCGCAATTGGTCCTCGGCCTTGGTTCGCTCGGAGACCTGCACCTTCAATTCGGCATTGGCGCCGACCAGCGCCTCGGCCCGTTCCTCGAGCTCGCGATTGGCGCGGCGCAGCGCGTTCTGGGCGGCGCCGAGGACGGCGACCACCAAAGCCGCCATCAGCACCAAAAGGCCAATGACGATATAGCGATTGATGCGGCGCGTCAGCGGCTCGGGGTCGGCGGCGACGTAGACGGTGCCGATCCGTTCGCCTCCGCTGGTCACCGGCACGGTCGCGGTGACCGCATTGCCGGCCGGCGGCAGCGGATCGACGAAGCGGGGGGCGGGGCCGGCGCCGCGGCGGCCATAGCCCGCCATCAGAGCGCCGCTTTGGTCGTAGACGCCGATCGTTCGGACCTGGCGGTTGACGCGGATCACGTCGACCGCCTCCTGGACCGCCTGGCGGTCGCTGAAATCGAGCGCGGCGGTGACGCTCGCGGAGAGGATGTCGGCCTGGACGCGGGTCTCCTGCGCCTGGAGATCGCGATAGGCGGCCTCGCTTTGCAGGATGATGCCGATGCCGGCGAGCAGCAGCAAGGCGACCATCGCCACGACCGCGACCGGCGCGTTGCTCCAGCGCAAGGGGAGGTGTGCGAGCCGCCGCATCAGCGCCGCTGTCGCACGCCGACGGCCAGAGCGAGCAGGCGCGAGCTGATGGAGAGTCCGCGTTCGGCGGCCGCGGCGTCGTCGATGAAGAAACGGACGCGGCCGTCGGCGATGACGAAATGGATGACTCCGCGGTGCGGCCCCGCGCGGGCGTCGGTGATCGTCAGGACGGGCCGCCGGCGCAGAGCCGCGAGCAGGCTTGCGGTGTCCGGCGCCGCCGCGCCCTGGACGAAGGCAAGATGGCAGCCCTGGCTGCCGTCGGCCGAGGGCATGCGCCGCACGACGACGCCGTGGCCGTCGATCAGTTCGCGCGCCGCCGCTTGGTCGAGCAGCCGGGCGAAAGGATCGCGGCCGATCACGCAAAGCTGGAACGGTGCGCCGGGCCCCGGCAGAAAAGGCCCGGGCCAGGTCACGTAGCGGGCGAATCGCGGCAGAAAGGCGGCCTTTACCGCCTCCTCGCTCGGCTGCGCGCGGGCCGGGCCGGGCCCAAGCAGCAGCGCCAGCGCGAGCATTGCCGCGATCGCGGCGTAAAGGCGCGCGCCGGGCCTCAAAACCGCACGCGCGTCCCGAAATAGACGCTGCGCTGGGCGAGGCGCGCGCGCCCGGTGTCGTTGCTCTCGAGATGCGTGTCGTGGAGCAGATTATTGCCGGCGGCGAACAGCTCGAGCGCATCGCTCAGGCGATAGGTCAAATTCGCGTCCGCCTCGACATAGCCGTTGATCGCCGGCGCGCCCACCTGGTCGTTCAGCGCGCCGATTCGCCTCACCCCGATTGTCAGGCGCAGCCGGTCGACCGGGTTGATCTCGGCGCGCGCGAACAATTGCAAATTCGGGTCGTGGCCGAGCGCGTCGCGCCGGGCGAGATCGGCATGGCCGGGCTTTTCCTGGAACCGCTTCCAGATTCCGCTGACGCCGAGATTGAGGCGCAGCCAGGTCGCGAGCTGGGTCGTGCTCCACGCCTCGAAGCCGTAGGTATGGCCTTCGAGGCCGTTCATCAGCTGGATCGGCAACCCGCCGCCGGGCTGAAATTCGGTGGTCCGGATATCGTCGTAGCGGTTGAAGAAGGCGGAGATCGACAGCGTGGTCCGCGCGATCGGCTGGCCGCGATAGCCGGCCTCGAAGGCGATCAGCCGCTCGGACTGGAAATTGCTGGTCGCGAGCAGCGGCAGGAATTCGAGCTGCCGGTCGATCCGCGAGGGTGAGCGCACCGCGCGCGATACCGCCGCCCAGAGCAGGGTTCGCGGGTCCGGCTGCCAGGCGAGGCGCAGATTGGGAAGGAGCTGCAGGCCCGTGAAGCTGGTCTGCTCGGCCTTGACGCCGGCGATCAGCGACAGGGTCGTCGTCAGCGCGAAGCGATCCTGGACGAAGGCGTTGTAGGTCCACAGCCGCCGCCTGGGCGGATTGAGCTGAAATCCGTTGAGATTGTTGATGAACTCGTCGCGCGTCGTCCTGAGGCCGCCGCCCAGGACGAGATCGTGCGCGCCGAAGCGCAGGTTGAGCTGGGCTTCGAGATCGAACGTCTCGAGCGAATCGAGCGTGAGCAGGAAGCGGCGCTCGGAATAGTCGTAATAGCCCTGGAGTTGGAACGCGCTATTGGCCGAAATGTCCCGGCGCCAACGGCCGAGCAGGTTCCCCCCGCGGCTGCCGTCTCCCGGCAGCGATTCGACGTCATTTTCGTAAATGTCGCCCTGGATGGTGAAATGGTTGCCCGCGGTGGGGAAATCGCCGCGGAAGCCGGCGCGCCAGCCATGGTATCCGTCGCGCGCGGCCGGGCCGAGGCTCGCCATGGGGTGATCGTCGAAGTTGAACCAATTGGCGTAGAGCCGCATTGCGCCCGCGCCGCCAAGCGCGAAGCCGTAGCGCGCCGCCGCCGATTGCTCGAACGTGCCAACGGTGCCGCGGACCAGCGCGCCGATCGTCTCGCTCGCGTCGCGCGAGGCGATGCTGATCACCCCATTGACCGCATTGGGGCCGTAAAGTGTGCCGCCCGGCCCGCTGATCACCTCGATCTGCGCGACGTCCTCGAGCATCGGCGTGCGCAGGTCCCAGAACACGCCCGAATGGAGGGGCGAATAGACGCTGCGCCCGTCGATCAGGACGAGCAGCTTGTTCGATGTTTCGACGCTGTTGAAGCCGCGCGCGCTGATCGCATATTCGCGGCCGTTGACCTGCTGGACGTTGAGGTTCGGGGCGAGCCGCAGCGCCTCTGGCAGCGAGTTGGCGGCGGAATATGCGATGTCGCCATTGGTGATGACGAACAGGGCGGTCGGGGCCCCGCTCAGCGGCTCCTCGCGCTTCGAGGCCGATCGGACCGGCAGCTGCGCCAGTTCCTCGATCGAGAGCTCCGACAGGTCCTGGCTCGCGAGGATCGGAACTGGTGTGGGTGAGTCCTGCGCGGCCGCCCGTGTCGCCGGACAGGCGAGAGCTGCGGTACCCAGGAGGAATACAATGCGCCTGTTCGTCACGGCATCGGCCTCGCTGAACGCCCCCCGGCGTCGCGGACTTGTCGATTGCGGGGCGGTAAAGGTCAAGTCAAAGGGACAGTCACTTATCCAGCTCGGCCCAGGCTTGGCGCACGGTCTCGCCAAAAGTGACTGCCCTGTTCAGCGCGGCGCTCCGGCCGGCTCGATCCGCTCCGGTGCGTCGGCGGCGGCGGCGAGCATCGCGGTCCAGGCGGCGACATTCTGGCGCAGCTGGACGGGATCGATCTTGTCGAGCGTGTCGTCGGGCGAGTGGTGATAGTCGAAATAGCGGGTGCCGTCCTGATTGAGATCGACCGCGGCGACGCCGGCTTGCGCCCAATTGCCGAGGTCGGCGCCGGCATTGGCCCGGCCGGTGCCGCGCACGATGCCGAGCGGCGCGAGCAGGCGGGCGATGCGCTCGCCGAGCGCCGCATTGGCAGGGGCGAGGTTGAAGTTCACGCGCCAGACCCGATCCGCGCCGAAATCGGATTCGCCGACCAGGACGACCTCGTTCTCCGGGCGGTGGCGCGCGAAATAGGCCCCGCCGCCGAAGACGCCGACCTCCTCGGCGCCGAACAGGACGACACGGATCGTCCGGCGCGGCCGGCCCGCCTGCATGATCCGGTGGGCGGCGGCGACGGTGATCGCCATGCCGGCGCCATTGTCGATCGCGCCGGTGCCGAGATCCCAGCTGTCGAGATGGCCGCCTATGACGATCACACCCGCGGCCGGATCGCTGCCCGGCACCTCGGCGACGACATTGCCCGAGCGGCCTCGGCCGGTATTGCGGGGCGTCAGGACGAGCCGCATCCGCACCGGCTGGCCCCGGGCGAGGATCCGCTGCAGCTGCTCGGAATCGGGAATCGAGAGCGCGCCGGCCGGAATCGGGCGCACGCCGGCGTCGAAGTTCTGGACGCCGGTGTGCGCGTTGCGGTGATAGTCGGTGCCGATTGAGCGGACGACGATCCCGGCCGCGCCCTTGCGGCTGGCGATGGTCGGACCGCGCCGCCGCGGCGCGCCGAACGGGCCGTAGCCGGAGCCGTCC
>Ga0190275_10000526_pt1 | contig 32913 bp, 32 predicted proteins | sample Popmic550T_FD_133745 | JGI IMG/M metagenome (GOLD analysis project Ga0190275, IMG submission 133745) | Populus adjacent soil microbial communities from riparian zone of Yellowstone River, Montana, USA - 550 T | ecosystem: Environmental > Terrestrial > Soil > Riparian zone > Trees stand | place...
CCGGTCGGCCCGCGGCGCGGAGGAGATGCTCTCGCGCGTCGAGTCGATCGACTTCGTGGCGACCCAGAACGAGGCCGAGGCCCTGCTCGCCGAGCAGCGCTTCATCAAGCAGCACCGCCCGCCCTTCAACATCCGGCTGCGGGACGACAAGTCCTACCCCTACATCGGCATATCGCTCGACGAGCAGTTCCCGCGCGTGTACTTCACGCGTGAGCGACACCGCCCCGAGCGGGCCTACTTCGGCCCGTTCTCGAGCGCGAAGCGGGTGCGCGAGACGGTCCCGTCCGGGGAGAAGGCCGGTGAGCCGTCGGCCTCGGGGTCATCGGTGAGCTGGGTCTCGTTGCTCCCGTCCGCGTCCATCTTGTAGACGTCCTCGTTGTCGAGCGCACTCCCGCGCGCGCTTTCGAAGACAATCTCCGTTCCGTCCGGCGACCAGTCGGGCGTGGCGTCGTCCGCCGGGTCGTCGGTCAGCTGAGTGAGACCGCCTCCGTCCGAGTTCATGACATAGACGTCGTAGTCGCCGTCTCCGCGGTCGCTCGCGAACGCGATCTTCGTCCCGTCCGGAGACCACGACGGATTGAAGTCGTTGCTCGGGTGGTTGGTCAGTCGCACGAGTCCCGTCCCATCCGGGTTCATCATGTAGATCTCGAAGTTGCCGTCCCGCTCGCTCGCGAACGCGATGCGGCCGTTGCCGCCAGGCAGTGTGGCGCCGGCGGTGCTCGGCACGAGCACGGCGACCCCGGACATGGCCATCACCAGCGCGATGCGGTTGGCACGGAAGCTGTTTGCCCCCATGACGCCCCCCTTTGACGCGGAGCAGGCGACGCCCGGTCGAGCGCCGCCTGCTCGAGCCGGTCGTGTTACGGGTTGAAGATCCCCTGGACCTGGAACAGGGTGTTGTCGATCGTGGTGGCCGACCCGTCCGCGCCTCCGTCGAACACGCGCATCTGGCCGAGCTCGATGATCTGGCGCTGGCCGAACTTCACGAACCCGGGGATCAGCGCGTTGGCCGTGGTGGTCCCGGAGCACGTGCTCCCGACCGCGTTCGGCAGCCCGGGAGCACCGGTCGCGGTGCACGACACGGTCCACGAGAACGGCGCGTCGATCACGGTCGCCGGGTCGTTCAGCGCGGCCCCGTTGTACTTGTCGGTGATCCGGATCGTGGCGTTCGCCAGCAGCTCGCCGGTGTAGTCCTCGAGCGCGCCGGCGCAGCCGCCGCTCGTGCCCTGGCAGCGCACGTCGGTGAGGTCGACCTCGAGCCGGTCGTCCTCGGTCGCCAGGCCGACGTTGATGACCGTGATCCGCACGAACCCCGAGGACTGCGCGGCCTGGCCGTTCGCGTTCGGCGTGCCGACCGTCAGGTAGCCGGACTCCTGGCTGGGCGCGCTGCACGACGGATAGGAGAACGGCGCCCCGTGCGTGTTGTTCGGGTTCCCGCACTGCCGGTAGGCCGGCACGAGCGAGGCCCGGAACGGCGACGCCCCCTGCGGGCGCGGGTAGTAGAGGCGCTGCCAGTCGGGGTCGCCATCGAAGCTCGGATCGTTGGTGAGGCGCGTCAAACCCGATCCGCTCGGGGTCATGGTGTAGACCTCGAAGTCGCCGTCGCGGTCCGTCGCGAACGCGATCCGGCCGCTGTCCGGCGACCACGACGGATATCCGTCGGTGGCGGCGTTGTTGGTGATGTTGGTCCTGTTCGTGCCGTCCGCGTTGACGGTGAAGACCTCGATGCTGGTGAGGTCGGGCGGGTTGTTCTGGTAGACGAGCTTCGAGCCGTCCGGAGCCCAGGAGAGCTTTACCTCGTACTTGTTGTCCCAGTGCGGGAGCTCGGTCTCGTTCGACCCGTCGGGATCCATCGTGAAGATCTCCCAGTAGCCCTCGCGCAGCGAACGGAACGCGATCTTCGAGCCGTCGGGAGACCACGCCGGCGCGGCATCTAGAGCTGGGTCCTCCGTGAGCCGCATGTCGACGCCGCTTCCGTCCGAGTTCGTCTTGTAGATGTCCTCGCCTCCCGTGCGCGTGCTCGTGAACGCGATCTCGGTGCCATCGGGTGACCAGGTCGGCGTGTGGTCGCTTGCCGCGTCGTCGGTCACCTGGGTCAGCCCGCCGCCGTCTGAGTTCATCACCCAGATGTCGAAGTTCCCACTCCGGGTGCTCGCGAACGCGAGCTTGTTTCCGTCTGGCGACCACGCCGGGTTCCAGTCCTCGCCGGAGTCGGTCGTGAGCGGCACAACCCCGCTCCCGTCGGGATTCATCGAGTAGATCTCGAAGTTGCCGTCGCGGTCGCTGACGAAGGCGATGCGGCCGTTGGCCCCGGGCTGGGTGGCGCCGGCCACGCTCGGCAGGGACAAGAGCAGGCTGACCGCGAGCGCCGGTAAGGCGAGCGCCGCAACCACCCCAGTACGCGTGGACCGGACCCGTGCGAGTGCCCCCATGACTCCCCCTCTCGTGCGACCTCGATTGACCAATCTCCGCGGATAGAGCCCCAATCTCCGCGGATAGAGCCCCGAACGGGACGCGAAACCGGCCTTTTCGCGACTTTGCTGTAGCCCGGGCGGCGCGTCAAGGCAATCCCTTACAAACTGACCGCTATTTGCGGGAAACGCCGGCAACCTATCTCGCAAAGTGCGGAATCAAAGGCTGTCTCTGACGAGGACCGGCACCGGCACAGCCGGCACGCGGGAGAGCCATCGGGGCCCTTACGTACGGCCGCACGGACATAGTCGTGAGACGAGATCTTTCACGTGCGGCCTCACGCTCGCGGTTCGTGTCTCGCAGCGCGATGTCGAGGACGTTGCGATTGGGGGTCACAATCGCTCCGCCGCCGAAGATGGAGGCGAGCGTAATCCGACCAGAGTCGCGATGCGACCACCGGAACGTCACGGCTGATCGACATGAAGCGGTGGGTGCGCTCGAGCGCACCCTTCGCCTGCGCATCGCCGGGATCGAGGATCACCCAGCCCACCTCGAGCTGGCCGCAATAGACGGCAAAGCCCTCCGTCGGGCGCCCGCCGCCGGCGTGGATCGCGCCCTCGCGGTCCCAGACGAGCTCCTTGGGCAGCGCGCCGAGCCGCGCCAGGCAGCGGTTCATGCCCCACGCGATGTCCACCAGCTCCTTCGAGAACACGAGCGCCCCGGCAAAGGCGCGCGAGTAGGGCAGCTCACAGGTGACGATGACCCCCGCCGGGTCTGGCCGAAGCCGACCGGGAGCTCGTGCCTTGGCTCGCAGAGGTCGAGCTGGCAGAGTTCCCCGGGGCGGTAGACGGTGCGCTGGTAGGTGCGCGGGGGCAGGTGGCGGGGGCGGAGCTCACGCAGGAGGTCGTCGAGGATCGTCCTGGAGCCCGAGTAGCCGAGCTTCTCGATCTCCTCCCGGATCCGGACACCTGAGAGCGTCGCATCGTCGCCCAGCAGGCGCTCGATCTCGGCGCGGTAGGGATCAAGCTTGGACGTGCGCCGCGGCCGCGGACCATAGCTCGGGGGCCTCGGCGAGGCCAGGACAGTCAAGTCGCGCGTAGTGGTGTAACGACCACTCATCGGTGAGGTTGGCGGCTCAGGCCGGTTGGAGCTCTCGCACCTCCTCGGGTTCGGGGTCGCCCTCGTCCTCGAGGACGAGGGCGAGCGACTCGACCGACAGGTAACGGTGCGCGACCAGCCACTCGTCGTTCTGCTCGATCAGCAGGCTGCCGGCGAGCCGGATCAGAGCGGCGTCGTTCGGGTAGATGCCGACCACGTCGGAGCGGCGGCCGATCTCGCGGTTGACCCGCTCGAGCGGGTTCGTCGAGCGCAGCTTCGACCAGTGCGGCGCGGGAAAGGCGTAGAAGGCGAGCAGGTCCTCCTCGGCCTCCTCGAGCAGCCCGCAGACCTTCGGCACCACCGGCTCCAGGCGCTCGAGCACCTGGCCCATCCGCGCGCGCGCCTCATCGCGGGAGGTGGCGTTGAAGATCTCCCGCAGCGCGGCTGAGACGAGCCCGCGCTGGGAGGGCCGGCAGTGCTGGTGCATGTTGCGCACGAAGTGCACCGTGCAGCGCTGCCAGGGGCAGGCGAGCACCCGCGCGATCGCGGTCTTCAGGCCCTCGTGGTGGTCGGAGACCGCGAGCCGCACCCGCTCGAGGCCGCGGCGTCGCAGCTCGCGCAGGAACTCCACCCAAAAGGCCTCCGACTCGACCTCGCCGACGTCGAGTCCGATCACCTCGCGGCGGCCGGACTCGTGCACGCCGTAGGCGATCACGAGCGCCTTCGAGCGCACGTGGCCGTTTGAGCGCACCTTCTCGTGCTTGGCGTCGAGCCAAAGATAGGGGTAGGCGCCCTCCAGCGGACGCTCGCGGAAGGTCGCGACCTGCTCGTCGAGCCTGCGGCAGAGCGCCGAGACCCGGTCCTTGATCATGCCGTGGATGCCGAGCTGCTCGACGAGCGGTCGACCTTGCGGGTCGAGACGCCGTTCACGTAGGCCTCCATCACCACCGCCACGATCGCCTGCTCGCAGCGCCGGCGGGGCTCCAGGAAGGTCGGGAAGTAGGCCGCGCCCTGGCGCTTGCGGGGGATCATGAGCTCGATCTCTCCCACGCGCGTCTCCCAGGAGCGCGGACGGTAGCCGTTGCGGTGGGTCACGCGCTCCGGGGACACTTCGCCCCGGGTGGCGCCGATCTCGGCGGTGATCTCCGTCTCCATCAGCTGGTGGGCGACGAGCGCGACCGCGTCGCGCAAGAAGTCGGCGTGCTCGTCGATCAAGGTCTTGGCGACGACCTCGGCGGTCGTCATGCTCTGGCCCTCGGCCATCGTGGTGCTCCTCTCATCGATTCCTGCAAGAACCGACGAGTGTGGGGCCCACGGTGGCCGGAACTACGTTCCGGCCCTACATGGCCCCGGTTACACCACTTCTAGCGACGTGACCCCGCTGACCGACGGCGCTGACGTCAGCCCGGTGGCGGTTGGGCCATGGTGGTTGGGCGCGCCCGTGGCACTACGGCTACACCCTGAATCTGCCTCCGATGCCCGATCTGCGATCAGCACTCGCTCGCGCGGGGGCATGATGCCGTTCATGCTGACGGGCGCCCGGTTTGCAGGAGTTTTCACGCAGGAAGCCTGCTGTACCCTTCGAAACCTCGGGCCAATGGACAAATTCGTAATAGAAGGCGGGTATCCGCTCTCGGGCACGGTCGTGCCCGCGGGCAACAAGAACGCGGCGCTGCCGATGCTCGCCGCCTCGCTCCTGACCGAGGAGGAGGTGGTGGTCGGCAACGTTCCTCGGATCCGCGACGTGGACGCGATGCTGGCCCTGCTCGAGGACCTCGGCGTGAGGGTCTCGTGGCGGGACGACCACGAGGTCGCGCTGCACGCGTCATCGCTCACGAGCAACGAGGTGGACCCGGAGCTGGCTGCCCGGATCCGGGCGTCGTTCCTGCTCGCCGGCCCGCTCGTGGCCCGCCTCGGCGAGGCCCGCATGCCCTCGCCCGGGGGGGACGTGATCGGCCGCCGCCGCCTCGACCCGCACCTCGATGCGCTGCGCGCGCTCGGTGCCCAGGTGCGCATCGACCGCGGGTACGAGATGTGGGCCCCGAACGGGCTGCGCGCATGTGACTTCTTCATGGACGAGGCCAGCGTGATGGCGACGGAGAACATCCTGATGGCAGCCGCGCTGACCCAGGGCACGACGACGATCCGCAACGCCGCATCGGAGCCGCACGTGCAGAACCTCGCCCGGCTCCTGATCGCGATGGGCGCCCGCATCGACGGCCTCGGTTCGAACGTCCTCGTCGTGCACGGGCGCAACCGCCTCGGCGGCGCCCAGGTGGACGTGTCGCCGGACCACATCGAGGTGGGCAGCTTCATGGCACTCGCCGCTGTCACGGGCGGGGAGATCCGGATCAAGGGCACCGTGCCGGACGACCTCAAGATGGTGCGCATGGTGTTCGAGCGACTCGGTCTCACATCACACCACGACGGGATCGACCTGATCGTCCCGCCGGAGCAGCGCCTGCAGGTGAAGGACGACGCCGGTGACGCGATCCCCAAGATCGACGACGGTCCGTGGCCGGCGTTCCCCGCCGACCTCACGAGCATCGCCCTCGCCGTCGCGACGCAGGCCGAGGGGATGGTGCTGATCCACGAGAAGATGTTCGAGAACCGCCTGTTCTTCGTCGACAAGCTGACCTCCATGGGCGCTCGGATAGTGCTCTGCGATCCCCACCGGGCGATCGTGAGCGGTCCGAGCCGTCTTCATGGTGAGCGCATGGAGAGCCCCGACATCCGGGCGGGCATGGCGATGCTCATCGCGAGCCTGTGCGCCGAGGGCGTATCGGAGATCGGCAACGTGGGGCAGATCGACCGCGGCTACGAGCGCATCGATGACCGGCTGCGCGAGCTCGGCGCTCGCATCGACCGCGTCTCGGGCGACCGCGTCTCCGCGTAGCGCCTCCGGGCGCACGAGCGCACACGGATATGGTGAGCGGCTTGCCTGACTCGCCCCAGATGAACTACCCGATCCCCACCGGGACCCGCGACATCCTGCCGGACGAGATGCGCGAGCTGCGCCAGCTCTCGTCCGCGTTGCTCGAGACGTTCATGCGGTTCGGGTACGGCGAGGTCTCCACGCCCACGATGGAGTACGAGGACGTGCTCGTGCGCGGCGACGAGCGCGCGGCGGGCGCGAGCTACCGGCTGTTCGACGAGCACGGGCAGGTGCTGGCGCTGCGCTCGGACATGACGATCCCGATTGCGCGGCTGGCCGCGACCCGGTTCGCCGACGCCGAGCCGCCGCTGCGCTTCTGTTACCTGTCCCACGCCTACCGGGCGGTACGCCCGCAGCGCGGGCAGCAGCGTGAGTTCCTCCAGGCCGGAATCGAGCTGATCGGCGCGGACGCGCCGGCGGGGACGGTCGACGTGCTCGAGGTCCTGATGGCCGCGCTGGACGCCGGCGGCCTGCCGCGCGCGCGTGTCGGGCTCGGCGACGCCGGGATGTTCACCGGCCTGCTTCGGGCAATGGGGATCGCGCCCGAAGACGGCAGGGCGGTGCTCGAGGCGCTCGCCCGCCACGACCTCGTCGAGCTCGAGCAGCGCGTTGCCGAGCTGGACATCGCGCCCGAGCGGCGGGAAACGCTGATCGCCCTGACGCAGCTGCGCGGTGGCCCCGACGTGATCGAGCGCGCAATCGAGATCGGCGGGGACGACGTCCGGGCCGCGATCTCCCGCCTGGCCGAGGTCGCCGACCGTCTGTCCGATCGCGGGATCGCGGAGCGCGTGATCTTCGACCTCGGGCTCGTGCGCGACCTGGGGTACTACACCGGCGCGATCTTCGAGGTCTACGACCCCGCGCTCGGGCACGTGATCGGCGGCGGCGGCCGCTACGACGGCCTGCTGGCGCGGTTCGGACACGGGTTCCCGGCGTGCGGATTCGCCCTGTACGTGGAGCGCATGCACGTCGCCCAGGCCGAGGAGGACCGCATCCGCGCCGAGGGCGGCCGATGAGCGAGCCGCTGCGACTTGCGGTCGCGGGCGGGTCCCTGTTCGGGGAGACGCTCGACCTGCTGGACCGGATCGGAGTCGACACCAAGGCGCTGCGCTCGGATTCACGGGCGCTGATGTTCCCCGGCGACGAGGTAACCGTGGTCACGATGCGCCCCAGCGACGTCCCCACCTACGTGGAGGCCGGCGCCGTGGACCTCGGCATCACCGGCAAGGACGTGTTGATGGAGCAGCACGAGCGGGTCGTCTACGAGCTGCTCGACCTGGGCTACGGAGGCTGCAGGATGGTGGTCGCGACCCGCGCCGGCAACCGGGTGGCGGACGACCTCGAACGGAGACTGGGGGCGATCCGGATCGCCACGAAGTACCCGCGTGTGGCCGCGCGCTACTTCGAGCAGAGCGGCCGTCAGGCTGAGGTGATCGAGGTGAAAGGGTCGGTCGAGCTGGCCCCCTTGTCCGGCCTGGCGGACGGGATCGTCGACCTCACGGCGACGGGGCGGACGCTCGAGGAGAACGACCTCGAGGTGCGTGAGGTGATCGCGGAGTGCACGGCGCGCCTGGTCGCGAACCGGGTCGCCCACAAGATGCGTCACGAGGCGATCGACCAGATAGTGGAACGGATCGGCAACGGTGCGCGCTAAGAGGTTCACGCTCGAGTCCGCGGACCCCGCCGAGATCCGCGCGCTTGCCGAGCGGCCCGCCGACGTCGGGGGCACCGTCGCGGCGATTCTCGCGGACGTGCGCGAGCGCGGCGACGAGGCGGTGCTGGAGTTGACACGGCGCTACGACGGGGAGGTTGCCGGCCTTCGCGTCGCGCCGGAGGAGCTCGATGCAGCGCTCGCCGGACTCGATCCCGAGGTACGGGCCGGCCTTGACACCGCGATCGCGAATGTGCGCCGCGTCGCTGAGGCGGAGCTGTCGGAGGACGTGGCGGTGGGGCTGCCCGAGGGCCACATGGTGACGCTGCGGAACCTCCCCGTGGCACGCGCCGGCGTGTACGTCCCGGGCGGGCGCGCCGCGTATCCATCGTCGGTGGTGATGTGCTGCGTGCCCGGGCGCGTGGCTGGGGTGACGGAGCTTGCCGTCGCCACGCCGCCCGGCCCCGATGGGAAGCCAAGCGCCGCAACTTTGGCCGCATGCAGGTTGTGCGGCGTGGAGGTCGTGTACCTCATGGGTGGTGCCCAGGCGGTCGCGGCGCTCGCGTACGGAACGGCCTCGGTCGCCTCCGTGGACGTGATCGTGGGCCCGGGGAACTCCTACGTGCAGGAGGCAAAGCGGCAGCTCGTGGGACTGGTGGGCATCGACGGCGTCGCCGGGCCCACCGAGCTGCTCGTGGTTGCCGACGGGCAGGCGGACCCGGAGCTGGTTGCGCTCGACCTGGCCGCACAGGCCGAGCACGGCCCTGACAGCGTGGTCGCGGTGGCAAGCCCGGACACGGCCCTGCTCGCAGCGGTAGCGGATGCGGTCACCCGGCTCGCGGCCGAGCGGCCGACCGTCCAGGACGCGCCGCTGGCCCTGGTCCTGACGCCCAGCATCGAGGCAGCGGTCGAGTTCGCGAACGCGTTCGCGCCCGAGCACCTCGAGCTGGCGTGTGCCGATGCCCCGCGACTGGCCGGCATGGTGAACGCCAGCGGTTGCGTGTTCATCGGGGGCGGCGCCGCCTTCGGCGACTACGCCGCGGGGTCCAACCACGTGCTGCCGACCGGCGGAGCGGCACGGTTCTACGGGCCGCTCGGCGTATCCACGTTCCGGCGCAGGCAGGCATTGGTATCGTTGCCCGAGTCGGCGGTGCGCGCGCTCGCGCCGCATGTCAGCAGCGTCGCACGCGCGGAGGGATTCCCCGTGCACGCGGAATCCGCGGAGGCCAGGGCCGGCTCGCCGGCCAGCTCCGGCGACCAGGCGTAGGCGTCGCGAGAGGAGACCTTTTGGCGACCACCACACCACCACGCGCGGCTGAGATCGAGCGCACCACGGGCGAGACCAGTGTGCGCCTGCGGCTGGCGCTGGACGGGTCCGGCGGGTCCAGCGCGTCGACGGGTGTCGGCTTTCTGGACCACATGCTCGCGCTGCTCGCCCGCCACGGCCGGCTGGACCTCGACGTGGAGGCGACGGGCGACCTGGAGACCGGCTCGCACCACACGGCCGAGGACGTCGGCATCGTGTTCGGGCGGGCGCTCGACGAGGCGCTCGGTGACCGGGTCGGCGTGGCCCGGTACGGAGACGCGACGATCCCGATGGACGAAGCCCTCGCGGCGTGTGCGATCGACCTCAGCGGACGGCCGTCCCTCGCGTGGACGGGTGCGATCCCGGCCGTCACGATCGGCGGGTTCGAGACCGAGCTGACGGAGGAGTTCTTCCGCGCGGTGGCGGCCAACGCGAAGCTGACTGCGCACCTGCGCCTGCTCGCCGGCACGAACGCACACCACATGGTGGAGGCCTGCTTCAAGTCGTTCGCGCGGGCGCTGAGGGAGGCTGTGGCGGTGGACCCGGCGGACACCGCCGTGCCGTCGACCAAGGGCATCCTGTGACCAGCGGCGAGGGACCGTGCATTGCGATCCTCGATTACGGGATGGGGAACCTGCGCTCGGTGGAGAAGGCTCTCGAGCGCGCGGGCGCGACGGCTGTGCGCACTCGCGACCACGACGAGATCCGGGCCGCCGACGGGGCCGTGCTACCCGGCGTAGGTGCCTTCCCCAAGGCGATGGGCAACCTGCGCGAGCTCGAGTTCGACGTGCTGATCGGCGAGCTGCTCGCCGCGGGTCGGCCGATGCTCGGCATCTGCCTCGGCATGCAGCTCCTGTTCGAGGCCTCGAGCGAGAACGAGGGCGCCTGGGGACTGGGCCTGCTGGGTGGACGGGTGGAGCGGCTGCCTGCACCCGGCTTGAAGATTCCGCACATCGGATGGAACGAGGTCCGCTGGACCCGGCGCACGGCGCTCACCGAGGGCCTTCCGGACACGTCCCCGTTCTACTTCGTGCACTCGTTCGCGCCGATCGCCATCGGCGAGGACGACGTGCTCGGGACCTCCTCCTACGGCGAGCCGTTCGTGTGCGCGGTCGAGCGCGAGCCGGTGTACGGCGTCCAGTTCCACCCCGAGAAGTCGAGTACCCATGGCCTCCAGCTGCTGCGGAACTTCGCGTCGATCTGCTCGGCGGTCGGCGCCACTCCGTGAGCCCCGCGCCTGAGCTGTACCCCGCCATCGACGTTCTCGGCGGCAAGGCGGTGCGCCTCGAGCAGGGCGACTTCGGGCGGCGCAAGGAGTATGACGCCGACCCGCTCGACGCCGCCCGCCGGTGGGTGGACCAGGGGGCCCGGCGGCTGCACCTGGTGGACCTCGACGGGGCCCGCGAGGGCCGTCCTGTGAACCTGGCCCAGCTCGAGCGGATCGCCGCCGCTGCCGGCGTCCCGGTCCAGTACGGGGGTGGGTTGCGCACCGTCGAGGCCGTCGCCGAAGCGCTTGGCGCAGGAGCCGCCCGGGTGGTGGTCGGCACGACGGCTTTCACGGACCCCGATGCCCTCGAGGCGATGGTGCAGACCGGCGGCGAACAGGTCTGGGTGGCGCTCGACGTGCGCGCGGGCGTGATCGCGACCGCCGGCTGGCTGGCGAGCACCGAGATCACGGCGCCACAGGCGGCGACCGCACTCGCCGGGCGCGGCGTGCGAGGTTTTGTCTACACGAGCGTCGACCGGGACGGCACCCTCCAGGGGCCGGACGTGGAGGCGGTACAGCGCGTGCTCGAGGCCGCGGCCGAGGCGCCGGTCGTCTACTCGGGCGGCATCGGGTCGGCCGAGGATCTCCGACCACTGGCCGCACTGCCGCTCGAAGGCGTGATCGTCGGCAAGGCGCTCTACGAGGGCCGTATGTCGGTCGATGAGGGAAGGTCGGCCCTGGGGGCAGCCCCATGAGCGTGCTGAAACGGGTGATCCCTTGTCTCGATGTCGACAAGGGGCGGGTCGTGAAGGGCACCAACTTCGTCGGCCTGCGCGACGCCGGGGATCCCGTGGAGCTGGCCGAGCGCTACGACGCCGAGGGCGCGGACGAGCTGGTGTTCCTCGACATCACCGCGTCCCACGAACAGCGCGACACGATCGTGCGGCTTGCGCGCAGCACGGCGGACAACGTGTTCATCCCGTTCACGATCGGCGGTGGGATCCGCTCACGCGAGGACGCCCAGGCCGTGCTCGACGCCGGCGCCGACAAGGTGTCGGTGAACTCCGCCGCCGTGCGCCGCCCCGAGCTGGTGGAGGAGCTGGCCGACACGTTCGGGGCTCAGTGCGTCGTGGTGGCGATCGACGCGAAGCGCACTCCCGAAGCCGGATACGAAGTGTTCCTGAACGGCGGGCGGGTGGCGACCGGCAACGACGCGGTCGAATGGGCGCGCGAGGCCGCCGAGCGTGGAGCGGGGGAGGTCCTGCTCACCAGCATGGACCGCGACGGCACGAAGGACGGCTACGACATCGAGCTGACCCGCACGGTCGCGGACGCGATCGACATACCCGTGATCGCCTCCGGCGGCGCGGGCCGGCTGGAGCACCTCAGCGAGGCGATCTCCCGCGCCCACGCCGACGCCGTCCTGTGCGCGTCGATCTTCCACTACGGGGAGTACCGCGTGCGGGAGGCCAAGGAGCACCTGCGTGCGGCGGGAATCCCGGTGCGCCTCTAGACCCCATGCGGAACTTTGTCCGCTGAAATGCACCCCTCGCATGCGAGGGGCCAAAGTTCGGGTGGCGGAATACGTACGTCGCCAATTCCCGGACGGTATTAGGGAGGAGTGGAGGGTCCATGGGCCGGCACGTCGATGTCGTACCCGAAGAATTCCGCCTCCCCTTGGGAGTCGCCGCGGTAGGCGGCTGTGCATCGGTAGGTGATCTCGCTCTCGCGGCGGCAGCTGACCGAGTCCGGCCGCTTCGCGGATCGAGGCGCCACCCTAAGCAGGTCCTCGCGCAACTGTCGCTATCGCGCCTGAGCGCCAGCGCTCACCGTGATGAGTTTTCCCGCCCCTGCCAGGAAAAGTCATCACGCATGAGGATGCTCGGCCGCGGCGTATCCGCTAACGGCGCGCGCGCCGGCCCTGCTTCACCGGATCGAGCGCGGTGACGCTCGCGTAGCCGGTCATGTACAGCCGTTTGCCGTCGGACACGACCGGGTTGTAGTAGCCACGGCTGCGCTTGAACACGCGCTCGCCGTTGCGGGCGTCGACACCGTACGTGGCCTTCGAGTCGAGGTCGGCGAAGTACACGACGCGGCCGACCACCGAAGGCCCGCCCGAGATGCGGCCGCCGCCCCGCGCGGTCCAGCGCGTGGATCCGGTGCGCGCGTCGAGCGCGTACAGATTGCCGTCGTAAGAGCCGACGTAGACGGTCGGCCTCGTGCCCGGCACGTTCGCGACGGCGGGGGAGGAGTAGACGTATCCGCCGGTCGAGTGGGACCAGGCGAGCGTACCCGTCCTCGTGCCGAACGAGTACACCTTCCCGTCCGTGTTGCCCGCATAGACCCGCCCGAAGTCGACCGCGGGCGTCGAGTAGAAGTTCCCGGCCGCGAACCCGAACTGGGAGCCGGAGGTACCGGTCGACCAGCGCTCACGTCCCGTCTTCGCCCAGACCGCGTACATCCGGCCGCTGTAGTCCCCGACATAGAGGGTCGAACCGGACAGAGCGGGGGAGGCCTTGATGGCGCCCGAGGCGTTGAACTTCCACTTCACGCGGCCGGTCTTGGCGAACAGCGCGTAGAGATCGCCGCCCTCGGTGCCGAAGTAGAGGATGCCCCGGCGCACGATCGGCGACGACTCGGTCCGGCTGCCGAGCTGCTTCTGCCACAGGAGCTTGCCGTTGCGGGCCCGCAGTGCCGCGATCTTGCCGCTCAGCGAGCTGACATAAAGGCGGCCGTCCGAATACGCCGGAGAGGTGGCCGACAGCTCGCCGATCTGTTTCTTCCACTTCACCTTGCCGGTGTCGGCGTCGAGCCGGTAGGTGCCGCCGTTGTTGCGCATGAAGTACACGCTGCCGTCGACCACGATCGGCGGGAACTCCATCAACACCCTGCCCGAGAACACCCAGCGCTCCTTGAAGGGCGGTGCGACGCGCGTCCGCAGGTAGCCGGTGTGGGAGGTGTCGTAGTGGTACACCGGCCAGTCGACGGTGTCGTCCTTCGGCGGCGGCGGTGGTGGCGCGCGGAACTCGACCTCGTCGCCACGACGCACGTCGTCGGTGCGGTTGCTCAGAACCAGGAAGGCCGCGAGCGCAGCGCCCGCGAGGGCCAGCAGCACGACTGCGACCACCAGCGGCCCGCGGCGCCGACGGTGGCGCTCGGAGATGAACATCCAGCCTAGGGTAGAGGCGCCACCAGCGGCACCGTGCCGGTCCACGCGGCGCGCGGAAACACCGGCTCTGCTAACAAGGCGGGCACCCGCCGGTGTCCCTGGAACCAGTTCACATGCGCATCCGCACATTCCTGCTGCTGCTGGGGGTGCCCCTGGTGTTGATGGGGGCGCTGATCGTCGGCCTGCAGATCGGCGAGGACGAGCTCGAGCGCGGCGTCGCCCCGACCCCGCCTGAGCGCGAGGTCGGCCCAGGCGGGACCGGCAACGGGGAATCGGCGGCGCGCGGTGTACGGCTACAGCGCATCGGCACCTTCCGCGACCCCGTCTACGTGACCGCGCCCCCCGGCGACCGCCGGCGGGTGTTCGTCGTGGAGCAGAGCGGGCGGATCATGTTGCTGCTCGGCGGCAAACGCGTTCGCCGCGCGTTCCTGAACCTGTCGGGGGAGGTCACCGCCGGGGGCGAGCAGGGCCTGCTCTCGATGGCATTTGCCCCGGACTATGCGGCCAGCGGGCGCTTCTACGTCTACTTCACCGACCGCGGCGGTGACCAGCGCGTGCAGGAGTTCAGGCGCTCGAGCGGCAGCCCGAACCGCGCCGACAAGTCGACGCGGCGGCCGGTGCTGTCCATGGCGGACCCGTATCCGAACCACAACGGCGGCCTGCTGCTGTTCGGACCGGACGGGCTGCTCTACATCGGAACGGGCGACGGCGGCTCCGCGGGCGACCCGGAGAACCGCGCCCAGAACCTCGACTCGCTGCTCGGCAAGATCCTGCGCATCGATCCGCGCGCAGCCGGCTCGAGCGCCTACCGCTCACCGGCCTCCAACCCGTTCGTGGGCCGCGGCGGGCGCGACGAGATCTACACGTACGGGCTGCGCAACCCCTGGCGCTTCTCGTTCGACCGCCGCAACGGCAACCTGTACATCGGCGACGTCGGGCAGGACGAGCTGGAGGAGATCGACTTCGCCAGGCGCGGGGGCGCACGTGGGCGCAACTACGGCTGGAGCTGCTTCGAGGGCCGCCGCCGCTTCGACGCCTCGCGCAGCTGTCCCGGAGCCACGCCGCCCATATTCCAGTACGGGCGCAGCGGCGGGGAGTGCTCGGTCACGGGAGGCGTTGTCGTGCGCGACCCGCAGCTGCCCGCGCTGGCCGGTCGCTACGTGTACGGCGACTACTGCGGCGGGCGGATTCGCAGCTTCCGCGTCCGCGGGGGCCGAGCGACCGGGGATCGGGCGCACGCGCTGCGCGTGGAGCAGCTCAGCTCGTTCGGTGAGGATGCCCGCCGTCGGGTGTACGCAACGTCGCTCACGGGCCCGGTCTACCGGCTGCGCTCGCGATAGACGCGCTAACCGCGCTCAGATAGGGCAGGCAGCGAGGGCGTCGATGATCGCGTCCTGGTCGCGCATCTCGCCCGGGTGGTTGACCGCCTTGTAGGCGACCTTTCCGTCCTTGTCGATCACATAGGTGGCGCGGGTCGCCACGCCCGCCTCGGGGATGTAGGCGCCGTACTCCTCCGCCACCTTGCCCTTGGGGTGGAAGTCGGACAGAAAGCGCGCCTCCAACCCCTCGTCGCGTTTGAACGCCTTCAGCGCGTACGGGCTGTCCACGGACACCCCGAACACCTCCGCGCCCGCCGCTCCGTATTTCTCGGCGAGGTCGGACGCGGTGTGCAGCTCTTTCGTGCAGATGCCGCTGAACGCGGCAGGGAAGAAGATCAGCACCACGTTGCGGCCCCGCAGCGACGCCAGCGGCACCTCTTCGCCGGTCTCGTCCCGGAGCGTGAAGTCCGGCGCCTCCTGACCCACCTCGACTGCCATTGAGATCACACTAACAGCAGGCCGCCGGCGGGCCGGGCCCTCCCGGTAGGCGCCCAAACCTACAATCGGTCGCATGAGCGCGACGATCGCAGTCGAGACGCTGGTCGTCTCCCATCCAAACGCCGACTTCGACGCGTTCGCGGGCATGCTCGCGGCGCAACTGCTCTACCCCGGCGCTCGCATCTGCCTGCACGGCGGCGTGAACCGCAACGTGCGCGAGTTCTACAACCTGCACGCGGACGAGATCCCCGCCGTGGAGCCCTCCGCCCTCGACCGCGACAGTGTGCGACGGCTCGTCTCGGTCGAGGTGACCGATCCCGAGCGGCTGGGGGAGCTGGCCGAGCTGGCCGGGCGCAACAGCGTCGAGGTGGTGGCGTTCGACCATCACGCCGATCGTGCAGAGTCCGCGGCGGGGGCTGCGACCCTTGTGGCCCCCGACGGCAGCGTGGTGACGGGGATGCTGCGGTTGCTGATCGAGCGTGGAGCTCGCATCTCGCCGATGCACGCGACCGCATTCGCGCTCGGCATCCACGAGGACACCGGGTCCCTCACGTACTCCTCGACCACCCACCGCGATGTCGAGGCCCTGGCCGCGTGCGTGCGCCTCGGCGCGAACCAGGAGCAGCTCGCCCGCTACCTGCGCAGCCCACTCCAGCGAGACCAGCGCGAGCTGCTGGAGCGGTTGATCGCCGCGCGCACCGAGCGTGACGTGGCGGGGCTGCGGATCGTGGCCGCGGCCGCAAGCGCAGCCCGCTACGTCGACGATGCTTCCTCGCTGGTGTCGCGCGTGGGCGACTCGACGGACTGGGACGCGCTGTTCCTGTGCGTCGAGATGGAGGGGCGAGTCCTGGTGGTCGCCCGGAGCCGCACCCCGGCGCTTTCGGTCGACGAGGCCGTGGCGCCGTTTGGAGGCGGCGGGCATGCGCAGGCAGCATCCGCGGTCGCGCGCGAGGGGGACCCGGCGGACGTGCTGGAGCGGGTGCTGGTGGAGGCCGCGCGTGTCACGGAGGAGCCGCCCCGCGCCCGTCAGGTGATGTCGCGGCCGGTCCACGCCGTCGCGAGTGAAGAGCTCATCTCGGCGACGCTGGTCGAGTGCCAGCGGCTGGGGCTGAGCGGCATCCAGGTCTCCGAGGACGGTCACCTGACCGGCGTCGTCGCGCGCGAGGACCTCGACCGCGCGGTGCGCCATGGGCTCAGCCACGCACCGGTGAAGGGCGTGATGAGCTCGGGAGTCGACGTGATCGGGGCTGACGCGACGCTCGGCGAGCTGCGCGAGCTGCTTGCGACCGGCCGCGCCGCCAGGCTGGTGGTCGTGGACGAGGGGCCGCACCGGTCGGAGGACAGGGTCCCGATCGCGAGCGCCCACGGCGTGGTCACCCGCGGAGACCTCCTGCGCGCCCTGCACGAGCCGACTGCCCTGGAGCGGCCGATGCCGGACCCCGCGGCGACCGCCGCCGTGCGGGAGCGCCTCGACACCATCGAGCGGCTGCACGACGTGCTGCCCGCGATGGTCGCTGCGGCGGCGCCCGAGGAGGGCGTGTACCTGGTCGGCGGCGCGGTGCGCGACGTGCTGCTGGGGGAGCAGAGCCTCGATCTGGACGTGATGGTCGAGGGCGACGCGATCGATCTCGCCCGGCGCCTCGCCCGTGAGCTGGGCGCCCGCTGTCATGCCCACGAGAAGTTCCAGACGGCCGTCGTGAAGGGCGTGGACCCGCGGGGCGGCGAGCTGCGGATCGACGTCGCCACCGCGCGGACTGAGTTCTACGGGTCGCCGGGAGCGCTCCCGGAGGTGGAGCGCTCGACACTGCGCCACGACCTCGGCCGGCGCGACTTCACGATCAACGCGATGGCGACCTCGCTGAAGGCCGAGGACCTGGGCGCGACCTATGACTTCTTCGGCGGGTATCGCGACCTGCGCCGGGGCACCGTGCGCGTCCTGCACAACCTGAGCTTCGTGGAGGATCCGACGCGGCTGTTGCGGGCCGTGCGCTACGAGGCCCGGCTCGGCTTTCACATGGACGCGCATACCCTCACGCTCGCGAAGGGGTGCATCGACATGCGGCTCGTCGGCGACCTGTCCTCGGCGCGCCTGCGCGACGAGCTGCTGATGATCCTGGACGAGCCGCAGGTGACCGCGGCGCTTGGGCGCATGGCGGAGATCGGCCTCGACCGGGCGCTGCACCCGCACCTGGATGCCGGCCCCCGCGCGGTGCAGCTGGTGGAGTCGGCCGCGCGCGTGATGGCGGCGGCGCCGTTCTCCGAGGCGCGCGCCACGCTCGTGCGCCTGGCCTGCATGTGCACGGCGATGCCGCCGCACGAGCTGTACGAGTGGCTCGAGCGCCTGAAGCTGCGGCGGCGGGACCAGGACGTGGTCGCGGCCGCCGTGACGCTCGCCCCGGCGATCGTGGAGCGCCTGTCCGGCACCGGCCCCGCGCCGTCCGAGCTGCAGGAGCTGCTCGCCGGACAGGCGATCGAGGTGCTCGTGGTCGCGGCCGCGTCGGCCGGCTCGCCCGAGGTGGAGGAGCGGCTGCGCGCATACGTGGAGCGCGTTCGAGACGCGCGGCTCGAGATCTCCGGCGACGACCTGCGCGGCGCCGGCGTGCCGGAGTCGCCCGCGATCGGAGAGGCGCTGAAGCAGACGCTGGCGCTGAAGCTGGACGGCTTCGTCTCGGGCCGCGAGGAGGAGCTGCAGGCCGCGCTGCGCCTGCTCGGGCGCTAGCTCGTCCCGCTCACGACCTGGGCGCCGGACACCGTCACCAGCAGCACGGCGATCTGGCGGCCGGCGCTGGCGACAACGGATACGGCGGTCGGGGCCACCAGCTGGAGGGGCGAGAACGCTGTGCCCATGGAACGCGTAACGGACACGACCGCGTTCGCTCCGCCGACCTGCTGCTCCCACAGCATCACCGCCTCGCCGCCGTCGGTCACGGCCAGCGCGGGGCGCTGGGCGTCGATCCCAGCCGTCGATAGCACGACCGGGGCTCCGAAGTCCACGCCAGCGGGCCGGAAGCTGGCCACGATCTCCTGCCAGACCTGTTGGCTCGGCGAGGCGATCTCGTTGAACTGGTGCCACACCGCCACGGCCTCACCGGCCGGCGTGAATTGGAGCAGCGGCTCGGTACCCCGGTGTTGCGCCGGCACGCTGAGGGTCTGAGCAGTCCCGACGCGGCCACCGGCGAACGCGGCCGCCTTGATCGGCCCCCAGAGCTCCTCGGTGCCTGGTGTCGGCGCGGCTCGCCAGATCACGAGCACCGTCCCGTCGGCAGCCACCGCGACCCTGGGCTGGGAGCCGGGCTCGCCGGCGGGCGACACACGCCGTGGCCGGCCGAAGCGCCCACGGGGCCGCCGCTCCGCCAGGTAGATCCCGCGCGGCACCAAGGTCTCGAACTTCCCATCCGGCAGCCTGCGCCGCAGTCCCGGGGACGCGATCGCCACGTACGCGGTGCCGCGCCGATCGAATGTCAGAAACTTCTCCTCGGTCGCGGCCCGCCGCGAGGGCTTCTCGACGAAGATGCTGTGGGCAGCGATGAAACCATGTCCGCGTGCGCGGAAGGCCCACTGGAGGCGGTCGCTCCAGCGCCACAGCACGATCGCATTACCCCGGCGATCGAACTCGACCTGCGGCTGGCCGCCCTGCGCCTTGTCGGTGCGGCCGATCTGCACTGGCCGGCCGAACCGCCGGCCCGGGCGGCGCACGGCCGCGAAGATCCTGAGGTGACCGCGGAAGACGCGGTTCCAGACTGCGATCGCGGTCCCGTCGCGCGCGATCGCAACGTCGGGCCAGATCCCCTGCGTGCTGCGCCGCAACCGTTGGATGGGTCCGAACCTGCCGCGCGCCGAACGCACGCGGGCGCGAACCGTGGTCAATTGCCGGTAATGCGGAGGCGGCGAGACCTGCCGCGTCACTTCCCACACGAAGGCCTGCTCGCCGCGCGGGTTGACCGCCACGCTGAAGCGGCTGCCTTCCGGTGACGGCGTGACCATCGCCGGCGCCGACCACGACACGGCGTGTGCCGCCGGCGCGAGCACCCCCAGAAGGCAAAGGGCGCTCGAAAGCGCGAGCTTTCTCATCACGGCGAGCCTACTTCCGATGCCGGGCATGCACGACCGCTGGTCCAACGGTGGTGCGATCCGTAGTTCGCCGCACGGCCGGGGGGCGACGCCTCGCGTAGGATCGGCCCGTGACCGAGCGGTGGAACGCGATGCAGTGGGACGGCGAGCCGGGCCACTACGAGGTCTGGTACGTCACCTTCACCGATCCGGCGACCGGGGTCGGCTTCTGGATCAGGTACACGATGGTCGCTCCACTGCCCGAAACCGGGGAACAGGCAACCTGCTCGCTGTGGCTGATGGCGATGGACCCGGCGGACCCCGGCCGGAACGTCGGGCAGAAGGTCAGCTTCCCGGTTTCGCAGATGCATGCGACCGCAGAGCCCTTCGAGCTTCGCATCGGGGATGCGACCCTCACCGACCACGGCATGAGCGGGTCGCTCGAGCAGGACGGAATCGCAAGCGAGTGGGACCTGTCCTGGGAGCCGCGCCTCGAGGCCTACGGTCACGTGCATCCGTTCCTGCGGCGGGCGAAAATCGCCAAGACGGTGCTGTTCCTGCCGCACCCCGGTTTCGGCGTGCGCGGATTCGTCCAGATCGGGGAGCGCCGCATCGAAGTGGCAGGAGCGGAGGGGGGGCAGGCGCACCTGTGGGGCTCGAAGCACGCGACGCGCTGGGCGTGGGCGCACTGCAATGACTTCACCGGCCCCGACGGCCGCCGCCGCGACGACACGTTCCTCGACGGCGTGAGCGTGTACGTGCCTCGTTTCGGCCGGCAGATCGGCCCGAACACGCCGGTGGTCGCGCGAGTCGGCGGGCAGGACCTGCTGTCGGTCGGACCGCTCGCCGTCACGCGTAACCCGAGCGAGTTCGGCCTCGACCACTGGCGCTTCGAGGCGCGTGCCGGCCGGCGCAAGGCGACCTGTGAGGTATCGGCGCGGCGCCAGGACCTGGTCGGCGTCACGTATCACGACCCCGACGGCGAGCTGGCCTATTGCTACAACACCGAAGTGGCTGACATGCGGCTCAGCCTGTGGGAGCGTGACGGCCGGAGGGCCCCATGGCGCAAAGTGGACGAGCTGCGCTCCGAGCGCCACGCCCACTTCGAGTACGCACAGCGCACGCCGGTCGACGGCGTGCCGCTGCTCGTGAAGTGACGCATCCGTTCGAATGGAAAGACGAAGGCGGCCTCGCGAGGCTGGAGTGCTCCCTGGGAGATGCGCGGGCCGTGTTCAGCACGCGCAAGGGAGGAGTCAGCGCGGGCCCATACGAATCGCTGAACCTCGGCATCCTCACCGACGACGACCCGGCGCGGGTGGCACGTAATCGTGAGCTGCTCGCTGGGGCGCTCGGCCGCGATCCGGCGCGGGTGGCGATGGGGTGGCAGGTGCACGGCGCCGAGGTGCAGGTGCATCACGAGCCGCCCGCCCCGGGCCGTCAGGGCTTCGGGTCTCCAGGTGACGACCTGGCGCGTGTCGATGCGCAGGTGACCGACTCGGCAGACGTGACGCCGCTGGTGCTCGTCGCCGACTGCGTCCCGGTCGCGCTCGCCGCGCCCGGCGCCGTGGCGATGATCCACTGCGGGTGGCGCGGGGTGGCCTCCGGCATCGTCGAGCGCGCGGTGACGACCGTGCGCCGTCTGGCGGGCGATGATGAGCTCGCGGCCGCGATCGGCCCGGCGATCGGGCCGTGCTGCTACGAGGTCGGCCCGGAGGTGAGCGACGTCTTCACGCGCAACGGCCACGCCGACGCGCTCGAGGGCAGGATGCTCGACCTGCCGCACGTGGTGCGCCGCGAGCTCGAGGCGCTCGGCGTGCAGGACGTTGCGCTCGCCGGCGTTTGCGTGAGCTGTCATCCCGAGCTGTTCTTCTCGCACCGCCGCGACGGTGGCCTCACGGGCCGCCAGGCCGGGCTGGTTTGGCTCGCCAGGTAGAGCAGCTCGACGCCGGCCAGGTGGCCGCGCGCCTGTCGGCGGTGCGGGATCGCATCGACGCGGCCGCCCGGCGTGCCGGTCGAAACGCGGCCGAGGTCGAGGTCCTGGCGGCGGTCAAGTATGTGCCGGTCGAGTTGATGGGCGCGCTCGCCGACGCCGGCGTCACGCTCGTGGGCGAGAACACGGCCCAGGCCCTGATCGCCAAGCAGGAGCGCTGGGGCGACCGCTTCACCTGGGACTTCATCGGGCACCTCCAGAGCCGCAAGACGAAGGACGTGCTGCCGCGCGTGCGCCTGATCCACTCCGTGGACAGCGACTCCGTGGTGGAGCGGATCGAGCGCCATGCCGAGCAGCGCGCGAGGGTCCTGCTGGAGGTCAATGCCGCCGGGGAGGAGTCCAAGAACGGCGTGCCGCTGGCGGGCGTGAATGCGTTCGTCGAACGCGCGAGCCGCACCGAGAACGTGGTGTTCGGCGGTCTGATGACCATGCCGCCCTTCACCGAGCGCCCAGAGGACGTGCGGCCCCACTTCGCCCGCCTGCGTGAGCTACGCGACAGGCTGCGAGGGGACTGGGGCGGACGGCACGACTTCACCGTACTCTCGATGGGCACGACCCAGGACTACGAGGTCGCGGTGGAGGAGGGTGCGACGATCGTGCGGCTCGGGAGCGTGCTGTACCGGTGAAACCCGGTCTGAACGCCTCCTAGATGCTTTACTTTCTGGCGATATGCGGAGGATTTCGGCCCATCTGGCCGAAGTGAGGTCTACATAGGACCCTCGAGGTTGGTTTCACCATGGCTTTCAAGGACACCTGGCATCGCGCGCTGACCTATTTCGGCCTGGCGCAGGACGAGCGCTACGCCGACGACGAGTACGGCGACGACTTCGAGCCCGAAGCCGAGCTCGAGGAGCGCTACCGCACGCGCGAGCAGGTCCGCCGCGTGGCGCCCCGCCGCCGCGACGAGATCGACGACATCTTCGCCGAGGACCCCGCCCCCGGCGGGGCGCAGACCCGGGTCCTGAGATCGGTCGGCAACGGTCGCGCTGAGGCCGGCGTCCGGGTCCACCTCGTGGTGCCGAAGAACTTCAACGACGCTCAGCAGATCGCCGACAAGTTCAAGGACTCGATCCCGGTGATCCTCAACCTCCAGGGCGCCGACACCGACCTCTCCAAGCGGCTGATCGACTTCGCGAGCGGCCTCACCTACGCGCTCGACGGCGGCATGCAGCGCATCGCCGACAAGGTCTTCCTCCTCACGCCTCGCAACGTCGAGGTGTCGGCGGAGGAACGGGCGCGCCTGCTCGAAAAGGGCTTCTTCAACCAGAGTTGACGGTCGGCGCGCGTTGATCGTCGGCCTCGTCGGCGCGGGCAACATGGCAGCGGCGCTGGCCCGTGGGTGGTCCGCGGGCGACACCGGGCCCGACCAGCTGCTCTTCAGCGACCTCGAGCCCGAACGGGCGCGGGCGCTCGCAGACGAGACACGCGGCCGCGTGTCGGGGTCCAATCGTGAGCTCGCGGAGGCCGCCGATGTCGTCGTCCTGGCAACCAAGCCCGCGGCCCTGGCCAGAGTCGCGGAGGAGATGCGAGTGGTGGTCGCCGACCGCGGCCTCCCGGTCGTGTCGATCCTCGGCGCCACGCCGCTGACTGCGATCGAGCGGGCGTTCGGGCCCGGGACGGCGGTGCTTCGGTTCATGCCGAACGTCGCCGCCGAGGTCCGCGCCGGGACCTTCTGCTACGCCGCGGGAGAGGGACTCGACGAGCGCACCGAGCGCAGCCTGCTCGACCTCTTCGGCCTGCTGGGAGAGATCGTCGCGGTCGAGGAGCGGCTGATGGACGCCGCGACGGCGATCTCGGGCTGCGGCCCGGCCTTCTTCGCCCTGGTTGCAGAGAGCCTCGTGGACGCCGGCGTCAAGGAGGGCCTCGATGCACGCCAGGCCGCACGGCTGGCGATGACCACGATGGGCGGAACGGCCGAGCTGATGCGAAAGCGCGGCGGCGACGCGGTCGGGTTACGGCGCGCGGTCACCTCCCCCGGCGGCGTCACGGCGGCCGGCCTTGCGGCGCTCGAGGGGTACGGGGTCCGAGCCGCCTTCGGCGCGGCGGTCGAAGCCGTCGTGCGCAAGGCCGAGGCCGCGCAGGCATCATCGGGAGGCGAGTCGGCATGATCGCCACGCTGGCGGCCATCGGGCGCGAGGAAATCGCCGACTACGTGAACGCGCTGTTCCTGGTCTACACGATCCTGATCTTCGCCCGCATCCTGCTGAGCTGGATCCGCCGCATCCCCTACCACCCCATATTGAGCGCGGTGATCGGCTTCGTCCAGCAGGTCACCGACCCGTATCTGCGCCTGTTCCGGCGCTTCATCCCGCCGCTCGGCGGCGGAGGGTTCGCGCTCGACCTGAGCCCGATCATCGCAATCATCGTGCTGATCATCGCGCAGGGCATCATCGTCGGCGCGATTCGGCCCGGCTGAGTGACGTTGTTGCGAGCGCCGCAGGCGCGAAGCACAGGACTTTAGGTGGGGCGAAGCCCCCGATACTCGAGCTCGGAGCCGCGCGCTCTGCACGGCCTCGACGCCTGGGCCCGTGCCCTTTCGGTGGCGGCGCTCGTGATGGTCGCCGACCAGGTCACGAAGCAGCTCGTGGTGAACCACATTGCTCACCGCGAGCATGTCGAGCTGATCTTCGGGTTCGAGATCTCCAACGTGCGTAACAGCGGCATCGCATTCGGGCTGCTGGAGGGCTCGAGCGACGCGCTTGTCCTGACCCTGACACTGGGCGCGCTGGCGCTGCTCGTGGGGTACTTCGGGGCCCATGCGCGGCGGCCCGAGCTTTGGCTGCCCGTTGGGCTCGTGGTCGGAGGCGCACTCGGCAACCTCGCCGACCGGGTACGCATCGGCGCCGCGATCGACTTCCTGGATCCTCCCCTGTGGCCGGCGTTCAACGTCGCCGACATCGCGATCGTGGCCGGCGTGGGGCTGTTCGTGGCGATGCTGCTGGCAGCTGACGGGAACGATGCCGCGCAGCCCTGAGCTGCTGGTGCCCGTCGCCGCGGCCGGAGCCCGCCTCGACGCGTGGCTGGCCGCCGAGCGGGGCATCCCGCGTGCCCGCGCCGCGGCCCTCGCACATGCGGGGGCGGTGCTCGTCGACGGCCGCCGGGCTGCCAAGAGCACCCGGCTGCGCGGTGGCGAGCGGATCGCGGTCGAGGAGCCCGCGGCCCGAGAGCCGGACGCCCCCCCGCCGCCCCGGCCCGCGATGGTGTGGGAGGACGAGCACATGCTGGTCGTCGACAAGCCGCCGGGCCTCGTGGTCCATCCGGCGCCGGGCCACCGCGGCCAGACGCTCGTCGAGTTGCTGGGCGCGGGAGAGGGTGCCTCGTTCCAGGCGCGCGCGGTCCACCGCCTGGATCGCGACACCTCCGGTCTGATGCTGGTCGCAAAGGGCGAGGCTGTCCAGCGGCAGCTGCAAGTCGTCCTGCGCCGCAGGGAGGTCGAGCGGGAGTACCTGGCGCTCGTGGCCGGCCGGCTTCGGTCACGCAGCGGCACGATCGACGCCCCGATCGGGCGCGATCCACGCCGGCGTACGCGCATGTCGACCACCACGGACAAGCCGCGCGAGGCCCGCACCCACTTCGAGGTCGAGGAGCTCCTGGAGGGATTCACGCTCGTGCGGGTGCGCCTCGAGACGGGGCGGACGCACCAGATCCGGGCCCATTTCTCGGCGATCGGGCATCCGCTCGCGGGCGACATGGAGTACGGCGGCCGGCTCGTGCCCGGGCTGGAGCGCCAGTTCCTGCACAGCGCCCGGCTCGCGCTCGACCTGCCGTGGTCCGGGGTGCACCATGAATGGCGCTCTGAGCTCCCGGCCGATCTGCGCGCGGCGCTGGAGGCGGCCGCGGGCCACGCTGGGAGTTGAGCCACCCGGCCGCGTGGAGATCCCGGGTAGGAGGGGGAGGGAGTCGGCCGGGCGGCTCGGTTCGGCGGTGGGAAACGCCCGAACTTGCGTACACTGGACGCTCGTTCAAACGTCCCGGTGAGGGCGCATGCGGCCCTGCCCACGGCCTAACAGACGCCGCGGGTCCCGCTGAACCGCCTCACCGGCTCAATTCGATTTGCCAAAAAGGGAGCTGTTTTGCCAGAAGTCGGAGTCAAGGAGTTGCTGCAGGCTGGCGTCCATTTCGGGCACCAGACCCGCCGATGGCATCCGAAGATGCGCCGCTACATCTTCGGCGAGCGCGAGGGGATCCACATCATCGACCTGATGCAGACGGTCGACCTGCTCGAGCGGGCGCGGGCGTTCACGCAGGACCTCACCTCGCGCGGGGGCATCATCCTGTTCGTGGGCACGAAGAAGCAGGCGAAGGACGTCGTCCGGGAGGTCTCGGAGCAGGCCGGCATGCCGTACGTGAATCAGCGCTGGCTGGGAGGCCTGCTGACCAACTACAACACGATCCGCAAGCGGATCCAGCGGCTGCACGACCTGCGCCGGCTGGACACCGAGGGCCATCTCGCCCTGCTCCCGACCAAGGAGCGCATGTCGATGCAGGCGGAGCTCCTGAAGCTCGAGACCAACCTCGGCGGAGTGGCCGGGATGGAGCGCCTGCCCGATGCGATGTTCGTCGCCGATCTGAAGGTCGAGGAGCTCGGGGTGAAGGAGGCGAACCGGCTCGACGTGGAGACGATCGGCCTCGTGGACACGAACTGCGACCCGGAGCTGGTTGACCGCGTGATCCCGGGCAACGACGATGCGATCCGCTCCTGTGATCTGGTGATCCGCACGATCGGCGAGGCGGCGGCGGCCGGACACGCCGCGTTCACACGCCAGGAGGAGCAGGCTCGCAAGGAGGCCGAGGAAAAGGCCCGCCTCGAGGCAGAGGAGCGCGCGAAACGCGAGGCAGAGGAGCAGGCTCGCAAGGACGCCGAGGAGAAGGCCCGTGCGGAGGCCGAGGAGGCCGCGGCCGCAGCCGGCGGCGAGGGCGGGGAGACCGTCCCCGCGCCGGCCCAGCCCCAGCAGACACAGCCACCGCCGGGGCGGGTGCAGCAGTGAGCGTCACGGCCCAGGACGTGAAGGCGCTACGTGAGCGCACCGGGGCGGGGATGATGGAGTGCAAGGCCGCCCTCCAGGAAACGGACGGCGACCCCGAGAAGGCGACGGAGCTGTTGCGTGTGCGCGGTCAGGCGAAGGCGGCCAAGCGCGGGGAGCGGCAGGCCGCCGAGGGCGCGATTGGGCACTACGTCCACTTCAACGGGCGCGTGGGAGCGCTGGTCGAGGTCAATTGCGAGACCGACTTCGTGGCGCGCAACGAGGAGTTCCTGAACTTCGCCCGCGAGATCGCGGTCCACGTCGCCTCCGCGGCTCCGCGGTGGGTGTCCGAGGAGGACGTGCCGGAGGACGAGCGCGCGCGGGAGCGCGTGATCTTCGAGCAGCAGGCCGACTCCGACAAGCCGGACGACGTGCGGAAGAAGATTGCCGAGGGACGCCTCCGCAAGTGGCTCGAGGAAGTCGTGCTCCTGAACCAGAAGCACGTGAACGCGGACCGCTATGAGAGCCGGACGATCGAGCAGCTGCGCGCGGACCTTTCCTCCAAGACAGGGGAGAACGTCGTGATCCGCCGCTTCGCCCGCTTCCAGGTCGGCGAGTAGAAATGAACTGGGCTTCGCCCACGCATGTGCCTGCGACCGCCTACGGCGGCCGCCCAAACTAACTTAACCCGTCCCGAATATCCTTCGCGGCGATGGCGCAGAGCAACGGCAACCCGGCCTTCAAGCGCGTGCTGCTGAAGCTGTCCGGCGAGGCACTGCTGGGCGACCTGGCCTACGGGGTGGAGCCTGAGCGCCTGCATGCGATCGCACGCACCGTGAAGCGGGTCAGGGACCGGGACGTGGAGGTCGCCGTCGTCGTGGGCGGGGGCAACATCTATCGCGGGCTGGAGGGAATGGCGCACGGGATGGACCGCGCGAGCGCCGACTACATGGGCATGCTCGCCACCGTGCTGAACGCGCTCGCGCTCCAGGACGCGCTCGAACACGAGGGCGTGCAGACGCGCGTGCTGTCCGCGATCACGATCCAGGAGGTTGCGGAGCCATACATCCGCCGGCGCGCCATGCGCCACCTGGAGAAGGGCCGCGTGGTGATCTTCGCCTCGGGCACGGGCAATCCATTCTTCACGACCGACACGGCCGCGGCGCTGAGGGCACTCGAGATCCATGCGGAGGCGATACTGATGGCGAAGAACAACGTGGAAGGGGTCTACGACATGGACCCGAGCGAGAATGCGAACGCGACCTTCCTGCCGAACATCACCCATCACGAGGCGATGGAGCGCGGCCTGCGCGTGATGGACTCGACGGCGCTGTCCCTGTGCCGCGACAACGACCTGCCGATCTACGTATTCAACATGTCGGACGAGAACAACATCGACCGGATCGTCCGCGGCGAGCGGGTCGGAACGGTGGTGGCCACGTGATCGAGGACCTCCTCTCCGACGCTCGCGCGCGCATGAGCAAGTCGATCGACTCCACCCGCAACGAGTTCGCGACCGTCCGTACCGGGCGTGCCTCCCCTCACCTGCTCGACCGCGTGAACGTCGACTACTACGGCACCCACACGCCGCTCAACCAGATCGCGACGGTGAACGCCAGCGAGGCACGGCTCCTCACGATCACGCCCTACGACAAGACGTCGATCAAGTCGATCGAGAAGGCGATCCTGGAGTCCGACCTCGGCCTCACCCCGTCCAACGACGGGAACCTGATCCGGCTCACGATTCCGGAGCTGACCGAGGACCGCCGCAAGGAGCTCGTGAAGGTCGTGCACCAGCTTGCCGAGGAGGGCCGTGTGGCGGTCCGGAACATCCGCCGGGACTGCATGCACCACCTGCGCGACCTGCGCAAGAGCGGAGAGGCAGGCGAGGACGAGGAGCGCCGGGCAGAGGCCGAGCTGCAGAAGCTCACGGACGCCCAGGTCAAGGACATCGACGAGCTGCTCAAAGGCAAGGAAGAAGAGATTCTCGGCGGATGAAGGATCGCCCGCGTTACGTGGCGATCATCATGGATGGGAATGCGCGCTGGGCCACGTGCCGGGGACTGGGCATCACGGAGGGCCACCAGGCCGGTACGGACGCGTTGAAGCGCATCGTGGGGGACGCCGGCGACCTCGGTATCGCCGAGCTGACCGTGTACGCGTTCTCGACCGAGAACTGGCTGCGCCCCGATGCGGAGGTGAGCGGCATCATGGCGCTGTTCGTGGATCGCATCAGGCGTGAGGCGCCTGAACTGGACGAGAAGGGGGTGCGGCTGCGCTTCATCGGCCGCCGCGACCGCCTGGCACCGGCGGTCTCGGACCAGGTCGAGTGGGCCGAGCGGCTGACCGAGCGCCACACCGGCCGGACGCTGTTCGTGGCCTTCGACTACGGCGGGCGGGCCGAGATCCTGCATGCGGCGGAGCACTACCGGGGTGGGGGCGAGGATGAATTCCGCGGCCACCTGTACGCGCCCGACATGCATGATCCACAGCTGATCATCAGGACCGGGGGCGAGCAACGCCTGTCGAACTTCCTGCTCTGGGAGTCCGCCTACTCGGAGCTCTACTTCTCGGACAGGATGTGGCCCGACTTCGACCGCGAGGAACTCGAACGGGCACTGGACGACTACGCCTCGCGCCAGTACCGGTACGGGGGCCGGTAGAGGTTGCCGCAGGCTCGCCGCCCGGAGCGCCGGCCCCCGCCGGATCGCCGTCGCAGGCAGCGACGGCGTGGCGGCACGGCCGCACGCGTGCTGATCGCGCTGCCGTGGATAGCGATCGCGATCGGGGTCGTCTTCTACGGCGGCACCACCGCGTTCGCGGTGCTGGTCCTCGGCCTCGGGGTGGTGGCGCTGCACGAGCTCTACCGGCTGCTGGCGCCGGTGAACCCGATTCCGCTGGCCGGATTCGCCGGAATGGGCGCGCTGGTGGCCGCGGCCACTTTCGGCGACCAGTTCCAGATGGTGCTCGTCTCGGCCGGAGCAGTGTTGCTGACTGGCGCGCTCGCGCTCGCCCAGCCCCGCCGCCACGTCACCCTCGCGATCGCCGGCACGCTGCTTGGAACATTCTGGATCGGCCTCGGCCTTTCGCACGCCGTGCTGCTGCGCGACCTCGACCACGGCGACTCGCTGCTGTTCGACGTGTTGCTCGCGACGTTCATCGGTGACACGGCGGCCTACTTCGGGGGCCGGCTGTGGGGGACCCGGCAGCTCGCCCCGCGGGTCTCCCCCGGCAAGACGGTCGAGGGTCTCCTGTCAGGCTTCCTGGCGGGCACGCTCGCGTTCTGGTTCGCCGGCCTCTACCAGGACTGGCTGTCGGGGATCGACGCGCTCCTGATCGGCGCCTGCGTGGCGGCCACCGCTCCCCTCGGCGATCTGTTCGAGTCGATGATCAAGCGCGACCTCGAGGTCAAGGACTCCGGCGGCTTCTTCGGCGAGCACGGGGGAGTGCTGGACCGCCTCGACGCCGCGCTGTTCACGGTTGTCGTTGGCTACTACGTGGCGAACGCGCTGCTCTAGCCGCGGGCGAATATCGACAGGCCACGGGCCGCGGGGCCGCCCTCGGCCCTGAGTACGCGCTGGAGCGCCTCCACGACCTCCTCGTCGAACTGGCTGCCCGCTCCCTGCTCGAGCTCGCGCCAGGCCGCGCCCGGGCCGAGCGCCGGCCGGTAGACCCGGTCGTGCGTCATGGCCTCGTAGGCATCGGCCACCGACAGGATGCGCGCCTCGAGCGGCGCCTCGTCGCCCTCCAGCCCGCGCGGGTAGCCGCGACCGTCGGGGCGCTCGTGGTGGTACAGCACCCATTCGGCGATCTGGGGGAGGTTGACGCCCTCGAGCATGCTGGCACCGATCTCCGGGTGCTTTCTCATCTCGTCCCACTCGGCCGGACTCAGCGGCCGCGGCTTCAGCACGATCGAGTTCGGGATCCCGACCTTGCCGACGTCATGGAGGATCCCGGCCAGCATCAGGTTCTCGAGGTCCTCCTGGGGGTAACCGAGCTGGCGCCCGATCTCACGCGCATAGCGACCGACGGTGGGCGCGTGCTCGTGCGCATCGAGCGACTCCGCCAGTGTCAGCAGACTGGCCAGGCGTGCCTCTCCGCGGGCTTGACGGCGGCGGGCATGGCCGGAGACGTTGTCCGCGGCCTGCGGCGAGAAGATCACCGAGCAGTCGCGGCCGATCTCCTTGGCCGTGTAGAGGGCCTGGTCGGCGCTCTCCATCAGGTCATCGGTGCTGTCGCCGTGCGCCGGGAAGGTCGCGATGCCGAAGCTGATCGTGAGGGGCATCGAGTCGTCCGCGAATCCCTCGCGGATCGCCCGCCGCATCCGCTCGGCCGCGACGTGGGCGCCGCGCTCGTCCGAGTCGGGCAGCAGGACAGCGAACTCCTCGCCGCCCACGCGCGCGGCAAGGTCGATGCGGCGGTTGGTCGAGCACAGGATCTCGCCAGCGCGGCGCAGGACCTCGTCCCCGCGCGGGTGTCCGAGCCTGTCGTTCACCTGCTTGAAGTGGTCGAGGTCACCGAGCACGAGGCTCAGCGAGTGGCCTGTGCGCTGGGCCCGCTCCACCTCGAGCTCGAAGGTTTCGTCGAAGCCGCGCCGGTTTCGCATCCCGGTGACGGGGTCCTCGCGCGCAGCGTCTGCGAACCGCTCGACGAGCCGGTCGAGGCGCTCCTTCAGCAGGCTCACGAAGGCGACCGCCACGACCAGCGTGCCGACGGTGAAGCTCCACCTCGGGGCCGCCTCCCCGAAGGCGGTCAGCAGCCCGCTCTCGATATGCCCGGCGGCCAAATCGAAGGCCAGCACCCCAGCGTAGGCGATCGCGATGAAGATGATGTGCAGCACTGCCCTCGTGGCCGTGAAGAAGTAGAGCGCGTACAGCGCCACCCACAGGTAAAGGAACGCGTACGGGCTCGTGTCCGCGCCGCTGAAGTGGACCATGCCGGTGACGAGCAGCGTGCCGGCGGCAGCGAAGCCTTGAAAGCTCCACTCGGGCAGGCCGTCTCCGCCCAACAGGATCACGGCGCCCATCGCGGCCGCCCCGATCGCCATCAGGACCATCCCGGTTTCGTCCGCCGCCGAGGGTGAGTAGGGCAGGACCAGCCACACGACCGTCAGGAGCGCGCCGGCCAGGCACAGGTAGGTGCCGCTCAGCACCATCAATGCGCGTTGCCCGACCTCGTCCTGGAGCGCCACATCCGGTCCTTCTGCCTTCAGACGGGCAATGAATCGCCGGGTACCGGGCAGCCTTACGAAAGAACCGCTCATTCCATGCTCTGAATCGGCTCCGAACTGTCCCGGGATGAGTCGTGGGCGGCAAGTCTGGACGCTCGGCCTGCCTACACTTTCACGTCCATGAGAAGGGTTGTGATCCTCGGCTCGACCGGGTCGATCGGCGTGCAGGCGCTCGACGTGGTCGCCCGCAGCGAAGACCTGCAGGTCGTCGGCATGGCGGCCGCGGGCCGCTGGGAGCGCCTCCTGGCGCAAGCGGAGGAGTTTGGCGTGCGGCGGATCAGCCTTTCCGACGAGGCGGCGGCGGTCCAGGCCGCCGCCGCGTGGGACCGTGGAGAGGTCCTTTCAGGGGCCGAGGGCGTGGTGCGGCTGGTGGCCGAATCGGGAGCCGACCTGGTGCTGAACGGGCTCGTGGGCTCAGCTGGGCTAGGTCCCACGGTGGCCGCCCTCGGCGAGGGGATCGACGTCGCGCTGGCGAACAAGGAGAGCCTCGTGGTCGGCGGCGAGCTCGTGACGGCGCTCGCGGAGGCGACGGGGGCGCACGTGATCCCCGTCGACTCCGAGCATTCGGCGCTCTTCCAACTGCTGCGAAAGGAACCCCCCGGAACGGTCCAGCGGCTCGTGTTGACCGCCTCCGGCGGCCCGTTTCGCGGGCTCACACGGGACGAGCTGGCCGACGTCAGCGCCCGGGACGCCCTCGCCCACCCCACGTGGGACATGGGCGGCAAGATCACGATCGACTCCGCCACGCTGATGAACAAGGGCCTCGAGGTGATCGAGGCACACCACCTGTTCGGGATCCCCTACGAGCGGATCGACGTGGTCGTCCACCGCGAGTCGATCGTGCACGCGATCGTCGACCTCAACGACGGCGCGTCCCTCGCCCACCTGGGCAACCCGGACATGCGCGTGCCGATCTCATTCGCACTGCACTACCCGGAGCGGGCGGACGTGCCGGTCGAGCGACTCGACCTCGCGCGGGTGGGGACGTTGAGCTTCGAGCCACCCGACCTGGAGACATTCCCGTGCCTGCTGCTCGCACGCGACGCGGCGGTTGCCGGCGGGACTGCGCCGTGCATCCTGAACG
>Ga0190275_10000527_pt1 | contig 32776 bp, 20 predicted proteins | sample Popmic550T_FD_133745 | JGI IMG/M metagenome (GOLD analysis project Ga0190275, IMG submission 133745) | Populus adjacent soil microbial communities from riparian zone of Yellowstone River, Montana, USA - 550 T | ecosystem: Environmental > Terrestrial > Soil > Riparian zone > Trees stand | place...
ACGCCCCCCACCACGCCCCCCCCTTGTCCCACGCGCACGGGTACACCGACTCCCAGGTTCTCGGTGCCGAGCCAGTCGGCTGCGCACCTGGCAGCACTGGGTCTGCCGTCCTCGCGGCCTTCTCCAGGGATCGAATGATGGGCGTGAGCTGACCCCTCAGGGCAGCCTCCAAGCGTGCCTGGCACTTCTCGGGCGGGGTGACACCGCCGTGGGTCATGAGTCCACATTGCAGCTCGGCGATGGACCGGGTGTCCTCGAAGCTGTTGGCCAGGCTCGCCGTGAGCTGCTCCCAATCGGTCTGCGTCATGACTCTGGACTCCGGAACCCTCGGTCCGGGCGGACGCTCCATCGCCCGGTGTGCCAGCTCGCAGGCCGTGGCAATGTGCTCGGGAGCAGGTGCAGATTCGGCCTGCGCTTGAGCTTCGAGCGCGGCGAGCCCCGCGGCCAGGGCGTTGGCGTCACGCCGGGCCTGCGCATCCGCGAGCTGGCCTCGCCACCCCAGGAGCAACTCCGTGCACTGCTGCTCGAGCCTGCCTCTCTCCGGACTGAGCGAAACCGTCCCGCTCGTCCAGTCCAGGTGGGCGATCTGGGGTTTCATGGAGCAGACTGCCAAGATCCAATCATTCAGCGCGAACTGGAGCGACTTCCACTGGCTGTGGGAGCTCTCGCCGGACTGCGCCAGGAGTTCCTTGGAGCGCCGCTGCTCCGCCGCGAGCGCCGCAGTCCGGAGGCATCTGGAGCGAGGAGACATGGCTCCCTCCCGCGCTTTCGTGTCACTCGCGGGCGGGCACTCCTTGTCCGCCCACTGGGTCACGACGGAGGCAGGAGCCGCATGCGCCCACCCAAGCGGGAGCACGACGCATGTCAACACAAGCACGGCGCGGCAAGCGTTCATCGGGTTCACCAACTCCTTCTGGGAGGTTTCGTGGGTACGTATCACCGGTCCATGATCTGCTGCACCCATGGCAGCGTCACCGTCCCACCCACGGGAGGCGGGCGCAGCCGCTTGAGCGTACCGTCCTGCTGTGTGAGCAGGACCAGGTCCGGATCGTCTAGCGACATGTCGAACTCGAAGCGGATCCGCTTGGGCCAGGCCCCCTCCGCTTCGAGGATGGTGGCCCGGCAGCCCTTTACCGTGGCCTGCTCTCCCACGCGCATCGCGAACGCGGGCCCGCGGAAGAGCTGCTCCAGCTCGGTGGACAGGAAGCGGCCGTCCGGCAGGGACAGCTCGAGGGCCGCATCGCCCGTCCTGTGCAAGACATGATCGTAGGGGGCCAGGGACAGCGGCAGCCAGGATCTCGGGAGAGAGCGCCCTTGGGCGGCTCGGATGATGGCGGGATAGAGGCCGATTACCGGGTCCGGCACGACCAGCGTCACCACCCGCTGCTGTGCCAGCCGGGCCTCGTCCACCTCGATCCGGGCGATGGCTTCAAGGCTCAGGTCGCCAATCGTCCTCAGCACATACGGATAGAGGCCCCAGACCACCGTGGCAAGCCCCTGCACACCCAGCATCGCCGCAGCTACCGCTCCGAGGGAGAGCTTCCTCCACCCTCTCAGGCCAGGCAGCGCCCGCCAGACGCCCAGGGCGAGCACCGCCAGGAGCGCGGAGGCACCAAGGCTCGGCACCAGCAGCAGCCGTCCCGCGGGAAAGGTGGCGGCAACGGGCAGCAGCGAGAGCAGCCCACCGGCCACGAGCCACCGCGTGTGCCGCCACTCCTCCGTGCTCAGCGTGCGGCGCACTGCGAGGATCAGGCCCCCTACTCCGGCAATTGCGATGCAGCCGACGACGAGCTGGAGCGGACGGAGGCTCGGCGCGAGGACCCACAGCTCAGGCGGCAGGACCCACAACAGCCCCGCCATGAGCGTGGAGATGCGCGTGACGAGCGCGGGCAGGTACTGCTGCCACTCCGCGACGGGATCGAAGTACGTGCCCGAGCCCTGCGCGCCGTAGCCGAGCGCGCGGTACACGAGGAAGTACCCGACACCGAGCAGCAGTGCAGGGAGCAGCCCGCGAGCCCTGGCCCCCACAGGCCCTGGATTTCCAAGGAGCTCATACGCCCCCAGGTAGGCAAAGACGCCGAGCGCGGTCTCTCCACCCAGGAGGCCAGTAGCCAGGCCCACGAGGGACAGGGGGAGGCCGGGGCGCCAGCCCTGCTCTCGCCACCTCAGGTGCATCCAGAGGCCGAACAGGGCCGGCGCCGTCGCCACGAGCGCGTTGCGGTTGGCCACCCACATGACGGGGAACACGTGGGTCTCATCCAGCGCGAAGAACAGAAGCGCGAGCCCGCCTGCGGCTCCTGGGAGGCGGCGCAGGACTCCCGCCGCGGCCACGATCGTCAGCAGGTACCAGAGGATCGAGTGGAGGTGGTACGGGACCGGGTTCCTCCCGAAGAGCGCGTGGTCGAGCACCATCAGTGCGCTCGACAGCGGGCGCCAGAACGCGAGCTTCAGCTCGGGCAGGGTCCACCACGGATACGGGCCGCGTTCGACCCAGTGCCACGTCTCCGCCGGGTTGCCACTGGCGAAGGTGAACAGGTCGAAGGGCGTGGCCGGGGCGGGCTGTCCGTCGAGGATGGCGAGGTGCAGGTAGTCATCCCCGAAAAAGCCCACCCCGAGCGAGGGCAGGCTCAGCACGGCCCCGAGGACGAGGGCCGCCGGGAGGACTCTCGGGAAGCGCTGGAGGTGGAGCAATGATACAAAGAGGGCCGCTATGGGACGCATATTCGAGACGCGCAAGGCGACGATGTTCGCCCGTTGGAACAAGATGGCCAAGGTCTTCACCCGCATCAGCAAGGACATTGCGATCGCGGTGAAGGCCGGGGGCCCGAACCCCGACACCAACCCTGCCCTGCGGCGCGCCGTCCAGAACGCGCGCGCGGCCAACATGCCCAAGGACAAGGTCGAGGGCGCCATCAAGCGCGCCAGCGGCCAGGACGCCGAGAGCTACGATGTCGTCCTCTACGAGGGCTACGGGCCGCACGGCGTCGCCGTCATCGTCGAGACCGCCACCAACAACGTCGTGCGCACCGTCGCGAACGTGCGGATGCACTTCAAGAACAACGGCGGGAGCCTGGGCACGACAGGCAGCGTGGCGTTCCAGTTCAAGCGCATGGGCGTCTTCCGGCTGAGCCCCGAGGGCCTGGACCTCGAGGCGCTGGAGCTGGACCTCATTGACCACGGGCTCGAGGAGATGGGCGAGAGCACCGGCGAGAAGGGCGAGAAGCAGATCGTCATCCGCTGCGCCTTCAATGACTTCGGGAAGCTGCAGGCGGCCATCGAGGGCCGCGGCCTCACGGCCCTGTTCGCCGACTCGGAGTACGTGCCGCAGACCCCCGTCGAGCTGCCCGAGGACAAGGCGACCGAGGTCCTCAAGCTCGTCGATGATCTCGAGCAGGACGAAGACGTGCAGCGCGTCTTCCACAACCTCGCCTGACGGCGCTGGGGCTCAGCGCAGCTGGATGATGGCCTGGACCAGCGCCAGCGCCTCGGTGACGGACTGCCACACCTGCATCGCCTTGAGGTCCTCGTTCCCAGCCTGGAGGCTGCGCTTCGCCGCCCGCTCCAGCGGCTCGAGCGCGGCCTGGATGAGCGAGACCTGTCTGGGCAGGTCCGCTGGCATCGGCGCGGAGGCGGCCCTCGCAAGCGCGGGAGCCACCTGCACCGGCCGCTCGGCCATGGCCGCCATCGCCTTCGAGATCTGCTCCATGTACGGCCCCAGCTCCGGCGCGGCCGCGGGCGCAGCCGTGGGAGCCTGAAGCGAGCGCTCGGCCAGGGCTTTCAGCACCTTCGCCAGATGCTGGAGGTACGGCGTGAGGTCCGGCCCCGGAGGCACGTTCACCACTGCCGCGGGCGGAGGCGTGTCCTTTACCTCGCGCGCCACCTTCGCCACCTCCAGCACGGCCTCCCGCAGCGCCTCCAGGCGCGGCGTGAAGGCGGCCACAGGATCCGGCCCGGGCTTCTTCTCCTGCTGGCCCTTGCGCACCGTCTCCGCCGCCTGAGACACCGCCTGCCCCACCACGCCCAGCTGCTCCTCGATGGCGCTGAGCTGACCCGTCACGCGAGCCACCGGATCGTCCTCCTTGCCGCCCATGCGCTTGATCCGTGTGAAGCCCTGCTTGATCTCCTCCCAGCGCTTCGCCTTCTCCGCCGAGAGCCGCCCGCGCATCTCCGCCAGCTTGAGCAGGTTCTGCTCCGCCGCCGTGGTGAGCGTCTGGGACTCTCCCTGGTAGTGGTCGTCGATGAGCCGCTCCAGCTCCTCGTCGGTCATCGCCGCCACGACCTTCTCGGCGAGCTTGTTCATGTTGCGGTAGCTGCCCTGCAGCTTGAACGCGGGCTCGCTCCGGAAGCGCTCGTCCTGCGCCGCCGAGGCGATGTACTGCAGGTTCACCTTCAGCAGCACCTTCTGCACGCGGAAGAGTCGCTGCAGCACCGCGACGATCTCCTGGATCTCCGCCGCCGCGTAGCCGTACGACAGCTCGCCCGTGTTCACCTCTTCGCCCCGCGCCATCCGGACGAACTTCTGGATGTCCCCCGGATCACGCGTGGCCAGCGGAGCCAGCGCCGGGTTCGAGGTGAGCGAGTTCTCGATGTAGCTCAGCGCGAACAGATCTTCCTTCCCGTCGAGGATATCGCCCAGGTTGTAGGTGTCCGCGCGGTTGGCGAGCATGTCCGGGATCTTGAAGCGCTCGCCCGTCTCCGTGTACGGGTTGCCCGCCATCACCACGCAGAACTTCTTGCCCCGCAGATCATACGTGCGCGTGCGCCCATTCCACACGCCCTCGATGCGGCGCTGGCCGTCGCACAGCGAGATGAACTTCTGGAGCAGCTCCGAGTCCGTGTGCTGGATGTCGTCCAGGTAGAGCATGACGTTGTTGCCCATCTCGAACGCCAGGTTGATGCGCTCCACCTCCTGCCGCGCGGTGGCGTTGGGTGCCTCCGCTGGATCCAGGGACTTCACCGAGTGCCCCAGCGCCGGGCCGTTCACCTTGACGATCGTCAGCCCCAGCCGGCTCGCCACGTACTCCATGAGCGTCGTCTTGCCGTAGCCAGGCGGCGACATGAGCAGCAGCAGGCCCATGCGATCCGTGCGCTTGTTCTCCCCCGCCGCGCCCAGCTGCTTGGCCAGGTTGGCGCCGATGAGCGGCAGGTACACCCCGTCAATGAGCTGGTTGCGCACGAAGGACGAGAGCACCTTGGGGGTCAGCTCCTCCAGCCGCAGCTTCCTGCGCTCGCGCTCCAGCAGATCCCGGAGCAGGCCGCGGTAGGAGTGGTAGGCCGGCACCCGGAGCTGCCGGAACTCGCCCAGCCGCGCGAGGAACTCGTCCAGCCGCAACATCATCTTGCGGTCCGTGATGCGGGAGTGCTGCCCCAACAGCCCCGTCACCTCCAGTGAGGTGAGCGCGCCCGCCTCGTGGCGGTCCAGCTTGCGCTCGGTGAGCAGCAGCACGGCGGCCTCCACGGCCACGTGCGCCGCCTCGCCCGCGCCACCCTCTCGCTGGGCCAGGTACCCGTCCACCCACGCCCGGGCGATCCGCAGGCGCTCGGGCAGGTTCTTCTCCAGGCCCCGCAAGTCCTCCTCGAAGGCCGAGCGGCTCGCCTGCCGATCGAGCTGAGCGAGGAAGGCGTCCTTCACCGCCACCGCCTCGGTGCTGGTGGTGAAGCGCGGCCGCTCCGCCCCGAGCTCCTCCATGAGGTAGCGGCCGGCCTGGCGGACCTCCGCGGGCGAGTGAGCGATCTTGTTGGCCGTGAGGAAGGCCCCCACGTGCTCGCCCAGCTCGTTGCCAAGCAACGTCAGCTCCGCGGCGCTGGCGAACACCGAGCGCAGGCGGGCCAGGCTGCGCGCCCGGCGGTGGAGGATGGCGCGCCCGGCCTCGTCCGAGTCGAAGGCCCAGTAGAGGGCCGCCCAGGCGCGCGAGGTGGGGGCGAAGCGCAGCAGGCCCGCGCCCTGGTGCAGGGTGAGCAGCTTCTCCAGGAGGGTGGCGGCGTCCGCGTCGTGGATGCCGCGCTCGTAGCCCTCGTCGAACCGCTCGGCCGAGTACGCGCGCACCGTCTCCATGAGGGTGCCCAGGGCCGCGGCCTCGTGCAGGGCCGTGAGGCTCAGGCTCCCCTTCCCCTCCTCCACATCCGCGAGGATGTTCGCGGCCAGGTACTCCGAGCGGTACACCTCTCGCGTCTCGGAGACGAGGTGCTGCTCCCAGAGCTCCTTGTACTGCTCCAGCGCCGGATCCTCGATGCGCTGGGCGTAGTCCGTGCCCGTGAGCTGCAGGGAGAGCGAGCCGTCGCGCGGCAGCAGCGAGAGCTCCAGCGCCTGGGTGTTGACGTTGAAGCGGTACTTCCCGAACTTGATGACGGCCTGGCCGTCCTCGAACAGATCCTGGCGATCCCTCAGGGCCCGCAGCGCGTCCTGGCGCGCCGTCTTCATGCGCGAGAGCACTTCGTCCGAGCGGACGCTGTCCTGCAGCTCCATCAGCTGCTCGGAGAGCTGCCGCAGCTTCTGGACCATGGCGTCCGACGCGAAGTACGTGTTCAGCTCGTCGTCCGACTTGAAGGACTTCGCCCGGCGCTGTACGCCGACGAGGATGCGCTCAGCGGCGCCGAACAGGTTCTGCGCGCGGCGCTGGCGCTCGTCCACCAGAGCCTGCTTCTTCGCGCCGAACGCCTCGAGCAGCTCCTCCCGCTTCTGGGTGATGGGATCGAGGAACTCATCGAACTCCCCGAAGCGCCCCTCCAGCTCCTCGAGCTGGACGGTGATGCGCGACATGCCCTCGTCGCACTTCTCCGGGGTGTCCGCCACGGAGAGGGCGCTCTCGATGTTCTGCCCCAGCAGCTTGAACTGGGCGCCGAACTCCGCGCGCTTCTCGCGGCTCACCAGCTCCTTGCGCTTCACCTGGAGCCCGGCGCGTACCCGGTTCAGCCGGGAGAACAGCTCGGAGACACCCTCCAGGATCTTCGCGCGCGCCAGTGGATCGCCCACCTGGAGCCCGCCCACCACCTCGCCCAGCACCTCCAGGCCCTTGCCCACCTTCTCGATGTCCTCGCCGAGCGGAGCCAGCTCCACCGTGGTCTGGACCGGGTCCAGCTTCGCCAGCAGGACCTCGAGCCGCTCGGCCACCGGCTGGAGCGCCTCGCCCTTCTGGAAGAACGTCACACACTCGGCGCTGACCCGGTCCGTCTCTTCGACGACCTGCTTCTCCAGCACCTCCAGCCGGGCGAGATCGATGTAGCGGATCTCCTTGAGCGTGATGAGGTGGCCCCGCTGCTGGCGCAGCTCGGTGAGCGCCTGCATGTAGGCCTCGGCGTTCGCCAGCTCCTCGGGCCGGACTTTCAGCATCAAGGCCTGCTGCTTCGCCTCGGCGTCGGTGATGGCTGTCACCGCGCGCTTCTGCAGCGCCTGGACCTTCTCGAACTCGTCGATGATGAGCTCGGAGGTGCGGCGCAGCGCCTCCATGGGCGCCTGGAGCCCCACCTCCGCGTGCGTGAGCCAGTAGTAGGCGTCCAGCGCGCGTGTCACCGAGCTGATCAGATCCTCATAGATGCGCCGGGTGGGCTTCTCCGTCTTCGCGCTGCGCTGCAGGGTGAGCGCGTCGGAGATGCCACGCACGAGCTCGGCGTTGCCCACCTTGCCCAGGTAGCCGGGCACCACGGGAGCGGCGGCGGCGTGCTCGGCGGAGACGAAGGGCGTCTGCCAGATCTGCATCGGGTGGACGCGCGTCGGCTCGCTCGAGGTGTTGCGGAAGATCACCAGGCCCCCGTCCGCGAAGAGGCTGAAGCCGTGCCCGAGCAGCGGGTTCTGCACCTCCTTGCGGACCAGGTTGTACGGGAAGAGGACGTAGCTGCCCTCCTCGCGCCGGTGGAAGATGTAGAGCACGTCCTCGCCGTTGGGCGAGCGGATGGCCTTGGTGAACTCCATCTCCTCGGTGGAGCCCTCGAAGACCTTGTAGTCCCCCGTCTGCAGGTAGAAGCCGCCGGGGAAGATGACGCCCTGATCCTCTGGGAGCCGGACGCACGCCAGCCCGATCGCGTCGATGCGCACCACGTGCTGGGTGCGCGTGTTGAAGACGAGGTAGCGGTGCGCCTTCTCCCGGAACGGCAGCACGCGCAGCAGGATCAGCCCGCCCACCTGCGCGTAGGCGATCTCCGCGTCATCCAGCGACTGATCCGCGTCCTCCACGGGCTCGCTGTAGATGCCCAGGCCCGAGCTGGTGTTGTCCTCCACCTTGACGGTGAGATCCCCCTTCACCGTCTCCACGAAGACCTGATCCAGGATGTTGACGTGCGGGTGGGAGCCCAGCACGTAGTTCTCCCGCCGCGTCACCGTCCACTCGAAGTCATGCGACGGCGGCAGGACGAGATCGCGCTCGCCCTGGTTGTCGATGTAGGTGGCCCGGCCCTCCACGTCGACGCTGAAGCGGAAGACCTTGATGTCGCGCAGCGTCTGGCCTGTCTTGAAGATGGCCAGCAGGCGCGACTCGGTGCGGCTGAGCTGCAGCAGCTTCGCGTCCTTGTAGTACTTGTAGAGCTCTCCGAAGTCCTTCACGAACCGGGCGTCGGTCAGGAAGCCGCCAGCCTCCGTGGGGGCCACGGTAGAGAGATCGAAGCCCTCTTCCGTCCTCTCGAACTTGTGCAGCGAGAAGACGTCCGCGACGACCGTCTCCTTCTTCAGCCCGATGAAGACGTTGTAGCCAAAGAGCAGGTACTTCCCGACGCTGACGATGTCGCGCGGGACGCAGTTGTTCTCCGTGCGGACCCGCTCGTTGCCGATGACGGTGAGCTCGGTGCCGCCAAAGAGCGCCTTGCGCCGCGCGTTGAGATCGGCGGCTCGGGTGCCCAGCTCCTCCGCCTGAGCCAGCAGGCGGGCGCGGATCACCTCGTAGCTGCCGCCCTCCAGCGTCGTCTCGCCAGCAGGGGCGTTGCCCGTGGGCTTCGCGCCGTCAGTTGCCATGAAAGTTCACCGGGAAGGACCAGAGATCGAGTCGAGAGAGAGATGCACCTCGCCCCCTGCCCTCTCGCGTTCAGGAGAAGGAGGGGAGCGAGGCTTGCCTACGGTTGGGAGCGCTGGGGCCTACTCCGTGGACTTCCCCACGGAGGCCGGCCGGGCGCTGCCCTCGACGACCGCCTGCGGCTGAGCGGCGGCCTGCGGAGGCGGGGAGTTGGCCACCATGCGGTGCAGCAGCGCCGCCACCGCCAGGTTCTGCGCGTCGTTGGTGAGCCCGGGCTTGGAGAGGATCTCCTTCAGATCCGCGGAGAGATCCTTCTCGCCGGACAGGTAGGGCTGGGCCACCTTGCGGAGCGCCTCGCCGTGATCGAGCGCGCCATCCACCGAAGCGCCCACCGTCACCGCCTTGACGAACCGCTCGAAGAACTGGCCGTCGCCGCCGACGATCTGGAACTTCGCGTGGCTCATGGCCTCGGCCAGCACCCTGGACTGCGCCTCCGCGATGTCCTTGCGGACCCGGATGGCCTCCAGCTCCACGTCGCGCTCCTTGGCCAGCCGCAGGCGGAACTCCTCGTGATCCCGGCCCACGCCGTCCAGCGCCTTCATGGAGGTGGCCTTCTCGGCCAGGCCCCTGGCCTCGGCCATCAGCTTCTCCTGGATGGCGACGGCCTCGGCCTCGCCACGCTTCTGGATGGCTCCCGCATCGGCCTCCTGGGCACGCGCGTGCGCCAGGCCCTTCTCCTGCTCGCCGGCGGCCTCCGCCAGCAGCTTCTTCTGGAGGGCGCCAGCCTCGGCCTCGAGGATGCGCGCCTTGGCCAGACCCTTCTCCTGCTCGCCGGCGGCCTCCGCCAGCATCCGCTCGCGGATGGCCTCGGCCTGCGCGTGGCCCTGCTTCTTGATGACCTCGGCCTCGGCCTCCTTCACGCGCACGTTGGCCAGACCCTGCTTCTCGCTGGCCACCGCGTCTGCCTCCTTCACGCGCACGTTGGCCAGGCCCTCGGCGGCCGTCTCGGCCTGGATGCCCTCGGCCAGCCGCACCTTCGCCTTGGCCGTCTTGTCCGCGGCCTCCAGATCGGCCTCGGCCAGGGTGAGCCGCTCCTTGGCCAGGTACTTGGACACCTCGTTGCTGGCCTCTGCGGCCTTGATGTCCTTGACCAGCTTCTCCTGGGCGTGGGCCTCGGCGTTGATGAGCAGCGCTTCCTTGTTGCGCTTGGCCTCGGCCATCACGCGCAGATCCTTGATGCGCTCCTCTTCCTCGGCCACCGTCTTGTCCACGGCGATGCGCGAGCGGATGACGTCCGCGATGGCCTTCTTCTCCGTCTCGAGCGCCTTCTCCTTGGCGATGCGCTGCAGCTCCGTCTCGCGCTCGCGGTTGATGGCCTCGAGCATCCGATCCTTGTCGACGCGCTCGGTCTCCACTCCCACCACGCGCTCGCGGTTCTTCCCGGCCACTTCGATCTGGCGCTGCTTGTTCTGCTCGTTGATCTGGATCTCTTCCTCGGCCTTGATGCGCGCCAGCTCGGACTTGGCGTGCTCCTCGGACTTCACGCGCTCAGCCTCGGCTGTCTCGCGGGCCTGGATGCTCTCGATCTCACGCTTCTGCTTGGCGGCGGCCTCGGCGCGCTGGCGCTCGAGGGCGAAGATGGCCTCGTCCGACTCGACGTTGCGCTTGGTGATGGCCATGCGCTCGTCCTGCCGGAACTCGTTGGTGCTGACGTTCTGCACCGTGGTGAGCTCGGTGATCTTCCGGATGCCCTGCGCGTCCAGGATGTTGTCCTTGTCCAGCATCTCGATGGGGGTCTGCTCCAGCGTGTCGATGGCGCAGTCCTCCAGCATGTAGCCGTTGAGATCGCGGCCGATGACCTTGACGACCTCGTCCTTGATCTCGTCCCGCTGGGTGTAGAGATCCTCGAAGTCGAAGCGCTTGCCCACCGTCTTGAGGGCCTCGGAGAACTTGGCCTCGAAGAGGTTCTCCAGCGTCTGCTGGTCGCTGGCGCGCGCGCAGCCGATGGCGCCGGACACCTTGAGCACGTCCTCGCGCGTCTTGTTGATGCGCACGAAGAAGGTGACCTTGATGTCCGCGCGGATGTTGTCCTTGCAGATCAGGCCCTCCTTGCCGCGCCGATCGATCTCGACCGTCTTGAGGGAGATGTCCATCACCTCCGCGCGGTGGATGATGGGGATCACCACCGCGCCCGTGAAGGTGACGGTGGGCTCGCTCTTGAGCGTGTTGATGATCAGCACCTTGCCCTGATCTACCTGCCGGTAGAATCGGGCGATGGTGAAGAGGGTGCCGAACAGCACGACGCTGCCGACACCAATTGCTCCGGCGACTGTGGGAAGATCCAGATCCATTGCGATCCTTACTCGGTTGAGAAACGGCGGGCTTTGGCTGACGCGTCCGGAGTCCCCCGCAAACGGCTCTCCGGGCTGCGAGTGAAGCGACGATGAGGTGTCGCGGGAAGTGTTAGTGCACCCGATCCCTGGCGCGAGCGGCGATCGCGGTGGCCTTCACCGGATCGTGGATCTGGGCGATCTCCTCGGGGAGGAGGAAGTCGACGGGCTCCACCTCGTAGACATCCCGGGCCGGGTCGTAGCCGAGGATGAGCGCCTTGTCGCCGCGCTTGAGCTGGTTGTCCCTGTCACAGAAGACGTTGAGGATCAGGCCGGCGCCCCCATCCTCGAAGGTGGCGTGGCCGTGGGTGGTGTCGACGCTGCCACTGTTGATGGTGCACACGCGCCCCATGAGCGAGTCCCGGCCAGGAGCCTGCTTGGCGATGAAGACGGGGCGCAGCGGCCGCACAGCGAGTGACGCCGCCAGCGTGCCGAGCACCGAGCACAGCACGAAGAGGCCGCCTCCGACGACGGCACCCGGCAGGATGGAGCCGAGCAGACTGAATGCCGTGGGGCGGCTCGCAATGGACAGGATCCAGGCCGCGAAGATGACGAAGCTGAAGGAGATCGTGACGGGGATGCCAGCAAAGCCCAGGGAGGCGAAGAGTCCCGAACCGTCCCCATCCGCGTCGTGATCGTGGCCGTGGCCGGCATGGCCGTGGCCGGCATGGCCGTCGGCACCCTCGAACACACCCGAGGCGGCCTTAGCGCCACCTTCGAGGAGGCCTCCAGCGGCCTTGGCGCCGCCTTCGAGGAGGCCTCCGGCGGCCTTGGCACCTGCTGCGAGGTCCACATCGACATCCACATCTGCATCGAGCGCGTCGATCCCCACCGCGCCCAGGATGACGCACAGCCAGTACGTCAGCGTCACCCCCATGAGGATGGTGAAGAAGACGGTGGGGAACGCGAGGATGGACTCGAGAAAGGGGGTCATCGGCCCTAGGGCGGGAGTTGCGCGGAAGTCTAGACCAGCAAGGGGGCGGACAGGAAAGCCCTCCCGAATCTTAAGCCGCCTGCCTGCTCCGCAGGCCACCGGCCTGTAGTGCATTGCAGCAGGGAAGCAGGCTGCCCATCCAAGAGAGGCCATGACCCACATCGAGCGCTTGCAGCAGAGCGGAGTCCGGAGGCTGGGGTTCAGCGTCTGGCCAAGGCCCCGCGCACCTGCCCCGCGAGGCGCAGGCCGCTCTCGCCCGCGACGCGCGCGAGGGTCCCCAGCGTGATCGATCGTCCCGCGAACAGGGACATGAGCAGCTGCGTCACGCCCGGCACGGTGAGCAGAAGCCGCTCCACCGTGGGCCGGGGCCTTCCGTAGAAACCCGAGACGAGCACGCCGCGGGCGCTGAGGTGGAGCCCCAGCGCCGAGAGCGCCACGTGCTTCGTCCAGTCGTCGAAACGAAGCTCCCTGCCGCCGAGCCTGGCCGCCAGGTAATCTCCCGCGAGCTTTCCGTACTCGATCGCCTGCCCGATCCCTTCACCCACGAGGGGATCGATCCCCGCCGCCTCGCCCACCAGGAGGATGCGGTGAGCGGCGAACGGCCGGTGGACCTCGAAGCCGCGCTCCGAGAAGCGCTTGACGCGATAGTCGCTGAGGTGAAGCCCCCGCTCCTCGAGCCGCTCGGCGAGCAGTTGTGTGGCGTCCGCCCCTGGCATTCTGCCAATCCCCAGCACGTAGACGCCGCGACACACGAGCGCCTTGCCATCCACCAGGGTGGGAAAGTCCCAGCTGTACCCGACCAGCGACCGGTTCGAGGCATCGAAGTGGAGCACGTCGCGAGGTGGGTCGCCCGGAACGGGCTCCGTGTCGACCTCTGCCACCTGCGCGAGGAGGTCGCCGAACGGTAGGCCCAGGCTCCGCCGCACGACACTGCCCACGCCGTCGGCCCCGACCACTGCCTTGGCGAGAAATGCTCCGGCTGACGTGTCGAGATGAACCGCGTCAGTGCCAGGGGTCAGAGCTGTCACCCGGGCGCCCTCGATCAGCTGGACGCCGCGCGCGATGAGGACGCGGACGAGCGCGTGATCGAACTCCATCCGCCGCACGACGCGGCCGATGCGGCCCATGCGGCGCTGCACAGTGCCACCGGTGAGAGCAAGAGAGATCCCGTCGATCATCACCGAGGGCACGTCCACGTGAACGCCGATCTCGGACAGCCAGGCGTCTGCGCGAGCACCCATCGCGCCCCCGCAGAACTTGTCGCGAGGGAAGGTGGCCTTCTCGAGAACGATGATGCGCCCGGCAAGCTCCGGCCGCCGATGGATCAGGAAGAGCGCCGTCGAGACGCCCGCTGGCCCCGCGCCGACGATCGCGACATCGTACATCTTGGGCATAGGCCTCACGGACGCTAGGTCCCTGGCTCGATCCGTGTCCGGCTTCCACAAGCCCTCCGAATCAGGGCTTCTTGTCGGAAGGCACCTCTCCTGTCAGCACGCAGATGAGCGCGACGGGATCGCACTTCACCGGGAAGATCGGGTTGATGCCCGATCCGCGGAGCCGGCCCACGTTGAAGTCCGGGTAGGGATCGCACTTCGCTTCGTCCGGCTTCCCAGCGGTGGCACAGCTCACCACTGGCCAGATGCCCTTCACGCTGTACTCCGCGGTGCACCCGTTCTCCATGTAGCGCAGGTCCGCGACGAACTGCGTCCCGGGGATCTCCGGCGTGTTGTAGACGCGCAGGTTGGACCACTCGTAGGCGAAGCTCTGGGCCGGCAGGCTGCTGGTGGCCGGCACCTCCAGCCGCGCGGGAGACAGCTCCGGCACGTCACAGAAGTTGTCCGGCCCTGGAGACTCGGACGCCAGCGCGCCCGCGGCGTAAGGCTCGCCCGCGGACGCAGGGTCCACGCGTGACGCGTACTGCGTCACGAGCCTCCCCATCCGATCCGTGCGAATGGCCACGGTGTCCGGCGCGGCGGGCTCCCGGCTGAAGTACTTCTGGAGCCCCACGGGCTCCGACTTGAGCAGGGTGCACGGGCGATCCGGGTGCGACGCCTCCTCCTTCAGCGTAAACGTCGAGGCGAAGGAGCCGGTGGAGCCGTCCGACACGGCCCTCGCCACCGAGCACTGCCGCTCGGGATCCTCTGTGTTGCACGCGCCAGCCGCTACGGCCATCGCCGCCACGCCCACGCGCAGTCCCATCATCTTGAGCATCATGGAAGGTGTTCTCCGGGCAGCAGGCTAGAAGCTGAGCTTCGCGCCGAGGCGGATGGACCGCGGCGACTGGTAGGCAATCGGGCGCTTGAAGTTGGGGTTGATCTCCCCGGAGAGGATGGGCACCGGAGTGGCGGTGGCCGTGAGCACCTTGTCGCACGGCAGGCTGGGGTCCTGATCCCGGCACCTCTCCAGGTCGCCGATGGAGGCGCTGCCATCCTCGATGGCGTGGACGCGAGTGAAGGTGTAGCTCTGATCCACGGCCGTGTACTGCTGGAAGTTGAAGAGGTTGAAGACATCCAGCGACAGCGTCACCACGTAGTCGCCCGCGAGCTTCTGGCTGAAGCCGACGTGTGTGTCGAAGTTGTGGACCCAGGGGAGCCGGCCGCCGCTGCCGCGCGGCAGGATGAAGGTCTCCGCGCCGCTGCGCTGCGGGTGCGCGCCCAGGACGTTGATCACCGTGCCGGAGCGGCCCCGGTAGCTCGTTCCAATGTTGAGGCTCGTCGCGGGGGTGAGCATGAACTCCCGCGCCAGGTTGGCCTTGAGGCTGTGCGTCCGGTCTCCCGGCAGCAGCCCATACCGGTTGAACGTTAGCGAGAGCAGGTCGAAGTCACGCGTCAGGTTCGGCGAGAGCTGGCCGGTGTCCGCGCGGAACAGGCCCGAGTAGTTCCCCTCCAGGCGGGACCAGGTGTAGCTGGCCTGGGCGAGCCAGTGGTTCGAGAAGTCCTTCTGGTAATAGAACGTCACCCCATCGTACTTGCGGACGGCCTGCGGGAAGTCCGTGGAGTAGCCCTTGCCGGGGTTGCCGATGAAGAAGGTGCTGCCGTCATCCCGGCTCATGTCCTCGATGACGTCGTTGAGCTGGCGCCGGGTGTACGTGAGGCCCAGGCGGCCCAGGAACAGCTCGTACTCGCCACCGACGACGAACTCGTCCATGGACTGGGGCTTGATGTTCGGATCGACCGGGACGCGATCTCCGCCCTCCACGTCCCAGAACTGGTTGGGGCTCTCCCGGTTGCCGATGGCCTGGCGGGTGTCGTCGCTGGCGCACGCCGTCTGCAGGGAGACGGGGTCCGCGGGGTTGCAGTCCGGTGCGTCATAGGTGGCGGACATGAGCTGCTGCTGCGGGAACGAGAGATCCGCCATGTCCAGCGTCATGCTCTCGAAGAAGCGCGCGTAGTTGACGAAGAGCTTCGAGCGCCCCTGCTGGGTCGGATCGTAGATGACGCCGACGCGGGGCGACCACTGGTTGGGCAGGTGCAGCCCCACCTTGTCGTCCAGGCCCCACACGGTCTGCACGTCATAGCGGAAGCCGACGTTGACGGTGAACTTGTCCAGGACGGACCAGCTGTCCTGGATGAAGCCGCCCACGGTCATCGAGGTGGAGGTGCCCTCCTTGGTCTCGAGGAAGACAGGCTGATCTGGCGCCTCCAGGTAGCCGTACTGGTTGAGGCTGAAGAAGCAGGAGCCGTCCGTGCACTCCTGCCAGTGGGCCAGGCCCGTGCGGGCGCGGTTGTTGTAGAAGCTCAGCCGCTCCGCGTCGACGCCGGCCTTGACGATGTGGTGGCCCCGCCACTCGAAGAGGTACGTGCCCAGCAGCTTGCCCTGGACACGGTCCAGCTCCTGGATGCTGATGGTGCCGGGCCCACCCGTGGAGTATGCGCTCACCGGGCAGCGCGTCGCCCGGCGATCCGTCACGCCCGGGCCCGCCAGGAGCTCCTCGGGCGAGTCACAGACCGAGGGATCGGGGATCGCCTCGAACTCGGTGATGGGGTGGAAGTCGCGCCCGGGTTGTCCCACCTGGGTCGCGGCCCTGCGCGTCCGCCGCCAGTTGATGCGGGGCTCCTTGGAGAGCCCCTGGCCGGTGTTCAGCCCCGAGTCATCCGACGGCAGGATCGAGTCATTCTGGTGGTGCCAGCCGACCGTGGCGTCAATGAGCAGCGACTTGTTGAAGAACGAGGAGGACTGCCGGGCCACGAGGTCCAGCGCGTCATTCTCGCGCCGGGTGGCGATGGACTCGTAGGAGCCCTGGACGAAGCCGGTGCAGGACAGGCCGACGCACACCTCCGGATCGCCGTCATCGCTGAAGGAGTACTTGCCCGTGCCGCCGGAGGAGCGCGGCACGCCGAAGACGGAGACCGAGAGGTTGTGATCCTGGTTGAAGAGGTAGGTCAGCTTGCTGGTGAACTGCAGGCTCCGCTCGTCCGCGAAGCGGTTGACCTGGGTGCCCTCGATGGGCGTGGACACCGCGAACCGTGTCTCGGGATCGATCCGGGCGGCCCCCACCGCGTTGCAGCCGTTGGCCGCATCCACGGCCGTGCAGATGTCCAGCGTGCTGAGCTGCCGCTCCACCCGGACGCGGTTGAACGCCGGCGCGAAGCCCACGTAGAACCAGAGCTTGTCCTGGAGGATGGGCCCGCCGAGATCAAAGCCGACATCCCCCAGGTTCCACGGGCGGCCCTGGGCGCTGATGACGGAGCCGGCCTGCCTCACCTCGGTGCCCGCCTTCTGCAGGAAGCCCGGGGCCATGTTCGCGAAGACGGAGCCGTGGAACTCGTTGGAGCCGGACTTGGTGACGACGTTGAGGATGCCGCCCGTGGAGCGGCCATACTCGGGCAGGTAGCCGCTGGTGATGACGTTGACCTCCTTGACGAACTCCACGGACAGCGGCGTGCCCACGGTGCCCACGCTGGGATCGTTCACGGACAGGCCGTCCACGATGTACTGGCTCTCGGGCGAGCTGCTGCCGCTGACGCTGACGCCGTAGCGATCCTCCTGGGCGCCGGGGGCCAGCTCGGCCAGGGACTCGAAGGAGCGCGTGGCCGAGCCCTTGCCGCCGGGGCGGATGACGGCCACGTTGCGCAGGAAGTCAGCGTCTACGCTCACACCCACGGCGCTCGACCCGACGTCCACCGAGGGAGGGGCCGCGACCACCTCCATCGTCTCGGTGAAGGACTCGGGGAGCAGCTCGACGTTGACGCGGATGGTGATGCTGGCGCGCAGGGAGATGTTCCCGCGCTCGTAGGGCTTGTAGGACTCCTTCTCGAAGCGGAGGGTATAGGCGCTCGGGGGGAGCTGAGGGAGGCGGTATTGCCCGGTGGCGTCCGTGACGACCACCTGCTCGCCCATGAGGCCTGGGGCGGTGGCGGTGACGACGACATCCGCGACTGGCTGCTTCGTCGCCGCGTCGACGACGGTGCCTGTGATGACTGAGGTAACCTGGGCCAGCGCCGCGGAGCCGCACAGCGCGGCCACGAGACACAGCCCTCGAGCGAGAGACGCACGTCTAGACAAGTTTGACCCCTCCGGCAGGTGCCGGGCGCACTTTGTCTCAAACCTTACGGAAGCCCAAACCCCATCTGGCGAGTAGGCCAGGAAAAGCGTGGCGGGCCGATGCCCGGTGCCAGGGACAGGGCCTACCCTCCCCCCGACTCCATGCCCATCCTGAGGAGCCGGGTATGCCCAAGCGCGCCTCTCCCCGCCGATCGGGCGGCCAGAAGACCCTCGAGCGGGACGTGATTCCTGAGGGCGTCGATGTTCAGGATCGCGCTCTGTTCTTCAACCGGGAGCTGTCCTGGCTGGCCTTCAACGATCGGGTGCTGCAGCTGGCCGAGGACGCCTCGGTGCCGCTGCTGGAGCGCCTGAAGTTCTGCGCCATCTACGCGCGCAACCTGGACGAGTTCTTCATGATCCGGGTGGCGCGGCTCCACGAGCAGCACCGCGGGGGCATTTCACGGCTGGTGCCTGACGGAGCGACTCCGGGTGAGACGCTCGATCAGCTGCACGCGCGCATCCGCGAGCAGGGGCACCGGCACAGCGCCTGCTTCGAGCGGGTGCTGCGCCCGGCGCTGGCGGAGAAGGGGCTGCGCATCCTCTCCATGAAGGAGCTGGGGGCGGAGGCCCGAGCTCAGGTGGACCGGCACTTCCGCGAGCAGATCTTCCCGGTGCTCACACCGCTGGCGATCGGGCTGGGCCGGCACTTCCCCTACATCTCCAACCTCTCGGTGAGCCTGGCGGTGCTGCTGCGGGATCCGGAGGCGGAGGTGGAGACCGTCGCGCGGGTGAAGGTGCCCAAGGAGCTGCTGCCGCGCTTCATGCCGCTGAAGGGAGAGGGAGCGGCGTTCGTGCCGCTCGAGGACATCATCGCGCACAACCTGGGCGCGCTGTTCCCGGGCATGGAGGTGCTGGACTACGGGCCGTTCCGAGTCACCCGGGATGCGGACTTCACGGTGTCCGAAGATGCCGAAGATCTGCTGGTGGCGGTGCAGGACGAGCTGCGCCAGCGCCGCTTTGGAGATGTGATCCGCATGGAGGTGCAGGCGGGGATGAACCCGAAGCTGCGCGAGCCGCTGGAGGAGGCGCTGGGGCTGGAGGCTCGGCAGGTGTACGAGGAGCAGGGGCTGCTGGCGCTGGTGGATCTCCACGCGGTGGTGGGCACGCCGGGCTTCGCGGAGCTGAGGGCGACGCCGTGGGTGCCTGTGACGCAGCCTCGGCTGCGGACGGAGGGCGACACGGAAGACACGGTGATGGCGGCCATGCGCCGGGGGGATCTGCTGGTGCACCACCCGTACGAGTCCTTCGCCACGTCGGTGGAGCGCTTCGTGACGGAGGCGGTGGAGGACCCGGACGTGCTGGCGATCAAGCAGACGGTGTACCGGACCTCGGACAGCTCACCGCTGGTGCCGGCGCTCATCCGCGCGACGGAGGGGGGCAAGCAGGCGGTGTGCATGGTGGAGCTCAAGGCCCGGTTCGACGAGCGTACGAACATCCAGTGGGCGCTGGCGCTGGAGGAGGCCGGGGTGCACGTCGTGTACGGCATCCCTGGGCTGAAGACGCATGCCAAGGCGATCCTGATCGTCCACCGGGAGGGAGAGCGGAGTCGGCACTACGTGCACATCGGGACGGGGAACTACAACCCGAAGACGGCGCGGCTCTACACGGATCTGGGGTTGTTCACGACGGATCCAGAGATCGGCGCGGACGTGGCGGACCTGTTCAACTACCTGACGGGGTTTGCCCGGCCGCAGTCGTTCCGCAAGCTGCTGGTGGCGCCGATCAACCTGCGCGAGGGGTTGCTCGAGGAGATCCGCCGCACGGTGGCGGCGCACTCGAAGGAGCAGCCCGCGCGGATCGTGATGAAGATGAACGCGCTGGTGGATCCGGTGCTCATCCGAGCGCTCTATGACGCCTCCCGCGCGGGGGTGAAGGTGGAGCTCAACGTGCGGGGGATCTGCTGCCTGCGGCCCGGGGTGCCTGGGGTCTCGGAGAACATCCGGGTGATGTCCGTGCTGGGCCGCTTCTTGGAGCACTCGCGCATCTACTTCTTCGAGCGTGGCGGGGAGACGCGGTGCTTCATCGGGTCGGCGGATCTGATGCCGCGCAACCTGGACCACCGAGTGGAGGTGCTGACGCCGGTGGAGGATGGGCAGATCGTGGCGCAGGTGCGAGACCTGCTCGAGCGGGGCCTCGCGGACAACACGCATGCGTGGGAGCTGGAGGCGAACGGGACATGGCGCCGGCGCACGCCCCAGGGTGGAGAGAAGCGCTGGTCCCAGGGCGAGCTGATGGAGCGGGCCATCCGCATGGCACAGGCCACCAGCGGGAGAACCCGCTCCTCATGAATCTGCAGCCTTCAGTCCGTAGGAGATGCCTTCGACTCCGAGATCTTCTCGTTGATCCACTCCAGATAGGTAGGCGTGCTCGTATACGACGAGAGCATGAAGTCGCCCGGGGTGAAGGATTTGGCAATCCCCACGAGTTCCACGCCCGTGTCCGCCTTGCGGAAACAGGGTCCCCCACTATCGCCCTGCAATGCGTAGGAGCCTGAGGATCGCATCAAGCTGGGACTCTCGCCATCATAGGTGTCGTCGACTCGGACCTGTTTCCCGATCTGGAACGTCGTTCCATCCGACTTGATGGACACGACATAGTTTTCGCCATAGCGACGGTTCATCCCAGGCTTTTCTCCGACGATGCCTTGGACCCCATAGCCCACCAGAATGACCTGCTCATAGCGGCGCACCTGATCGGTGGCGAGCTTGACGTAGGCGACCTTCCCTTCGAGGGATTCATTCAAGATGATGGCCGCCAGATCCGCGTGGCTGAAGGCGGTGGATTTCTGCCTTCGACCATCCTTTGCCATGACTTCCTTGTAGATGATCCTGAGTCCTTCATGAGGACGAACAACACCTGTGTATGAGTTGCCGGAGTCGCCTGCATCCGTGAGAACTTCTTCCGTCGCCACTCCCATGGGTTTGTAGGTCAGAAATGTGATCGTGGCGGTTCTGGCGCATGGTGCGCGCCGATCAATGATGGTTGTGTCAACGGGTTCTGGTGGCTTTGGCATACGGGCGTCGCACACACAGTGGCCTGCTGTCAGCACAAGCCGCGAGTGAACAAGCACGCCACTGCAGGTCATCTCGACATGTCCTTTCATGGAATTGAAGATTGTGGTTTTAACCTTCACAGCAGAGCCATAGAGGTTCAAGCTGTCAATCGTGCTCTCGGACACGATGGAAATCTCATCGCCCACCGCGAAAGAGTCTGGCGGTGTATTCAGTGGGTTCGAAGCAGCGGAACACCCTCCACTCACAAACACCACGATGGCCAGTAGCATCGCAAAACGACTCTTCTCATGAGGCATTCCCAACTCCCATCTATGGATGAGCGCTGCTTCTCGCGCGCTGGAGTTCTCCGGCCAGCCAGTTCCTGTGGTCGTGAATGCTGATGAAAGCCGCACCCTCTCCGAGATTCCGGCCTGAGATGCCGATGAGTTTCATCCCCGCTCCATCTTCGCGAAGACAAGGCCCACCGCTGTCCTGTCGATAGAGATGCCTCCCAGGCTGCTCTACCAACACGCGTTCTCCACCCTGCACACGAACTTCCTTGACTTTGTTTCTGCTGTATCGGCGGTCCGCCCCATGAATCTCCAGAGTCTCATCGTACCCATAGCCAACGATGATGGCGGTCTCGTTGACTTGAACCTCTGTGTCAGAGAGAGAGAGCACCTGGAGATTTTGATGGAGAGGCGCTTGCAAGTGAATGACTGCGAGATCGCCTCGGCTTGAGCTGACTCTCCCTTGCTCATCGAGCAGGATTTGCAGCTCGGGATGCGGCCGGATCACTCCTTTGTAGGCATACCGTCGCCAGCCTCCAAGCTCGCCCGCAACTTTTGTTGGTGCGTAGCTGATGGCCTCTACCATCGCGCTCTGTCCACACTGTGACGTATCAATGATCTGACGCTTCTCAGCACTGGTGACCGCCCGCCGAGTACAAACGCAATGACCCGCTGTCAGCACAAGGCGGCGATCAATGATGACTCCGCTGCAGAATCCTGTGGGTTTGTCTTGGGACCCGACAGTCACGAAGACCGTCGCTGAATATCGATTGTCGATATCCAGGTCACCCGCCAGCCTGATCAATCGATTGTCGATGGCCAGGGGTTCCCCCAGATCGAGCGGGTCGCCATCATCCCTCCAAAGCATGTCTGCTCCCACCTCGGCGGGCCTGCTGCCTGCATCGTCGCGGTGCGTTGCATCACTGGCCGCGGCATCAGCTACCGCTGAGCTCGAGGCACTGCGCTCCTTGCAGGCGCTGTGGAGAAAAAGAGAACTCGCCAGGAACAGAAGGGCAAGCCCCCCTCCTTGGGGGCGATTCACGCGAGACCACTGAAAACTCAGCCAGCGAGGTTTGGCAGACATGGCTCTTCCTGAAGCCTACATCTTCTTCACGAGCTCGGCACGCTCCTGGACCTGCTCCATCGTGTCCAGGCTGAAGCTGCGGGCGTGGCCCAGATCCTCCTTGAGGAACGTGGCGACGTCCTCCGCAGCCTCCTGGACCGCCTTCTTTCGCTTCGGGGGCAGTGGGTCGAAGGTGGAGAAGACGGTCTTCCCTGACGCCGGATCGAACTCCCAGAAGCCCACCAACCGCTCTCCGTCGAACACCGTGCGCGCAGAGACGTGCTTCACGTCCCCCAGCGTCGAGCCCTTCGTGTTTCCCCACTTCGACACCTCGCGCTTGTGGTGCTTCGGATCGGTGAGCAGCCCAGGCCCTCCGTGGACGGTGAGGTAGTTGTCCTCGAACGAGAGCATCGAGACGGACGCTGCCCCGGGAGCGGCCTCCTTCAGCGCCGCCAGGTCCTGCTCCATCACGAAAGCCTCGTTGGCGTAGCTCTCCACCGACACAGGCACCACGGGGAGCTTCTCGAAGGCCGCTCGGGTATCGCGCTGCGAGAGTGCCGACCAGGCTGCGAAGTCCGCCACGCTCACCGGCCCGGCCTGCCGGACGAAGATCTCGGCGAGTCGCACGTTCCGCTCGGCGGCCTCCGCCGGAACCTTGGCGCCCGTGAACGGGTTCTTCGCTGGAATCCGCCAGTGGTACCGCTCCGTGTCCAGCCGTCCGGAGTCCAGCGTGCGCTCCACCTTCCCGTCGAACTCCAGGTGGCGCAGGGCGGGCGGCAGCGTCGAGGAGATGCCGACCTTCTTCCCCTTCTCTCCCAAGCTCCGGGCGACCCCCTCGGGCAGCGCCTTGCGGAGCGCGTCCGTCTTCAGCGGACCCTTGCGGAGCGCCTTGAGCACAGCCTCGCCGACATCCGCCAGCTCGGACAGCTCGACCCCGACCGTCTTCATCTCCCGCTCGCTCCGCTTGCGCGCCTGATCCTCGGCCACGCGCAGCACGAGCGGCACCTGCGCCCGAGGCACCACGTAGATGCAACCTCGTACGGCGGGGATGACCTGGATCCGGGACTGGGCCACCGCCTCATCCAGATCCTGCCGGCGCATCCCCGGGATCCGTGCTCGCACCGCCAGATACACGTCCACGCCACCGAGCGTCCGAGGCCAGCTCGTCGCCGTGAGGACCTCTTCGATGCTGCCCTTCACGGGCTCGGCGAGCCCCTGTCTGCGGTGCCAGAACGCGCGAGCGCGATCGAGGGAGATCTTTACTGCGGGTGTGACGGGTGCGGCGCGGGCCATGTGCTTCCTCCAAGGGGCGCCCAGTCTAATCAGGGGAATTGTGCCCCAGGTATAGCGCCGCACCCACCCCATGGGGTAGGGTCCAACACTCCTCACCTCACATGGAGGCTCCTGTGTTCGACGACGCCCCCGTGCCCGGCTCCACCGTGGGCCCCTGGCTCATCCTCGAGCGCCTGGACTCAGGCACCTTCGGCGTCGTCTTCCAGGCCCGGCGTGCCGGACATCCCGAGGCTCCCCTCGTGGCCCTCAAGATGGCTCGCCGCCCCCTGGATCCACGCTTCCCGCGCGAGGCCGAGCTGCTCCAGAGGTGCTTGGCCCCCTCTATCCCCGGGTATGAGGACCAGGGGCTGTGGACTTCTCCGCACGGCCCCAAGTACCCCTACGTCGTCATGGAGTGGGTAGAGGGCTTTACCCTCTACGATTGGTTCCGGGAACAGCCGCGCTCTTCCCGAGAGGTGTTGCAGGTACTGGAACAACTCGCGAGTGGATTGGCGGCTGCCCATGCGTGCGGAGCGCTTCACCGGGATGTAAAGGGGGACAACATAAGGGTGACTGCGGCAGGCAGGGCCGTGCTGGTGGACTGGGGGAGCGGCTGGTTCGTTGGCGCCCACCCCCTCACGGACACCACCGCGCCCCCGGGCACCACCGCGTACCGTCCTCCTGAGCAGCGCCGCTTCCAATGGCAGTTCCGCAAGGATCTGGAGGCCCGCTGGCACTCCACCGCCTCCGATGACCTCTACTCATTGGGCGTCACCCTCTACCGCATGGTGACGGAGGTGTACCTTCCCCCATGCACGGACGGCGGTGAGCCCGTGGAGAGGGAGGTATTGCCCCCCAGCGCCATGGCGACCGTGTGCCTGGAACTGGAGATGCTCATCCTCCGGCTGGTCTCCGATGACCGGGAGCAGCGCGGGACCGCAGAGCAGCTCGCCGGGGAGGCCGCTGTGCTCGCAAGGTCGACCGGGCCCCAGGCGGACAGGCCCATTCTCCCCACGCCGAGCGCTGTGCCCACCGAGGAAGGAGTTCCGGCATATGGGGCACCTTCCAGCGCGGAGGAGAGGGTGGATGAATCTGGACCCTCGACTCTCTCCAATGAGGATCTCTCGGACACAGCGCCGGCACGTCCACTGCGTTCCGCGCGGAAGAAGCGTCGGCGTCCCGCCAGCGGGCCCACCCTCCCTGCATGGCTCTCCCTGACCAGCGCTGGCCTCGTGAGTGGCCTCGTGGTGGCGCTTGCCATGCAGCCGCGCACGCCCCATGTGCTCGAGCCGACGCCTGCGCCCTGGCTCGCCACGCCCGAGGAGATCGCTCAGTTCGCCACGGATGGGGGTGTGGCGGACGAGGCCCTGGCGAGCGTGGAGCACTCACTTCCTCGCACTGAGATGGATTCCATCCGCTCCCTCGGGAGGCCCATGCCCCCCAAGGCGTACCCTGGGCAGAAGAAGCCACCCTGCGACCCGCGTACTCAGCGCGTCATCCTCGGGGCCTGCTGGATCGGTCCCATCAGCGACGCGAAGCCGCCATGCGGCAACGAAGCCTTCGACGGAGAGGACGGCTGCTACGTGCCTCTCTTCACTTCACCGCGAACACCCACCTCGGCGCAGCCATGAATCCGCGCCAGTTCTTCGTCCTCCTCGCCGAGTTCGCCCTTGGGTGCGGCACCGTACAGCCCGCCGTGGGCCCGGGAGCAGGAGGTGCTGGGGATGATTCCAGGCAGGCCGAGGTGACGGGCGAGCGCCCGTTCTCACGTCCGGAAGTCCCCCTCTCCGCCCGGGACCCGGTACGCTTGGGGCCGTGAGCGAGTACGTCACCCACCGCGACGCGCTGACGGGCCCCCGGCTCGAGTCTCTCCGGGAGGCCCTGCTCGCGTCACGCCTGGTGGCGCGCAGCCCCCTCATGGGCACGTTCGAGGCCAGCAAGGGCTTCGCCTTCCTCTTCACCGAGGCGGGGAAGGCCACGCTGCTGGAGCGCTTCCCCTTCCTCGCGGACTACCTGTCCCTGGTGATGGAGCCGGCGACGACGCGGGCGCTCCTACCCTGGCGCGAGCGGCTCTTCGGCCCTCGCAAGGAGCGCCTCCGGCCCAACGCCTTCTACTTGAACCTCCTGCTGCTGGAGGCCGGCAAGGGCGTGGGGCGGCACATCGACGCCACTCTGGAGGAGCCCAGCGGCGTCCCCAACGCGTTCCCCGAGCACGTCAGCGTGCTCTACCTCGAGGTGCCCGCTCGAGCGAAGGGAGGCGCACTGCACCTGCTGCGAGGAGATCAGCCGGTGGGCAAGGTGCTGCCTCGGCCCGGTCTCCTCGTGCAGTTCCGCGGAGATCTCCAGCACGAGGTCCAGCCCTTCACAGGCGGCTCTGAGGGAGCGCTCCGGGCGAGCCTCGTCTGCGAGCAGTACGCCTTCGGCCCGGAGGTGCTGGCACGCATCCCCACCTTCCGGATCCAGTCCAAGGCAGGCTTCGCAGCCTACCTGGACATGCACCATCAGCAGCGGGCGGCGCCGAGGTAGGGCCCTCGCCCGCGGGCACTCACCCGAAGAGGAGCTTCTCCAGGCGCAGCTTCTTGTCCGACTTCCGGCGCGCCTCGGAGAGGTTGTAGGTGAGATCCCGGAACCAACCATCCTTCTTCTTCCGGTTCGACTTCTGGTGCTGGCCGGAATAGGTCTCCGCGAAGGTCATCGTGGCCTGGGCAATCTGCCGGGTGATCTTCTCCATCATCTTCAGGCGCTTCGACTGCTTCTTGCGCTTCGACTTCCGCTCGAGGACGAGCGGTACGATCTCGCCCGAAGGCTCCTGCCTCAGGATGGTGACCCGCTTGATTGCCTTATGGAGCTTCATCTGCGTCATCTCTGGTCCCTCGCTGACGGATCGTTGTCCGTCCATGAACACTACAGCCATTGCCGGGGCCATGCTAGGTTGACAGCGTATTGACCCTCTCATCCTACCCTCAGGAGGCGTGATCTTGCCAGGTGAAATCGTTGCCCCTTCAACTGAAGTTCCCTCTGCTGACAAGTCGGGCGCTGTTGCTCCGGTCGTCCTCGACCTCGGGCGCAAGAGCAAGAAGAAGATCAAGGCGCTGCGCAAGGGCAAGCAGGGCAAGCTCATGGCGCAGGTGGCCGAGGCGATCGCTCAGCTGAAGGCGGAAGGGGTCGTCGCCGCCAACGCGCAGCCCATCGTCGTCGTGGTCCGCGAGCGCAGCAACAACCGGATGCGCAACGTGCCCTCCCTCTGGCCGTAAGGCTCTCTTCGAGCGGAGCGACGAAGGCCCGGAGGAGCATCCCGAGTGTTGAAGCAGAGGCTCATTCCCACTCCCCTCCTCAGTCGGGAGGCCCGGCGACGCGTCGAGGTGCGTCCGGTTCTGCCTCCGAGCCGGATGCGCCTCTTCCAGATCTTCGTGTTCTTCGGGGCGATGCTCTGGAGCTCGGGGATCGCCCGGCTCTGGAGAAAGCCCGATCCGGCCAGGGCCGGCCGACACACGCGGCTGTTCCTGGAGAAGATGGGGGGCGCCTGGGTCAAGGTCGGACAGGTGCTGGCCATGCGCCGGGACATGTTCTCGCAAGCCTTCTGCGACGAGCTGTCCCTGCTGCAGGATCGCGCGCGGGGCTTCCCGGGCGAGGTGGCTCGCGAGATCATCGAGAGAGAGCTCGGGGACTCGATCAGCGAGCTCTTCAGCGAGTTCGACGAGCAGCCCATCGCCGCGGCCTCGATCGGACAGACGCACGAGGGGCGGCTGCGGCACAACGGCGTGCGGGTGGCCATCAAGGTCCAGCGGCCGTTCATCCAGGATCACTTCAAGCGGGATCTGAGCTACATCCGCTTCGTCGTCCTCCTGCTCGTGCGCTTCCAGATCTCCCCCCACGGCCGCTGGGAGGAGGGCTTGTGGGAGCTGGAGAAGACGCTGACAGAGGAGCTCGACTACCGCATCGAGGCGATGTCCATCACTCGCATGCGGCGGTCGCTGCGCGATCACAAGGTCTACGCGCCCAAGGCGTTCTCACGCCTGTGCACCCAGCGGGTGCTGGTGATGGAGTTCCTCGAGGGTGTCTTCATGTCGGAGTTCATCGCCGTGTCCGAGGCGGATCCGATCCTCCTGCAGCGGTGGATGGCGGAGAACAACGTCTCCCCGCAGCGAGTGGGTGAGCGGCTCTACTTCACGCACGTGCGGCAGGTGGTCGAGGACAACCTCTTCCACGGGGATCTCCATCCCGGCAACATCCTCCTGCTGCGCGACAGCCGGATCGCGCTCATCGACTTTGGCTCGGTGGGCTCGTTCGAGGAGGGGAGCGCGAAGAAGTACCGGCTGCTGTTCCGCTCCATGGGCAGGGGCGAGTACGACAAGGTGGCGGACATGTTCCTGCTGATGGGCCCTCCCCTGCCGCGGGCCGAGAGCGTGGACAAGGTGAAGAGCCTGATCGTCCGGGCCCTGCGCACGTGGGCCACACGTACCAGCATCAAGGGCCTGCCCTACAACGAGAAGTCGCTGACGAGCGCGACGCTGGAGATCGGGCGGATCAGCATGGATCACGGCATCCCCGCGACCTGGGAGTTCATGCGCCTCAACCGCGCGTCCACGACGCTGGATGCGTCGCTCATGTTCCTCATCCCGCAGGTGAACTACATCAAGCTGATGCAGCGCTACCAGCAGAAGGTCTGGGCGCGGCGGCTGAAAGCGGGCATGGACAAGCGGCGGCTGATGGCCCAGATGGAGAGCATGAGCAGCGCCATGGAGGCGCCCGCGGCGCTGGCCGAGAACATCTACTTCGAGAGCGAGATGATCCGCAGGAAGGCGCGGAGCTTCCAGAATGAGCTGAGCAAGGCGGGCTACTTTGGCAAGGTCATCTTCTCGGTGATCTCCCGGGGGGCCCTGCTGCTCAGCGCGCTGGCCCTGGCGGCCTTCCTGCGAAAGACCTGGTCAGGCTTCCAGCTCACGGAAGGCAGCTGGTTCTCCCGCGTGATGGCGAGCCTGCCGGACCTCCGGGGCGAGCTGTGGCTGGCGGTGGCGATCTTCGGCCTCTATGTCTTCCAGCTGTTCTTCCAGCTGCGCCGCCGCTTCGAGCAGAAGGAAGGCTCTTCCTTCGATCTGGCCCGCTGAAGGAGTACACCCACACTTCAATACATTTGGCCTGGAGGGCTTCCGCTCCAGGCTCTTGAGCACTATTTTTCACTCAAGAGTGTTCGCTGGAGGAATTTTTCAATAGAGCTGCTTGCCAAGAGCCGCAAAAACCGCTAAAGCATGGTTACACCGGAAAGAAACTTTTCCAGTGGTACGCAGATAATCCCAATAGGGCCAGTAAAACTGGATATAGGGAAAAATCATGTCCTGGCGCATTTCGTTCAAGCACGACGCGACCCATGATGTCGTCCATGCCAGCTTCTCCCAGTGCCTGCTGGTGAGTGCCACGGATGTCGAGCAGTGGCGCCAGGATATGGAGGAGGGGCTGGCCCCGTTTGGCCGCAAGGTGGATCTGGTGTTGGACCTGGACGGGCTGGAGGTGTCGTTTACCGCGGGCCGGCACTTCAGCAAGGCGCGCCGGGAGCTGCTGGAGCGCTACGCCCTGAGGGTGTGCGGCTTTGGCGGAGACGAGATGACGCAGCTGTTCTTCACCACCAGCGGCAACGTGTTCCAGCCCTGGCGCATGCCGCATGCCGCCAGCCGCACTTTGGCGCTGGCGACGGTGCTGGCCCAGCGAGGGGACACGCAGCCTCGGAGCACCGTCTCCTCTCCGGCCCCGCGGAGCGCTCCCAAGTTCATGGCGCGGCTGTTCTTGCGCAGGTTGGCCCTAGGGTGAAGGGAGGCCGGCCCCAGGCGTTGGGGCACTGACGGCGAGCCGTCCCTTGGCATCAGGCTGTCACGTGTGGCAAGGCATGGTTCATGCCCTCTCTCCCTCCAGGTCCTGGTGGATATCTCCTCTTTGGCGCGGGCCGCGCGGTCCTCCGCGACAAGATGGGATACATGCGCGATGCCTGGCGGAAGTACGGCGACATCGTTCGCCTGGCGCTGGGGCCGAGCCTCGAGGTCTACCTGCTCACGAACCCCGAGCACCACAAGCACGTGCTCATCCAGCACGCCGACAACTACCGCAAGCACCCCTTCTTCGTCCGGCGGCTGCGGGAGATCACCGGCAACGGACTCGTCGCCAGCGAGGGTGACTACTGGAAGCGTCAACGCCGCACCATCCAGCCGCTGTTCCACGCGCACCGCTACGCGGCGCTCTCCGGGCTGATTGGGCAGGTGATCGGGGAGACGCTCCAGCGCTGGGAGAGCTTTGCGCGGAGCGGTGCCACGCTGCAGATTGAGACGGAGATGATGCGGTTGACGACCCTCGTGGCCGTCAAGACGCTGTTCAGCAGTGGAGTGGAGAGCCAGGTCGATCCACTGCTGGAGGCGCTGCATCTCTGCCTGGGCTTCATGAACAAGCGGCTGGACTCGCAGTGGAACCCACCCCTGTGGCTCCCTCTGCCCCAGACGCGGCGCTACCACCGGGCCATGCGGATCCTGGATGGGCTCTCGTACCGGCTGCTGAGCGAGCGGAGACAGTCCGACCACCGGCCCGAGGACCTGCTGACGATGCTGCTGGAGGCGCGGGACTCGGAGACGGGCGAGGCGATGACGGACCTGCAGATCCGCGATGAGCTGATCGCCCTGCTCGCCGCCGGCTCGGAGACGACGGCCATGGCGCTGACGTGGGCCTGGTACGAGATGGCGCGCAACCCCGCCGTGGCGGAGCGCCTGCGCGAGGAGGCGACGCAGGTGCTCGGAGGGCGGCTTCCCACCTTCGATGATCTGCCTCGGCTCACCTACGCGCGCATGGTCTTCGAGGAGGCGCTCCGCCTCTATCCTCCCGCGTGGATGATCACCCGATCGCCTCTCCGGGAGGACACGATCAGCGGCTATCAGGTGAAGGGAGGGGGCACTTCGATGATCGCGCTCTGCATCTTCCTGACGCACCGCCACCCGGACTTCTGGGAGCGCCCGGACGAGTTCATGCCGGAGCGCTTCGCGCCAGGCCAGCCCGAGCGCAATCGCTTCGCCTACATCCCGTTCGGCACGGGCCAGCGCAAGTGCATTGGGGAGCGGCTCTCGATGATTGAAGGGACGATGTTCCTGGCCGCCGCCGCCCAGCGCTTCAAGCTGGAGCTGCCGCCGGACCACCCCGAGGTGCGGGCAGTGCCCTTCGTGACGCTTCACCCCGACAAGCCGATCCACATGCGGGCCCTGCTGAGCTAGCGCTCATCCCCCGGTCTTCTCCGCGAAGAGGCGGAGGATCTCCTCCTCGGAGAGCTGCTCGATCGCCTCCAGGCTGGAGAGCGGATCCGCCACGGGAGCCGAGGGGCTCGGGGAGGGAGCCGCCTGGACGGATGGAGGCAGCGCCACCGCGAGCCCCTGGGTGTCCTGGGCCAGCAGGCCGAGCCGTTCCGCGAGGTATCCGGCGAGCCCCGAGACGGTGGGATAGCGGAAGACGAGCGTCGCCTGGAGGCTCAGCTCCAGGCTCGCCTCGAGCCGGTTGCGCAGCTCCATGGCCATCAGCGAGTCCACGCCCAGCTGCATCACGGGCGTCTGGAGCCCCACCCGGGAGACGGGCGCCTTGAGGACGCGGGCCAGCTGCTCTTGGACATGCTTCTCCAGCAGCCCCTGCCGCTCGCCAGGCTCGCGCTGGAACAGCTCCTTCTTGAAGGTCCCCTCGTGGCGCTTCACCACCTCGGAGCCCGTGCGCCGGGCCCCCAGCTCGGCGAGGAACGAGGAGGTCGCCGCGCTCAGGAAGAACTCCTTCCACTGGCGGGGATCCAGGCGCATCACGATCCGCTGCGCCACGCGGGTGGAGGCGAGCCACTCGAGCACCTCCAGCGACTCCTCCGGCGTCAGGCTGCCGAGCCCGCGCGCCGCCAGCCGCTCCTCGCGCCGGGACTGCCCCGCCATCCCCACCTGGTGCCAGGAGCCAAAGTTGATGCTGACCGCCGGCAGGCCCTGCCGCCGCCGGAAGTGAGCGAACGCATCGAGGAAGGCATTGGCGGCGGCATAGCTCGCGGCGCCAGGGGAGCCCAGCGTCGAGGCCACCGAGGAGCAGAGGATGAAGAAGTCGAGCGGCTGCCCCTGGGACACCCGGTGCAGGTTCCACGTGCCCTCGAGCTTGGGCTCCATGACGCGGTGGAGCTGCTCGGGCGTGAGCTGGGAGAGGGCCACGTCATCCATCACGCCCGCCGCATGGATGATGCCTCGCAGCGGAGGCATGTCGCGCAGCACCTCGGCAGTGGCGGCGGTGAGCTGCTCCTGCTGGGAGACATCCGCGCGAAGCGCTCGCACCTCCGCGCCCGCTGCACGCAGCTCCGCGAGAACTGGCTCCGACGATGCCGAGGCGCCGCTGCGCCCCAGGAGGACCAGGTGGCGTGCTCCTCGCGCCACCAGCCAGCGCGCGGCGTGCAGGCCTACGCCTCCGAAGCCCCCCGTGATCCAGTAGGTGGCGTTGGAGGCGATGGTCAGCCTGGAGGCGCGGAGCCGAGTGGCCCCGGTATCCGGAACCAGCCGGGCGACATACCGCCTGCCGCCGCGGAAGGAGAGCTGCTCCTCGTCCTCGTTGCGAGCGAGCTCCGAGACCAGGAGCCCCATGTCTCCAGGCCCCCCTTCGGAGGACAGATCCACACAGGTACAGCGCAGCTCAGGGGCCTCGTACGTCACGCTCCGCGCGAGCCCCCAGAGCGGCGCCTGGGCCAAGGAGGCGCCGGACTCCTGCGCGCCGCGCGTCACCAGCCAGAGCCTCGGCGAGTCCCGAAGCCCTGCCTTCATCAGCGCTTGTATCAGCAGGAGCACGCTCTGGCAGCCGAGGGTCCTCGCCGTGCTCAGCCACTCGGATGAGGCACCCGCCTCGGAGGCCACATCCAGGCTCCCCAGGTGCACGACGCCTCGGAAGTTCGCGCCACCGTGGAACACCTCTCGAACCAGCCGATCCATCCCCTCCGCGCTGTCAGGCCGAAGCTCATATGACACTCGCACGCAGGTGTGGCCCTCCGCTTCCAGCCGCGCTGCCAGTGCCTCTCCCACTCCACCCCGATCGCAGAAGATCAACCAACGGCCCGGCTGAGAGCCACCCTCCGCTGGCGCGGAGCTGACGGGCTCCTTCTCGATCCACTTCGCCTCGTAGAGGCACTCCGCCAGCTCATCGGACAGCCGCCATGCTGCCGGGTGCGCCGTCGCCGCCGCAGCTCCAGGAAGCTCCTCGATCCAGAAGCGCTCGCGCTGCCAGGAGTAGGAAGGAAGAGCCAGCTTGCGAGCGGAGGTTGGGTAGAGCTTGCTGAAGTCCACCGGGTGTCCCAGTGCGTAGAGCTGGCCCAGGTGTCCC
>Ga0190275_10000528_pt1 | contig 32774 bp, 29 predicted proteins | sample Popmic550T_FD_133745 | JGI IMG/M metagenome (GOLD analysis project Ga0190275, IMG submission 133745) | Populus adjacent soil microbial communities from riparian zone of Yellowstone River, Montana, USA - 550 T | ecosystem: Environmental > Terrestrial > Soil > Riparian zone > Trees stand | place...
CTTCGGCATTGCTGCCTAAGCATTGCATAGGCGCCCCGTGCAGAGCTCATCGCGCGGTCAGCGCCCTTAGGACGGGATGGTCCGTGAGCGCTTGGCGCGCTGCCCGCCTGCCGGCCTCGACCATGTCGTCCAGGCGCCCGAAGTCGAGCATGTCGCACGTGCCGGTATCCGGCTCCACGACGACGTCCGCGCGTAGCCTGGCTGCTCTGGCCGACTCGATGCTGCCGAGCACCAGCGACCGTGCCAGCGTCTCTTTGATGGTGGGCAGGTGCGCCTGTCCCGCCGCCTCGGTCCCCGTGCGCGCGGCCGTCCACCGCGCCGCGATGCGAGCGCCGCGGCCGGCCGGCGCTCGTGCGTGGTCGAAGCGCCGCCCGACGTCCACCGCCAAGATCGGCCCCTCCATCGTCGCCGCCATCGGCCCCACAGGCAGGCTGTCGAGCACTCCGCCGTCCACCAGCAGGCTCCCGGCCCGCCGGATGGGGGTGAAGATGCCGGGCAGGCACATGCTCGCGGCCACCGCTTCCACCACCGAGCCGCTCTTGTGGACGACCTGCTCACCGGTGACCAGGTCGCAGCTCACGCAAAAGAACTCCCGCTCGAGCTCCTCGATCGCAGGCTCCGGCCCGAGCGTTCGCGCGAGCATCGCGCGAGCACGACCGCCTCGCACGAGCGAGGTGACCGGCACGCCATAGTCCCCGAGCGGCCGTCTCACCACCAGCTCCTGGCGACACCGGGCCCGGATCCCGGCGGGGGACAGCCCCATTGCGAACATGGCTCCCACGAACGCTCCCATGCTGGATCCGCCGACTCGATCGACCTCTACTCCGGCTGCGGTCAGCTCCTCGAGCACTCCGATATGGGCCAAGCCGCGGGCGCCGCCACTCGACAGGACGACGCCGATCGACTGTCCTGCGAGCCGCCGCGCAAGGCGGTGCACTCCTGGTTCGGCGCCGCGGCCGGCCGTGTGGATTGCACGCGCGCCCACGGCTCCCATCCACCTCTGCGCCACCGATGCGCGGATGGGGGGCGCCATCACGAGGTCGCAGCCGCTCAAGCCAAGGTTCGATCGCGGCGGACCCTCGTCGCCGGCGACCAGCAGGATGCGGTCGGCCTGGCGGAGGCAGAACGTGGTCCAGGGATCGCGCTCGGCCGGACTGCCGGTCAGCATCAGCACCCGCGCGGCGTCGCGCTCCGCGCGGTCGAGTGCCGCGCCGTAGGCGTGCTCGTCCCGTTCGGCATCGTGCTCTAGGAGAGCGACCTGCCCGAGGGCGGCGAGGGCGTCGCCGAGCTCCGCCCACACAACGCGCGCGAATGCCGGGTCGAGCGACGTCACGGCGATCGTCCCGGGAAGCGGGTCGTCTGCCGGGGCCAGTCCGCGGCTCACGCGTAACTGGCGGCCCAGCTCTCGCAGCAGCGCGAGGGCGAACCTGGGTTCGTGCGACAGCAGCTCGGCGAAGTCCGTGCCGGTCACCTTCAGCAGCTCGCTGTCCCGCCGTGCCCGCACCGAAGCGGATCGCGGCTCCCGGGTGAGCAGCGCCAGCTCTCCCACGACCGATCCGGCCGTCAGGACGCGCGCCACTTCGGGGAGCGGCTCCTCGATCACGACCTCGAGCCGGCCGGTGTTGACGACGTAGAGGCTGTCTCCATCATCTCCCTTTCGGAAGAGCCACTCGCCCGCCGGGACTGTCACCCACGTGGACCGCGCCGCCAATTTGCGCCGCAGCGCGTCGGAGAGGCCCGCCAGCATCGGCACAGCGCCCAGGAAGTCGGTTCGCGACGATGCGCCGGAGGCGCCTCGCCGAGGGAGGGCGTACGGCGAGCCTCGGGCGAGGGACGGTGCGGGTCGAGCCGGCGCCTCGATATCGCCGGCGCCGGTTGACTCATTCCTTCGCCTACGGTCGACTCCGGATCCAACCCGATCTGCCATGTCGAGAAGACCCTATCCGCCGGTCACACGCCATCAAAACGAGTCTCTGTCGATCGGCTCTAGAGTCCGGCCGCCTCCAGCGCGCTCGCGTGGTCGAAATAGGCGTGAAGGCTCACGACCAGTCCGTCGCGGAACCGGGCCAGCTGGCCGAACGGGACCCGCACCTCGGCGCCGCTCGCGCGACCGCGGCTGTGGAGGTAGCCGAGCAGCAGCACGCGCCCGTCCGGCAGCTCCGTGAACTCCAAGGCCTCTCCCTGGAAGTTCTCCCAGACCTCGGGCAGCTCCTCGCGCAGCCAGCGCTCGTAGGCGGCCTTGCCCCGATAGACGTTGCCTTCCATCCCGCCGGGACCCAGCGCCGGGCGCCATTCGACGTCGGGATGGACGAAGCTCAGGACCGTGTCCAGGTCCCGCCGGTTGAGCGCATCCCACCCCCGGCGGGCGATCTCGAGGGTGGACACTTCACCAGGGGAGCTCGTCGGCGATCTCCTCCAAGCGCGGGTTGTTGCAGTCACGGTCGGACACGAGCGGCTCGTCCACCGGCCATTGCACGCCGATCGCGGGGTCGTCCCAGGCGATGCCGCGCTCGGTCGGCCCGTCGTAGTAGCTCGACACCTTGTAGGCCACGTCGGCCTCCTCGCTCGTGACGCAGAAGCCGTGCGCAAAGCCGACCGGGATGAAGGCCTGCCGCGCGTTCTTGTCGGAAAGCACGAAGGCCTCGTGCCGGCCATAGGTCGGCGACCCCTTGCGCAGGTCGACCGCGACGTCGTAGACGGACCCCCGGGCGCACCGGATCAGCTTCGCCTGCCCCGGCTGGAGCTGGAAGTGCAGCGCCCGGATCGTGCCGCGCACAGAGCGCGAATGGTTGTCCTGCACGAACTCGACGTCGATGCCCAGCGCGGCGTACTCGTTGCGCCGGTACGTCTCGAAGAAGAAACCACGGTCGTCTGTGATCACCGTCGGCTGCACGAGCACGAGCCCGTCGATCTCGGTGTCGATCCGCTCGAACGCCATCCGGAGGGGCTAGGAGCGCAGCTCCTGCCCGTACTGGCGCTGGTAGTAGTCGCGGTACTCGCCGGACCGGATCGGCTCCCACCACCAGGCGTTGTCGCGGTACCACTCGACGGTTGACGCGATGCCCTCGTCAAATCCGACCGTGGCAGTCCAGCCCAGGTCGGCAGTCGTCTTCTCCGAGCTCAACGAGTAGCGCCGGTCGTGGCCGAGGCGATCCTTCACGGACTGGATCAGCGACTCGTCGCGGCCGGTGAGCCGGAGGATGGTCCGCACGACGTCCATGTTCGGCAGCTCGTCCGGGCCTCCGATGTTGTAGGTCTCGCCGGCCCTGCCGCCACGCAGGACGACGTCCAGGGCGCGGCAGTGGTCGGACACGTGGAGCCAGTTGCGCACCTGCATGCCGTCGCCGTACACGGGCAGCGGGTCGCCGTGTAGAGCGTTCAGCACGCACAGCGGGATCAGCTTCTCGGGGTACTGGTAGGGCCCGTAGTTGTTGGAGGCGCGACAGACGATCGCGTCCATGCCGTAGGTGTGGCAGTAGGCGCTGACCAGCAGGTCCCCACCGGCCTTGGACGCCGAATACGGGGAGGAGGGGTCGAGCGGGCTCTGCTCGGTGAAGGAGCCCTGCTCGATCGAGCCGTAGACCTCGTCGGTGGACACCTGCACGTAGCGGCCGATCCCGGCGTCTCGGGCGGCCTCGAGCAACACGTATGTCCCGTACACCTCGGTCTGGATGAAGTGCCCCGGCTCGTCGATCGAGCGATCCACATGCGACTCGGCCGCGAAGTTGATCAGCGCGTCGCACCCCGCGAGCGCATCGCGCACGACATCCTGATCGGCGATGTCGCCCTGCACGAAGTCCATGCGCTCGTAGGTCATCAGGTCCTGGAGGGATTCCAGGCGCCCGGCGTAGGTGAGCTTGTCGAGGACGATCACGCTGTCGGCCGGGTGCTCGGCGAGGAAGTGGCGCACGAAGTTCGAGCCGATGAACCCGGCGCCTCCGGTGACGAGCAGCTTCACGCCGACACCTCTGCCCGTTCGGCGAGGTAGTCCGCGAGGCCCTCGTGCCAGTCCGGCAGCAGGACCGGGTGCTCGCGCTCCGAGACGAGCACCGAGTAAGCCGGGCGCGGGGCCGGCCGGTCCAGCATGTCGCTGGTCATCGACAGCACGCGGCAGTCGAGCCCGGCCTGACTGAAGATCTCCACCGCGAAGTCGTACCACGAACAGCGCCCGGCGCCCGCGATGTGGTGCACGCCATGGTCCTGGCTGTCGAGCAGCCGCACGAGGCCCGTGGCCAGGTGGCCGGTGTACGTGGGGCAGCCGATCTGGTCGCGCACCACGATCACCTCCTCGCGGTCCTGCGCCAGCCCCAGCATCGTCTCGACGAAGTTGCGGCCGTTGACCCCGAACAGCCAGGACGAGCGCACGATCCAGTGGCGCTCGTTGGCGGCGGCGGTCTCACGCTCTCCGGCCAGCTTGGACATCCCGTAGGCCGAGAGCGGGCCGACCGGGTCGGACTCGCCGTAGCCGGCCTCCTTGGAGCCGTCGAAGACGTAATCCGTGGACGGGTAGACCACACCGGCACCCACGGCCGCGGCCGCCGCGGCGACGTTGCCGGCTGCGCGGCCGTTCACATCCTTGGCCTCGCCGAGGTGCTCCTCCGCGCCGTCCACGTTGGTCCACGCCGCGCAGTTCACGACCGCGCCCGGATAGTGCTCGATGCATGCCTGTTCGACCGCCTCGCGATCGCAGATGTCCAGCTCCGCGCGTGTGAGCAGGATCGGCTCATGGCCGACGTCGCGTGCGGCCAGGGCAACGTCGCGGCCCAGCATCCCGCCGCCGCCGGTGATCAGGACCCTCAATGGAGGCGGATCTCCGAGTTGTCCCCGACCATGAACCGGTACGCACGCGGGAGCGAGTTCGAGCTCTCGAGCACGACGTTGCGGCCGATCAGGCTTGCCTCCATCCGGTAGGAGAGGTCGCTCACCCGCGCACCGGAGAGGATGATCGAATGCTCGACCTCCGAGCGCTCGATCGTCACACCGGCGTCGATCGCCGAGTACGGGCCGACGTACGAGTCGACGACGCTGCTGCCTGCCCCGATGATCGTGGGGCCACGGACCGTGGAGCGCTCGAGCGTCGCACCCGGCTCGACCACCACGCGCCCCTCGACCCGGCAGTCGATGCACTCGCCCTCCATGCGGGGGACCAGGTCCTCGAGGATCAGGCGGTTGGCCTCCAGCAGGTCGTCCAGCTGGCCCATGTCCTTCCACCATCCACGCACGATGTGCGGCTCGACCCGCAGTCCCCGGTCGACCAGCGTCTGGATCGCGTCGGTGATCTCGAGCTCGTCGCGCCACGAGGGCTCGATCGACCGGGCCGCGTCGAAGATCACCGGGGTGAACATGTAGACGCCGACCAGCGCGAGGTCCGACGGCGGGTCCTTCGGCTTCTCCACCAGCCGCACGATCCGGTCACCGTCCAGCTCCGCGACGCCGTAGTGCTCAGGGTCCGGCACGGCGGTGAGCAGGATCAGCGCATCCGGCTCGGAGTGGCGGAACTGGTCCACCAGCTCCGTGATCCCGGACTTCAGCAGGTTGTCGCCGAGGTACATCACGAATGGGCTCTGGCCCAGGAACTGCTCGGCGGTCAGCACGGCATGGGCAAGCCCGCGCGGCTCGTCCTGCTCGATGTAGGAGATCTCGAGGCCGAACTGCGACCCGTCGCCCGCCGCGGCGCGGATCTCGTCGCCGGTCTCGGGGGCGATGATGATGCCGACCTGGCGGATGCCCGCAGCCGCCATCGCCTCCAGCCCGTAGAACAGGACCGGCTTGTTGGCGACGGGGACGAGTTGCTTGGCGCTGGTGTGGGTGATGGGCCTCAGGCGCGTGCCCTTCCCCCCGGACAGCACCAGGCCTTTGAGGTCTTCCATTGTTTTCAGCGTATCGAGGAGTCGCGGTGCGGCGCGCGCAAACCCGCCCGGGACCTGCTCAGTAGACGCCGCCGAGCTTGGAGTGGTCCCAGCTCACGGTATCGACCACCTCGAAGCGGATCGCCACCCGCTTCGCGGCCTGGGCGCGTAATGCATCGCGCATTCCCTCGGTGCCCGGATTGGTGCCCTGGTACTTGGCGAACAGCTCCTCGGCAAAATCGAGGATCCGCTCGGGGTCGTGCTCGATGTGCGCGCGGGTCCTCAGCATCACGCCACGCAGCTCCGCGTATTCGGTCCCTGACTCGACCAGCGTTGTCGCGCGGTCGTCGCGCTCCAGGTTCCTGACCTTCTGTGACTTGCGGTAGGTCCAGATCCAGGGGTCGGTGCCCCGCATCACGAACCAGAGCGCGGTCACGTGGGGCCAGCCGTCGGACCCGTTGCTGGCCACGTTCATCACCCGCTGGTCGGCGAGGAACGACGCGACCTCCTCGGGCGTCAGCTTGATCTGGTCGCGACGGCTCGGCACGCGTCAGTCGGGATGGAGCCTGAGGTAGCGGGCTCCGCCCACGGCGTGGATCTCGTGGTCCTCGAGATATGCGGGGTTCGTGCGTCCGGTCCGCCAGCCCTCGATCATGTCGGCATAGTGCCGGGAGCCGGGATGGCCTGACTGGCCGGTGGTCAGCTGCCATCGGGAGCGGGTGGGGTCGCCGAGGTCGGCAACCATCCGGTACACAGGCCCCCACACGGCCTTGAAGGGCGCTGTCGGCAGGTAGCCGGTCTGCGTCACGGTTTCGCTCGCCCCTCCGACCTCCACCGTGCGATTGAAGATGCGCCGGAAGACGGGGTTGGCCGCGCCGAACGGGTGCATGAACTCGGCGGCGTGCACATGCCCCCAGCGCCACCTGTCCGGGTTCTTGCCGAACCGCTCTTCTAGACCGTCGAGTGCCTGTTCGAGAGCCTCCAGCGCAACCTCGTTCCATCCCCGTCCCTCTGGCTGCGACCCCGAGGCGAACCAGGCCGGGTCGCTCTCGTCCCAAAGCTCCAGCAACCGCTCCTGGAATCTCCACGGCGAGGAGACGATCTCGAACACCGGCAGCCCCGAGCGGTTCATCCAGCGCTCCTCCAGCTCCGGGTCATGCACAGCCGCGCGCACGATCACCTGCGCGAACACCACTGTGAAGGCGTGCACGATGGTGGCCGCGACAGAGTCGGGTGACAGCACGCCGTCCCAGCTCTTGAGCCGCTCGATCGCACGGGTCTCTCGCTGGCGGATGGGGTGCAGGCGGGACAGCCTGTGCACGGTCTCGATCCCGGGCAGCGAGACGAAGTCGTGCTGCATGCGCTCGAAGTCCGTGACGGAGTGGCGTTCTCGCTCGCCCAGCATCTCCTCGATCCGCTGCGCCCGGTAGCCGGTCATCCACTCCGAGGTGATGTGGTACGGATAGTCGTCGTCGACGACGCGGTTGTTGGCGGTCACCAGGAACCCACGGGGCGGGTTCACCACCCGCGGGAGGTCCTCGTAGGGGATCGTGCCGTCCCACTCGAACTCGCCGGTCCACCCCGGCTTGGGCAGGTCCGGCGTGCCGCCCTTGCGCAGCGGGATCCGGCCTGCCATCTGATATCCGATGTTGCCGTCGCGGTCTGCCCAAAGAAGGTTCAGCGGAGGAACGTGGTGAGTCGCCGCTGCCTGAAGAAGCTCGTCGCCGTTGCGCGCGCGGGCCATGTCGTACCCGGACTCGGTCAGCAATGGGTACTGGAGCCCGGTCCACGACAGCGCGAGCGGCTCGTTCGCGCCCAGCACGTCGCTCACGATCGGGCCGTGGTGGGTGATGGTCACGTCGATCGCGTCCGCCACCGACCTGCCCTTGACCTGGATCTCCTCGCGCACCACCTCCGCCTCGCGCCAGTCACCCTCGAACTCGTACAGCCGCGCGTCGTCGGCGTTCAGCCGCTCCACGAACAGATCCTGGGTGTCGGCCATCACGTTCGTGAACCCATACGCGACGTGCTCGGTCTGAGCGAACACGGGGAACGGGTTGGTAGGCAGGGTGGCGCCGCGCACGCGGTAGTCGTCGCAGACGAGCTCGGCCTCGTACCAGAGGTCCGGCGCGGTGAAGGTCAGATGCGGATCGCACGCGAGCAGTGGCTTGCCCGTCACCGAGCGCTCGCCCGACACCACCCAGTTGTTCGAGCCCGTCGCGTGCATGCCGAGTCCGAACACCTCGCGCACGCGCGCGATCTGCTCCGCCAGATCCTCCGCCTCGCCGGCGTAGACGTCGCCGAGCTTCACGACGATCGGAGTGCCGCGGGGATACTGCGGCTCCAGCCGGGCAGCCCGTTCGGGCCCTGCGAGCCGCACGATCCGGGCGCGCAGCAACTCCATCTCCCAGTTCGTGGACAGCCCGAAGCCCATCAGCTTGGCGGCGGCGAGCAGGTCGACCGTGTTCCACGGCTCGGGCTCGAGGCGCAGCAGCTGGAACTCGGCCGGCAATGCTCGGGCCGAGTCGATCCCCGCGTTGATCCCCGTCACGTATGCGGTCGCGAGGGCTGCCATTCGGGGCGCCAGCTCACGCGCCTCGCGCTCGGCGACGCGGCGCAAGCCGAGCGTGCGCATCAGCCGATCCGCGGGCAGGGCGTCTTCCCCGGCGAACTCGGACAGCCGCCCGGCCGTGGTGCGGCGGAAGAACTCCAGCTGCCAGAGACGATCCTGCGCGTGGCAGAAGCCGAGTGCGAACGTGACGTCGTGCGGCGTGCGTGCGCGCACGTGCGGAACGCCGAAGCGGTCGCGCAGGACGTCGACGGGCGCTTCCAATCCGGCCAGCCGCAGCCGGCCGGAGATGCGCGGCAGCGGCCGTCTGAAGAGCTGGTACCACAGGCCGGCCGCGCCGAGCGCGGCGCCGAGCGTGCCGCCGGTGGCGATCCGTGCGAATGGCGTGCCGAGCATCGCCGCCGATTCTTTCAGGTCGGAGCGGGTCGGAGGCTAGGCCGCGGCCTTTGCGCGTTTGCGCTTGCCGGCCAGCGCCCTGGCCGCATCGTGCACGGCCGCACGCGCGTCCTCGGGCTCGATCACAGCCGCGTCGCCCGCTTCCTTCAGCACCTCGCGCACCAGCCAGTGCAGGCCCGCGAACGGCAGCTCGACGACGAGGGCGCCGTCGGCCAGCTCCTCCGCAACGGCACGGCGTTCGCGCTCCCAGCGGGCCCGGTCCGGCGCGATCCATACGCGGGCCACGCGCGAGGACGGCACGGCGCCGGTGCGGGGCCAGCCCTCGAGGTCGGCGTTCGGGTCGACCTCAGGCCGCGGCTCGAACGTCCTGCGCGTCACCTTGGCCTGCTTGATGCGGTCGAGGCGGAAGTGGCGGGTATCGCCCTTGTCCGGGTCGAAGCTGAACACGTACCAGCCCTCGCGCCCGTTGATCAGGGCGTAGGGCTCGATCGTGCGCTCGGTGAACTCGTCCTCGTTCTCCTTGTAGTACTCGATCGAAACGAGCCGGGAGTCGACGATCGCCTGGTTGATCGTGCGGGCGAGGTCCGGGTCGTCGGCGGCGCTGGGCGCGATCTGAAGGCCCTCCTGCGACGGGTCCTCTCCGAGCGCCTGGACGATCTTCTGGCGCGCCGAGGCGAGGCTGCCCTCCGGGAGATGGTCGCCGAGCAGGTCGATCGCGGCCACGAGCGCCTTTGCCTCCAGCGGCAGCAGGCGGGCAGGGCGTGCGAAGTTGTCGCTGTAGGACTCGGGGTCGACCTCGATCTGGTCCCCCTGCACCTCTGCATACAGCACGTAGCTGCCGCCGCCGAAGTTGACCACGTTCAGCACGTCGAGGTCCTCGCGCAGCTCCTCGGCGGTCATCTGGAACCGCTCGCGCACGTCGGTGACGTTCGGCTTGCGGCCCTCGCGGCCTGCCTGGATCAGGATCCCGGCAAGCGCGATCAGGCGCGCGAAGCGCTCGGGCCGGATCGGGGCCTCGCCGTGCCCGTTGGACTCGACCGTCGAGTAGCCGTTCTCGACCGGGTCCACCCCATGGGTCACATCGTGCTTGGCAACCGGCTCGGCGAGGAAGTCTGGCTCCGGATCGGCGTGGCGCTCGAGGATCGTGTCGATTCGCTCGGCGGCTTCATCGCCCAGCTCCTGCGGGTCGAGCAGCCGCGCGTGCTCGCCGAGCCCCAGCACCCATGCGATCAGCTGCCGTGGCTGGGCGTACTCGGTCGTGAACACGGCCCCGGGCCCCGGGACGCGCCTGCCCGCCGCCCGCCACTGCTTGCCGCTCTGCGTTGCCTCCTGGAAGGATCCGTGGCGTCCGAAGTCGCGCTCCACGAGCCACGCGATCCGCTCCGAGATCCACACCCGTGCCTCACCGGCGGGCTCGCCCAGCTGCCAGTCTGCCCGCTGGGAGTAGGCCCACGGGTCGAAGTCCTCGGGGGTGGTGAAGTCGTGCTCCGCCTTGGAGGCGTAGGACACCTTCTCGCGGATGCGCGTGAGCCGGAACACGCGGATGTCGTCGCGCTCGTGCGAGTACCCGACGAGGTAGAACTGGCCGCCCTGGTAGAGCAGGTGGTAGGGGTCCACCCTGCGCTTGGAGGTGTCGTCGCGCTCGATCGAGTAGTAGTGGAACTCGATCGTCTTGCGGCGCGAGATCGCGGTCTCGACCTTCGCCAGCCGCTGGGAGAGCTCGCGGCCTCCGGCAGAGGCGGTGACCGCCAGCGCCACCTGGCGCTGGTCACCCGATCCGAGCGGGCTGGGCCTTCCCCACGAGAGCTGCTGGAGGGCCAGGCGCAGCGGCTCCGCGTAGGCGAAGCGACCGTCGAGCAGTGAGAGCGAGGTCTGGAGCGCTCCCAGCTCGCCGTCTGAGAATTTGACCAGCGGGAGGTAGAAGTTCTCCGGCGGGAGCGTGTAGAGCTCCGCCTCGAAGTAGCCCTCCGGTGGCTTCTCGACCTTCAGGTCGATACCGAGCGCCTCAAGCTCCGCCCGGTCGGCGTAGAAGCGGCGCGCGAAAGCATCGTCGTTCATCTCGCTGTAGCCCTCGACGTCCTGCTTGATCTCGAGCGCGGACACGGGCCGGCGCTCGGCCATCAGGAACGAGATCAGCGAGAGCTGCCGGATGAGTTTTTCGGTGTCCTTTGCCATGGCGGAGCCCTCTCCCTGGAAGTTTGCCCAGGATAAACAGTCAACCCCGTACGGCTTCAAGCACGGAAGCAGGCGAAAAGCCCATTTTGCGCAAAGGCCCTGTCCGGTAAAGGCGAGAGGCCTCGATGTCGATGACCATTGCAAGTCCGACGTCGAGAAAACACCTTGTCATCCTCCCCCCCAGCCACCGTCAGTCACGGCGCTCAACCGCATGGCCGAGTCACCCCCGGACGGTTGCAGCGAGCCTGGACGTCCTTCCTCGAAACGCTGCCCCGGGGCCGCACCCTGCCGGACGAGGTGTGGATGGTGCGTCACAGAGCCTTGCTCGCGCTGCTGTGGATGCACGCCGTCGGCCTCACGATCTTTGCGCTGGCTGAGAACGTCAGCATCCTGCACAGCGTTGGTCACGGGCTCGTCATCGCCGCCATCGCAAGCTGCGCGATGCTCGCTCGCGGCAACAGGCGGCTGGCCGCCGCCTTCGTGTCTGTCGGCCTGATCACCTCCTCGGCCCTGCTCGTTCACATCTGGGGCGGGGTGATCGAGGGCCACTTCCATTTCTTCGTGATGATCGCTCTGCTTGCCCTATACGAGGACTGGCTTCCGTTCCTGCTCGCTGCCGCGTACGTGGTGGTCCACCATGGCCTCGCGGGTGCGCTGGACCCGCACGCTGTCTACAACCACAAGGACGCCATCGAGCATCCCTGGAAATGGGCGCTGATCCACGGCGCCTTCGTGGTCGGGGCGGGCACCGCCGGCGTGGTGACCTGGCGCCTGAACGAGAACGTCCGGGCCGAGACGCAGGAGGCTTACCGGCGCGCACGCGAGAGCGAGGCGCGTTTCAAGAGCGCCTTCGAGGATGCTCCGATCGGCATGGTCCTGGCTACCATCGAGCCCGAGCGCGCCGGACGGTTCCTCCAGGTGAACCGGGCGATGTGTGAGCTGACCGGGTACGCCGAGGGGCAGCTCCTCGGCAACCGCTTCAGCGACATAACCCATCCCGACGACCTCGATGTGAGCGTGCCGCTCAAGCGGAGGATGCTGGCCGGCGAGCTCTCCAGCTATCACATCACCAAGCGCTACATACACCCCGACGGCCATGCGATCTGGGTGCAGGTGCACATGTCGCTCGTGCGCGACACCTCCGGGCGCCCGACGCACACCATCGCCCAAGTAGAGGACATCACCGAGCGCAGGCGCGCAGAAGAGGCGGTCCGGGAGAGCAGCAGGCAGCTGGCCGAGGCGCAGAAGCTGGCTCAGCTCGGGAGCTGGGAATGGGACCCCTCGACCGGCGAGGCCGTCTGCTCGGAGGAGCTGTTCCGCATCTGCGGCTGGGATCCGAGCACGCAGCCGCCGGCCCTGGAGGGATTCATGGAGCTCGTCCCGGCCGATGAGCGTGAACGCGTCTCGCGGACGATCGAGGCGGCGCTCGAGGCGTGCGCTCCGTTCCGGTTCGAGACACCCATCGTGAGGCCCGACGGCGCTACACGAATCGTGGAGTCCTACGGTGAGGTCGTGGAGGTCGCCGATGGCAAGCCGGTGAAGATCGTCGGCACCGTCCAGGACATGACGGAGCGGCGGCAGGTCGAGGAGGAGCTGGTGCGCAGAAGGGACGCGGCGCGGGAGCACCAGGCCCGTAGTGAGTTCCTGTCGCGCATCAGTCACGAGTTGCGCACGCCGATGAACTCGATCCTGGGATTCGCGCAACTGCTCGAGATGGACGATCTGAGCGAAGCGCAGCACGAGAACGTCGAGCTGATCGCGAAGGGTGGCCACCATCTGCTCCAGCTCATCAACGAGGTGCTCGAGATCTCGCGCATAGAGTCAGGCAATCTGACCGTCTCGGTGGAACCGGTGCATGTGGAGAGCACGGTGGCCGAGGTACTGGATCTCGTGCGTCCGCTGGCGGCCGAGCACGGCGTCGCGCTCGAGAACCAACTTGCAGAGCAGGGCGACCATCACGTCGCGGCGGACCACCAGCGACTGAAACAGGTCCTGCTGAACCTGCTCTCGAACGGGATCAAGTACAACCGCCCGGGCGGGTCCGTGCGCATCTCGCTGGAGGCGCCGTCGGCGGAGAGGCTGTTGATCCTCGTCACCGATACGGGACGAGGCATTCCGGAGGACAAGCTCGCGCAGGTCTTCAGCCCATTCGACCGGCTCGGCGCGGAGCAGACGACGATCGAGGGCACGGGCCTCGGCCTGACGCTCTCCAAGCATCTCGTCGAGGCCATGGGTGGAACGCTGGGCGTGGAGAGCGAGCCATGGATCGGCAGTACCTTCATCGTGGGCCTTGCAGCCGCCGATGGATCCGGAGCAGCAGCGCAGGACCGGTTCGGCGAACCGGCGCTCGCGTCGGGCAACGGATCCACGCGAACCACCACGGTGCTCTACGTGGAGGACAACCTCTCCAACTTCAAGCTCGTGGAGAAGGTCCTCAAGCGGCGCGGAGAGGTCCGGCTCCTGACCGCGATGGAAGGAGCGCTCGGCCTCCAGCTCGCTCGCCAGCACAGACCGGACCTGATCCTGCTGGACCTTCACCTCCCCGGCATGGACGGGGAGGAGCTGCTGCGCAGGCTGAACGACGACTCCGCCACTGCCGCAATCCCCGTCCTGGTCGTGAGCGCCGACGCGACGCGGGCGCGGGTGGAGCGCGTGCTGAAGGCGGGTGCGCGTGCGTTCGTCACGAAGCCTTTCGACGTCGAGCGGTTCCTGGCGTTGATCGACGACGCATTGCGGGAGAGGGTCGGCGTCTGACTTTGGACGACGAAAGGCTGAAGCGGGCGCGCATCCTGATCGTCGACGACGAGCCGGCGAACGTGGCGCTGCTGGAGCGCCTGCTGAAGCAGACTGGCTACACGAACCTCGTAACGACCACCGATTCGTCGCAGGTGCTGGAGCTGTGCGCCCGGATGCCGCCGGACGTCATTCTGCTAGACCTTCACATGCCAAGTCCGGACGGCTTTGAAGTCCTGGACCAGCTCGAGCCCTGGATCAGCGGGCGCTGGCTGCCGGTGCTCGTCTTGACTGCTGACGTGACCCGGGACACCAAGCAACGGGCACTCGGGAGCGGGGCGAAGGACTTTCTCGTCAAGCCGCTGGACGCGATCGAGGTCCTGCTCCGGATCCGGAACCTGCTGGAGACCCGCTTCCTCCAGCTCGAGTTCAGGAAGCAGAACCTGGCGTTGGAGCAGCGCGTCTACGACCAGGGCGTCGATCTCAGCGACGCCAGGCTGGAGATGCTCGTGCGTTTGGCCCGGGCCTCCGAGTATCGCGACGACGACACAGGTGAGCACACGCAGCGGGTCGGGCGGACATCTGGCCTCCTTGCGGACGCACTCCGTCTCGAGACCCAGGAGGTGAAGCTGATCCGCCATGCCGCCGCGCTTCACGATGTCGGCAAGATCGGGATCCCGGACCAGATACTCCTGAAGCCGGGGAGCCTGACCGCGGCAGAGTTTGAGGTCATGAAGAGCCACGTCAGCGTCGGTGCCGAGATTTTGTCCGGCAGCCGTTCCCCCCTTCTCCGGGTGGCCGAGCAGGTTGCCCTCACGCACCACGAGTGGTGGGACGGAAGCGGCTACCCGGCTGGGCTAAAGGAGGAAGAGATTCCGCTCGCAGGCCGCATCGTCGCGGTCGCAGACGTCTTCGATGCGCTCACACACGATCGGCCCTACAAGACTGCAGCGTCTCTGGACGAGGCGCTGGAGGAGACACGCTGCCTCAGCGGCCGCCAGTTCGACCCGAGCGTGGTCGCGGCGCTCGAGCAGCTCGATCATCCGACACTGCTGGCTCCGGTCGGCACGCTCGAGCCGCAGCCAGCGTAGTTAGCCGGGCTAGCCGCTTTGGCGCACGCGCGCCGGGAGCAGCGTGGCGAGCGCCGTGGTGGTGCGCGATTCGCGCAGCACGCCGATCAGCTGCACGACGACCTGGGGGTCGAACTCGCGTCCGGCGCCGGCGCGCAGCTCGCGCACCGCCGCCCAGGGCTTCAGCGCCCCGCGCCACGGCCGGTCCGAGGTCATCGCGTCGAAGGCGTCGCAGGCCAGGATGATGCGGCTTGCGAGCGGGATGTCCTCGCCCGCGCGGCCCTGCGGATAGCCGCTGCCGTCCCAGTGCTCGTGCTCGCACAGGACGATCTGCGCGACGTTGCCGAGGCCCGGCACCCGCTCGAGCATCTCGGCCCCGCGCAGCGGGTACTGCTTCATCACGTCCCATTCGTCCTCGTTCAGCGCCCCGGCCTTGAGCAGGATCGCATCGGGGACGCCGACCTTGCCGACGTCGTGCAGGCGCGCGGCGAATGCCAGCTCCGCGAGCGCCGCCTCGTCCAATTCGAGCCGCTTGCCGAGCTTGCCGGCCATCTCCATCACGTTCTTCGAGTGGTGCCATGTGTAGTGGTCGCGCATGTCGATCGCCTCGGTGAGCGCCTCGACGCCGGAGCCGACTGCCAGCTCGAGGTGCTTGCGCATCTCGGCCTGCTCGAGTGCCATCGAGCCCATGTCGGCGAGCCGCCGCAGCGAGTCGAGCTCGTGGCGGCCAAAGCTGCGGGCACCGTCGATTGTCCCGATCGTGAGCGCGCCGCGGACCTCGCCCTGGTAGCGGATCGGGGCAGAGCCGCCCGCGCGGGTCGGCGCCCCGCCGGGCTCTGAGTTCTCGGGGAAGTCGTGGTAATCGGTGACGATCACCGGCTCGCCTGAGAGGAACACTTGGCCCACGATTCCCTCGTCGATGCCGAGCCGCCGGCCGGTCAGGTCCGGGCGCACACCGTTGCCGGCGACGATGATCGAGGACCGGGGGTCGTTGCGGTCGCGCACGCAGACGGTGGCCCGCTCGACGCCCACGATGCTGCATGCCTGCTCGGCCACCCGGCCCAGGATCGAGTCGGTCTCGCCGCCGCGGCTCACGATCCAGGCGGCGTCGGCAAGGCCGCTGGTGCGTCGCGCCAGCTCGGCGATCTGGTCGCGGGACTCGAGCAACCGCCGCGTCCCGATCAGGACCACGGTGGCGGCAAAGGCCAGGATCAGGCCGATCAGCCAGTCGGGCCACAGCTCCTCGAGGACGGGCTTGCGGTAGTAGATCTCGTCGAGGCGCACGGAGGCCCCGGCCAGCAGAGCCACCACGAGTATTCCGAGCTTGTGATCCTTGGCGGTAGACATGCCCAGGGGAGAGCGCAACTCTCCTCCCGTCTCCATCGGCGGGCCCCAGGCTGTGCTTGAGCCGTGCGGCTACTCGCCCGACGCGGCGGGCAGGGCTTCCTGCACCGGCTCGGGCTGCGGCGTGGGGTCGTCCGGGGAGCGCCCGAAGTACGCGGACCCAGACAGCGCGCGGTCGAAGCGCGACCAGCTCTCGCCCTCCTGGAGACCCTTCTCCAGCCGGTCGAACGACCCGAGCTTGCCGCCCAGGTTGTCGATCGCATGCACGACGGTGGCCTCGCGGGTGCACGGCACCACGGGACTCCCGTTCTCGAGCGCGCCATGGTGGGAGAGCACGATGTGGAGCACAGCACGCGCCAGCTCCGGCGGAAAGCCGTCGATCCGCTCGATCGTGCTGCGCACCGTGTAGTAGCCGAGTGGGATCTCGCCCAGGAGCTTGCCCTCGTCGGTGAGGTCGATCGCCACCGGGTCGGACTCGTAGGCCTCGATCTTCCCGATGTCGTGGATCAGCCCGCCGGTGACAGCCAGGTCGCGGTCGACTCCCGGGAAGGAGCCCGACACCGCGCTGACGGCCTGGCCCACGGACAGTGAATGCTCGAGCAGCCCGTGCAGGTAGGCCTGGTGGTAGTACTTCGCGGCCGGCGCGCGGCGGAAACGCGTCCACACCGGGGAGCCCTCGCCGATCAGGGCGTCGAGCAGCTTCCCCAGCCACGGGTTGCGCACGGTGGCGATCAGGCGGCGCAGGTCGGCCTCCATCTGCTCCGCGCTGGCGGCCGGAGCGTCCATCAGGTCGGCGAGCCGGTAGTCGCCGGCCTGCGCGAGGGACGCCGACTTCAGCACGATCTGAGGCCCGTAGCGCTGGGACACCTCGTAGCGGCCGCGCACCCGCAGCGCGATGCCGGGCTGCGCGATCTCGCGCACCTCGGCGACGCCGTCCCAGGCGATGGCCTCCAGCGTGCCCGTGCAGTCGCACAGCTTCAGGCGCAGATAGTCCTCGCCGCTGCGCCGCTGGGCAACCGCGCTTTCCTTGACCAGGAGGATCGTCTCGACCGTCTCCCCGTCGGGCAGGTCGCGCACGAACAACGCCTTGGGCGACGGCCGCTCGCCTGCGTCGAAAAGTCTGGTGTCGGTCGTGGTCTCCAAAGGGTCGCTCACCTTAGGAGTCGACGCGGACAGGTACGTCCTGACACCGACCGCCCGCCTCCGGCGGGCGTCCTTCTTCCTACGGTGGTACAAACGACGGGTGACTGAAAGCACCAGTGCCGCTCTGGACCGCGCAGGGAAGGCGACTGCGGGCGCTCCGGTGTGCCTGCTCGCCAAGGTCGGCGAGGCGACGTTGAAGGGGCGCAACAAGCGCTATTTCATCGACGCGCTGCGCCGCAACACCAGGGCTGCCCTGCGCGGGTTGGACGCCCGCGTGGAGGGCGGCGGCTCCGTCTTCATGATCCCCGTGCCCGACGAGCTGATTGCGGCGGAGGCGGCCTCGCGCCTGGAGCGCGTGTTCGGATTTGTCACAGGCTCGGTGTGCCTGCGTTGCGAACGTGACACCGAGCGCATCGCCGAGGTGGGCATGGTGGCCTTCGCCCGCGCGCAGCCGAGCACGTTCGCGGTGAGGGTCCGCCGCCGCGACAAGTCGTTCCCGCTCACGTCGCAGGAGATGGAGCGGCAGGTCGGCACTGCGATCCAGGAGCGCACCGCTTTGCCCGTCGACCTGTCGAAACCGGACCTCGAGCTGCGCGTGGAGCTCGACGCGCAGGGCGCCTACGTGCACGTGCGTGAGCTGCAGGGCGCGGGCGGGCTCCCGGTCGGCACCAGCGGCCGCGCGGTCGCGCTGCTGTCGGGCGGCATCGACTCTCCCGTCGCGTCGCTGCTCGCAATGAAGCGGGGGCTGGAGGTGGAGTTCATCCATTTCAGCGGGGAGCCGTACCTCGAACCGACCGCGACCGTGAAGGCGCGGGCGCAGGCGCGGGTGCTGAACGGCTTCCAGGCTGCCCGCCCCGGCGCGATGTGGGTGGTCCCGTTCGGGCACCAGCAGCGGATGCTCTCGGCCGTCTCGCCGGAGTCGCACCGGATCGTGCTGTACCGCCGGCAGATGGCGCGCATCGGCTGCGCGCTCGCGCAGCGCCTGCGAGCGGCTGCCCTCGTGACGGGGGACTCCCTCGGTCAGGTCTCCTCGCAGACGCTCACGAACATGACCCTCACCGAGGAGGCATCCGACCTGCCGGTCCTGCGCCCGCTGCTGGCGTGGGACAAGCGTGAGGTGATGGCGAAGGCCGCATCGCTTGGAATCCTGTCCCTGTCGGAGCTGCCCGCCGACGACGCCTGCCCGCTGTTCGCGGGCGGCAAGCAGCGCACGGCCGTGCCGCGCGCCGACGTGCTCGAGGCCGAGGCCCAGCTCGAATTGGACGCGCTCGCGGAGAGCGCGGCGGCGCAGGCGCGCAGGATCGAGCCCGGGGTGATGCTCGACCCCTTGCAACCAGAGCCACGAGCCGCATAAGCTTCGCCAATGGCGACGGCTGAGGGAAGCGCGCAGAGGCTGACTCCTGCCCACCGACGCTTCCTGATCCGCGACGCGCTCGTGATCGCGGCGATCGTGAACGGGACGCTGAGCGCGCTGATCGCATGGCTCGTCACGGTCGGCGAGGACGAGGTCCCCAACGCGGCCGTGCCGCTGATCGAGGGTCCGAGCGTGGTCGTGGACACGGTCGGCACCTTCTTCGTGTTGCCATTCCTCACGACGCTGGCGATCACGACCGTGATCTGGAAGGAGATGCGAGAGGGGCACCTGACTCGCCTCCCGCTTGCGCCCGGGTCGTTCGCGGAGCGGCTGCCGGACACGCGCCTGCGACGCGCGAGCTGGATCGGCCTGCTGTGCCTGCTCGCGCTGGGGCCGATCGGGGCGGTCGTGCTGCTTCTACTCGACTACGGCGGCATTTCGATCGGCGAGTTCGTGATCTACAAGGCGATCGTCGGGATCGCGCTCGGCGCGCTGGTGACGCCGCTGATCGCAATGGTTGCGTTCGGCGACGACTCGTCGCCCGAGCCGGCCGCTCCCACTCCCTAGAACTCGTCGTAGTCTTCGGGCCATGGCGGCGCGGATCAGCGACGCTCTGCGGGTCGGGCCGGGGTCGGTTGACCTGCGCGGCATCGATGCCTCGGCCACACCGGGTTTCAGACGGGACAAGGCGGCTGCGAGGAAGGCGCAGGAGAAGCTGGCCCCGCGGCTGGCCGAGTGCGCAGGCTCGTCCCCCGCGCCACGTGGTCCCGGCGCTACACCGCGATCAACCGATTCGAGGAACGGCTGGCCGCAAACGGCACGCGCGTCGTCAAGTGTTTCCTCCACATCTCGCGCAACGAGTTCCGCCGCCGCCAGCTCGCCCGGCTGGAGGACCCGACGAAGCACTGGAAGTTCGACCCGGCGGACCTCGAGAACCTCCCGCTGTGGGACGCCTACCTCGATGCCTACGGCGATGCGCTGCAGCGCTGCAATACCGACCATGCCCCTTGGTACGTCGTCCCGGCCGGCCGCAAGTGGTACCGGAACTGGGCCATCACCCGACTGATGATCGAGCAGCTGGAGGCGATGGACCTGCACTGGCCTCCCGCCACCTTCGACGTCGAAGCGATGCGGGCCCGGATCCTGGAGGCCTAGCCGATCAGCTCGATGAGGAGGACGGTCGTCCCGAAGACCGCCGCGGCGGCTGCCACGACGGCCACCAGCCCGGTGGGGAAGTCCCCGTGATGCCCGCTCTGGTGCACGACGGCGTGGCCCTTGCCGCGCGCGATCAGCCACCGGTTGAACGGGAAGGCGACCGCTCCCGCGACCACCAGCGCCACCGAGAGGCTGCCCCAGAAGAGAGTGTTGTCGAGACTGGCCTCCATCGCGCCGGGAATCGTGAGCATGATCGCGTTGTCGACCACCTCCATGATCGCGATGCTGACGGTGTCGGTGGCGAGTGCGATCGGGATCACCGCGCCGAGCGCCAGCCCCGCCCGCAGCAGCGGCAGGCTCGTGAGGGTGTAACCGAACAGGAAGGCGAGCGCGACCGCGAGCGCCACGGTGCCCCAGTCGGAGAATCCGAGCGCGGTGCCGATCACCATGCCCGCGATCTCACCGATCGCACAGCCGGTGAGGCAATGCAGGGTCGCGCTCAGGGCGACGGCACTGAGCGCACCGCCTTCGGTCGGGAGCTCATGATGATGTTGCTCGGCGTGTGCCTCCACGTGGCTCAGCGTAGCATACCCTAGGGGGGTATACGCAGCGCCGGCGCCAAGGTAGTCTCGGTATCCGCCCTCCCGGTCACCCAATCGAGTCGAGGAGAGACCATGACTGCTCCCGCGCCACAACCTGGCACCCCGGACGTCGTCCTGATCCACGGGCTGTGGATGACGCCGCGCAGCTGGGAGCACTGGATCGACCGCTACCAGAGCCGCGGCCACACGGTGCACGCGCCGGCGTGGCCGGGCATGGATGCGGAGGTCGAGCAGCTGAACCGCGACCCGTCCCCGATGAAGGGCCTGGGCATCACGAGGATCGTCGACCACTACGACAACATCATCCGCGGCCTCGACAGCCCTCCGATCATCATGGGTCACTCGATCGGCGGGACAGTGCTCCAGCTGCTGCTGGACCGCGGCCTGGGACGCGCCGGTGTCGGCATCGCCCCCGGGACCGTCAAGGGCGTTCCCGACCTGCCGCTCTCGACTCTGCGCTCGGCCTTTCCGGTGCTGGGCAACCCGTTCAACCGCGGCAAGACCACCGGGCTCACCGCGAAGCAGTTCCACTATGCCTTCGGCAACACGATTTCGCGTGAGGAGTCGGACAAGGTCTACGAGCGCTATCACGTCCCCGCGGCAAACCGCGCCCTCTTCGACGTCGGCTTCGCCACGTTCACGCGCCACGGGCCGACGACGGTCGACTTCACGAGGGACGACCGGGCGCCGATGCTGTCCATCGCGTTCGAGCAGGACCACGTCGTGCCGCCCAAGGCGGCCCGGCACAATGTCGAGAAGTACGGCAACTCCAAGGTGATCACGGCGTACAAGGAGTTCCCGGGGCGCCCGCACTTCCCCGGCGCGCCGGGCTGGGAAGAGGTCGCCGACTACGCCATCGAGTGGGCGTCGAATCCGCGCGCGGTCGAGCCGGCTGAGTAGACGGGCCTGCCGGGCTCAGTCGTTTGCCGTGACCGCCACGAGAATCTCCGCGAACTTCTCCCGGGCCGCGGCCCGGCGCGTCGGGACGTGCTCGCTCGGCACCTCGTCCGGCGGGGGCTCGTAGCCGCGCAGGATCTGGCGGGCGACCGACTGGCGGTGGACCTCGTCCGGCCCGTCGTAGAAGCGCGCGCCCCGCGCGAAGCGGTACATCGCCTCGAGCGGCAGGTCGGTGGAATATCCCAGCGAGCCATGCGCCTGCAGCGCGCGGTCGATCACGTCGTGCAGCACGCCCGCTCCGTAGAACTTGATCAGCGAGATCTCCTGCCGCGCCGCGGCCGTGCCCTGGGTGTCCATCACCCAGGCCGCGTGCAGTGTCATAAGCCGCGCCGCCTGCATGTGCGCCGCCGAGTCTGCGATCCAGTTCTGCACCGTCTGGTGCTCGCCGAGCACCTTGCCGTGGGCGACGCGATACGTCGCGCGCTCACAGAGCATGTCGAACGCCCGCCGCGCCACGCCCAGCCAGCGCATGCAGTGATGGATGCGCCCCGGGTACAGGCGCTGCTGGGAGATCAGGAATCCCTCGCCTTCGCTGCCGAGCCGGTTGGTGGCCGGGATCCGCACGTCGTCGTAGACGATCTCCGCGTGACCGCCGAGCTTGCCGAACTCATCCTGCGGGTGCTCCATCGTCGGCACGTCGCGCAGGATGTTCACCCCCGGGGTATCGGCCGGCACGATGAACATCGTCGCGCGCTGGTGGGGCCGCGCCTCGGGGTCGGTGACGGCCATCACGATCAGGAAGTCCGCGATCGAGCCGTTCGAGGTGAACCACTTGTGCCCGGTGATCACGTAGTCGTCGCCGTCGCGCACCGCGCGAGTCTGCAGCTGCGTCGGGTCGCTGCCGGCGGTCTCGGGCTCGGTCATCGAGAAGGCGGATTTGAGGTCGCCGGCGAGCAGCGGCTCGAGCCAGTGCTCCTTCTGCTCGGGCGTGCCGGCCAGCGCGAGGATCTCGGAGTTGCCCGAGTCCGGCGCCTGACAGCCGAACGCGTTGGGCGCAAACGGCGACGTGCCCAGGATCTCGTGCATCAGCCCCAGCTTCACCTGGCCGAACCCCTGTCCCCCGAGCTCCGGGTCGAGGTGCGCCGCCCATAGGCCGCGCTCCCGCACCTGCTCCTGCAGCGGGGCGTAGATGCGGTCGAGCCCCGCTTGGTCCAGCCCTCCGGCCACCGTCTCCAGCGGCCAGATCTCCTCGCGCACGAAGGTGCGCATCCAGTCGAGCTGCTGCTCGAATTCCGGTTCGGTCGAGAAATCCCACGCCATCGCAGCCTCCATCCAGTCTCAGGTCACAGCCCGGGAATACTAATGCAACTGTCTTATTTGTCAATCCGGTTGCTACGATGCCGGAATGACCCGGCTCGCCGACACCAGGGAGCGCCTGATCGCTGCGGCCGAGGAGCTGTTCGGCGCCAACGGCATCGAGGCGGTCAGCCTGCGGGAGATCGTGCGCGCGGCCGGCGCCCGGAACACGACCGCGCTCCAGTACCACTTCGGCGACCGTGCGGGCCTCGTGCGTGCGGTCCTCGAGAGGCATCACCTCGATGTCGACACTCGCCGCCACGCGCTGCTGGACGCCTACGAGGCCGACGGAGAGCCCGACCTTTGGGCGCTCGCGCGCGCCCTCGTCCAGCCGCTCGCTGCCAAGCTCGCCGAGCCCGAGGGCGGCGCCGCGTACCTGCAGATCATGGCCGAGCTGATGAACCGCCCGCGGCCGGCGCTCGACCCTGCAGCGTTCGACGACCCGGCCGACAGCATGTTCCGCTGGCGCGAGCTGGTCGCGCCGCTCCTCTCCGAGGATGCGCTGCGCCTGCATCGTCGTTTCGTCGCGTTCCGATTCGCGGTCGTGGAGCTCGCACGTCGCGCCGACAGCGGGCCCCACACGGACGACCGGTTGTTCGTCAGCCACCTCGTCGATCTGGTCGCCGCGCTGCTCGCAGCGCCACCCTCGGCTCAGACGGTGCGGCTCGCTGCGGTACGCGACGCCGCTCGGGGAGAGCCTCAGACCGTGAGCGCGACGGCACCGTAGAGCAGAGCCATGGCTAGCGGCCCAGTGCCCCCTCCCGTCAGGGCACCGGGCCGCGCCTCGAGGCGATCCGCGGCTCCGGCCGGGCGACTCCGCTTCGGGAGGAGAGCACCACGTGCAGGTGAAGAGCTTGAGAAACTCGTAGGCGGGCCGTACCAGCCTCCGCAAGCCACCCCAGCCCCGTGAAGCAGCTATTTCTCCTCCGCCATGCGAAGTCGAGTTGGGAGGACCCCGAGCTCGCCGACCACGACCGGCCGCTGGCGCCACGTGGCCGCCGCGCGGCGAAGCTGATCGCCGAGCACCTGCGCCGACAGACGGTCGCGCCGGCGCTCGTGCTCTGCTCGTCGGCGCTGCGCACGCGCGAGACGCTCGAGCGGATCGCCCCGGCGCTCGGCGAGGAGGTGTCCGTTCAGATCGAGGGTGAGCTGTACGCCGCGTCCGAGCAGCGGCTGCTCGAGCGCGTGCGAGCGGTGGAGGACGGCATCGAGTCGCTGCTGCTGATCGGCCACAACCCCGGCGTCGAGCAGCTCGCGCTCCTCCTGGCCGGCAGCGGGCAGAAGGTCGCCGCCCTGGCGCGCAAGTACCCGACCGGCGCGCTCGCGACGCTCGAGTTCAGCGGCCGCTGGCGCGATCTCGGCGCAGGGAGCGCGAAACTGACGGGCTTCGTCACGCCGAAGCAGCTGGCGAGGCGCTGAGGCGTTTACGGGGCCTTTCGGGATGGCGAGGGCCAGAATCGAACTGGAGGTGAGCCCGGAGGGCTCAGCGTGGGAGCCGGTCCGGGGATGGCGAGGGCCGGAATCGAACCGGCGACACCACGATTTTCAGTCGTGTGCTCTACCGACTGAGCTACCTCGCCGCAGCCAGGATGGTAGCGCCGGGGATCAGCCGGCGGCTGCCCAGGACTGCAGCGCCGGGAGCGGGTCGATCGGGTGACCGCCGGCGTACCAGGCGCCCTCCCAGATCTCGAAATGGAGGTGTGGGCCGGACGAGCTGCCGGTGTTCCCGACTTGCGCGATCTGCTGCCCGGCGGCGACGTGGTCCCCCTTCGAGACCAGCAGGCTGCCCTGGCGCAGGTGCATGAAGACGTACATGAAGTCCTCCCCGTCGGCGTCCAGCACCAGGTAGTAGCCGGCTCCGCCGGCCTGGTAGGCCCGCCAGTGGATCGTGCCGGCCTTCGGCGCGACCATCGGCGTGCCCTCGGCGGCCGCAACGTCCTGGCCCTGGTGAATGTGGCCGCTGCGGGGGGCGCCGAACCGCGAGTCCTTGCGACCGAAGTCGTACGGGCCCCGAACCGGGAACACGCCGTTCCCCGTCACCGCCGCCGGGGCGGCGGGAGCGACCTCGACGGTCGTCGCCCGCACGGCCCGACGCCCGCGTGGGTTGATCGCGGTGATCCTCACCCGGTAAGTCCCAAACGAGAGTGATCGCCTGACCGAGTGAACGATGCCCGTGCGGCGCCGCCCCAGGTTGACGCGCTTGGCGCCGTCGCCCGCCAGGCTCACGAACGCGAGACGCACCCGCACGCGGCGGGCGGCGTCACTTACCTGGAAGCGCACGAGTGCGCGGCTGGAAGAGCCGGTCGCCACGGCCTGCGAGGCATCGAAGATCGTCAGCCTCGGGCGGGGGCTGGCTGGAGCGGGAGGGGGAGTGGCGACGCCGCCCGTCGGGATGGGGGCGTCGGCGCCCGGTATCGGGACGCTTCCTAGGCCACCGCTGGCACCGCCGGTTTGGGCGAGCGCGACAGGAGCGGCCAGGAGCAGGGCAACCATGCCCACGAATGTGCCAGCGGCCTTGCCAGACACCTCTCCTGTTGTCGGCGTCTACGAGATGTGTTGAAGTCCTCGCACTCGCGGCATGGAACATATGTCCAGCTAGGGGCGGGCCAGCCGGACCGCAAGCTCGACCGCCTCGTCCGCCGTCTGCGCGTATGCGATGCCGCTCGGCATGCGGGCCGCGTGCTCCAGGCGCCAGCCGGCGACCAGTACGACGGGCCGCCCGACCACCCCCGCCAGACCGATCTCCGAAAGGGTGCCCCATTCTCCGCCGACGGCCACCACGACATCGGCGGAGGCGACCACGGCGAGGTTGCGTGCGTGGCCGAGCCCGGTGGCGATCGTCACGTCGGACCATCGGTTGCCTGCCGCTCGATCCATGCCGGGTAGCAGCCCCACGACGGTGCCGCCGGCTTCACTCGCGCCCCGGGAGGCGGCCTCCATCGCACCGAACGCTCCGCCGGTGACGAGGGTGAAGCCGGCGCGCGCCAGGCCCGCGCCCACCTCCTCCGCCAGCGCAGCCGTCTCCTCGTCGCAGCGCCCGGGGCCGATCACGGCGGCATACCGCCGCTCGTCAGCCAACGGCCGCCCCCATCATGCTTGCCATCAGGTCGAGCGCGCCTTCCTTGGACAGCGGTTCGTTCAGGTTGCCGCACTTCGGCGACTGCACACACGAGGGGCAGCCGGACTCGCATGGGCACTCGGCCAGCAGGCGGCGCGCGTCACCGACCAGGCGCCCGAACTCCTCAAAGCCCCGTTTCGTGATCCCGACACCGCCCGGGTGCCCGTCGTAGATGAAGATCGTCGGGCACCCGGTCTGATGGTGGTAGTTCGTCGACAGGCCGCCGATGTCCCAGCGGTCGCACATTGCGATCAGCGGCAGGACCGCGATCTGTGAATGCTCCGCCGCGTGCAGGGCGCCGAGCAGCTCCTGCAGGCCGAGCTCCCCCACGTGTGCTTCCGGCAGCTCGTACCAGAGTGCCTGGGTGACGAAGTTCTGCTCCGGCAGGTCGAGCGTCTGGAGGTCGATCACCTCGTGGTCGGCCATGCGCTTGCGCTGGTAGGCCACCACCTCCTGCATCACGGACACGATCCCGAAACGCAGCGGCACGCCGAGTGCGTCGCGCTCCTCGCGCGTCTCCTCGATGAAGGTCTCGGTGTCGATCTTGGGTTGCGTGTACCAATCGCCCTCGGCGGGGCGCACGATCGCGCGGCGCTGGTCCAGTTCGAGGTCTTCGACCTCGTACGGCTCGCCCAGGTGCAGGTAGACGGCTCCGGGATGGACCGTGGAGAACGCCCGCTCGGCCTCCACGAATCCGATCAGCTCGCCGCCGTCGGCATTCACGATCGCGAACGAGTCCGTCGACGCGGAGCGCAGCGACAGCTTGCCCGCCGGGAAGTCCGCTCCCCGCAGCTGCCAGCGGCCATCGCGCTTGCGCAGCCGCCCGGCGGTCACCAGGCGGTCGGCGGCCTCGGGGAACGAGGGGCCGAGCGTGTCCGTGTCCTGCGTCGTGAGCGGCGCCTCGTACGCAGCGGCGCACAGGTGACTCATGTAGATGGTCTCAGAGGTGTGGTCGAGAATCGCGGCCTCGACCGGGCGGTCCAGGAACTCCTCCGGGTGGCGGCAGAAGAACTGGTCCAGCGCGTCGTCGCCCGCGACGTACATCGCCAGGCCGCCGCGCTCGGTGCGTCCCGCGCGGCCCCACTGCTGGCGCAGGCTCGCGACAGTGCCGGGGAAGGTCACCGACATCGCCGCGTCGAGGTGGCCGATGTCGATCCCAAGCTCGAGCGCATTCGTCGTGACCACGCCGAGCAGCTCCCCGCTCGCCAGGCGGCGCTCGATCTCGCGGCGCTGCTGCGGCGTGTAGCCCGCCCGGTAGGGGGTCACCCGGTCAGCGTGGTCGCCGACGGCCTCGAGGCGCGTGCGGGCGAACTGGTAGATCAGCTCCGCCGAGCGCCGGCTGCGGGCAAAGCAGATCGTGCGCACCCCCTTCGCGATCAGGTCCGCGAACACGGACGAAGCCTCTCCGAGGGCGGAGGCGCGGCGGCCGGTGCGCTCGTCCAGCAGCGGTGGGTTGCACATCACCACCTCGCGCGGCCCGCGAGGCGAGCCGTCCTGCTCGACGAGGCTGAACTCGAGCCCGGTCAACTCGTGTGCCAGTGAGAGTGGATTTGCGATCGTGGCCGATGTGAGCACGAACCGCGGCCGGGTGCCGTACGCGTCGGCCAGCCGCCGCAGCCGCCGCAGCACGTTCCCGACGTGGGACCCGAACACGCCCCGGTAGACGTGGGCCTCGTCGACGATCACCAGCGCCAGGTTCGCGAGGAAGTCGCCCCACCCGGCGTGGTGCGGCAGGATGCCGACGTGCAGCATGTCCGGATTGGTGAGGACCACGTTCGCGCGACGCCTGATCGCGGCGCGCTCCCCCTGTGGGGTGTCGCCGTCGTAGATCGCGTGGCGCAGCTCGGGGATCTGGAGCTCCTGGAGGCTGCGCGCCTGGTCCTGCGCGAGCGCCTTGGTCGGGTAGAGGTAGAGCGCGCGCGCTCGGGGGTCGCCCGCGAGGACGTGCAGCACCGGCAGGTTGAAGCACAACGACTTGCCGCTCGCGGTGCCGGTCGTGACGATCGTGTCGCCGTCGCGCATCACGCTGTCCCAGGCCTGGACCTGATGGGTGAACAGCGACCGGATTCCGCGCCGCCCGAGCGCTGCGGTGACCGTGGGGTGGAGGTCGTCCGGGATCGGCGCCTGCTCGGCCGGGTGGCCGGGCTGGTGCACGCGCGCGACGAGGCGCTCGTCCTCTCCGGCGAGCAGTCCCTCGAGCGCGTCCGTCCAGGCAGACCCCATCGTGCTGTAACAGTAGAGGCGCGATGACGCTCGCTCATGCAGACACCTCGCGCACTGCGGCCGAAGAATGGTTCGCCTCGCGCTGCTACCGGCACGACCGGTTCGCAGACGTCGTGGCGCTGGCCGATCGCAAGCGAAGGCTGGGGCTGTCGGTGTCATTGGTGCTGCCGTGCCGTGAGGTGGCCGGTACGATCGGGGCGGTCATGGAGGAGGTGGAGGCGCTTCGCCACCGGGCGCCGATCGTGGATCAGGTGGTGGTGGTCGATGCAGGTTCGCGGGACGCGACGGCGGCCATCGCCCGCCGGCACGGCGCGGAGGTTCACGACGAGTCGGAACTGCTCCCCGAGATGGGGCCTGTGCTCGGCAAAGGGGACGCGATGTGGCGCGCGCTGTCGATCGCACGCGGGGACATCGTGGTGTACGCCGATGCGGACAGCGCCAGCTTCGGGGCGCACTTCATATACGGGATGCTTGGCCCGCTCCTCGGCGATCAGGAGGTGCGGTTCGTGAAGGCCACCTACCACCGGCCCTTCACGGCGCCCGACGGCACGGTGGTGGACGACGCCGGTCGCGTCACCGAGCTGACCGCCAAGCCGCTGCTGGCGATCTTCTACCCGGAGCTGGCCGGGTTCGGCCAGCCGCTGGCCGGCGAGGTGGCCGCGCGGCGCGACCTGCTGTGCTCGATCCCGTTCCTGACCGGATACGCGGTCGAGATGGGCATGATGATCGACGTCCTGCGCCGCGTCGGCCTTGCCGGGATGGCGCAGGTCGACCTCGGCAGCCGCGTCAACCGGTCTCAGCGCCTGCTCGCGTTGAACTCGATGTCGTACGCGGTGGCGCGGGCGCTTCTGACCCGGGCCGGGCAGGCCGTTGACGCCGAGTCGTACCTGCACGCAGCGAACCGGCCCGCCGGGGTGCGGCTCGAGCGCCGCGTGGTGAGCATGGTCGAGCGGCCGCCCCTGTCAGAGCTCGATTCCGAGAATCAATGTCTCTAGTGCGCTGCGTCTACACCGATCTCGACGGCACGATGCTGGGGCGCGGCGCATCCCTTCTCCGTGATGCCGAGGGCAACTTCTCGACGCTCGCCATCCGTGCGCTGGAGGCGTGTCACCGCGCCGGCGTCGAGGTCGTCATCAAATCCGGCCGCCGCAGGGCTCAGGTGCACGAGGATGCACGGCTGATCGGCCAGCCCGCGTTCATCTACGAGATGGGCGCGGGACTCGTGGACGGCGACGAGGAGGTCTTCCTGACCGGGTCGTTCGATCCCGCGAAGGAGACGGTCCACGACCAGATCGAGCGGTCGGGAGCCCCCCGGTTGCTGCTCGAGAGCTTCCCGGGCCGCCTCGAGTACCACGCGCCGTGGCACACCGACCGCCACTTCTCGCACCTGTTCCGCGGCCATATCCCTGTGGCGGAGGTAGAGAAGCTCTTCGCCGAGCGCGGGCTCGACCTGCGGCTGGTCGACAACGGCATCACCCGACGGCGGTCACCCGAGTTGAACGTGGACGAGGTACACGTCTACCACCTGATTCCTGCCGCCGCGGGCAAGGGGCGCGCGGTCGCGACCCACATGCGCCGCCGCGGGCTGCGGCCGGAGGAGACGATCGCGATCGGCGATTCGCGTGGCGATTTGGAGGTCGCCGACGTGACGGGCCGGTTCTTCCTGGTTGCGAACGGCCTCGAGCACGACCCGCAGATCCGCGACTCCTTCGCGAGCCGGTCGAACGTGACGGTGACGGAGGAGCCGATGACGGCGGGGTTCTACGAGGCGATCGTGCGGTCGCTGGCGGAGTCCCGCTAGTGCCGCCGGCCGCTCGGCGGTAGCAGGCGCCGCGCCAGCCGCTTCGCCGCGCGCTCGACATCGGCCTCCGATGCGACGGCACCGTCACGTGCGGCGGCCTCGACCTCGACGTTCATCAGCCGGTGCGTGAACGCATCCAGCCGGTCCACGCCCGGCACCGCGTAGCAAGGGATTCCGCCCTGGCGGCAGCGGGTGGCGACCTCGAACACGGCCTTGCCGCGCAGCGTCTGGCGGTCCATCGACCCCTCGCCGGTCACGACCGCGAACGATTCGCGCATCGCGGCCTCGAAGCCGATCGTGTCGAGCACGAGCGCGGCGCCCGGTCGCAGCGCAGCGCCGGCGAACGCCCACAGCCCGCCGGCCAGGCCACCGCCTGCGCCGGCCATCGGCTCCGCGGCGGGATCCCGCCCGGCGGCGTTGCGCGCCAGCCTCGCCCATGCGACAAGCCGCCGCTCGAGCTGCCCGACCTCGTCCGGTGAGGCGCCCTTCTGCGGCGCGAACGTGCGGGCCGCGCCGTCGGGCCCGCACATCGGTATGCGTACGTCGCAGGCCAGTGAGAGGGTCACGCCGCGCAGTGTGCGGCGCAGTGCGCGCAGGTCGGCGGTGCGGGACGTGAAGTGCGCTCCCAACGCCTCGAGCGCTCCCCGGCCGCCGTCGGTCGTGGCGCTGCCGCCGACGGTGATGACGACCGCGCGCGCGCCGGCGTCGATCGCGGCCCGGATCAGCTCGCCGGTGCCGCGGCTCGAGGCGGCCACCGCATCGCGCTCTTCGTCACGCAGGCGCCACAGCCCCGAGGCCTGCGCCTGCTCGACGACCGCCACGCGGCCGCCGTCGAGGATCCCGAACGCGGCCCCGACTTCCCGTCCGAGCGCGTCGGTTGCGCCGGCGCCCAGGATCCGCCCCCCTCGCGCCCGCACGATCGCCTCCATCGTGCCCTCCCCGCCGTCGGCGATCGGCAGCAGCGCGACGTCCTCCACGCCGCCCGCCAGCAACCCGCGGCCGATGGCCACCGCCACCTGCCCGGCGTCGAGCGTGCCCTTGAACTTGTCGGGCGCGACGAGGACCGGGCGGGTCACGGCTCCGACGAGGCCAGCGCCTCTTCGAACGCCAGTCTGGCCGGCGTTCCGTGCACGGCGAACACGATCGACTCGAGCGCGCTGCCGGAGTCGAGATGCCGGCGCACCTCCTCGACCTCGATCCGTGCCGCCTCATCCATGGGGAAGCCGCCCACTCCCGTCCCGAACGCAACCAGGGCGAGCGAACGCGCGCCGAGCTCCTCGGCCGTCGCCAGCGTGGCGGCGGTCGCGCGGCGGATGATGTCCGCGGACGTCGGCCCGCCCAGCTCCATCGTGGCCGCGTGGATCACCCAGCGCGACGGCAGGTCCCCGGCCGGCGTGGGCACGGCCTCGCCCAGCCCGATCGGAGCAAGGCGGTTGCTCTCCTCCTGGATCGACGGGCCCCCCGCGCGGGCGATCGCGCCGGCCACGCCGCCGCCATGGGCCAGCCGCGTGTTGGCCGCGTTGGCGATCGCATCCACCTCGAGTTTCGTGACGTCGGCCTCGCGGACCTCGACCTTGGCCATGCGCATCCGGAGCTTAGTACTCCCACTTAGTACGCTCTGCGCGATGTCCCAGGACCACGCCACTCCGGCCGAGGAGGAGTACCTCCAGATCATCTACTGGCTGATGGAGGCGGAGCTCCCGATCACCGGCGCGAACATCGCCCGGGCGATGCGGCTCTCCCCGCCGACGGTGCACGAGATGCTGGGCCGCCTCGAGCAGGACGGCTACGTCACACGCGACGAGGACCGCTCGCTGGCCTTCTCGCCTTCGGGGCTGGAGCAGGCCGAGGCGATCGTCGGCCGGCACCGGCTGATCGAGCGGTTCCTGACCGACGTGGTCGGCATCGCCTGGGATGACGTGCACGAGGAGGCGGAGCGGCTCGAGCATGCGATGTCCCCCGCGTTCGAGCAGTGGATGATCAGCGCGGTCGGGGACGCGAAGACATGCCCGCACGGTCATCCGATCGAGCCCGGCACGCGGGTTCCCGGCGTGCCGCTCGCCGACGTGGAGGTGGGCGCGGAGGTCGAGGTGCTCCGGTTCGAGAACGAGGCCGAGGACCTCCTCCACTACCTGAAGGGCGCCGGGATGGCGCCGGGCCTGAAGGGCACCCTTTCCGAGTCGAGCGGCGACGAGGTCGTGCTGCAGTCGAACGGCGACTCCGTGTCGGTCACGCGCAGCGTCGCCGAGACGGTCTCGGTGCGCGCCGACCCGTCTCCACCGCCGCGCACCGCGCTTCCCGAGCAGCTGGTGCTCGGGAAAGATAGATACGGCCGCTAGGGCGCTGGCCGCTAGGCCGGGGTCTTGATGGCAGACAGCGCCTCGCCGAGGCGCCGCACGCCCTCGTCGATCTGGTCGGGGGTGACCCCCGAGTACGCGAGGCGCAGGGCGTTGCGCCCGCCCTCGAGCATGAAGTCGGAGCCCTTCACGAACACCACCCCCCGCTCTGAGGCGGCCGCCAGCAGCTGCTCGGTGTCGACCTCCTCCGGCAGCTCGACCCACAGGAAGTAGCCGCCCTCGGGCGCCACGAACGTGGCGTCATCGCCGATGTAGCGGTCGAGGGCACCGACCAGGGCGTCGCGGCGCTCGCGCAACGCGCGCTTCACGTGCTCGATCGAGTCGTTGATGGCGCCCGAGCGGCAGAACTCGTGAACGATCGCCTCCGCCAGCATGTTGGGTGAGATGTACGTGTTCACCGCCAGCGTGGTGATCTGCGCGATCAGAGCGGGCGGCCCGATCAGGAAGCCGATCCGCACGCCCGGCGCGATCGTCTTCGAGAAGGACGACGCGAACACCACCTGCTCGTTCGGATCGAGCGACACCATCGTCGGCAGCCGCGCGCCCTCGAAGGAGAGCTCGCCGTAGGGGTCGTCCTCGAAGATCACGAAGCCGTGCTCCGCCGCGAGCTCGACCAGGCGTTCGCGCTTCTC
>Ga0190275_10000529_pt1 | contig 32766 bp, 31 predicted proteins | sample Popmic550T_FD_133745 | JGI IMG/M metagenome (GOLD analysis project Ga0190275, IMG submission 133745) | Populus adjacent soil microbial communities from riparian zone of Yellowstone River, Montana, USA - 550 T | ecosystem: Environmental > Terrestrial > Soil > Riparian zone > Trees stand | place...
CGGTTGCATCCTGGGCGGCCGGTGATGCTGTTGCCGCCTAGGCGGGGGGACCGGGTGCGGGAGCGGCTGGTGGCGGAGGAGGAAACGAGCATGCCGGTGGCGCCTGGCGTGATCCGGATCTCGCATCCCGCGGACCGGACGGTTGAGGAGCCGGTCGTGTTCGCTGGGCGTAACGGGCGGCGTGAGGCGGCTGCGTGACTGACCGGGCGAACCTGATCGGGCTGCTGTGCTGGTTTGATGAGCCCGTGGAGAACTTGGCGAGTTGCATCGTTGGGTTGCATCGCGCGGGCGTGTATCACGTGGTCGCTGTGGATGGCGCGTACGCGTTGTATCCGGACGCGAAGCCGGCGTCGCATCCGAATCAGCATGCCGCGATCCATTTGACGTGCCGGAAGCTGGGGATGCGCTGCACCATCCACACCCCGTCCGGGTTATGGGCGGGGAACGAGGTTGAGAAGCGCACGTTCCACTTCAATCTCGCGTACGCGCTCAGTGAGCCCGGCGACTGGTTCTTCATCATGGACGCCGACCAGACGGTCGTCCAAGTCCCCGGGGATCTGCGGGAGCGGCTCGCGGCGACGGACCTTGATGCCGCTGAGACCCGGTTTCTGGATGTGATGGCGCTTCGCGCGAACGATCCGTCATGGCCGCCCAGGTTTGAGATGCGGAACTTGTTTCGGGCGCAACCGATGCGTTGTTCGACGAACCATTGCACGTACGTGACGGGGGATGACCGGTTGTTGTGGGGGTGGGAGCGGGTGGGCGGTAACGGCGGGGAACGCCCGCTCGAGCCTTGCCTGGATGTCACGGATCTGCTGGTGGAGCATCATCCGGATCAGCGGCCGGTGGAGCGGCAGCGCGCGAAGCTGGCGTACTACGCGGCGCGGGATGAGCAGCGCGTGGAGCGCGGGAATTGCGGGTTGTGCGGTGCTCCGTCGGTGCAAATGCTGCCTACGGGGTGGCGGTGGAGCGATTTGGGGCCGGTCGCGGACTGGACTGAGGCGTGCGAGGCGTGCGGCCGGCAGATCGCGGCGGTGAACCGTGTCGAGTTGGAGCGGATGGGTGTTGATCCGATGACGATCAAGGTTGAGAACCGGAACGGGCACGCGCCGGCGGGTGCTCCGGCAAGGATCGCGTGATGGCTGTCACAACCCCCCGCGATCTGCTCCGGTTGGAGCTCGGCGACACGGACCAGGACGCCCCGTTGTTCTATGACGACGAGCTTGACGCGTTCCTGCTCGCTCATGCGGATGATGTGCTCCGGTCGGCGGCGGCGGCGTGCGAGGCATTGGCGACCCGGTTTGCGCGGGCGTATGCGGTGACGGAGGACGGGCAGGCGTGGGATCGGCAGCAGATGGCGCAGCAGTACGCGCAGCGCGCCCGGGAGTTGCATTTGCGGTGTCCGCCGGATCCGTCGTACCCGGACGCCTCCTGACGGGTAGTTTTCTGAGACCTGACGCGCCACTAAGGCGCTGCTTCCGAGCCCGGCGCCACCCGCGCGCGTCAGACGGTCCCCGTGACGGTCATGCCCATAGCGGTCACGGGGGCCCGATAAGTCCGCCGCGGCCCTGACCTCCCCACAGAAGGGGTCGCGGCGGACCCCCATCTTCCCTCCTTGGTGGAATGCGTGATCTTGAGACGGACCACTTACGGGTTCTGATCGCGAACGAACATGACGCCCATTTGGAAGCGGTCGTCCGGATCGTTGTCGGCCTCGGTCATGAGGTCATCGCCCGCCCGTTGAACGTGACGGACGTCGCTGCCGTGACGGCCAGGGAACATCCGGACGTCGTCCTCGTCGTGCTTGGCGAGTCAACCGATCACGCCCTCGAGCTGATCGACGGGTTCGTGCATGAGGCGGCGTGCCCCGTCATCGCGCTGATCCATAGCGCCGACGCGGTGTTCGTGCGGGAGGCCGCCCGCCGCGGCATTTTCGCGTACATCAACGAGGACAACGACGATGACTGGCAGGCCGCGATCGACATCACCCTTGCCAGGTTCAAGGAGTACAACGATCTGGACAGGGCGTTCGGTCGCCGCGCGTTGATTGAGCGCGCGAAGGGGGTGCTGATGGAACGGCACGCCATTGACGAGAACGCCGCGTTCGATCAGCTCCGGGAGTACGCTCGCGGGGGGAACCGGAAACTGATCGACATCGCCGCCGCGGTCGTGGATGGGCATCGGTTGTTGCCGGCCCGGCCGCAGGACACGCCATGGGCGAGGCTCCGGCCACGACGACGCACGGGGGACCAGGGAACCCCAGACTGATACGCTAGGTAGTGCTCCAGCCCTAGCAGTTCGGCGGAGCGAACGTCTCCGGCTCCACTACTCGGCCGGTTCATGCGCCCAGACCCCACGGGGTCCCGGCGTTGACCGCCGACATCTGGAGCCGGAATGCATGGTCCTCGCAGCATCGGCCTGGCCGCGTTCGTCGCAGCCACGGCCCTCAGTTTCACCGCCGCAGCGCATGGGGCGGTCCCGTCGACGATCCCTGAGTCCACGGGCGCGGTCCGGACCCTGTCTCCGGGGAATTCGGTGGATGCCGCGCTGGATTCCGCGCCCGCGGGCCAACGGATCCAGCTGCGCGCCGGCACGTACTCCGGCAACATCGAGAGTGGCCGGGACGGCACCGCGAGCAATCCGATCACGCTCGAGTCCGCGCCCGGGGCGCGCGCGACGATCAAGGGCAGCCTGAAGCTGAACGGCGCGTCATGGATCCGCGTCCGGAACCTGAAGTTCGATGGTGCCGGCACCAACGGGTGGGGCACGTCGATCTGGAACAGCCATCACATCGAATACTCCGGGCTTGAGATCTCGGGGTACCCGGGGATCGCGCAGGGCGTCCTGCTCCGGGACCGCGCGAACGACATCTGGATCTTCGGGAACCACATCCACGATTTGGGTGGGGCGTGGCCGGAGCATGAGCACGCCGTGTACCTCCAGGACGGCGCCCGCGCGTACGTCTACAACAACCTGATCCGGAACATGCGCGCCGGGTACGGCATCCACTTCTGGGGGAACTACGACGACGCGCAAGTCCTGAACAACACGATCGTCAACAGCCAGGTTGACGGTGTCACGTTCGGTGGGAACAGCGAGCGCGGCTATCCCGACCGGGCGGTCGTCGCGAACAACGTGATCGTCGACAACGACCGGTTCGGGGTCGCGAGCTACCAGGCGAACGGTGCCGGGGAGATCGCCCGCAACAACGTCCTGTGGAACAACCGGGCGTCGTTCGGTGGGACGGGTGGCTGGGCGAACCAGGCGAACGTGACCGCGAATCCGATGCTGGATTCGGGGTGGCGGCCGATGGCCGGGTCCCCGGTCGTGGACAAGGCCACGAGTGAGGGCCTGACCCGCGATTACGACGGCAACACTCGTCCCGCCGGGTCGGCACCGGACATTGGCGCGTTCGAGCGCGGCGCAGCCACCCCGACGCCGACTCCGACGCCTGACCCTGAGCCGACCCCGACGCCTACGCCGACGCCTGATCCCGGGCCTGTCGGGGACGCCGCGACCCTCCGCGTCATCAACACGAGCACGGGCGCCACCGTCCGGGCGCTCCGTGACGGTGACACGGTCGCTCTCAGCGACCTCCCCACCGGGTATGACGTGCACGCCGATCCGCTCGACGTGACCGCGAGCAGCGTCGAGTTCTGCCTCGACGGGACGTGCCGCACCGAGAACGCCGCCGCGTGGACGTTGGATGACGTCGCCGTCCCGCCGCCCCTCACGTTCAGTGAGGGCGCGCACGAGCTGATCGTTCGCGCCTACACCGAGGACAACCGGGCCGGCACCAGGCTCGGTGAGAACACGGTCCGGTTCACCGTGACCCCGTGATCGGGTAGCCGCCGAGCCGACGCCCACCCCCCTGACCCCCTACCCCGATTCCCTGAGGACTAGGTGCCGTACACGACACACACCCTGAACGATGGGATCACCGACCTGGGGGGCTGGGCGAATGCCGCCGGCCATTTCCATCATGCGCTGACACCGGCGCAGATCGAGACGATCACCGGTGGCGGCGTTGACGTCGCGACGACCAGCACGTCGGTGCTGGTCGTCAACAGCGACCGGCGCGGGGGATGGGTGCAGAACGTCAGTGACACGGACATGTGGCTCGGGTTCGGTGCGGACGCCGCCGAGGACACGGCGTGCAAGTTGTACGGGAATGGCGGGGCGATCGATCTGCCCGCCGGATACACAGGTGACGTGCGAGCTATCACGCCCGCTGGGACTGTCGGCACGAAACGCATCGTTCATTCCACATGGTGACCTGATGGCTCCTCGGCAACCACCGCCCCGCGCGGATCTCATTCCGTTCACGCCCGCGTCCGGGTTGTCTGCGACGAATTTGCAGGACGCGGTCGCTGAGCTCGCAGCGAAAGCGACATTGTCAACGGGGCCGGTGTTCGCGAGCGTGTTGTGGACCGGTGACATGGAGGAAGCCAACTCGGGTGATGAACCGTCGGACTGGTATCACCCGTCCACCCAGTTGGACGGCGATTACGGTGGGTGGATTGAGGTTGAGTCGGGCGCTACGGTTGTGCGGTCAAGCACGGTCGCGCATGCGGGTACGTATTCGGCTCGCAAGCAGATTCCGGGGACCACCTACTCGGGTGCGGGGTTGATCCGGTGGCGGGAGACGTCAGAACACCAGCGGGTGCTGATCGAATCCTGGAACTATCTGCCGGCCGCGTACACGATCGGCGGGTCCGGGTACGGGGTGTTGGAGCGGTTCAACTCGGAACGGTCCGCAGATGACGTTTGGGCGTCGAGTTGGGTGCTCGGTTGGACGAACCCGTCGGCTGGTGTCATGCGTCCGGAGATCCTGTGGGAGCTGCCCCGGACACTCACTGATGGGGACCTCGATAAGACTCCGCCTGACTCGTTGACCGTCACTGACGGGACGGGCGCGCTCCGCTCATATGACGCGCATCCTTCAACGAGCGTGACGTTCTCGGATTTCCCGATCGCGCAGTGGTACAAGAGCACGTGGGATATCAAGCAGGCGCCGCGTAGCCTGACCGGCCATTTGCGGTGGTACTTGAATGACGTGTTGCAGTTCGAGTTGCTGAACGTTAGGACGGCGTTGCCGAACACCGCCACGGCGTGGGGCGCGTGGAATCACTACTCGAACGAAATGTACGGCGAAGACCTGGGCGGAACCGTGACTTCGTACACGGATGACGCGCGCATAGGGCTTCCCGCCTAACCCGTTCCAGACCACTCCTCCCGCCCGCTTAGGGGGTCTTCTTATGACGGCTTTGCCGTCTCGATGCCGCGGTCCGTTTACCGCGGCAATCATCGCTGTCGCGTCCTTGTTTGGGGCGGCGACAGCGCATGCCGAGAACTACGCGCTGAACAAGCCCGCGGTCGCTACGTCCCAGGAGTCATCGACGTTCAGTGCGGCGAAGGGCAACGACGGCAGCACCGGCACCCGGTGGTCGTCCGCTCATAACCAGTGGCTCGGGCAGTACTGGTACGTCAATCTTGGGCAGACCCGCCGCGTGAATCAGGTCCGGATCAACTGGGAGGCCGCGTACGGCCGGTCGTACCGGATCTACACGAACCTGACGAGCGGTTGCACCGGCCCATGGTCGGTTGCCGCGACGGACGGCGCGACCGCCGCGGGTTGGCGGACGACATCGTTCACGGAACGGGACGCGCGATGCATCAGCGTCGATGAGTACGGCAGCACGCCGCGCGCACCGGGCCGAACGAACATCAGCTTCTGGGAGTACGAGGTCCCGTCAATCGACCCGGCACCGACCCCCACGCCGACCCCCACGCCGACTCCTACCCCGACCCCGGAGCCGACTCCTACCCCGACCCCGACACCCACCCCGACGCCGGGTCCGGTCCCGTCAACAGCGACGCTGCTGAAGACGGTCGACATGGAAGAGGGAAACCTCAACGACTGGAACAACGGCGGCGGCGAGTTCAACAACGGGAACGCCGACTCCACCGCGAGCCAGGATCGCGCGAACACCGGATCATGGTCAGCGAAAATGACGTGGGTCGCCGGCGGCACCAGCCCAGGCACCCGCCTGTTCCGGTGGGCGGAGCTCAACAGCAACCGGGACATCTACGTTGAGCGGCGCGTGTTCATCCCGTCGCTGTTCTCATTGAACGGGCCGGGCGGCCGGTGGCACATGATGGACCAGTTCAAGAGCCGCACCTCGAGTCGTAACGACCCGTTCTGGTACATCCAGGCGTGGCCGACCGGCGGCATCATCCAGCCGATCCTGACGTGGGGCGGCCAGTCCGGTGCCGTGGGTCCGCGCCCCGGGCAGTCCGGGTTCCGCAACTTCGATCCGCCCGCCGGCGTTGGCCTCCCCATCGGCCGGTGGTTCACGCTCACCTCGTTCATCCGCCAGTCGAAGGACTTCGACGGCATCATCCGCTACTGGATCGACGGGCAACTCATTCACGACCAGACCGGCATCCGCACCGGCTGGCCGAACACCAGCATCGGGAACTCCTGGCAGGTGGATCAGCACTGGGCGATCAACAACTACTCGGACGGGATCAGCCCCAACCCGTTCAGTATGTACGTCGACGACGTCAAGATCTACCGGCCATAGGGAGAAGCATGGCTCTCCAGACAGACGAGACGGTTGCCGGTAACGACGGGTACGCCATCATGGCTGACCCGGGCGGAACACAGCATGACGTTAGGCGTGAACTCATCATCCCGCGGCTCGCTGAGGGCTGGACAATGGTTCTTGAGGGCCGATACGTGATGAGCATCGTCCACGACGTGACTACCAACCCGGCGCGAGACACGCTCCGGCAAGTAATCATCGACAACAGCCAACGCCAGTACGACACGAACTGGTCGGTGTATCTCGACAACTCAGGGAACCCCAGCGCCGTGGGTGTGGTCCCCGCGGGCGCGGTCGTGACGTACCCGGTGGGTGGCGGCCAGTTCAACTTCCGGCTTGACAACCGGAACTACAGCTACACCATCAGCTAACTGAGCGTCCGTGGCGGTTGTTAGGCAAACATCCGCGACGGCCGTAGGTAGCGACTCCAACACGGTCACGGTCAACAAGCCGTCAGGTCTCGCGGCAGGGGACCTGATGATTCTCGTGGTCAACACGCGCGGAAATCCGTGGACCGTGACCACATCCCCCTCGACGGGGGCGTGGACCACGATCGCGGAATACATATTCGTGGCCGGTTCGGTTGGGGTAAGTACACGCTGGCGGATCGCGGACGCAGGGGACGCAGGGGCCGCGTCGTTCACGTGGACAAGCCCGATTGGCGTGAAGTGGACGGCTGTGATCGCCCGATATACCGGGCATCACGCGACCGTCCCGATAGGTGATCACGCGGGCGGCGGTGCGGCGTCAGGGACGGCTTCAATGGTCGCCCCGGCGGTCGCCGGCACTCTCGATGGGGCGGTGTTCTGTGACTGGTTCTCGCGAGACATCCAGTCGACGTTCTCAACGGTATCGACGCTCGCGAAGATTGATGGGACCACGACCGGTGGGCTGACCACGGGCGGTGGCGGCTCGAACGCAACATCGACCACACAGGGGAAAACCCTGACGGCGGGCGGGTCGACCGGGACATTTACAACGACCGCGGGCGCCGCGGAAATCTACACGTCGTACACCATCGCGATTGAGCCCGTCACTGTCGCGGCGGCGCCCCCCATGTTGACGATGCCGCCGATCAGCAACTTCTGACACCTCCGACTCGAGAGGCCGCATGGCTAGATACTCCGCTGGCGGCCTGACCGGCGCCGGCTCCACCACGTTGCCGGTGATCGCCCTGTACGCCGGCGCGACCGGCACCCCCATCCTTCAAGGCTTCAGGATCTGGAACACCACCGCCGTCGCCGTCGACTTCGAACTCGTGCGGGTTACGACGGCCGGGACATGGTCGTCGACGACGGAGGCGCCATGGCGCGACCGGGCGGCCACGAACGTCGCGCAAGTCTTCATCACCTCGTCCGGTACCCCGCCGACGATCGGCACCCGCCTCGGACTGTTCTACAGCCTGCCGGGATCAATCGGCGCCGGGATCATGGAGAGCTTTGGGCCGGACGGCATCACCGTTCCAACCGGGGTCGCGAACGGGATCGCGCTTGTCCCAATGGGGACCGGCCAAGTGATTCGCGCCTCATTCATCTTTGACGACGAATAGGGGTTAGGTCGTGAGCGGCTACGTTCGCTGGCCGTTCCCTGCTCCCAGGCGGGCTGAAACCGGGCTCGCGTCCGGGATCGTCAGTGTCCCCACCAGCGGGTTTCTGGACGCATCCGCAACCCTCACGGGCGCTGGCGCCCTGGCCGGGACGGGCGGGATGCGGATGGCGGCGTCCGCGACCCTCACGGGCGCGGGCGCTCTCACGGGGACGGCTGTCGCGAACCAAGCCGGGGCCGCAACCCTCACCGGCGCGGGCGCTCTCACGGCTGCGGGCGGGTTCGTTCAGAACGCCGCCTCGACCCTAACGGGCACTGGTGCGCTCGCGGCGACGGGAGCGATGCGCGCGACCGCCGCCGCAACACTCTCCGGGGCGGGCGCGCTAGCAGCGACGGGGCAGCACACCATCGCCGGGGCCGCCACCCTGGCCGGCGCGGGATCACTCACCGCGACGGGCGCGATGCGCGCCAGCGGTATCGCGACCCTCCCGGGCGCCGGGTCGCTCGCTGCGACTGGCAGCCTTGTAGCAACCGGGGCCGCAACCCTCACCGGGGCGGGGACGCTCTCGGCGACGGGCGCAATGCGCGCCAGCGCAGTCGCGACGCTCACCGGGGCGGGGTCGCTGTCGGCGACCCCGGCCGCGATCTATCTCGACGCCGCAGCGACCCTCACCGGGACGGGGACGCTCACCGCGACCGGAGCGATGGTCGCTCCCGCCGCCGCAACACTCTCGGGTGCCGGGACGCTCGCGGCGACCGGAACCGCCAATCTCGCTGGTGCCGCGACCCTCACGGGGGCGGGGACGCTCTCCGCGACGGGGCAGCACACGATCGCTGGAGCTGCGGCCCTCTCGGGCGCGGGCGCGCTCAGTGCGACCGGCAACCTTGTCGCGAACGCCGCGGCGACCCTGGCCGCCGCGGGGACGCTGACGGCTACCCCGGACGCGATCTACCTTGACGCTGCGTGCGCGCTCTCCGGGACCGGTGCGCTCTCCGCGACCGGGAACCTCCACGCATCCGCAGCTGCGGCCCTCACCGGCGCCGGGGAGCTCACGGGGACAGCGAGCGCACGTCTCACGGCCGCCGCCACCCTCGCGGGCGCCGGGACGCTCGCGGGAACGGCGCAACATACGATCGCGGGCGCCGCAACCCTCACCGGCGCGGGATCGCTAGCGGCTACCGCTCGAGCGACCACGGACGCCGCCACCGCGCTCTCAGGGACGGGGACCCTCACCGGGACGGGGGCGCTCGTCGCGAATGGCGCCGCCCTGCTCACCGGCGCGGGCACCGCCACCGCGACCCCGGACGCGATCTACCTCAACGCGTCCGCGACCCTCACCGGCGCCGGGGCGCTCACGGGGACCGGCGCGATGAGCGCGACCGGGGCCGCGACCCTCACCGGGGCTGGCACAGCGACGGGGGCCGCCACCGCGAATCTCGCGGCCGCCGCGACGCTCTCGGGCGCCGGTGCCCTGACCGGGGCCGGGCAACGCACGATCGCGGGCGCAGCCGCCATAACCGGGGCGGGCGCGCTCACCGGGACCCCTCGAGCGACCCACGACGCTGCCACCACCCTTACGGGGGCGGGCGCGGTCACAGCCGCCGGGGCGCTCGTCGCGAACAGCGCCGTTCTCCTCACGGCCGCCGGGACGCTGTCCGCGACCCCGGACGCGATCTACCTCAACGCCGCCGTGACCCTCACCGCCAGTGGCGCACTCACCGCCGCTGGCGCGATGCGCACGGACGCCGCCACCCTCCTGGCCGGAGCGGGATCCCTCGCCGCATCGGCGTCCGCGCAGCTCTCCGCCAGCGCGACACTGACCGGCGCTGGCGCGCTCACCGCCGCCGGGCAACTCACGCGACTCGCCGCGGCAGCGCTCACCGGCGCCGGGACACTTCAGGCGACCGGGCACTCAACCGCGTACGCCGCTGCCGCCCTGGCCGCCGCAGGCGCGCTCACAGCGACCGCTGAAGCGCGCCTCCAAGCCGCCGCTGCGCTCGCCGGGACCGGGAGCCTCCAAGCCGCCGGCCAAGCCGCCCGAAACGCGAGCGCCCTGCTCGAGGGCGCAGCAACTCTCACCGCCAGCGCGGTCCTGGACGCCAACGCTAGTGCCCTGCTCACAGGGCTCGGGCACATCCAGGTCACCACGATCACGATCGAGGACGTCGCCGCCGTCCTCACCGCGACCGGAAACCTCGTCGCGGCGGCGCATCTCACCGGCCTCGTCTTCACGTACGAGGACCCAGCCGAAACCGTCACGTACGCGGGATCGGGCGCGTTCACGTATGGGCCTAGCAACGGGACACGAACGTATCCCGCGGACCAAGACCTCACATACGGGCCCAGTACCGGCACCTACTCGTACTCCGGCCGCAACACCACCTAACCGTCCGCGGAGGACACAGTGACCATCGGAAACACCGCCGAAGTCGAAATCCTCAACTGCTACTTCAACGCAACGAACATCACCGCTCCAACGGTGATCGCCATGTCGCTGCACAGCGCCGACCCCGGCGACACCGGCGCCAGCGAACTCGCGAACGCGAACGCGTACGCCCGCGTCGTGTGCACCACCAGCTTCCCGACCGCATCCGGTACCGCCGGCACCCTCTCCAACGACGTCGAAATCGCGTTCCCGGAAGCGTCCGGCGCATGGTCCGCCGCCACGCACGTCGGGATCTGGTCAAGCGCGACATACGGCGCTGGCAACTTCATCTGGGGTGGCGCGATGACCGCATCCAAGACGGCTACCACCGGGGTTGTAATCCGCTTCCCCGTCGGGGACGTCGACATCACGCTCGACTGACAACATCGCCTGTTAGGTAGCGCACAATGCCGCCGACGAGCACACCAGGGGAGCTCGCGCAGACCCGCGCGCACGCACGAGCGCGACTCACCGGCACGGCGACCATCCAGACGCTCGTTACCACCTCCGACGGGGCCGGGTCAACCACCGAATCGTTCGCGACCGGTGTCCCGATTCCCGCGCGGCTGGCCCCGGCCGGCGGCGGCGAAACCGGCCCGGCCGGTGACCGCGTCGATGATCGCACCACTCACATCCTGTCGTTCCCAGCGGGAACGCAGATCACGGCAGCGGACCGCGTGGACATGGACGGTCGCGCGTACGAAGTCACCGCGGTCCGCCGCCGCACCAGCGAGATCTTGACGCGCGTCGAAGCCAGGGAGCTGTAACCCCCAGCATGGAGATCACGTTCACGATCACGGAGGACCCGCCGGGCACCTGGTCGGTCGTTGTTCCGGAGGCCGCCCCGAAAATCCGTGACGAGTTCCAACGGCGTGTTGAGGTGCCGCCGTCCGTGATCACCGCGACGACCCCTGAGGAACTCCAGGCCCGGCTGGTGGTGAACATGACGGAATACGTTGCGCGTCCCGTCACTGTCGTGGAGGCTGCGTGGGCGGCCGGCACGGGGATCATTGTGATCAACACGGACCCGCCGGTCGGGTACTGATGCCAACCCGCGTGGTACTCACGAGCCGGTTGCCGCAGATCGCGGCACGCGCGTCCGCGGGCGCGGAAGCGCAGGAACGCGCGACCAGTGAGCGGGTCGCCGCCCGGATGCGCGCCGATGTCGCCGTTGATACGGGAGCGACCCGCGACTCCATAAGGGTCACGGACAAGGGGGTGGAGGTCGGGGGCGCCGCCCTGTACCTCGAGTACGGGACGCACGACACGGCCGCGCAACCGTTCCTGCTCCCCGCCGTGGAGGCGGAACGCGCCCCGTTCCTTGGCCGGCTCGCGGCCCTGTTTCGCTGATGGCCGCCAACCCTGTACGTCAGGCGATCTACTCGCTGCTGGCCGCTGACAGCACTCTCATCGGGCTGTTGGCTGCGCAGAGCGCGATCTACCATCAGCAAGCCCCCAGGCTCGCGGCGACCCCGTACGTCGTGTTCAGCAAGCAGTCGGGGACACCCGCATGGATGTACGGGGGCGCGGACACCCAGAGCGATCTGTGGCTGATCAAAGCGGTCGACCGATCCCCGAGCTCGACGACCGCGGAAACGGTCGCCGCCCGTCTCGACGCCCTTCTCAAGGACGCCGCGCTTGCCGTGTCTGGGCGCACCACGCTGTGGATGCGCCGCGACAGCGACATCCAGTACCCGGAGCAAGACGGCGCCGACGTATTCCAACATTGCGGAAGTGTCTGGCGCCTGCTGACGACGTCATGACCGACACGCCGCTCCCGACCCGTATCAGGCGAGCGCTCGAAGCGACCGTCAAGGACCTCGACGCTCGAGTGACGGTCGCGCCCGCCGGCGCGGAATACGACTCGCGCGTCACCCGCGCCGACTACGACATCACAGTCATCGTCGGCATCGACACCGAGGAGGCCCGCGAATATCTCGACGCGCTCCTCACCGACGACGGACAGCGCTCCGTTCGCGCCCGCCTCCAAACGGACGCGACGCTCGGCGGGCTCGTCAGCGACATCACCGTCACGAAACGCTCCGGATACCGGACGTACCCCACCGCGGACCGCCCGCAGCTCGGCGCGACATGGGTCGCGACCATCACCACGTTCTAACCACTAGCGCAGGAGGATCCGTATGGCAGTGCTCGCGACCCAACAGGTCGTCAAGGCCGGACTGAACCCGGCATACGCCGCCGCAGCCGGCGGCGGCGACCGGTTCACGCCCGGAGACCGCACATTCCTGCACGTCAAGAACGGGCACTCATCGTCATGGACGGTCACGATCGCCACGCCACGCACCGACCCCGGATCCGGCCAAGCCATCGCTGACGTCGCCGTTGTCGTCCCGAACGCCGGGGAACGCATGATCGGCCCATTCCCCGCACCATCATTCGGTGCGGTCGCGGACGGCCTCGCTGACATCACATACACCGGGGTGACCGCCCTCACGGTCGCCGTCATCGACGTTCCCGCCTAGAACATGGGTCACTACAAAGTCATCGGTATCCAGCCCGTCCTCGAGCACATGCCCGGCGACGAATTCGACGAGGACCTCTCGCCGGACTTGGAGGAGTTCCTCATTCAGAGCGGCTCCCTGGAGAAGGACCCGGAGAAGCAGCCGGAACCGGAGCCTGAGGAGGAGGAGCCGGAGCCCGAGATCACTCAGGGGCCCTAGCCGAGGTACCGCGGTTGTCGCGGCTTGCGCGGCGCATGGCGAGCGCACGACTGCGAACAGAACCGCCCGCGGCCCTTCTTGACCTGTGCGGGGATCGTTAGGAACGAGCCGCCGCAGGATTCGCATACGCGCTCGACGGCGCGCGTGCGTACGCCACTCCAGATCATCGTCAGTTCGTCGTCACGCAATGGCGCGCGCCCGCCGCGCTTCGTGCGATGGGCGTTGCATCTGTTGCACGACGGTACAAGGTTGTCGGCAGCATCGTTGGCGCGATCGTGATCGAGATGATCGGCGAGCAGTGATCCTGGCGTTGCGGGCCCACCGCCCACGATCCATCGGACCGGAGTGTTGCACCAATGGCACGGATGCTCGCCCGGACCGATCTTGTCGTAGAGCACGATCCGGCTGATCAACGTGATCCCGCCGGGCGGGGCAATGGGATGGCTGCGCGCCATCCGCATCCGCCCCTCTACGCCCGGCGTGCGGTGCTCACCGCGCATTGATTCGAAGTAGCAAACCCGGGAGCAGAATCGTCCCGGTCGACTTCCGTACCGAAGCCCGAACGGCTTCCCGCACGTAGCGCACAGCCCCGTCATGTCGTTGCCCATCCCAGAAGTGTAGCACCTCGCAGGAGGCGGCATTACCCATGGCGAAATTTGTCCTAAAAGACGCGTCGATCGTAGTGAACAGCGTGAATCTGTCTGATCACGCCGACAGCGTCACGATCGAGTCGACGTTCGATGTTGTCGAGGCGAACAGCTTCGGCACGTCGAACTACAAGCAGAAGCTGCAGGGGCTCGGTGACGCAACGATCACCGTCCACTTCCAGCAGGATTTCGCGGGCGGCAGCGTCGACGCGACGCTGTGGCCGCTGTCGCAGTCCGGCGCGACGTTCCCCGTCGTCGTGAAGCCCACGAGCGCGGCTGTGAGCGCGACGAATCCGTCGTACACGATGACTGCGATCCTCGCTGGCTTCAATCCGTTGGACGGATCGATCGGTGACGTGTCCGGCACGGACGTGTCTTTCGAGAACGCGTCGAGCACCGGGATCACCAGGGCCCCGTAACCCAAGTTTGATGGGCCCCCGTCCGGGGGTTTGTCGCCGAGTCCGGGCCGGGCGTCCCTTGACGGGGTTGGCGTCCGGCCCGGAACCCCGTCCCACCCCGTCCAAGGGAGTACCCGTGGCGCGTCTCACTGTCGAGCAGGTCAAGAAGGCGAAGGGCAAGTTCAAGTTCCGGGAACGCGAGGTCGAGATCCCAGATCTCGGCGGAACGATTCTGCTCAGGGGGCTCGGGGTTGGTGCCGCGAGCGCGCTTCATGAGGAGCTGATCGACCCGGACACCGGGAACACGCGCGCGGGCCTGGACATGCTGACGCTCGCGTCGAAGCTGCTCGCCGCGGTGTGCGCCGACCCGGAGTTGTCGGAGGACGCGGCCCGTGACCTCATTGACGCGATGCCCGTCGTCGAGCTCGCCCCGATCCTTGATGACATGCGGTTCCTCGCCGGGATGGGTGAGGAAACGAGCAAGGAGATCCTGGCGGCCGGGAGCGACTTTCGCCAGGCGGAAGACTGACCTCCGCTACCGGTTCGAGCTTGCGGAGCGTCTCGGGTGGCGGTCCGTTGCCGCGCTCGAGGAGGGCATGACCCTCATCGAGTATGAGCACTGGAAGCAGCTGGATCGCGTCCGTGAGGACGAGCACAACAAGCAGCAAGCCAAGCAAGCCCGACAACAGCGACGGGGGAGGTGAGCAGGGGTGGCGACAGCAGCGACGCTCACGGTCCTCGTTCGCGCGGATGGCATCAACACGCTGTCCCGGCAACTCACCGGCGTCCATAAGGACCTGACGCTCACCGGCGCCGGCGCGCGCACGGCGGGCGCGGACTTGGACAAGGCGGGCAAGCGCGGGTCGCGAGCGATCGGCGGGCTGAAGTCGGTGATGGGCGGTCTCGCGGGGCTCGCGGCGTTCGGGGCTGTGAGCAAGGGCGTGCACCTGATGATCGACGAGTTCCAGGAGGCCCGGAAGGTTGGGGCGCAAACCGCGGCGGTCCTGAAATCGACGGGTGGTGTCGCGAACATCTCCGCGAAACAGGTGCAGGACCTCGCCGGTGCCCTGTCACGGAAGGTCGGGATCGACGATGAGGCGATCCAGTCCGGCCAGAACCTGCTGCTGACGTTCTCCCGGATCCGGAACGAGACCGGTAAGGGCAACGACGTTTTCAACCAGACAACGAAGGCGGCGCTGGACATGAGCGTCGCGATGGGCACCGACATGCGGACGTCGGCGTTGCAGTTGGGGAAGGCACTGAACGACCCCGCGAAGGGCCTCACCCGGTTGACGCGATCCGGGGTGACGTTCACGGATCAGCAGGTGAAGCAGATCAAGGCGTTGCAGGCGTCCGGGGACATGCTCGGCGCCCAGAAGATCATTATCGGGGAGGTCAACCGGGAGTTCGGTGGGAGCGCGGCCGCGGCCGCAACACCGATGGACAAGCTGAAGGTGAGCGTCGGGAACCTAGCGGAGGCCGGCGGCGCGGTTCTCGTCCCGGCGTTGGACAAGGCCGCGAAGGTGCTGACCGTCCTGTTCGATCAGATGGTCACCGGCCGCGGAGTGGGTGGCGCGCTTGTCAGCACGTTCCGGGGGCTCGGGACCGCGATCGGCGCGGTCGTTGCTGTCATCAGCGGCATGGTCGGGTGGTTCCGGCAGAACGAGGCGGCGTCGTTCGCGCTCGCGACCGCGGTCGGCGGGATCACGAGCGCGCTCGTCGCGCTCCGGGTGATCGGGATCGCGAGCGCCATCCAAGCATGGGTCGCGTTGAACGCCGCGTTCGTGACCAGCCCGATCGGCCTGGTCGCGCTCGCGCTCGGCGGACTCGTCGCCGCGCTCGTCATCGCGTACCACGAGTCCGAAACGTTCCGGGACATCGTCAACGGCGCGTTCCAGATGGTCAAGGACGTCGTCGGTGGCGTGATCGGGTTCCTCACCGGGGTGATCAAGGGCATCGCTGACCTGTTCGGCGGGTCCGGCCCGCGGATCATGGCGGCCGTCCAAATCGGGGTCGTGAACGCGATCATCGCGCCGATCCGGAACGCCAAGGACGCGTTCCTTGCGCTCGGCGGATGGGTCGTTGCGCGCCTCCGGGACGGAATCACTGGTGCCGCCGCCGCGATCGTGACAGCGGCCGGCTGGATCAAGAACCGGGTCGTGGAGTACGTCCACAACCAGGTCGCCGGATTCATCAGTGTCGGATCCTGGATCACCAACCGGGTCGCCGAAGGGATCCAGGTCATCACTAGCCTGTTCGGTGCTGTCGGCGGCTGGATCAAGAATCGCGTCACCGACCTCGTGCACGCCCAGGTGGAGGGCTTCAAGGGCGTCGGGTCATGGATCACCAACCGGGTCGCGGAAGGCATCCAAGTGGTGACCGAAGCGCTCTCCGGTGTCGGCGGATGGTTGAAGAACCGTGTCATGGATGCCGCGGCCGCCGCGAAAGAAGGCTTCCAAGGGATTGGCGGCTCGATCTTGGACTGGATCGTTGACGGTCTGAAGGCGGGCGCGAACAAGGTCGTGGGGTTCCTGAACAAGATCATCGGCGTGATCAACAAGCTTCCCGGTGTTGACATCAAGCCGATCGCTGACATCAAGACGGACGAGAAACGAAAGGGCGGCGTCTTCCAGGCGTTCGCGGGTGGCGGCGCGTTCGCACGGACCGGCGGCCTGGTCGCGAGCCCGATCACGCTCATGGGTGAGGAAGCCCCGCGGCATCCGGAGTTCGTGATCCCCACGAACCCGGCGTACAGGTCCCGAGCGCAGGGACTCGCGATGCAAGCGTCCAGCGCAGTGGGTCTCCCGCCGGGCGTGTACCCGCCCGGGCAGGGACCGCGCCGGCAGCAGGCCACGCCCGGCGGGCTGCTCCCCGGCCTCCAGCAGGGCGGCGTGTACACCGCGAGCGCGTACGGCCCGCCATGGGGTGGAATCCAGGGGACCGGTGTCACCGCGGACGGCACGAACCTGCGCGGAAACCCGCACGTCCTCGGGGTCGCAGTCGACCCCAGGCTCATTCCGCTCGGCTCGAAACTCGACATTCAGCCGAACCCGTTCGGGACGCAACGCGACTTCAAGGCGTTCGATACCGGTGGCGCGATCAAGGGTCGCCGCATCGACTTCTACGACTGGCGTGGCCGGGGCCCACAGAACGCGTGGGGGATGCGCCAAGTGAACGTCGACCCGCAAGGCGGTAGCGGCATCCTCGAGCGGGTCGCGGGCGCCGTCGGTGACGCGGTCGGCGCGGTCGGCGGGATCGTCGGTGACCTGATCTCCGGTGGCGCCGGGTTCCTGCTTGACCAATTGCCGAACCCGGCGGACATGCTCCCGGGATGGATGCACGGCCTCGGCCGGCACGCGATCAGCGGCGTCAGCGACTGGATCCGCGGGAAGGTCTCGGACGTCATCGGCTCCTTCGGCGGCGGGGCAGGTGGCGGCGGGATCACGGGCGGACCGCTCCCCGGCGACAAGGCCGCGGTCCTCAAGAAGCTGATCAAGATCGCGAACGAGATCGACGCCGGCGACTTCCCGTACGTGTACGGCGGCGGCCACGTCCAACCCGCACGCCCGAACCCCGGCCTGGACTGCTCGTCATCCGTGTCGATGCTGATGCAGCACGCCGGGTTTGGGTTCCCGACGATGGTGTCCGGGGCGATGATGAACTACGGGATGCCCGGCCCCGGGAAGCAGTTCACGATCTGGGCGAACCCGGGGCACGTGTTCGCGACCATCGGCGGGCGCGACTGGGGAACCAACCGCGGCGAGCCCGGCGGCGGCCCCGGATGGCATAGCCACACGAAGGCGGGATTCACTCCGAGGCACCCGGGAGGGCTCGCCCAGGGCGGCATGTTCGGCCGGGACCCGTACCTCGGCGCGTACGCCACGGGTGGGGTCGTCCCGCGGGACGGGATGGCGTACGTCCACCAGGGCGAGACGATCAGCCCGGCCGGGAAGGGCGGGCCGCTCGTGAACATTGAGCGGCTCGAAGTGCATGAGCACTTGGATTGGGTGCGGGAATGGCGGAACGTCGAGCAGCAGTTGACGGCGTACGGCGGCCGGTAGCTCGTGCCGAATAACGCGCTGGTATCCGCGCTCGCGCTCGAGGATGAGTTCGGGCAGATCACGCAGTTGCTCGCCCCCGGCTCCCGGCACGTCACCAGCATCGAAGGCGTCTTCGGCGCGAAGGCGCGGTCTGTGGTGGTGCCGCGCACGGGCCGGCACGGGACTCGTGCCCGGACACGGTTTTTGGATGATTCGCTGATCACTATCGCGTTCGATCTGCTCGGGGACACGGACGACGAGGTGTGGGCGGAGTACCGCGCGATCAGCGGCGCCCTCCAGAGCACCCTGGAAACGGAACGCCGTTTGCTGTGGACGTTCGGCACGACCACGGCGTTGCAGTCACGTGTCAGGTTTGAGGAGATCACCGGGACCGTCGTCCCCGGCCCCCGCCGCCTCCAGTTCCAAGCGCACTTGCGGGCAACGGACCCGCGGGCGTACTCACAGACCCAGACGACGGTCGCTGGGAATCCGCTGTCGTCGACCACCACCGGCGGCGCCCGGTTCCCGCTCATGTTTCCCGTCCGGTTCAAGCCGTCGTCGACGTCGAGCGTGCAGCTCACGAACTTGGGGACAACCCCGACACCGCTGATCTTCGAGCTCCGCGGATACCTGCTGGATCCGCAGATCACGCTGGCCGGCACCGACCGCGCCCTGGTGTTCGTGGGGGATGTCGCGGCAGGGGACACGCTGACGGTCAGCAACATTGACCGTCCCGAGGTCTTGTTGAACGGGACCGCGAACCGGATGAACATGCTCGTCAGCGAGCGATCCCGCTGGTTCGATTTGCCGCGAGGGACGTGGACGATCAACCTGATCGCCCGTGACTTCGGTACCGGCGCGTCCGTGTCGGTCCGGTACCGGCACGCCTACAAGTAGAAAGAAGGGGGCGCTGTGGCGTCATCGGTAGTCGTCGCACCAAGCGTCGGCCATGCTCTCAACCTCACACAGGGCGGCATCGGTGCGACCCCCGGGTACGACGCCATCGACTTTCGCCGCTACTTCGGGGCGCCCTTGCAGGAGGGCGCCCTTGATGCGTCCACGTACAAGGTGCATGAACGCAACGCGGGCGCGAACATGCAAGTCGAGGTCGACGCGAACGCCGGTGAGGGCGTCCTCGTTCAAGGCGACACGCTGACGAACTCGAATCAGGGCAGGTATCACGTCGCGCAGCACGGCACGGTGATCACCCTGGACGCGTTCGCGGCGTCTGTAGCGAACCCCCGCATTGACAGTGTCGTGCTCCGTGTCCGGGATAGCACGCATGACGGGTCCGGGCAGTTCGATCCGATCTGCGAGTACCTGCAAGGGACGGCAACGAGCGGCGCGACCCTTGACAACGCGGTAGGGCGGCCGGCGCTCCCGCAGAGCGCGGTCAGGTTGTGCGACATTCTCATGCCGACCAGCGCAACGTCGGTGACGGCCGCCCGGATCCGGGACCGGCGCCCGATCGCCCGCGGCCAGTACTACCGTGGGTACACGGAAACGAGCCTGACGGGGACGGGCGGCGCCGCGAAACAGGTGCCCGCGAACTGCACGTTCCGAGGCGAATTCACCGGGGCCCCCGTCCGGATCACGCTCCGCCACGGATTCATCACGGTCGCGGCGGCCGCCCCGTCGTACGGGATCCGGGTCATGCCGATCTTCGACAGTGTCACGCCCGGCGCCCCAGGCGCCGGGGGCGCCGGGCCGCACGCGATCTACCTTGGGCATTTCTCTCCCGCGACCGCGGACTTCACGTCCCTGCCGGGTGCGACGCACGTGATGGGATGGGTCCCGACCGCCGGCTCCCACCAGGTCGAGTTCGCGTTCATCTTGGACAACTTCGCGGTCGGCGGACAGGTCATCCAAGGACCGTTCGAGATGATCATCGAAGAACTACCGCAGCGGACCGCGTCCTTGACCACCGTCTAACGCATGGCTGAGCTCGCTGATACCGTCACGATCCCCGGGCCCGTCGCGTACGCATCCAACGACGTGTACTTCCCGAACGGAGGCGCGGCGCAGTACCTCCACGGGGTACGGATCGTCCCGCCCGAAACGCGGGTGTGGGACACGCTGGGGGTCGCGTGGAACTACATCGGCACGAACTGGAATAGCCCGGCGGCCGGGACCGCTTTAGGGTCCGGCGGCCTCATCTGGTTCACGGTCCACAACCAGCTTGCGGACGGGTTGCCGGACATGAGCTCGGCGCTCGCGACCGAACAACTTGCGGCCGACTCGAGCGGCCCCGGCGCGGGCGGCAACGTCTACCGGTACGACCAGCGAACCCGCGCACTGATCGGTGCGACGACCAACAGTTTCCTGATCCATATGAGCATTCCGGCCGGCCTGTCCGTGGTCGCCGGCCTCCCCATCTGGCTCGTCATCAGGAACATGCACGCGGACCCCGTCCTGAACGCGAGCGGCCCGAACTGGGTGACCACAAGGAACACGATCCTGCTGCCGGACGGGACCGTCAAAACGCCGCCGAACCATGTGAACACGATCACGGCCGCGTCGTCGTACTCAACGCATGGCCTGGACCCGCGGGAAGTGGTCGCGTCGAAGGCGCTCGCCACCGACCCGTGGGTGTTCAGTACCGCGGTCGGCAGGTATCCGGGTGCGAGCTCCGGGGTCGACAACGGCAACGACCACGCCCGCATCCCCGTGTACTTCTGGCGGGAACTGGGATCCACCCGGCTGCGGTCGAAGATGCCGTTCACGGGGCAGCGGATCGCGTCAGCGGCAACCCCGACGGTTACGCGGATGGATGCCGTCAACGCGGCATCATTGAAGTACGCGCTCGCGAATCCCACGACCGCAGGGACGTGCACCGTCACCGCGCAGGTCCTGAACGCGGATGGCACGAACAATGGGTCCGCGGTCGTGAGCCCGGCGAGCGCCGCGGCCCCCACCGGTGGTGGCCCCGTTGTCGTGCAGTTCGCGGCGCCGGTCGCGGTCGCCGCCGGGCAAGGCATTCGCCTCACGTGCTCGAAGGCGGTGTGGATGGGGGTCGCGGACGCGTATCTCCGTCGCGTGTTCGATGAATCCGACGACTGGCAGTACACCTCCAATAGTGCGCCGCACTACCCGGACATTGTCGCGTTCGGTGCCCGCGGCGTCGCGGACTGGCCCTGGTCGCATTCCAACAGGCAGGCGGCCGCCACCGGGCAGGCCGGGGCGACAGCGGTCGCGACGAACCTGGTTGCGTCGGCGAATACCGTGACGTTCGCGGCGACCCGGGGGGCGGCGAGTCCCGACGCGAAACGTGTCCGGATCGTTGATACGTCAGCGGGCGCCAGCCGCGGGTTCACGGCTACGGTGACCGGTGACTCCGTCGGTTGGCTTCGTGTACGCGTCGGAACGACCGGGGCGGTCGGCACGACCGCGACCGGAACGGCGGACACCGACCTCTACCTTCTCGCGACCAACCAGGCCACCAGCGGGAACTACACGGCGACGGTCGGGATCACGCCGGCGCAGGGCGGGGACACCATCCCCGCGATCGCGGCGTCCATGAGTGTCACGGACGCGCAACCCGTCGGCCCGTACGACGCGGAAGTCGCGGCTGTCGCGACCCGGTTCTGGAAACTCGAGGAACTCACCGGCGATTTCCCGGACAGCAAGGGGGGCGCGAGTCTCGCGCTGACCGGTACCGGCGCGGTCCGCGGGATTGACATCAACGCGCCCGTGTCCACCACCACGGGGTTCCGTGTCGCGGTAGACGCGCTCGGGTCGGCGGTCATCGCGCACTGGCCGCTCGGGGAAGCCGCTGGCGGTGGCGCTACCGGCACCACCGTGTACAGCGGACTGTCGCGCACCAACAGCGTGGCCGGGAAAACGTCGGATGCCGTGCCATGGCCGACCAGTACCGCGATCGGGGATGTCGTCGTCCTCGCTGTGCACATCGAGTCCGCGACCGCGGTCACCACGGCCGTCGCGTCCGGCGGGTCCACTGCGTGGGTGCAACGAGACTCGACTCGGATCACGGCGTCCGGGGATCGCAACTCGATCTGGACGAAACGCGTTGAGGCCGGGGATCTCGCGAACCCGATCAGCGTCACGTGGGGTGGCATCGCCGTCCGGTGCACCAGCACCGCGATACGGGTGACCGCCGCGAAGGCAACAGGCGAATTCGTCAACCAGGTCAGTGGCGCCACCGGGGCTGCCGCAACGTTCACTGCCCCCGGGTTCACGACCACCCAGAAGTCGCTGATCCTGTACATCGAGATGAGCCGGTGGGATCTCAACGAAACGCCACCCGCCGGATACACGGAACGCCAAGACCTCAGCGCCACAGAGATCTACGTCGCGTCCCTCGATCAGGGCGCGGCCGGCGCGGTCGCCGCCGCCGGGGCGACAACTCCCGCCGGGGAATCCACGGACTACGCGGCGTTCCTGATCGCGATCGAACCGGAAGGCGTCGCGGTCGTCAACGCGGTCGACCGAAAGGGCGCCCGCAACGGGGTCGCGAACGGCGCGATCACCCGGAACGTCACCACCCTCCTCACGGACGGGACCGCGGACGGCGCCGTCCAGGTCGGCGGCACCGACACGGTGCCGACCACCGGGTACTTCGAGGTGCCCGCGACGACCGCGTTGCAGACCCCTGCGTTCACGGTCATGGCGTGGGTCAAAGTCACGGGCGGGCAGGGCACCAGCCGCACAGTCATCAGTTACCGCGACAGCGGGGTCAGCATCGCGCGCGGCTGGTACATCGTTGCCGCATCCACGAACCGGTGGCGGTTCCTGGTTGGCCTGTCCGACAACACGTTCGTGACCGTCGAAAGCGTCGAGACCGTCCAAGTCGGACAGACCGTGTTCCTCACCGGAACATGGGAGGGAGGCGTCCCCAAACTGTACGTGAACGCGGGCGCCGCGAACAGCACGGTGCCGTCCGGAACGTACAACCAGACGCACGCCGTCAGTCGCCCCCTCCGGATCGGCGCTGGCCGCAACGAGACAACCGCGAACGACTTCTTCCGCGGCGTCATCGACGAATGCGTGCTCCTCACGCAGGCACTGTCCGCGAACCAGATTCAGGCGCACTACCTTGCGGGCACGTCCGGGGCTACCAGCCCGCCGCCGCCGCCGCCGCCGTCACCACCCGGAGTCATTCTCGTCACGAACTTCCGTGCGGTCGGGCAGGTTCTCAACTGGACGGCCGTATCGGGTGCCTCCGGGTACACGGTCGCGGCAGTCCATTCCCCGTACACCGCTGTCGCCGCTCGCGAGCTGTACACGGTGTCCGGAGGGTCAACGACATCCTTCGACCCGCCCGACGTGACCGGTGAGGTTATCCATTACGACATCACCCCGCACATCACGAACGGGGGGTACCTGGGGGACGCCGCTGGGGGGGACGCGAATCGCGTATCGATCTCGTACGCCACGAGTCCGCCGCCGCCGACGTCCTCGATTACGGTCACGACATTGGCGCCGTCCGCGACGACAACCTCAACGTTGCAGTTGCTTGGGCAGCTCACGAATCTCGCGGGTACCACGGGGACCGCGGTCTTCCAGTACGGGACGTCCAGTACCAACCTGTCGTCCACGACACCGGGGGAAGCGATCAACGGCATCGACCAGTTCGTGTCGCATCTCGTGACCGGCCTGAACGCGGGGACCATGTACTTCTTTCGGCTCGCGTTCACACCCGCAACGGGCGGGCAGCTCTTCGGGTCGACGCTGTCCGCGTCAACGCAGGCGCCGACGTCCCCGCCGCCCGGTGGCGGCCCGACATTCGGGCCGTTGCTCACGTCGATCACGATGGAGAGCGGCAACCTGAATGAGTGGAGCGGAAACGGCTCTGGTGGTGGCGGAATTTTCGACACGCTTCCTGCCGTCTCGAGCGCGAGTCAGGATCGCGCGCATACGGGGTCGTGGTCGGCGCGGATGCGCTGGGCCGGGCCGCCGACCGCGGAAGGCGAACCAGGGTGCCGACTATTTCGGTGGGCTGAACTGAACGCCAACCGTGAGCTGTACATCGAGCGGTGGCTGTTTATCCCGTCGCTTTACACCTTGAACGGGAGCGGCGGCCAGTTCATGATGCTGGACCAGTTCAAATCACGGACGTCGACCCGTAACGACCCGATCTGGTACATCGATGCGTACCCCCAGGGCGGCGCGATCGTGCCGTATCTGACGTGGGGTCCGCAGTCCGGGCTCGCCGGCCCAACATCGGGCGAGGCGGCGGGCCAGAAGAACTACAACCCGACGGGTAACGCAACGCTGCCGATCGGGTCATGGTTCAAGCTCACCTCGTTCATCCGCCAGTCGAGCGCGTTCGACGGGACCATCCGGTACTGGCTCAACGACGTGCTGATCCACGACCGACCGAACGTGCGAACGGGGCACCCGAACAACGGGCAGACCATCTCCAACGCGTGGGGTGTTGATCAGCACTGGGCGATCAACAACTACTCGGACGGGATTAGCCCGTCCCCGTTCGACGTGTACGTTGACGACGTCAAGATCTATCAGGTGCCATGAGCGGCGCGACCACCGTAGGCGGATTGCCGTCCGTCGCAAACGCGAAAGGTGTCCGCCTCAACGGCGCGTACCTGACCGCACTCGACGCGCTGGTAGGGACGCGCCCCCCGACCGTTACCGGGGCATTCAGTATGGGCGGCCTCTACCGGCCGCTCACATTGACGGGTCCGCAACGACTCGTCACAAAGGTTGACAATCCGGACCTCACGACAGAAGCCGGCATGGTCGCGTGGGTGACCCCGACATACGCGCGGATGGCGAGGATCGGGACCGCAACGAACGGGAACACGGGCGCGTACCGTGGCGTGTACGACGAAACAACGGCGGGTGCTCCCACGGTCGGATCATGGCATTCATGGGGATGGCGGTACGACCCGACCGCCACGAACCCGGTGACCCCGGAGAACCCGACGGGCGCGCCCGGCCGGTCCGCGTTCTTTCAGTACGGCACCCTGAAAGCGGAAGCCGATACCCGCGGGATTACCGTGCCGGCAACGATCGCCGCGCTCGTAATCGGCGCGAAAAGTGATGGGACCTCCCCGTTTCTCGGTGAGGTCAGTCGCGTCTGGGTTGCGGAGGGCACGGCGCTCTCCGATGCCTGGTTCGCCCGGGCGGAGACCGCTCGCGTGTTTGGCGCGACCGCGCTGTCCGCGATCCGTACCACCCCCCAGTCCCTGACCGTCACCGCCCCGGTCGGGTCCACGACACCCGTGCAGGCGTCCCTGCAAGTTACGCAGGCGATCCCCGGCGGCAACCCCAACTTCTCGCTGACGCTACCGACACGGATCACCGCGACCGGGTCCCTGAGCGCTCCCACGACGCTCGCGCTGTCCGTCAGCCCCACCGGGCTTACGGCTGACACCAACGTGAATATCACGATCACGCCAGCGGACACCACGCAGGCGCCGTTCACGGTCCCCGTCCTGATCGACATGATCTCAAGCGACCTTGTTGTCAGCCCGACGAGCATCGCCCTGAACGCGGTCGCCGGGGCGTCCACATCCAATACGCAGCGACTGACGGTCACGCAACAGGTCGCGGGTGGCCTTACGGGGTTCACGATCAGTACGCCCGTTCCGTGGCTCCGGATCAGCCAGGTCTAACGTCGTGGCGACCCTCACCTTTCCGCATGCGCTGCGTCTCGGTAGCACCGCGATCGGCCTGCAGAACGCGATCACGTCCGGGGCGATCACGTTCCCGGTCGCGGTCGCCGGCCGCGACGCTGACACCCTGGATCGCCTCTACGTCCTCTCCCGCGACGCGCTCCGTGTGTGGGTAGTCAAGGACGGCGCCGTTCTCGCGACCCCCGCGCTTGATCTCTCGAGTATCGCGAGCGTGTTCGGACAGGAAGGTGGCTGCCTCGGGCTCGCCGTCTACCCGACCCTTGTCTCCAGCCAGCTCGTCCTATTCGTGTCCTGGACGGACAATGTCGGGACCCTCCGCGTCAGCCGATTCACCGGGACCGGCGGCAACCTGGACGCGGTCACGCTCGCGAGCCGCGTTGACCTGATCAGCGCCACGAACACGACCGGCATCCATTACGGGGGATGCCTACGCCTCGATTCCGACGGCAAACTCCTCGCCAGCATCGGGGACAAGGGGGACCCGCTCGCCGCGGACGGCCCCCAGAACGCCACGTCCGCGTACGGCAAGATCAACCTGTTCACGGCGCCGCTGACCGCAACCACCCGTGTCGTCGGGGCATTGGGACTGCGGAACCCGTGGCGGTTCGACATTGACCGGACCGTCACCGCCGTGCCCGGCACCCTGTTCCCGCAACCGGTGTACATCGCGGATGTCGGGTCTGACCCCGCCACGACCGCCGTCCCCAGGGAGGAGATCGATTACATCGCGGCCGGTACCAACGCGGCCGTCAACTTTGACTGGCCGAACCGGGAGGGGACATTCACCCGGGTCGCGGCGGTCACGATCAGCGCGTCCCAACCGACATCAACGAGTCTCACGTTCCTCGGACAGATCCTGCCGCAGAACAACGCGGGGACCGCGTTCTTTCAGTGGGGGACCAGCCCTCTCAGTCTCTCGAATTCCACGACGGGAGAGGCGGTCGCCGGCCCCGACCAGTTCATTCAGCACACCATCACGGGGCTCACGGTCGGGACGACGTACTACTTCCGGACGGCGTTCACATGGTCGGGCGGGACCGTCACCGGCGCGACCCTGGACGCGGAAACCACGTCCACGCTCCAGTCCGCGCTGTCCTCCGGAACGATCACGTATCCAATCCAGCTCGCCGCACGCGCAACGGACCTCACGGACAGATTCTACGTCGCCTCGAGAACCACCGGCCGGGTGCTTGTCGTCAAGTCCGGCACCGTCCAATCGGTTCCGGCGCTGGACATTTCGAGCATTTACAGCGTGTTCGGAAACGAGGGCGGACTCCTTGGGCTCGCGATTCATCCCGACCTTGATACGGGCGGGAACATCGCGATGTACGTGTCATGGACGAATTCCAGCGGCACACTGTTCGTCAGCGAATTCAAGTCAACGGGGAACGTTGATGTGTGCTCGTTCGCGACCCGGCGGGACATTCTGACCGACGCGAACCGGGACGCCCAGGGCCGCCACTTCGGGGGATGCCTCCGCTTCGACGTCGACCGGAAACTGTGGTTCAGTGCGGGGGACGCGAACAACGAGACGGACGCCACGAACGGGCCGCAGTCCACGAACACCGCGCCGCGCGGGAAGATGGTGTTCTGGACGAGCCCTCGCACGTCGGCGACGTTCGCGGTCGGCGCGAAGGGCCTCAGGAATCCGTGGCGGTTCGATTTCGATCCGGGTGTGCTCGGGGTCGCCGGCGCGATGTGGACGCAGTCCTGCTACATCGGGGATGTCGGGTCCGACACGGGACACACATCCGTCCCACGGGACGAGGTGGATTACGTCGTCGCTGGGCGGACGACACTCGCGAACTTCGGATGGCCGAACCGGGAGGGAACGATCCTCCGCAACTCGGCGAACACGGGGGGTTTCGCGAACTACACGTCCGGTGTCGCTGGGGAGATCCTGCCGATCCGGGAGTACCCGTTCAACACGAGCACGATCCGGGCGATCGTGGTCGGCGCGCCCATCCGGGATGACAACGCCACCGGCGGCTGGGCGGACAAGGTCCCGATCGGTGACTTCATCTCAGACCAGCTCAGGGTTATCGATGCGGTCACCGGCGCGAACGACGCGGTCGCGCCGCAGTCCGCGCTCACGAACGTCGTTTCCATTGATCGCGACCAGTTCAACCAGGTCTACTACCTCACCAGCGCCGGGCAGGTCCTCCGGCTCGGGAATCGCGCGACGATCCCTACCAGCCCCCCGCCCCCGCCGCCACCGCCGCCGCCGCCGCCACCGCCGCCGGGGACGACAGTGGTCGCGGAGACCTTGTCATCGCATGACATTACGACCACCACGATCAGGTTTCTCGGGCGCATCACGAACGTTGGCGGAGATCTCGGGGACGCGTTCTTTCAGTACGGCACCACGAGCACGAACCTGAACCTGTCAACGGCGATTGACACGATCGACGGGACCGACCAGTTCATCACGGACACCGCGACCGGGCTGACCGCGAGCACCACCTACTTCTTTCGGCTCGCGTACACCATCGCGAGCGGCGCGGTCACCACCACCGGCGTGACCCTGTCCGCCACCACGCTTGCCGTTGGTCCCCCGCCGCCGCCACCGCCACCGCCCCCGCCGCCCACGGGCGGCACGAACGTTGATACCAGCCTGTTGTGGACCGCGAACTCGAGCGTGTTTCTACCGGCGCCGTTGCCGCTGAGCTCGGGGTCGATCGTGACCGCGAACAGCGGCAACTGGCAGTCCGTGATCGCCGGGGCCGCCGCGGGAACAACGGTCAAGCTGGCGGGCGGGACGTACAACTTCTCGGATCTCCCGAACTCCGGGTGGGCTAAGAGCGTCACGAACCCGGTGACGATCATCCCGGACGGGGACAGCGCGATCGTGTCCATGGAACGCTTCATGCAGTTCGATGGCTCGATCAGCGGCCTCCGGTTCCGGCGGCTCCGGCTGTCCGCGGACATCGAATACGCCGTCTCCTTTCAGCAATCGACCAGTTGGGTGGAATTCTCGTTCTGCGAGCTGATGGGTGCCGCCGGCGGCACCCCCATGCAAGGCTTCCTGTTTCAGTCCGGAGCTGCGAGCGCGAGCACCCCGCATCACTGCTTCGCGTTCGGGAACATCATTCACCGCGTATCCCCCGTGAACTACCCCGGCCCCGACCCGGACTCCCACGTCCACGGCGTGTACATGGCAGCCGCCGTCGACTGCGTTGTGGCATGTAACCGCATTGATGCGCAACCCGGCTGGAACCTCCACGGGTTCGGGGCGTTCCGCAACAGCTTCTGCGGGTTCAACTACTGCCAGGGAACGTCCGGGCAGAACAGTCTGACGTGGGGTGGCAACGACGAGGCGTCCCGTGGCCGACCGACGAACAACCGGATCTACGGGAACGTTGGCCACCAGGGATACGAGTCGTTCCAGATGGGGTCCAACAACATTTTCCAGTACAACTGGGGAACGAACGTGAACCTCGGATCGTCGTGGACGCTCGCGCTCGGGTCCGGCAACCCGTCCGTCAGCTCGATCGGGAAGCCGCTCGCCGGGAGTCCGCTGATCGGCAAGGTCCCGAACCCGGGGATCCGGTTTGACCAGGCCGGCGTCACCCGACCGACGGGGAACTGCGCCGCGGGCGCATACGAGCCGTAACCGATGGCTGATCCGATCCGGGAGTACCCGCGCGACCAGTTTCCGACGTGGCGCGCCTCGATCGTTGGCGCCCCCGTCCAGAACACGGAGGCGGTCGGCTGGACGACGGCGGTCCCTGTCGCTGACTTCAACGCGGGCGCTCTGCGGCTGATTGACAAGGTCACTGGCGGGAATGACCGGTCCGCGCCGATCCCCGCGCTCGCGCAGGTCGTGTCCATTGACACGGTCCGGGGGGAGACGTACTTCCTGACCTCCACGGGCGGCGTGTACCGCCTCGGGGCGACCACGGACCCGGAACCCCCCGTGTCCACGCAGACGCTGTACGACATTACGGCGCTGCCCGTAGGCCTGGCTGCCGGGTCGTACACGACGACGATCACGATCACCCCAGCGGACACGGGGCAGTCCCCGATTGTGGTGCCGGTCGTGTTGACCGTTGTTGCGGCGCCATCCCCGCCGCCGCCGCCGCCGGGGACCGGGACGGTCATCTACAGCAACACGCCGATGGCGTTCGATATCGCCGGCCTGACGACGGGGCTCGCGTCCGGGACGATGTTGACGACGACGCTGACGGTGGTGCCGGACACGACGTTCCCGTCCGTGTCCGGCGGCGGGCAGGACGACCAGTTCCTGCTGTTGGACCCGGACGCGGCCGCGACCGCCGCGAACGAGCCCGGCGCGATCACCATTCCCGTCACGCTCACCGTCGGCGCGACCGCACCACCACCGCCGCCTCCCCCGCCGCCTCCGCCGCCTCCTCCGCCGCCGCCTCCTCCGCCTCCGCCGCCGCCGCCGGGGACGACGATTGTGGTCGCGACACTGGCGCCGTCGACGGTGACGTCGACGTCGCTGGTCGTTCGCGGGGAAATCACCGGGCTCGCGGGGATCACGGGCACCGCGTTCTTTCAGTACGGCACGACCGCGACCGGCCTGACGTCCACGTCAACGGCGCAGGCCGTGAGCGCCGACCAGTTCGTGTCGCAGACGATCAGCGGACTGGTTCCGTCAACGACGTACTTCTACAGGCTGATGTTCACGTGGTCGGGGGGGACCGCCCCGGGCGCGACGACCACGGCGGTAACCAGCGCGGTCGTGAGTCCGCCGCCACCCGCGCCGCCACCACCGGGGGGGCCGCCGCCCACGTCACCACCGACCCCGCCGGGCGTGGAGCCGGACCCGGACGCCCCCCGCTCCCGTGCCCGTCCGTACTGGGATTTCGTGCTCGCCGCCTCGAACGGCGTGAGGATCGCGAGCCTCCCGATCCGTCCCAAACTGACGTTCCAGTTGAACCGGCCGACCCTGGTCACGTTCGACCTGTACCACGACGACCCCGACGCCGCCGAGTTCTACACCGCGCTCGCGAATGGGATCCCGCAGTTGCGGGCGTACCGGAACGGGGTGCTCGTCTTCAGTGGCCTGATGCGCCCGTTCGACGAGACCAGCGACCCGCAGACCTCGACGATGACCCTGGTCTTCGCGGACCCCATGGCCATTCTCGGGTCCCGGCACGTCACGGGCCTTCACACCCAAGTGGACGCCGGCGAGATCGCGTGGCAATCCATCCGGGCTGCGCACATCAACAGTCCCGTCCCGGTCATCCGCGGCACCATCCAAACAACCGTCTTGCGGGACCGTCAGTACGAACGCAAACAGATCCTCGAACTGATCCAGCAGCTCACCGAGGTCGACGGCGGCTTCGATTACGCGATCACGCCACTGGATCCCACAATCGCGGGGGGTGGGGCGCTCGGCGCGTTCAACGTCGTTGCGCGCGCCGGGACAGACATCAGCGCGAGCGTCCGATTTGAGCAGGGTGACGGCACCCTCGACAACGTCCTGAACCGTCGCCGCCAAGTCGAGCTGCCAGTCAACTACGTCATCGCAATGGGCGCGCAGAACGAGAACGGCGTCACGTTGACCGCGACCGCGGAAGACACCGTCAGCCGCGACAAGTACGGCCGGTACGAGCGGCAAGAGTCGTTCTCGGATGTCAGCGAGCTCGCGACCCTCCAACAACACGCGCAGGACCTCCTGCGACCGGATCCGGTGATAACCGAAGCGTTTGAACCGGACCCGGAGACGGCGCCGTGGCCGTGGGATGACTACTGGCTCGGGGACACGGTCGCGTATCGCGTCGAAACGGACGCCGGCCGCGTGTCCGGCACCACGCGCGTGATGGGCGTCGAGATCGAACTGGACGACCAGGGCAACGAGACTGCGCACAGGTTGACGCTGGGTGAGCAGCACCCGCGCAGGTTCCCCGTCGACACGATCCGGGACCTCACGCGCCGCCTGTCGGCACTCGAAAGGTAGAGAAGGCTATGGCTGGTGCTGAGGACCCGGGCCCGGGAGTGGACGCTCAAGGACAACCCGTCGTTGACCCCACCAAAAACGTGCTCGATCTCGTTGAAGCAGCGATCCGCCGGCAAGATGACCTCCGGAACGTTGAGGCCGTCAACATCCGGCGGGACCTCGACGAGAAGATCAGGACCCTGAAGGAGTACTTCGTCGCGATCCTCGACGAGCAGCGCCGCGGAATGGGGGTCGCGGAGGAGGAACGCGAAAAAAGCGCGCGCGCCCTCCGGGAGGAACTGTCACGCCAGATCGATGACGGTGACCGCAACCTCCGGGAGCACATCCAGGCGCAGGTTGAACATCTTGCGTCGCAGGCCCTGAACAACGTGGAGCAGCTCAAGCTCGCGCTCGCCGCCGCGCAACGCTTGGAGGAGGAACGCCACCGGGGGATCGACAAGCGCTTCGAGGACGTCGCCGAGACGGGCGAGACTCGAGCGAACGCGATCCGCCGGGAGATGCAGCTCGTCAACGAGGCGTCGGAGCAGGCGATCGCGAAGGCGGACGCCGCGACCGAGAAGCGGTTCGCGAGCGTCAACGAATGGCGCGCGCAATCAAGTGACCGTGAGCGGTCCCAGCAGGAACAGACCGCGATCCTGACCGCGACGTTCGCGCCGCGCGAGCTCATGGACGCGCAGCTCGCTGACATTCGCCGGTCAATTCAGGCGCTGTCCGACAAAGTCAACCGGGTCGTCTAAGGCAGGAGCAGTGACGCTGCACGAAGACGTCCGGGAGATGCAGGCCGAGGTGCGGTCGCTCGCCGCGCAAGCCGAAGCAAACCGGCTGTCGATCGCCCGGCACGACGAGCAGGTCACCGCGCAACGCGCCCGGCTGGAAACG
>Ga0190275_10000530_pt1 | contig 32766 bp, 28 predicted proteins | sample Popmic550T_FD_133745 | JGI IMG/M metagenome (GOLD analysis project Ga0190275, IMG submission 133745) | Populus adjacent soil microbial communities from riparian zone of Yellowstone River, Montana, USA - 550 T | ecosystem: Environmental > Terrestrial > Soil > Riparian zone > Trees stand | place...
AACCCCTCCGGGAAGGGAGCCTGCGCCACCGGCAGCCCGGAGGAGCCCACCGCGCGCCAGCGCGACAGCTCGTAGTCCGGACCGAAGTAGCCCTGGCGGAAGCCCCCGCGCTGGGCTCGCGCCTCCAGCCGTACCTTCATGTCCAGGGTGTGCCTCACCACGTCCGCGCCCACTCCCACCACCGCGCCCCAGGCGCCTGCCTCCCTCACCCGCTCGCCCCAACCGCCCAGCACGTGCAGCTCGAAGCCTGGGCGCACCACCACCACCGCCGTCCCATCCACGTGCACCAGTGTGACTTGGGGCGACACCCCTTCAGCCCTACCCCAGTCTCGCACCACGGACAGCCCCACCATGTACCGGCCCGGCTCTCGCGGTGCGCCGCCGAGCAGGTGCTCCACATCCACGTCCGCTTGCGCTCCCGTCAGGCGCGCCCCCAGCACGTCCGAGGTGAAGGCCTCCACGTACAGCGGAGCCAGCCTTGCCGTGAGGGAGGCTCCCGCCGGGTGGTAGTCCGGGTGGGCTCGGTTCGAGTAGCGCCGCACCAAGTGCCCGGACACCAAGCTGTAGTCCTCCAACTCCCCCACCCACAACCCCACTCGGGAAGCGTCACTGCCCAGCTTGAGCGCCCGCACCACCTGCCCCCAGTCCGACAGGCTGTCCCAGTCCTCCGTCCTCACCCGCCCCGCTCTCGTCTCCCCTCCCCACAGCCTCACCCGCACCGCAGCGCCCACATGCAGGCCCCACTCCGCTCCGTCATCCACCACCAGCGCGGGGCTCAGCTGCGTGTAGCCCACATGCTCTCCCGCTCCTCCCCGTGGCAGCAGCGCCAGCGTACTGGCCTCCAGGCGGATGAGGGAGTTCCACCGTCCGGCCTCGCGAGCTTCCGTGGGCGGTGCGTCCGCAGGTGGCACGACCTTGGCCGCGGAAGCCGGAAGCCACGCTCCATCGGCCGACTCCCCAGCTCCAGGGGCCTGCGTCAGCAGCAGCACCACCACCCAGGTGAGCGTCATGAGGAGTACCTCGCAGTCGGGTGCACAACCTCGGAAAGCTCCGGCGGGACCGAGTCGGTCCCGGCGCAGTCGCCGACGGCCTCTGCCGGCGCAGCGACCGAGCCCTGGAAGGAGTTCGAGAGCACGTGCACTCCTCTCGGCCACTCAGCGAGCCTTGGGATTCGCAGCCAGGCTCTTGGGCCCCCACTCCATGTTGCCCGACCTGGGCGCCTTTCTTCCACCTGTCTGCGGCGTCACGATGGTGCGTTCGCCGTGGACGGCGATGCGGTCACCAACTGTTCATGACCGTCAGCGTCGGAGGCGCCGGGCATGCCCCAGGCGGATGCCATCGGATGCCCGCCTCTTCGCCACATCAGAGCCTGCGGGAAGGATGGGATCCGGGCAGATCTGACGCAGCCGGCAGCCTCGGCACTCGGCCCCGCTCCACACGGCCTGGTACAGCGCGGTGACGCGGTCGATGACGTCGAAGTCCTCGGTGACGAAGCCCAGCTCGAAGTTGCGCGTGTCCTCGCCCTTGGCGCCGAGGCCCGCGCCCGTGAGGTTGGCGCTGCCCACGTAGGCCCAGGCTCCATCCACCACCACGGCCTTGAAGTGCACGCGCGGGCACACCTTGAGTTCCAGGCCTCCGCGCACCAGGCGCTCGCGTGAATCGAACGCCTCCCGGAACGGCCGGCTGGGCAGCTCGGCGTGCAGCAGCCGCAGCGCCACTCCGCGCGCCGCCAGCGCGTCGAACAACTCCAGGACCGGGGCGAACTTCCCGCCCTGCTCCACGAACATGGCCTTCACGTTGGCCGTGGCGATCCACACGGACTCGCGCGCGTGCGCCAGCTTGGCCAGCACCACCTCGCGGTAGAGCGCGCGGCCCTGGAGCAGCTCTGCCTGCAAGGTTCTCATCACCAACCTACACTATCTCACATCCACCTCCCCAGCGAATCCCCAGCGAGCCTTGGGAATGACCAAGGGTCATTGACAAACCGCTCTCCTCGCTCCATGGATGACTCATGGTCAGCAACGGAACGGCGAAGGCGAAGCGGGCTCTGCCCTTGAGAGCGCGCAAGGACGAGGACAAGGAGGCGCGGCGGCAGCTCATCTTGGAGGAGGCACTGGCGCTGTACACAACCACCTCCTACACGGAAGTGAAGATGGCGGATGTGGCGGAGCGGGCGAAGCTCGCGAAGGGGACGGTGTTCCTCTACTTCCCGACGAAGGAGGCGCTCTTCCTGGCGATGCTGGAGGAGCTGCTCTTCGCGTGGTTCGTGAAGCTGGAGGGGCTGCTGAGCAGCAGTGAGGGCCGGTGGACGGGGACGCGGGTCGCGCGCACGGTGGCCGAGTCGCTGGAGGGGGAGGAGACGCTGACGCGGCTGTTGGCGCTGCTGCAGACGGTGCTGGAGCAGAACGTCACCGTGGAGCAGGTGCGCGGCTTCAAGGAGCGGCTGTTGGAGGCGATGGGGCGCGCAGGGGTGCTGGTGGAGAAGCGGCTGGTGTTTCTGAAGCCGGGCGAGGGCGGGCGGTTCTTCATCCACCTGCACGCGCTGGTAACGGGGCTGCGGCAGATGGCGGACGTGGCGCCGGTAACGCGCGAGGTGCTGGATCTGCCGCACATGGCGCCGCTGCGTGTGGACTTCACGCAAGAGCTGACGGTGGCGCTGACCACGCTGCTTCGCGGGCTCGAGGCGCGCTGAGCTCCGCGGCCGCGGCAGGCGAGCCGCTTGCCAGCTCGGAGGGTCCCCAACCATCCAGCCATGCCAAGAGGGCTTGTGCCCTCGGCGAAGCCTAGCTTGAGCGCTGGGGAGCCCATGACGTTCGGAGAGTGGATAGCACTGGGCGGGCAGCTGATGGAGGGGGTGGGGGTCAGTGTCATGATCCTCGGCGCCGTCCTCTCGGTGGTCTTGCTGGGGGTGCGGCGACGGCGACGTGTGGCGGGCCTCTACCGGAAGTTCAGGCAGGACCTGGGTCGGGCCATCCTGTTGGGGCTCGAGTTCCTGGTGGCGGCGGACATCATCCGCACGGTGAGCGAGGAGCCGACCCTGCGAGGGGTTGCGGTGCTGGGGATCATCGTGGTCATCCGAACGTTTCTGAGCTTCACGCTGTCCGTGGAGCTTGAGGGGCGCTGGCCATGGCAGCGCGGGCTGGAGCACGAGGAGCCACGGAAGCCAGCAGCGCTCCCCTCCAAAGTGTTCACGGCACCCCAGAGCGAGCACCACGCGGACCACTGATTCCCGCGCCCACGAGGTGCCCAGCCTCTATCGAGGGGATGGCTGTTTCACGTACATATCGAAGCGCCATCACCGACCATGACCGACCTGACCGAGCAGGAACTCATCCGGATCGTCCACCGCTACTACCCCACCGGTTCCTTCGCGGTGTCGGACAGCTACACCCAGGAAGTCCCACCCTACACACGAACCGCCGAGCACCAGCGCTGGATGGAGGCCTGGAAGCAAGCCATGGAGTGGCCTGCGTGGGACTCCCTCTTGGAGGAGTTGGACATCGCGCTCGGGAGCGCGGGTGATGTGACCCAGCCCTATATGGCGGCCTGCCGCCGCTGCTCCAGGTCTGAGAAGCAGCCCCTGCCGGACGGAGCACAGCTCGTTACTCGCGCGATAGCCGCTGTGAGCGTCCTGGCCCCCCTCTATGTCACGTACTGCATCACGGAGACCGTCGGTCCTCGCAGTGAACCCCTCTTCCATCATTTCTCCTTCGAGCCAACGGACGACGTAAAGCCCCACTTCGTCACGCTCGCTCGTACCATCGAGCGGGTTCTGGGGTACCGGCCCTTCCCCCTGCATTTGCACAACGTTCTCGTCCCTGAAGTCTTCGTGCCCCATCTGGGCGGCGAACAGGCCACGCTGCTCTACGCTCTCTTCGACAAAGAACTCCACAACCTGCCGTGAAGGTCGGCGCCGGGGCTCGCCCTGCGCACCGTGCACGCCTACCATTGCAGGAATGAGAGATGCGCCGTCACGGAACTGGCCCCTGCTCCATGTTCTGCTCACTGTCGTGATGGCAGTTGCTGGGGTGGGATGCACCCATGGGCGGCCCGGCAACACAGTGACAGGGCGCATTACCCCGGAGCATTTCCAGTTCACGACAACGGTCAAGCCGCCGCGCCAGAAGGAGGAAGATGGTGGATGGCGTGCCGTCTGCATCCATGCCCAGACCACGATGGGGGACTCAGGCGCCACCACCGTGTGCAAGTTCGAGGTCGGCGTGCCGATCCGCACGAGCTCTCAAGGCGAAATCCCCCTTGAGGATGCCCAAGACGCCGCAGCGGACATGGCCAACCGCGCGGCATTCCGTGTCCTCTCGGAGGCCCACCCTGGTGACATGCTGGCGGAGCTCTGCATCCGCTTCAAGGTCACCTACGAGTTCATGCTGAGAGAGAAGATCAAAGGGTCCCGGATCGGCGAGTGCCGGAGCCTGGGCATCAAGACGGTTCCCTTCGGCGTCGTTATTGACCCAGCAGCGATTCCACCCGCGAAGTGATCTCGACATGGCGGCGCAGGCAATGCGTCCACGCCCCAGAGGAGCGGAGACCTGACATGGATGACAGGTACTCTCTCAAAGGCTACTTCGAGCCCAGAGGAGAGAGCGCCGTGCTCCTTTGGTGGTACAGCCCCGCTCCCACTCCCCACGTACCGTGACCGGGTACTGACGCTCGGGTTCTACCAGTCCGTGGGTGTTTCCCAGGTCCGTGGGCGGACGCGAGCTTCTGGGAGGGTTCCAAGCCATGACGATGTGGATGCGGCTCAGTGGAGGGATGTTGGGGGTGCTGCTTGCTGCATGTGGCTCTGCTGGGGAAGAAGGGCGCCCGGGGGAGGATGGGGAGAGCGGCAAGGCTTCGCTGATCCGGTTCGTGGACGAGCCACCCGGGACCCACTGTCCTCATGGAGGCACGGCCGTGAAGTCCGGGCTCGACACGAATGGCAACAGCACCCTGGAGGACAGTGAGGCCACCAGCACCGCATACACATGCAACGGGCCTCCCGGTGGGGCCGCCGCCAGGGCGCTGGTGAAGTTGGATCCCGAACCCTCTGGAACTCACTGCGCCCAGGGAGGCACCCGGGTCAACAGCGGACTGGATGCCAACGACAACGGCACGCTCGATCCCGCCGAGGTGACGAGCACTTCCTATGTCTGCAATGGGACCTCAGGGAGTTCAGGAACCCCAGGGGCCCAGACGCTGGTGCGGTCGGCACCCGAGCCAGCGGGTAGCAATTGCGCCCATGGGGGCACCGCAGTGCAGAGCGGGCTGGATGCCAACCATGATGGCGCGCTGGATACGGCGGAGGTGGCGAGCACGGCCTACGTCTGCAACGGGGCTGCGGGCACCCCAGGAGCCCCGGGAGCCCAGGCGCTGGTGCGGTTGGATCCAGAACCTCCAGGTGCCAACTGTGCCCAGGGCGGCACCGTGGTGCGCAGTGGTCTGGACACCAATGGGAACGGAACGCTGGAGGCGAGCGAGGTAGCCCAGACCCGGTACGTCTGCTCGAACCAAGCGCTCTACCCAACGGGCTGGGCCGCTTCTGCGCCGAGCTACAGCTCGGGCGATCTCCCTCCCTCCCTCTGGCACTCCTCTGGGCGCAAGGTGAGCATCCTCAAGCTGAGCGCTGCATCACGGCTCAAGATCACCGTCTCCGACAATTTGGGCGTGGGTATCGGCGTCATTGATGGCTCTGGCTACTACGCCATCAGGATGAACGGCGGCTACATGTCGCCAAACTGCCATCAGCGCCAGCGCATCTGGAATGCGCGCGATTGGTCGAACACGTACTACTTCCCCTTTGCGACGGTGTGCCTTACGGACGTGCTGCCCGCGGGCCTGTATGAATTCGAGACGTGGGCGTATTCACATGCCGGTGCAGCGCACGTGGGGGCTGGCCTCTCCCAACCTCTCGTATTCGTGGAGGAGCTGCTCCCGACAACTAGGTATGGCGCCTCCACCACGGGAGGCGAGTCCGCGACCTCGAGCAGCACCTACCAGAAGGCGTCCGGGCGCACCGTCAATTACACGAAGCAGGACGCGAACACCCTGCTCAAGGTGACGCTCGCCGACACATTCAGGAGTGCCTACAACCAGAATGGAGGGTGGGGTACGATCATGATCCGGATGGATGGTAATAACACCAGCTGTTTCACCGGCCAGCATGATGCTCAGGGCACAGGCGGTAACTTCCATCACCCTATCGTGATGACCTGTGTGCTGCCGGCTGTGGCGACGGGAGCCCATACCTTCGATGTCTGGATTCGCTCAGACACTGGTAGGGATACACACCTGGGCTGGGAACGCTCCTACCCGCTGCTAATGGTCGAGGAGGTCGAGAACCAGAAGCTCACCTACAGCAATAGCAGTTCCGAGAGTGAAGAACTGAGTGGCGACTGGGAAGGAGTAGAAACCCGCCAAGTACAGCACACGGTCAGTGCGGCAGGAAAGGCGGTCCGCGTGACCTATTCGGATACGTTCCGTGGAACGTTCAACTGTGGTGCCCAATGGGGCTATTATCAGTTGTATGTCGATGGCCAGCCCACGTACTGCTATAATGGTCAATACTCGTACAACTCCGGGTCCACCGCCCACGATCACCATCATCCCGTCAACCAGACGTGTCTCGTGAAAGGGCTGACTGCAGGCCCACACACTTTCGCTATCTGGTCCACGACCCGGCATTGGGATGGCACTGCCTGCGGCACCAACCGCTTTGGTTGGAACCGTGGCCAGAACCTCCTGCTGGTGGAAGAGCTGCCGTGAGCCGGCAGCGGTGATCACTGAACGGTCAGGTCTGAGGGCTGCCGCGGCGCCACCTCGTAGGTGGTCTCGTACTGCGCGGCCAGCCCCACCACCGTGATGCGCTGGCCAGCACTCAGGGCCTGCAACGCGGCCTTGTCGAAGCCCCCGGACACGTGGACGAACACCTGGACCTCGCCCGTCCCATCGTTGATGTAGAGCTTGTAGCCGTAGGGTGAGTCATCCTGGAAGGTCTGGGTGATGTTGCCGCTGACCTGGATCAGCTGTCCCTCGACGGACTCGTTGACGGCGCCCGTGCCCACGGTCTTGGCGGACACCTGCTCAGTGCCCCCGAGCAGCTTCACGCCCGCGGGCTCGGCCTTCAGGATGCGCAGCTGGTTCTGCTCGTCCAGGATCCCGGTGACGCGGACCTTGGCTCCCAAGCCGAAGGTCTGCTTCTCCGCCATCTTGACGTAGAGGCCGCCCGAGGAGTCCTGCACGGCGAAGCCCTCGTCGCCCAGGGCCGACTGGAACGCTCCAGGAGAAACCGAGACGAATCCCTCGATGGTCGCCTCTGTACCGTTCCCCTGTGCGCGGACCTCGGTGATGGAGGGCGTCCCGCCACAAGCGGGCAGCAGAACGGTGAGCGCCGCGGCGAGGACGGCCGAGAGCCCTCCAGTGTATCGGGGGAGACTGCGAGCGGACATTCGGAGAGAAGAGTTCATATGCGCGGTCTGCCATGGTGGCGGACCCCAGACAAGACGGGTTTCCCAGAAGCGCTAACGTTTTCCGCGCGAACCGGGCAGCGCCTCTACGTCAGACTGGCGGCCTTCCTGGAGGAAGCATGCGTCTCATCGTCACGTCCGTGTTTGCCCTCGCCCTCACCGCCGCGCTCATGTCGAGCCCCTCCCTCGCCGGAGGCACCCCCACGAAGTCAGGCTCGTCAGCGGAGAAGCCTCCTTCGAAGAAGAAGGGCTCCAACGACGCGCGCGCCACGACCCTCACCGAGGCCTGGCACCTGCTGCCGCAAGCCAGCGGACAGCGCTGCGGCGACGATCTCTCCTTCGACTACGGTGAGAGCGGAGGCATGCGGAACTTCTTCTGCCGCTCGCTCTCGGTCATCTCCTGGAAGACCTTCCTCTCGCTTGCGCCGGTCAAGCCCTTCAGCTCGGGCCCCCATAAGGATGGCAAGCTCGACCTGAACAACCGCAAGGACTTCGGCCGCTATGATCCCGCCTTCGTGAAGTGGGCGGTGACCGCGCTCGTGCCCGCCGCGACGGATCCAGCGCTGCTCGAGGAGACGCAGCCCATCTATGACCGCTCAGTGAGTACGCTCGCCCGCACGTACCACAGTGTCTGGCGCGCTCTCTCGGCGGACCCGCGCTGGGTAGAGACCGAGCGCAAGGCCTACGTCGCCGCCGCAGCCAAGGGAAAACTCGATCCGTTCGGCCCAACGCTCGACCTCTACCACGACGTGCTCGGCACCTCGGATGACAACTGGGGCGGCAACGATCCGAACCACGTCCGCTCGGCGACGGCTTGGTGGCTCCGGCGCTTCCACGACGGCACCGCGCCGCTCTGGGCCGAGGGCCTCGAGCGCCTGCTCACGACGTACGACAGCGAGTGGCTGGCCTCCGCAAAGGAGACGACCCCGCGGCCCTTGCCCGCGCGGCTGACGAAGACCGTGCCCGAGTACAAGTAGCGACTGGCGGCATTCCCCAGCCCTGTATTCTGCCCCGCCTTGATCACCTCATGGGCCTGAGCCGCCGCCCCCCCTGCTCTCAGGGGTGCGACTCCCTGGGTGGGGTTTCCCCCGGCTTTCTGTGAGGCCGGGCACACGGTGTTGGTCAAAGAAGGACGGGACAGGGCGAAAGAGGTTGCTGTCCCCCCTGAGTCGTAGCTCAAGTAAGCGGCTCGTACGGGAAGACGGGGAGCCTTGTGAGCGTTGGAGGCTCCCGGACACCAGGAGAGCAGGCATGCGCCTCGTAAGCACGGAGCAATTGACGGAGCTTCACCGTCCGCTGGAAGACGCCTTCGACCGGCTCCGAGCACGCCGCTGGGAGCAGGCCCAGACGACCGCCAAGGAGCGGCTCGCACGGCTAGAGCGGCTGAAGGCGAACCTCCTCAGCCGCCGCGAGGCGCTGGCGGAGGCCCTCTTCGCGGACTTCCGCAAGCCTCGGGCCGAGGCGGAGAGCACCGAGATGCTGCCCGTGCTCATGGAGCTGGCGCACACGGCGAAGCACCTGAAGTCCTGGATGAAACCCCGGAAGGTAGAGACGCCCCTGCTGCTGGCCGGCACGAGCAGTGAAGTCCGCTCCGAGCCCAAGGGCGTCGTGCTCGTCATCGCCCCGTGGAACTACCCGTTCGCGCTGGCAATCTCCCCGCTCGTCACCGCCGTGGCAGCCGGCAACTGCGTGATGCTCAAGCCCAGCGAGAAGACCCCGCACACGGCGGCCTTCCTCGAGGCGCTCGTGCGGGACACCTTCGATCCCTCCGAGGTGACGACGGTGCAGGGCGGCCCGGACGTAGGGGAGGCGCTGCTACGGCTACCGTTCGACCACTTCTTCTTCACCGGCGGCCCGCGCGTGGGCCAGAAGGTCATGACCGCGGCGGCGCGGCACCTGGCGGGAGTGACGCTGGAGTTGGGCGGCAAGTCCCCGGTAGTCGTCGACGCGACGGCGGACGCGAAGACGGCGGCCGAGCGCGTCGTGTGGGGCAAGTTCCTCAACGCGGGGCAGACGTGCATCGCCCCGGACTACGTCTTCGTTCATGCCTCGAAGGAGGAGGCGTTCCTCTCCGCGGCGAAGGAGGCTCTGGAGCGCTTCTACGGCAAGACGGAGGAGGCGCGCCGGGCGAGCCCGGATCTGTGCCGGCTGGTGGATGACGCCGCCTTCTCGCGCGTGTGCGGGATGCTGGATCGGACGGTGAGCGGCGGGGGCCGGCTGGTGGCCGGAGGCGTGGTGGACGCGGCCAGCCGCTACATCGCCCCCACGGTGCTGGCGGACGTAACGCCCGGGGCGGCGGTGATGGAGGAGGAGATCTTCGGGCCGCTCCTGCCGGTGCTGCGCTACGAGCAGCTCGAGACCGTAGTGGAGACCATCCGCGGTGGTGGCAAGCCGCTGGCCATGTACATCTTCAGCCAGGACGAGGCACAGATAGAGCAGTTGCTGCGGCAGACCTCGGCGGGCGGGACGGTGGTGAACAACGTGGTCCTCCACTTCGCCAACCCGAGCCTGCCCTTCGGCGGCGTGGGGCCGAGCGGGCTGGGCGCGTACCATGGGGAGGTGGGCTTCCGGGAGCTGAGCCACGCGCGGGCGGTGCTGCGGCAAGGGCGCGCGTCCCTGGCGCACTTCTTCTTCCCTCCATACACGGGCAAGGCGCAGCAGCTCGCCCGTCTCGCGAGCCGCCTGTTCGAGTAGCCTCCCGTCCGTGCTCACCGTCGATCCCCATCCCCTGCTCGATGCCCTGGCCTTCACCACTACCTTCCCAGGGCCACTGTCCTCCCTCCCCTCTCCGGAGTGGCTCACCGCCCTCCTGAAGCCAGAGGCCTCCGCGCCGCTCACCAGCGACGACTCCGTGCGCGGCGTCGTCCGGGACCTGCTGCGCCACGGCGGCTACAAGCCCACGGGCCGCGGCAAGCCCGCCTCGGAGTACCTCGTGCGCGCGGCGGGAGATGGCTCGCTGGGCTCCATCAACACCGCGGTGGATGCGTGCAACGCCGTCTCCCTCCACAGCGGCCTGCCCATCAGCGTGGTGGACCTGGACCGCGCCCAGGCGCCCTTCCGCCTCGGCATCGCCCCCGAGGGCTCGCAGTACGTCTTCAACGCCTCCGGGCAGACCATCGACCTGGCGGGGCTGCTGTGCCTCTTCGACGCGGAGGGCCCCTGCGCCAACGCGGTGAAGGACGCGCAGCGCACCAAGACGAACGCGGACACCCGCCGCACCCTCACCGTCCTGTGGGGCGCCAAGGCGCTGGGAGACCGGACCGCGCGCGCCTTTGCCTGGTACCGCGAGCAGCTCGAGCGCCTGGGCGCCACCGTGGAGCGCCTTCCCTGAGCACGCCGGACCTCGAGCTGCTGCTCGCCGATGGGGCTCGGACGCTCTCCGCGGCCTGGGGCCGCCCGGTGCTGCTCACCGATCCGGAGGTGCTCCGCACGGAGTCTCGCAGCGTCGTGGTCCGGGCCCGTGTGGTCGGCGGCGGCGAGGAGAGCAGCGTCGTCCTCAAGCACTTCCGGGACGATCCGGTGTGCGGCCTGGACGAATGGGCCGGGCTCCTGTTCCTCACCCAGCGCGGCCTGCACGTGGGGCCTCGCTTCCTCGCCGGGAGCGAGGAGGCGCGCCTCTTCGTGATGGAGGATCTGGGCCGAGGCCAGCGCCTCGAGGAGCTGCTGCAGGACGACGACGCGCGGACCGCCAGCGGCGGGCTCATGTCCATCGTCCGGCTCACCGCCCTGCTGCACGTCCGGACGCTGGGCGCCCAGTCGGACTACGACTCTGTGCGCCAGGCGATTGAACCGCGCCACGAGCGGGTACGCATCGAGAACGCGCGCTACCTGGTGGACAACGCCGGGCGGCTGCGGCGATGGGTGGAGATGGTGGGTGCACGGGAGGATCCCGGGCTCCAGGCGGACCTGGAGCAGCTCGCGCGCGAGCTCGCCGATCCCGGCCCGTTCCTCGCCTTCACCCACGGAGACATGGCGCCGGGCAACTCGCTCTTCACCCGCGAGGGCCCACGCCTGCTGGACTTCGAGTACGCGGGGATGCGCAACGCCCTCTACGACGCGCTGATGTGGCTGCTGACCGTGCCGCTCCCGGAGGAGCTCGTCGCCCGCGCGGACGCCTACTACCGGAGCGGGCTGAGCCAGGGGTGCTACGCGGCGCAGGTGGACTCAGACTACCTGCGCGCCCGCGCCACGGTGGCGGCCGCGCGCACCGTGAACGTCTTCCAGTGGATCTCCCCCAAGGCGCTGGAGCGGGACCGAGACTGGGCTCCCGGCTTTACTGAGCGCGCCGCGCTGCTGCGTCACCTCGAGCGGTGTCGGTTCCTGATGGAGCCGCTGAACCCGGTCCCGGCCCTCGCACGCACGCTGCAATCCCTGGAAGCGCGGTTGCGCGAGCGCTGGACGGTGGAGCTCCCCGTCTGGCCTGCGTTCCGGTAAGCCGGCGCTCGAGCCCGAGCCTACACCCCCAGCCCCGCCCGAATCCTCGAGACCACCTCGTCCGGGCTCGGCGTCACGTCCACCTGCAGCGCCTCCGCGGGGGCCTCCAGCGTCTCGAGCTGGCTGTCGAGCAGGCTCAGCGGCATGAAGTGGCCCACGCGCCGGGCCAGCCGGCTCGCGAGCACCTCCGGTGGCGCCGACAGGTACACCCACCGCACCTGGGAAGAATCCACCGTGAGGAGCTGCCGGTAGGACTGCTTCAGCGCCGAGGACGCCAGCACCGCATCCTCGCCTCGAGCCAGCGTGTCCGTGATGAGCCCGCGCAGCCGCTCCAGCCACGGCGCACGATCCTCATCCGTCAGCGGGATCCCCGCGGCCATCTTCGCCACGTTCGCCGGGGGATGGAAGTCATCCCCCTCCAGGAACTGCCACCCCAGCGCCTCCGCCAGCCGCTCTCCAATCGTCGTCTTCCCCGCCCCGGCCACTCCCATGAGGATGATCACCATGCGCCATGCCCTCGGTATGCATCGCCCTTCACTCATGGTGAGGCACTTCCTCGGCCGCCGCTACCCCCGAGGATGGCCGCCGTTCACCCATCCTCTAAAGTCCTCCGTCCACATCAGACCTGAGAGATACGATTCCCTTCGTCGCTGCGAGGAGCTCGCGGCGCTGTGAGGGGTCAAACACGTGTCCGATATTCCGAATGGCGGGCAGCTCGAGGTCCAAGGCTCGGGTGCCAAGCCGTACATCCTGAAGAACACAGGGGGGGTGTACTCGTGCTCATGCCCGGCGTGGCGCAATCAGTCCGTCACCATCGAGCGCCGCACCTGCAAGCACCTGCGCAAGATCCGCGGCGACGAGGCCGAGGACGCGCGCATCGGCGCCGCGGCCTCCCAGGCTGCCGCTGGCACCGCCAACCGCACCACCAACCGGGCCGCCACGAGCAAGCGCGCCACCGCGGCCTCAGGTGACGGCAAGGCCCCGCCGGTGCTGCTGGCCCACTCGTGGGCGAACGACACGGATCTCACTGGCTGGTGGATGAGCGAGAAGCTCGACGGCGTGCGCGCCTGGTGGGATGGGAAGCGCTTCCTCTCGCGCCAGGGCAACCCCTTCTACGCGCCGGACTGGTTCACCGAGAAGCTGCCGGACTACCCGCTCGATGGAGAGCTGTTTGGCGGGCGCAAGAAGTTCCAGCGCACCGTGTCCATCGTCCGCCGGCAGGACATGAGCGATGACTGGAAGGAGCTGGCCTTCGTCATCTTCGACGCGCCGAGCCTGGAGCGCACCTTCGAGGAGCGCATCGCCCACGTCCAGGAGTACGTGGAGGACCTGGCGCCGCCCTACGCCGAGTGGCTCCCCCACGAGCCCTGCCAGGGCGTCCAGCACCTGCGCACGGAGCTGGCGCGGGTGGAGGGGCTCGGCGGCGAGGGGCTCATGCTGCGCCAGCCCGGCTCGCGCTACGAGGTGGGCCGCTCTTACACCCTGCTGAAGGTGAAGAGCTTCCATGATGACGAGGCCCGCGTCCTCGGCCACCAGCCCGGCGCGGGGCGGCACAAGGGCCGGCTGGGCGCGCTCGAGGTGGAGCTGCGCAACGGCACCCGCTTCTCGGTGGGCACCGGCCTGTCTGACGCCGAGCGCGAGAACCCTCCCGCCCTCGGCAGCATCATCACCTTCCGCTACCAGGAGCTCTCCAACGACGGCGTGCCGCGCTTCCCCTCCTACGTGGGCGTGCGCATCGACGCGGAGCCCTGGGCACCCCAGGGCAAGCGCAAGCGGTCCTGACGCGCCGCGTTTTCCGCCGGACCCTCTTTCCACCCAGTGTCCGGCAGAAGGTTCAATTCATTGTGAACTGGAAAAAATGAGGGATCGCATTGAACGATTTGACGTCGCACCTCAGGCGCCAGGGTGAGCCTGTGCTTCGTATGACACTGCAACTCCTCGAATTGTCATGGAGCGAGGGTGCGCTGTCTCCCAGGGGCAACGGTCCGTGCAACCGGTGACGGCGCACACGTCTTGCAGTGCATCAGGGATAACCCCCTTTCCAGGTTCTCAGACCCATGCGCTGCGAGCTCTGTCTCTCCGACCACACTGACGACGTGCTGTGCGGCAACGTGCACTGGAGCCAGTCGGGCCAGCTCACCGCCGCAGGAGGGCCCTCGCGGCCGCAGCCTCCCGCACCGCGAGCCCCTGAAGTGCCCGTGGATCTGGTGGGCCAGGTGCTCGGGTACTACCGCGTGGTGCGACGGCTGGGCTCGGGCGGCATGGGGACGGTGTACCAGGCGGAGCAGACGCGCATCGGCGCGAGGGTGGCGCTCAAGGTGCTGCACCCGCACCTCAGTCAGGATGCGGGCCTGCGCGCGCGCTTCTACGCCGAGGCGAAGACGGTGAACGTGGTAGGGCACCCCAACATCGTCCGCATCTTCGACATCAACGAGGCCCCAGGTGGCCTCCACTACATCGTCATGGAGTACCTGGAGGGCGAGCCACTGTCGCAGCTGCCTCGGCCCCTGGAGCCAGGCCTGCTCACGCACCTGCTGGCGCAGGCGTGTGAGGCGCTCGAGGCCGCGCACAACGCCGGCGTGGTGCACCGGGATCTGAAGCCGGACAACCTCTTCGTGGTTCGGCGCGAGGGCGCTCACCGCCCCTCGCTGAAGGTGCTGGACTTCGGCGTGGCCAAGGCGCGCGGCCCGCTCACGCACCCGCAGCTCACGGCGGTGGGCATGGTGCTGGGCACGCCCGCGTACATGGCCCCCGAGCAGTGGACGGGGCAGCAGGTGGACGGGCGCGCGGACATCTATGCGCTGGGGGTAACGGCCTACCTCATGGCCACGGGGCGGCTGCCCTATCCGCGCGGCCAGGTCGCCGAGATCGTCCTGTCTCCGACGGCGCCCATGCCCATGGCACCGCACCTGCTCAACCCGCGCATCCCCGTGGCGCTCTCGGAGGCGATCCTGAACGCGCTGGCACGCCGGCCGGCGGAGCGCTTCGCGCGTGCGATCGACTTCAAGCGGGCCCTGGAGTCCTCCACGAGCGACTCTGCGCGGGGCCGGCTCACCCCCGTGCCTGGGCCCCTGCGTGCCAGCACGCCGGTGCCCTCCCCCACTGTGTCCCTGCGCATTCCCCAGGCGCACCTGCCACGAGCGGAGTCGCCGCTGCCTCAGAGCTGGACGGCCCGCGTGCGCCGCCGCAGCGGTGCGGGCGCGGTGGAGGTGCAGTGCACGGAGCTGAGCCGCGGCGGCCTCTTCATGTGCTGCTCGGAGCCCTTCCCGCAGCTCTTCAGCCGGCTCGAGTTCTCGCTGCTGCTGGAGGGAGTGCCGGTGGAGTGCATGGCCGAGGTGGTGCGGCACGTGGACTCGGCGCAGGCCCGCACGTGGGGCATGTCGCCCGGCGTAGGGCTCCAGTTCATCAACCCCTCCGCCCAGCTCCGCGAGTACCTGCGCCGGATGCGGCCCTCCCGCGTGATGCCCGCCGCGCCCGTGGGCGTGCCCCAGGACTGCACGCTCCTGTAGCCACGCCATTGTCGGCTGCCGCCCACCGCACCCTGGGTAAGCGTCTCCTTCTCAACGAGGGCGCTTCCCTCCACCGGCTTCCCTGTCAGCCACCCGCGGGACCCCGCTAAGCTGAAAATTCCATGGTGAGCAGAAGACACACCGCGAGCACGGTGAGAGGGTGGGGCCGGTATCTCTGCGGGCTCTGGCTGCTGGGGTTGGCCACGCTGTCGGGTGCGTGCCGGGAATCCGTTGGAACGGCGCTCTACGTCACCATCGATTTCCCGCCGTCTCTGCTCATGGATCAGCTGCTCGTGTCGGGGACGGTGGCGGACAGCGGCATTGGCCCCCAGCTCCTGCCGGCGCAACCCGAGCGGCTGCTCGCCAATGGGGAGACCTTCCGCATCTTGCTGCCGTCCGCTCCGGACGGCTCGGAGGCGGTGCTGCAGGTGGCGGGAATGCGAGAGGGCACGCGGGTGGCGCTCGGCACCGGCCAGGTGCAGATCCAAGAGGGCAGCGAGGTGGATGTCACCGTGCGGCTGGAGCCCGCTGGGCCTGACGATGGCTCGTTCTGCGCCGACTGCCCAGATGGCTGCTGCATGGACGGCGTCTGCACTGCTCCCACCTTCAATACCTGTGGCACGGGTGGCATCGCCTGTAAGCAGTGTGATCCGCAGACGGCGAGCACCTGTTCCTCCGAGGGTTTCTGCGCCTGCGGGCGTGGCCCCGCGTGCGATCCCCGCACCGCGGACCGGTGCTCGAACGGCTCATGCAGGTGTGGCGGTGGTGGGCCTTGCGGGTTCGGCCAGCAGTGCGTGTCGGGCCGGTGCGAGTGCACGCCGGGCTCGTGCACCGGCTGCTGCAGCGGCAACACCTGTGAGCCCGGCAACACGAAGGACGAGTGCGGACAGGGCGGCGCGGCGTGCGTGAAGTGCAACCGCACGTGTAACGCCAGCGGCTCCTGCACCTGAGCGGTGAAGACGTGGCTCACCCTCGCGGTTCGCCTGTCCATCCCCTCCTCACTCCACGGTGTAGCGGCAGCGCTCGCGCTCCAGGGAGAGGGCCTCCGCGTCATCGCTCACAGGGGCCCGGCGCGACACCATGTCATCCGCCTCCCAGACATAGGGCTGGCCATTGAGCCGCACGTGCCCCTTCGCCACCAGGTGGGTCACCTCCAGCAGCGGCACGTGCGCCAGATCCCTCATGAGCGCCTCGAAGCGTCCCTGGCGGGCCGGATCCACGAAGCGGAAGCGGGAGCGCGCCACCACGGCCAGGTGGTACCACATGGGCCGGAACGCCACTCCGGCAAGCCTCAGCCGATCCGCCATGAGCATGAACATCTCCGCGGCCTCGCGCGACAGCCCCAAGCCTGGCACCTCCTGGCCCGGGAGCTGGGGCCTCAGGTCGCTGAAGCGTGCGAGCGGGTGACGCAGCGTGAGCCAGTTGACGAAGAGCAGCGCTTCTTCTCCCAGGCGCTTGCGCTCCAGGACACAGTCCACCAGCACGTGCTCCTGCCCTCCTGCGTGTCCCAGCAGCTGGATGCGATCGCCCGCCCCCGTCGTACCCACCTCCACGCGCAGCCCGCGGTAGCCCAGCCGCTCCAGGTGCGGCAGCAGTCCGTAGCGGAACAGCGCGTACTCGAGCGACTGCGCGGTGTAGTAGCCCAGCACCCGCTGATCGCTCGGAGCCACGTGGCCCATGGCCCCTTCGAGGTCCTCCTGGGTGATGGGCTCCCAGTCCGACAGCGGCTCTCGCGACAACAGCCGGGAGATGCGCTGGAACCGGGCGCTGAGCGGATCAAAGCGCGCCCGGATGGGCTGGTGCCCACGCCCGCCGAGGATCAGGATCGAGCCGGCGAACACCTTCCAGGCCTCCGGGTGGTAGCCCCCTCCCGGCAGCCACACGGCCGGGAGGCCTCGGAGCGCCCGCGCCACGAGCCGATCCCGCCTCCGCGCCCCGTCCAGTGAGAGGCCCAGGCGGCCAAAGCGATCCGCGCCCAGCACGTCCCCACCGGCGATGACGAAGGCCAGCTCCGCCTGAGGCATGCGGCCCAGCAAGGCCTCCAGCGCAGCGAGGTACTCCGCATCCCCCGCGTTGTCAGGCAACAGCACCTCGTCCGCGCCGGAGACGCTCCCCCAGTCGCTCCCGGAGATGGATCCGATCCACACCTTGGGATCGCCGGCGAAGCACGCGGCGGTGCCATCCGGCGGGTGCGCGTCCAGGTCCAGCACCACCGTCTTTCCTTGGAAGCCTTCCGCGCGCACGTCCGCGAGCGCCACAGCCATGTCATTGACGGCGCAGAAGCCACCGCCGTGGTCTGGCGCGGCATGGTGGAACCCGCCCGCCAGATTGGCGACGGGGCGCCCCTGCCTCAGCGCCATCCGGGCAGCCTCCAACGTGCCGCCGCAGACCCGGCGCAGCGTGTCCAGCAGCGTGTCCACCGCCACATCGGAGGGATCCACCGCGAAGATGCGAGCCAGCGTCTCCGGGCGTCCCAGGGACTCCAGGTAGGCCGCGCCATGGACCCGAGCGAGCTGCTCGTACGAGGCAGGCCTCGGGCGGTGGATGTCCGAGGGCCTCACCACGCCTGTCTCGAGCAGGTACCAGGTGGTGAAGTCCACCCGGCGCGGCTCAATGCCGGTGGAGAGCTCGAGGCCGGCGAACGGCAGCCGATAGGTCTCGTCGTAGAAGACGGGAACCCGGGCCCGGTCGGGGCGCAGCCGCGCCCACCATTCCTCCAGCCAGCCTCTCATCCGCCGGCGGCCCTCAGGAGCACTCAGGGGTTCTCGGAGTTCTTGCTGCCCAAGAGCTTCTTCAGGAGCAGCACCAGCCCTATCACCACCACGGCGAGGACCTTCTTGCCCGCGATCAGGAAGCCGAGGATCAGCTTCCCTCCCTTGGCGAGCAGGCCGACCTTGGCAATCTTGGCCGCTCCCAGGCCCGCGCCGCCCAGCACGATGCCGGCGAGGCCATACTCGGCGACCTTGTCGGTGCCCTCCTGGAAGTCCGCGTACCGCGCACCCTGGTTGAACGTGGTGCTCTGCAGCAGCTTCACCACATGGGGCTTGCTCGGCTCCAGGTGCTCCGGGTCCACCACCAGGTTCAGGGACACGTAGCCTCGGCGCCCGAGCACGCGGGTGTTGTAGTTGACCGAGGTGCCTTCGTCCGTGGACGCGTTGAGCGCCCAGATGAGGTGGTGCTTCGTCCGGTCGTAGTGCGGCGCCTCCGTCCAGTCGCCGATCCGCAGCGCCTTGAAGCCGCGCTGCACGCGCTCCTCATTGGCCGCCTCCTGGCCTTCCTTGATGGCGTCCAGGATCTCGTTCCCGTCGAGCTCCTCCTCATCCTTGATGAAGCCCTCGTCCTCATAGCGGATGACGACGAACCACGGCGCCTTCTCCTCCTTGCTCACCACGAGGCCGAGCAGGTTGTCGTGGTGAAAGGAGCCGTTCTGCTCCAGGACCTTCGCGGCGATGGACTTGTCCAGGTAGACATGCTCCTCGGGCACGTCGAGCGACAGCTCATGGCCGAGCTCGACCTTGGCCGGGCCGGGCTTCACGCCAGGAGGGAGCTCGGACGGCGCGTCCGCCTCCTGCTCAACGGGCTCCTCTGCCTCCTCGGGAGGGGCCACATCCGCCAGGGCAACGATCGGCGTGAGCAGCAGTCCAGCGACCATCCATTTCCAAGCAGCGCGCATCGACGAGGCTCCAAGGGCAGGGACGCGGAGCATGCCACTCGGCGCTTCGCGGGGTCCACCCGCCGGGAGGGAAGCGGATGTTTTTCCTCCCAGCTTGACGGGTTCTGTGGTGTGCAGCGGCTCCGAGCTCCCGCGTCATGACCGCCCAAGACTCCCGAACGCCTGGCCGCGCCGCCTTTGCCTTCATCTTCGTCACCGTCATGCTCGACATGCTGGCGCTGGGCGTCATGGCTCCCGTGCTGCCGAAGCTCATCATCACGTTCAAGGACGGTGATATTGCCAGCGCGGCCTCCGTCACCGGCCTGTTCGGCTTCACCTGGGCGGCCATGCAGTTCGTGTTCTCGCCGGTGCTCGGCTCGCTGTCGGACCGCTACGGTCGGCGGCTGGTGATCCTGCTGTCGAACTTCGGCCTGGGGCTCGACTACGTGCTGATGGCGCTGGCTCCCTCGCTGGAGTGGCTCTTCATCGGCCGGCTTATCTCCGGGATCACCGCCGCGAGCTTCTCCACCGCGGGCGCCTACATCTCCGATGTGACGCCGGTGGAGAAGCGTGCCGCGCGCTTCGGCATGCTGGGCGCGGCCTTCGGCTTGGGATTCATCGTGGGCCCAGCGGTCGGCGGGGTGCTCGGGGATATCAGCCTGAGGCTGCCGTTCTGGGCCGCCGCGGTGCTCAGCCTCCTGAACGCGGCCTATGGCTTCTTCGTCCTGCCAGAGTCACTGCCGCCGGAGCGCCGCTCGGCCTTCCAATGGCGGCGAGCCAATCCGCTGGGCTCGCTGAAGCTCCTGCGCTCGCATGGAGAGCTGACCGGCCTGGCCGCAGCGACCTTCCTGTACTATCTGGCACACGAGTCCCTCTCGAGCATCTTCGTGCTCTACACGGACTACCGCTACGCCTGGAGCGAGCGCACGGTCGGCCTCGCGCTCGCGGCAGTCGGGGTGACCTCTACGATCGTCTCGGGGGCTCTCATGGGCCCAGCCGTGGCCCGGCTCGGCGAGCGGCGCGCAATGCTCACCGGGCTGGCATTCGGGGCCCTCTCGTTCCTGTGCTACGGCCTGGCCCCCACGGGCCTGCTCTTCCTGATCGGCATCCCGTTGGGCGGGCTGATGGGACTGGCCGGACCTTCCATCCAAGCCTTGATGACTCGCCGGGTGAACCCTTCCGAGCAGGGTCAGCTCCAAGGAGCGATGAGCAGTCTGCGCGGCATCACTGGGATGATAGGGCCGGTGTTGTTCACGCAGATCCTCGCTGCCGCCCTCCGCGGAGACAGCCTTCCCCACCTGCCCGGCGCCCCATACCTGCTCGCCGGGACACTCATGGTGGGAGCCCTGTTCCTCTCGTGGCGTGTCACACGCCTGGGAGCACGGGAGGCTGTGACCTCGGATCAGGTTGCGCGATAGAGCGGAAACGCAGGTCGCGGGCCCCTCGTCTCGGCGCGGGTCCTCCCGTCGGCTGACGGGTCCTCCCGCGCCGGCCGTCCCGCTCGCCCACGGCCCACAGCCCAGCTGCCCACAGCCGTCTCGAGGGCCCACCGGCGGCGCGCTCTGACTGAACCTGTATACTTGTTAGACAGGTTTGGCTGACGCGCCGTCGGCCCTTCAGGCCCACCCGGTCGTGCACCTGGCCCGCGGTGCTTACCCGCCGCTCGCGTCGGTCCACTCCGCTGCGCCGTAGCGCACGCCCAGGCGGCCCCGCGGGTCCTCGAAGTGAAGCCCCAAGGCCGTCTCGCCGACGAAGGGCAGCCCCTCCACCCGCTGCCGTACCGTGAGGGAGCCACTCCCGATGGGGCGCCTCGCGAACATCCAGCCCTGCTGCACCCCCTCCTCGACATTGCGCAACCGCTCCACCACAGCCCCTCGGGCCATGGCCAGACTGCCATCCTCGGAGACCCCGGTGTGGCCAGGTCCTCGCAGGGCTTGTTTCCCAGAGCTGACTCCCGAGGGCCCAGTCCTCAGGGAGCCTTTCTCGAGGATCTCAGCCTCGTTCCTCGCCGAGAGGAGCGCTGCCATGGGACATGTCCGCGCCCGTGCGCACCTCTTCCCGCAGTGCGGGGCTGCGCCGCTTGAGCGCGCGGGCCAGCAGCGTAGTGAAGAGCGCCCAGGCCAGACCTGCCATCCACCCGCCCAGCACATCCGTGAGGTAATGCACCCCCAGGAACACCCGCGTCAGCCCCACGAGGAAAGTCAGCATCAGCGCCACCCCGAGCACGTAGGCCTTGAGCCACCGGCGCTCGATGAGCTGCGCCAGCATCGCACCCAGCGTGAGGTAGACGATGGCCGAGAGCATCGCGTGGCCGCTGGGAAAGCTCGGTGCGTCTACCTCTGCGAGGTGGGGCACCACGGTGGGCCGAGGCCGTGCAAAGAGCGCCTTGAGGGCAGAGTTCAACAGTGCGCCACCCACCGTGGATCCGAGCACCAGCAGCAGCGAGCGAAAGCGCCGCACCAGCGCCAGGAAGCCGCACACCGCCACCATGACGAGTGTCAGCACCGTCACGCCTCCCAGCGCCGTCACGTCCAGCGCCGCTTTGCGCAGCCAGGGGGGGCCAATGGGGACTGCGGGGTTGTCTGACCGGCGCAGCGCCAGCACCACGGTCTCATCGAAGCTCTGCGTCTCCTGCTCCACGATCTCGCTCGACAGGACCATGAAGCCCAAGCAGCAACACACGAGCGCCAGCAGCAGCCCGAGCAGCCGGACTCCATCCACCCCCATCAGCGCGGAGGCCGCTTCCCTGAGACGACGGACCATGGCCTTCACCCTATGCACTCCCACCGGGTGGCGACGCTCGATCTCTCGCCGCCGCATGGAAGTGCACAGAAGTCGAGTCCTCATCGACAGGCGTGTTCCCCTGAACGCCGCTCTGCCTGCGCCGTTGTCCTCTGCCACCAGACTGCTATCACTGCGCTCAGGAGGAACCCCACGTGGCCATCGCGACCATCGATCCGACGACTGGCAGGACGATCCGTACCTTCGCAGCTCACACCGCCGAGGAGCTCGAGGCGCGGCTGCGGCTCGCCGACGAGACATTCCGCACCTACCGCCACACGCCCCTGGCGGACCGGAAGCGCTGGCTGGCTCGTGCCGCCGAGCTGCTGGAGACAGAGGCCGACCACTTCGGGCGAGTCATGACGCAGGAGATGGGCAAGCCCTTCGAGGCCGCCAAGGCCGAATCGCAGAAGTGCGCCACGGCCTGCCGCTACTACGTAGAGCACGGCGAGGCGTACCTGCGTGACGAGCCGATCGACACCGGTGGCGACCGCAGCTACGTCCACTACCAGCCACTGGGGCCGGTGCTGGCCATCATGCCGTGGAACTTCCCCTTCTGGCAGGTCATCCGCTTCGCCGCTCCGGCGCTGATGGCCGGGAACGTGGGGCTGCTGAAGCACGCGCACAACGTGCCGCAGTGCGCGCTGGCGCTCGAGGAGCTGTTCCTGCGCGCGGGCTTCCCCAAGGGCGCCTTCCAGACGCTGCTCATCGAGTCCGGAGACATCCCCCGCGTCATTGACGACCCGCGCGTGAAGGCCGCCACCCTCACCGGCAGCGAGGGCGCGGGGCGCGCGGTGGGCAGCCAGGCGGGCCGGGCCTTGAAGAAGGTGGTGCTGGAGCTGGGCGGCAGCGATCCATTCATCATCATGCCTTCCGCGAAGCTGGAGCTCGCGGTGGAGACGGCGGTGAAGGCCCGCCTCATCAACAACGGCCAGTCGTGCATCGCGGCCAAGCGCTTCATCGTCCATGAGTCCATCTACCCCGAGTTCGAGCGCCGCTTCGTGGAGCGGATGCGCCGGGCGGTGATGGGCGATCCGATGGATCCAAAGACGGAGGTGGGTCCGCTGGCCACGGAGGGCATCCGCCAGGGGCTGCACGCGCAGGTGGAGAAGAGCGTGGCGGCGGGGACGAGGCTGCTGGTGGGCGGCACGCTGCCCACGGGCCCGGGGAGCTACTACCCGCCCACGGTGCTCGCGGAGCCAGCACCGGGCTCGCCTGCCGCGGGCGAGGAGCTATTCGGTCCGGTGGCCGTGCTCTTCAAGGCGAAGGACGTGGAGCACGCCATCGCGCTCGCCAACGACACGCCCTACGGCCTGGGCGCGAGCGTCTGGACCCACGACGAGGCGGAGACGCAGCGGTTCATCGACGGCATCGAGACAGGCATGGTGTTCGTCAACCAGATGGTAGCCTCGGACCCGCGGCTGCCCTTTGGTGGAGTGAAGCACTCGGGGCACGGCCGCGAGCTGGCGCTGCACGGCTTCCGCGAGTTCCTCAACGCGAAGACGGTGCGCATCTCCGCCGGCACCGTGGCGGCGCCCACCCAGGCCTCGGCTAACGAGTAGGCACGCGCGTGCTGGGAGCGCGGTGGACCTCCTCCAGCGCCTCCGTCACCGCCTCCATCTCCGCGCCGATCTGCTCCACGCTGTGGCGCAGCCCCGCGCCCGCCACGTCCTCGGAGGCCGCGTCCGCCGTGCGCACTCGCAGCACCTGGGTGTAGAGATTCTCCAGCGTGTAGTACAGCCGCGTGTGCTCCGCCTCCAGGCGCGCAGCCGCCGTGGCCAGCTCCGCCCGCTGGCGCTGCTGCTCCTCCAGGACCGCGAGCGCCGAGGCGAGGCGCTCCCTCGCCACCGCGTCCTTCTCCGCCTCCACCCGGGCGGCCAGGGCCGCGTGCTCGTCCGTCAGCCGACGCTCGTCCTCGGGGGAGGTCAGCGCGCGCAGCTCGCGCTCACGCCGGGCCAGCTCGTGGCAGCTCCTCCGCAGCGCCTCCACCGTCTGGTCGGGGGCGTGGACCACCTCACGCAACACCGGATGCCCCTCGCGCAGCGCCGCCCGCAGCTTGTCGCAGAGCGCATCCACCCGGGCCATGCGCGGGTCTGCCACCTCGGGTGCTCGCTCGGACGGCGGGAGCAGCGCCGCCTCGCCCTCGAGGGGCAGCGGCTTTGCCATGGGCTTGCGTGGCATCAGGTGGTGGGCCGCCTGGTACCCGAAGACGAAGATGGCGATGAAGATCAGCCACCACATGTTGCGGGAGCGCAGGGCAATCGCCAACGCCACCAGCGCGCCCAGCGCGAACATCACCCCGAGCACTGGGTTGCGCGAGGCTTCCTCACGCGCCCTCTGCTCGGCACGCCGGGCCTGCCGCTCCGCGCGCTTCAGCTCTTTCTTGGCCTGCCTGCGCCAGCGCTTCTCCAGCTCGCGGCGCTCAGCCCTGTTGGGCAGGCGGCCCATCTCCCGCACCCACGCCTCCATCTCTTGCGCCCGACGCTCCTCGCCCTCGGCCAGCGCGTCCTGCAGCCGGCGCAGCCGATCCTCGCTCGAGGGTAGAGAAGTGGGTGGCTTGGGAGAAGCAGGGGGCACGGGAAGAGGCTAACCACTTCTTCCTGTCCGAGGGGAAGAAGCTTCGCCGCCTCCCCTCCGGGGAAGCCAACAACCGACCGCCTGAGGCATCCCCCATCCGCGACGCGCCAGGAGAAATCCATGTTGCATGTTGAAAGAGTGCGACCCTGAGCCAAGAGCAGGGGGAGCCCCTCTCGGCCCAGGGTCGCCTCGAGATTGTTGACCGGAATCCCGAGACACCGGTTGTCATCCCGGTGTTGCGAGGGGATAGAGCACTTGGCGTGCCAGGGCACTGCAGGAGCTACTAGAGGTGCGTAAGCCCCCATGTCCCCAGGAGATTCATGGGTGAGCGCCCCGGGCATGGACTGCGGCTGACGGCCTTCCCGGCATCACTGTCTCGCCTGGTGGACGGTCACCGTCCGCGCTCGTGGACAGGGGCTGTCGGCATCGAGCACCCCTGCTGATGGAAGGAGGTGGCAGGCGTGAAGGCAGAAGGCCCGGGGAGGAGGCGCTCGAGGCCGAACTGGGTTAGGGAGGAGCGTCCGCCCGCCGGGATCGCCCCACCGAATGAGCTCCCCCGCCTCCTCTCGCCGCTTCCAGGTCTTCAGCGCTGCCGTGCTCGCCTACACGCTGGCCGTGGTCCTCTGGGGCGCCTTCGTGCGCGCCACGGGCTCGGGGGCCGGGTGCGGTGACCACTGGCCGAAGTGCAACGGCGACGTCATCCCGCGCGCGCCCACCGTGGCCACGCTCGTCGAGTACACGCACCGGCTGACGAGCGGGCTGGCCTTGGTGCTGGCAGTGGTGCTGTGTGTCTGGGGCCTGCGGGCGCACGCGAAGAGGCACCCGGTGCGGCGTGCCGCGGTCCTGCAGCTCGTCTTCATGCTGACGGAGGCAGCCATTGGCGCGGGGTTGGTGCTCTTCCAGTACGTGGCGCACGACCAGTCCATGGGCCGGGCCTTCTGGATGGCGGCCCACCTCCTCAACACCTTCCTGCTCGTGGGTGCGCAGGCGCTGACCATGTGGTTCGCGGCGGGGCGCTCACGGATGGTGCTGCGCGGGCAGGGACTGGCGGGGGCCTTGGTGGGCGCCGCGGTGGTGGCGCTGACGCTGCTCGGAGTGACTGGGGCCATCGCTGCGCTGGGAGACACGCTCTTTCCGGCCTCGAGCCTGGCGGAAGGCCTACGCCAGGACATGTCCGAGACGTCGCACGTGCTGCTGCGGCTGCGCGTGCTGCACCCGGTGCTGGCGGTCGGCGTGGGCGCGCTGGTGGTGGTGATGGCCTCTCTCCTCGCCCGGCTGCGGCCTTCGGCGGAGGTCAAGCGAGGGGCGATGCTGCTCGGCGTCCTCTACGCGGTCCAGCTCGCCGTGGGAGTCATCAACCTGGTGCTGCTGGCGCCGGTGGGGATGCAGCTCATCCACCTGCTGCTCGCAGACCTGGTGTGGATCTCCCTGGTGCGGCTGAGCGCGGCGGGGCTCGCGGAGGACGCGCCCAGGGCCGAGCCGAGATCGACCCCCGTGGACTCTGCCTCCGCCTCGGGATCACGCGCCGGGTGAGGCGGCTGTCATGCCCCACGCCCCTGTGACACCCGCAGTCCGCGAGGCACCACGACTCGCTCGAGGAGCTCGAACAGCCCGCTCACGGCGAGCGCCAGCAGCGCCGCGGGGACAGCGCCCTCCAGGATGAGCCCCGTATCGTCCAGCCGGATGCCGGTGAGGATGGGCTGCCCGTAGCCGCCCGCGCCAATGAGCGCTCCCAGCGTCGCGGTGCCCACGTTGATGACGGCGGCTGTCTGGATGCCGGCGAGGATGGAGGGCGTGGCCAGCGGCAGCTCGATGCGCCAGAGCCGTGCACCCGGTGGCAGGCCCAGAGCCTCGGCGGACTCGCGGATGTCGCCCGGGATGCCGGTGAGCCCCGCGGCCGTGTTCCGGACGATGGGCAGCAGGCTGTAGAGGAACAGCGCCACGATGGCCGGCCGCGAGCCGATGCCCAGCAGCGGAATCATCACCACCAGCAGCGCCAGCGAGGGCACCGTCTGGATGATGCTCGCCAGCCCCAGCACTCCCTGCCCCACCCGCGCCCGCTTCGCCGCGAGCACTCCGAGCGGCACGGCCACCGCCACGGCCGCGAGCAGCGACACGAGCACGAGGAACAGGTGCTCGCGCGTCCGGTGCCACACCCGCGAGGCTAGGCTGTCCGATCGCAGCTCCGACTCGAGGCCCAGCTTGCGCGTGAGGAACTCCGAGGCCACCTGGCTCTCGGGGACGCGCTCCAGTCGGGCCCGGGCGTTGAGCTGGACCATCTCGGGCTCGGAGATGAGCCCCTCCAGCCGCAGGACGGCCGCGAGCACGCGCGGGTTCCTCTTCGCCCAGTCCTCGCGGTAGAGCAGCACGGCGTCGTAGGCGGGGAAGTGCTTCAGATCGTCCTCCAGCACGCGCAGGCCGTAGGCGGCGATCTCCGCGTCCGTGGAGTACAGGTCCGTCACCTGGAGGGCGCCGCTCTCCAGGCCTCGGTAGGCGAGATCATGATCCAGCCCGCGCACCTCCCGCTGGGGGAGCTGGTAGCGGTCTCTCAGGGAGGGCCAGCCGTCGCCGCGGTCCATGAACTCGTTGCTGAAGCCGAGCCGCAGCTCGGGGTGCGCGCGCAGGTCCGAGATGCGCCGGATGCCCAGGCGCTCGGCCTCCGCCTCCTTCATCCCCAGCGCATAGGTGTCGTTGAAGCCGAGCGAGGCGCTCATCCCCAGCCCCTCGGCGGCCAGGGCCTCGCGCAGCGCGGCGTCATCGCGCAGGCCCCGCGCGGCGAACAACTCCTGGCGCAGGGTGCCGGTGTACTCGGGATAGATGTCCAGCTCACCGCGCTTCAGGGCCTCCCAGAGCACGGTGGTGCCACCCAGCTCGCGCCGATGCACCGCGCTCGCCCCGGGGAGCCGCGCCAGCCGTGCCACCAGCTCGCCCAGGATGACGGACTCGGTGAACTTCTTGGAGCCCACGCGCATCTCAGGCGTGGTGCCCGGCGCCTTGGGAGCACAGCCCGGAACGCCCAGCAGCACCAGCAGCACACCCGCGAGCAGGCCCCTCACGCGCCTGGCTCCAGCGGCAATCGCTGTGCCTGGATGAAGCGGGTGACGAAGGGATCGGCTGGGTTCGACTCCAGCTCGGCGAGCGTCCCCTGCTGCACCACGCCCCCGTCGCGCAGCAGCACGACGTGCTGGCCCAGGAAGGCCGCCTCGCCCAGATCATGGGTGACGAGCACCACCGTCTTGCCAAGCCGCGCGAAGATGGCGCGCAGATCCACCTGCAGCTCGGAGCGGACCATTGCGTCCAGGGCCCCCAGCGGCTCGTCGAGCAGCAGCACGTCCGGCTCCAGCATCAGCGCGCGCATGAGCCCCACACGCTGGCGCTGGCCGCCGGAGAGCTGCCCGGGGAACCGTCCCAGCGCCTCGCTCGGGAAGCGGGTCAGCTCCACGAGCGCCTCCAGCCGGGCGCGGATGCGCTCCTCGGGCCACCGCAGGTAGCGGGCCATGAGCTCCACGTTCTGCGCGGCGGTGAGGTGCGGGAAGAGGCCGCCACCCTGGAGCGCATAGCCCATGCGCTGGCGCACCGCGAGCACCTCCTCCTCTTCCAACGGCAGCGGCCTTCCATCGAAGAGGACACGGCCGGTGTCCGGACGGAGCAGGCCGTTCATCAGCCGCAGCAGGGTCGACTTGCCGCAACCGCTCGGACCGAGGAGCACGGTGGTGCGGCCAGGCGGCAGCCGCAGCTCCATCGGCTGCAGGGCCTGCGTGGCGCCGAACCGCTTGGAGACTCCCTCCAGCTCAAACAATGGGACGCGTCCTAGCTCTTGACGAGGTAGACGCAGGAGGGGTGGCCGCGCTTGCGGCACGGCTGGGTCTCGTCATGGATGACGGTGCCCACCGCGTGGAGCCGCCGCAGGCCTCCGAACAGCATCCCCTTGTCGAAGGCGCACGGGTACGGGTTGTCGCTCTCCACCTCCATGGCCCCGTCCGGCCGCAGCTTCCACCGGTAGTGCCCGATGCCCTCCTTGATCTTCTTCGTCAGCGGATCCCACATCGGACGCCCGTTCTTGCGGTGGTGCAGGTGGTAGCCCGCGTCCATGGACTCCATCATCGTCTTGACGTCCTTGACGCTGGGCAGCCACTCCACCGTCTTCATCACTGACACGCCGATCTGGTGCAGCACCGCGTCCCCCATGTGCTGGCTCGCTCGCGCAAACGCTCGCAGGAACGCGTCGAAGGGGTACCAGGACTCGGGCTCCACCACGACCATCCCGTCCGGCCCCTTCTGCCCGAGCCCCTCCGCCAGAAGGATCTGGCTGGCGATCGACTTGAACTGGCCGAAGGCCTGCACCAGCCCCAGCACGTTGCGTCCCGAGACCTCGATGCCCTTGAACTCGCTGAACGGAATCATCGCGTGGAGGATCCTCTCGACACGGGCCAGGCGACCAGATGATGGCACGCTTCCTCGCGCCCTCGACACCACCTGCTGAGTGCCCCCGCACCTCGACCCGGAGCGCTCCGGGCGTATCGCACCCCCTGGTACATCCACCACCTTTTCTTTCAAACACTGCTCATAAATCCATGGTTGCCGGAAATCCGACCTGTGTGAGCAACGGTGTTATTGAAAACTTCCGTTACATCTCCTCAGAGGGAAAATCGCCGCTGTAACCCGCCTCAACAGGGTGTTTGAAGTTGCTGCCTCCTTACGACGTACATTAGTATCCGAAATACATGAGCCAATCCCAGACATTGGGGTGGGCTCAGAGCCACCCGCACGCGGACACCCGGGGGCAGGTGATGGGCTGTCTGCCGTCACTGCAGTCCGCTCCCGAGTGGGGTGGGTAGTGCGCAGCGGGCATGCCCTTCTGCATCCTCGGGGGATGGTGCAGAGGGGGCCCGCTGCGGTTTTTCGCGGCCTCGCAGGGCCTCTGGGGGGGACGCCAGGCGCAGTGACGCTCCGCAGGCCTCTGTCTTGAATCCTGGCTTCAGGTCGACACGGTCTGCATGCCTTCGCGGGTTCGATGGTATCTGGCCCTCGAGTCTCGAGTCCCTGTGAACGCCGCCTCTCTCTCTCCCTCCAGACGCTCGACCCTGGCACCGCTCGCCGTCCTGGTGTGCTCGCTCGTGCTGACGACCGCCAGCACGGCGCTGTTCTTCGTGACGGCGCTGAGCCGGGACACCGCCCGCTTCGAGAGCCTGGTGCAGGTGATCCAGGACCGGATCTTCGCCCACCTGGACTCGGACATCACGCTGCTGCGCGGGGCCGCGGGCTTCTTCGCCGCCAGCGACACCGTCACCCCCGAGGAGTTCCGCATCTACGTCAAGCGGCTCGACCTGAAGCGGTATGACCCGGGCGTCCAGGGCCTGGGCTTCAGCCGGCGCATCCCCGCGAGCGAGAAGGAGGCCTGGGTCGAGCAGGTGCGCGCCACTGGCCAGCCCTCCTTCCACCTCTGGCCTGAAGGGCCTCGCGCGGAATACCACGCGGTCATCTACCTGGAGCCCCTGGACGCCCGGAACCAGGCAGCGCTGGGCTTTGACATGTTCACGGAGCCCGAGCGCCGGGCCGCGATGGAGCGGGCCTGGCTGTCCGGAGAGCCCGCGCTGTCAGGCAAGGTCCTCCTCAAGCAGGAGCTCGAAGCCGACAAGCAGGCGGGCTTCCTGCTGTATGTGCCCGTGTACCAGGGCGAGGCCGTCCCTTCCTCCGAGGCCGAGCGCCGAGAGCGGCTGCAGGGGTTCGTCTACAGCCCTTTCCGCGCGAGGGAGCTGTTCAGCGGCATCTTCCCCGCTACACGTCATCCGCGGCTCTACTTCCGCATCTACGACGGTCCAGAGGCGCGGCCCGAGCAGCTCCTGTATGACTCGGCCTCCCTCCAGGCGGAGCCCCCGCCTGGCTCCCCGCGCTTCGTCCGCACCACGCACTGCGAGATAGCGGGGCGGCCGTGGACCCTCGTCTTCACCTCCTCGCCCACCTTCGAGCGGGGGCTGCTGAGCTCCTGGGTGTCCACCGTGGGAGGAGTGGGCCTGCTGCTCAGCTTGATGGTGTTCGCCGTCGCACGCTCCCAGCTCACCGCCCGGCAACGCGCCGAGGCCAACGGGGCCGAGCGCGCCCGGCTCCTGGCGCGCGAGCAGGCGGCCCACGCCGAGGCCGAGGCCCAGCGCACCTACCTGCATGATCTCTTCATGCAGGCCCCAGCCCTCATCGTCATTCTGGGGAGTCCCCAGCACGTCTTCGAGTTCGCCAATGCCAACTTTCAGCGAGCGCTGGGGCACCGGGATCTGCTCGGCAAGCCCCTCCGCGAGGCCGTTCCGGATCTGGGGCCGGAGGTCCTGTCGGTCGCGGACACCGTCTACCGAACCGGGCAGCCTTCCTTCGAGCAGGAGGTACTCATTCCCATCGCCTACACCCACGGCCAGCTCGAGGAGAAGTACTGGAACCTCGTCTGGCAGCCCCGCCGGAGTCCGGGGGGGCAGGTCGACGGAGTGCTGCTCTTCGCCTTCGAAGTGACGGAGCAGGTCCTGGCGCGCCGACTGGTGGAGGCCAGCCGCGAGGAGGCGCGACGGAGCGCGGAGCAGCTGAAGACCATCACCGATACGCTGCCGGCGCTCGTGGCCTATATCGACTCCGAGGAGCGCTACCGCTTCGCGAACCACACCTATGAGCCCTGGTTCGGCGTGAAGCCCGAGGACCTCTTGGGAAAGACGGTGAGGGAGTTCATTGGCGAGGAGTTCTACGCGGAGTTCCGGGAGCCGATCGCCAGGGCCCTTGCCGGAGAGGTCGTCCGCTTCGAGGGCGCGCTGACGCGGAAGGACGGGCAGAGCCTGTACATGCAGTCCAGCTACATCCCAGAGCGGGATGCTCACGGGCAGGTGCTCGGCTTCGTGGTGCTCGCGTTCGACATCACCGAGCGCAAACAGGCGGAGGAGGCCGTCCGGAGCGCCGTGCGGCTGCGCGATGAGTTCCTCTCCGTCGCCAGCCACGAGCTGAAGACGCCGCTGACGCCCTTGAGCCTGAAGCTCCAGGCGCTCGCGCGCGAGGCGGAGGCCCAGCCGGACTCGCCGTTCGTGCAGAAAGTCCGGACGCACGTGGAGGCAGGGCGCAGGCAGCTCAAGCGGCTGTCGGATCTCATTGGAGACCTGCTGGATGTGTCGCGGATCACCTCCGGGCAGATGAAGCTCCACTGGGAGCCGGTGGACTTCATCGCCGTGGTCCGCGAGGTGGCCGCGCGGCTGGAGCCCGAGGCCCACCGGGCAGAGTCGCGCCTCACCGTGGAGGGCCCGGAGGCGCTGCCGGGCCAATCGGACCGGATGCGGCTCGAGCAGGTGACGGAGAATCTACTGACGAACGCCATCAAGTATGGCGCGGGCAAGCCCATCCACGTCCTACTGGTGGCGAGCCCCGAGCGCATCACCCTCACCGTCCAGGACCAGGGCATCGGCATCGAGCCCGAGCACCAGGCGCGCATCTTCGAGCGGTTCGAGCGCGCCGTGTCCGGGCGGAACTACGGCGGCCTGGGCCTGGGGCTCTACATCACCCGCACCATCGTCGAGGCCCTGGGCGGCACCATCCGCGTCCAGAGCGAGCCCGGTCATGGCGCCTGCTTCACTGTGGAGCTGCCGCGCGAGCCTCCCGCCCCGTAGGCGCGCTCGAGGATCTCGTCGCTGCGCAGGCTGCTCGCCTTGGCGGCCTCCACGTCCAACCCCTCACCGTGGCCTCGTCCCTGGCCCTCGAAGACGATGCTCGCGCCATCGAAGGAGGCGGTGCGCGGGCAGGAGGGCAGCTTGAGTGCGGAGCGCAGCACCTCGCAGGACATGGACTCTGTGGTGTCGAAGGTCGCCCCGCCTTCCTGCTGCGCACGGATGAAGGAGACGCGCCCCGCCTCGAAGCGAAGCGCCGCCACGCCCTGGCCCAGCAGCGCCTCTACCCGTCCCCGGGGACGCGACTCGCGCCACGGCTCCTGGCCCCCCTGAGAGAAGAGCAGCCACTGCTTCCACTTCAGCGGCGGCAGGGCCAGCGCCTTCTCTTCCTCGGGCTTCACGCGTACCGTGCCGAGGAACGCTTGGCAGTGCGTCGTGTCGCAGATGGGACGGCCCCCGTGCCGGCTCTCGGCATGCCGCTCGTTGTGCGCCGCGACACGCGCCAGCGCGATGCGTGCCTCTCCCTTCGACGCCGCGTCCTCCGCAGCCACCACGCCCGCGGTGTACTGCAGGCGCGTGGTGTGGAAGAGGAAGTCCGAGCCTCGCCTCGCGCTGCGCTCACGCTCCGTGGTGGGCACTCCCGGCGGTGGCCGGTATGGCGGCGGAGACGACCACGTGAAGCTCCCCGCGTAGTCGCGCCCCTCGGAGGGCAGTCCCGGGACACG
>Ga0190275_10000531_pt1 | contig 32747 bp, 32 predicted proteins | sample Popmic550T_FD_133745 | JGI IMG/M metagenome (GOLD analysis project Ga0190275, IMG submission 133745) | Populus adjacent soil microbial communities from riparian zone of Yellowstone River, Montana, USA - 550 T | ecosystem: Environmental > Terrestrial > Soil > Riparian zone > Trees stand | place...
ATCAAACGGTGCAACTCCCCCTTCGCCGTACTCAGTAAGGACGTCCGTGCCCAACGCTCATTCACCGAGGAGGTCATCCCGGAGATCTGCTTAAGTTAAGGCCATTGGGCGGACCGGCCGACGGTGACGTCGGCGGTCCGGTTGGGCCGCCTGACGGCGCTTGCTACTGCAGCGCTTTGGCCACCTGTTGTAACGCCCGCACTGCCTCCCGCCCGGTCACCGGCGAATCCGGCGGGAGGGTGGCCAGGGGGTCGGTGACCCCGCAGGCGGCGAGGACGCGGTCGGCGTGGACGCCCTTCGCGCAGGGCGCGCCGCGCAAGGTGAGCACCCGCCCGAGGTGTGCCGAGAACCGCGAGGCGGGCACGGCCCGGAAGGGGCTGACACGGCGCGTGACCCCGTCCACGTCGAACAAGCCGATGGCGATGGCGCGGATGATCTCTTCCCGTTCTTCCACGTTTTCGATGTCGAGGGCGATCGGCGGGCTGCTGAGGTTCTGGGCGAAGCGCACCGAGGGGACGGTCCAGTAGAGGAGGGTCGCGAGCTGGGCGCGGGTGATGGCGGTGCTGTCGAGCGCGGACCGGAAGTGGGACGGCATGTTGGCCGCACTCCATTCCTGCTTGATCTCTTCGAGGCGGCGCTCGAAGCGGGAGTCTTTGGTCCGCTTCGCCAGCCGGTCGTAACGGACGATTGCTTCCTGATACCGCCCCCGCCCGACGTCGATCTCGGCCAGCATCTCCTGTACCTCGGAGCGGTCGGCCGCGGTGTTCAAGACGGGGTCGAGCTCGCGGCGGGCTTCGTCGAACTGCTTCGCGGCGACGAGCCGCTGGGCGAGCTGGATGCGCGGTTCGAGGGCGTCGGGACGGAAGGTCAGCGCCTCGCGGAACAGCCGGACCGCTTCTTCGTTCGTCGATGTCTGCGCCGAGGCGATCAGCTCGTTGAAGACCGCCGTGGTCAGCGCTTCCAGCCGGTCCTGATGCTCGGCCGTCGCCGGTGCGAGCGCGCGATAGAGCTCGACAGCCCGGCGAACCTGCCCCGAGCGGGCGGCGATCTCGGCCTCGTAAATGAGTGCGGCGCGGTAGTCCGATTTGCGCTCGAGGACGGCGGCCACGGTCCGCGCGGCCTCGTCGAGGTTCCCGGCGCGGATGTCGATGGCCGCTCCGGCGAGCGTGGCCGGAAGGAACTGCGGGTCTTTCGCCAGGATCTCTCCCAGCCGGCGCCGCGCCTCGGTCTCGTTGCCGCCGAGCGCCCAGCGCCACGCGGCGTCGAAGCGGGTCGCGGTGTCGGGGGCCACGGCCGCGTCCCATCCTTCCAGCGGGTTCACCAGCAGCCGGTCTTCCCCCTGTGGGGTGACGGCCGGAGGCGGCACGTCGGCCGGGGTACAGCTTGCGGCCAGTACCGAGGCCGCGATCAACAGCAGGATCTTCGTCTTCGTCAACTCTGTACCTCGATGATTCGCAGCGCCGCTGCGAACGCTTGTTCTCTGTCGCCGGCGTCGATCCACTGCACATTTCGCTCCGAGCGCAGCCATGTACGCTGCCTCTTTGCGTAGGCCCGCGTGCGGCGGCGGGTCTCGGCGATGGCTTCGGCTTCGGTCAGCTCGCCGCGCACCACGGCGGACGCTTCCTTATAGCCGATCGTTCCGAACGGGCGGGCGGTGGCGGGATAGCGGTCCAGCAGGGCGCGGGTCTCCTCGACGAGGCCGGCGCGGAACATTGCCTCCACGCGCTCGTCGAGGATGGTGTTGAGGTGCGGCCGGTCGAGCGTCAGGGCGAGCTTGACCGACGGGAGCTCTTCCGCCGTTTCGTTGTCCCAGCTCGAGATGGGGCTGCCGCTGGCGATCCAGACCTCCAACGCCCGCTCGACGCGATGCCGGTCGGCAGGGGCGATCTTTCTACCACTGACCGGGTCGATTTTCGACAGCCAGCGGTGCAGCCGCGCCGGTCCGCCCGGCTTCGCGGCGATGGCACGGATGCGCGCGCGGAGGGCCTCGTCGCGGCCCGGCATCTCAGGGAGGCCGAAGAGGAGTGCGCGCAGGTAGAAGAACGTTCCCCCGGCGAGGATGGTCCGTTTTCCGCGGGCGTGGATGTCGTCGCAGACCTCCCGGGCGCGGCGGGCGTACTCCGCCGCGTTGATCTCCTCGTCCGCCTCGACGATGTCGAAGAGATGGTGCGGCACGAGCGCGCGCTGTTCGGGCGAAGGCTTGGCGCTGCCGATGTCGAACCCGCGGTAGATCTGGACGGAGTCGTAATTGACGATCTCCCCGCCGAGGGTCTGGGCGAGACGAAGGGCCAGCTCCGATTTGCCGGAGCCGGTGGGGCCGGCAATGACGATCAATGAGGTCAGCTTCAACGCCGCACGCGCGTCATGTGCGTCTTCTCGTCCTCGTCGCTGAGGATGCTGCGGAGGTGCTCGCGGCAGTAGATGGCGCCGCTGGCGATGGGGGTGCGGCAGACGCGGCAGCGGTTCTTGGTGACGGCCTTGGCCCCGACGCCGAGGATGCGCAGGACGATGCCGGCCACGATCACGACGCCGGCCAGGACCAGGGCCTGCTGGAGCATCGGCATTGGGATCAGCTCGACCCACGGCTCTTCCTCGTAGGTGGTGACGAGGACGTACAGCACCATCACCAGAATCAGGGTCCAGAGGCCGAGCCGCAGCAGCGTGGTGGACATGACGGTTTCCGTACACTCTAGTCCCTTCGCGCCTGCACGTACAACCTGCCGGAGCGCACTTCGACGCCGACCGAGCCGTCGCGGTCGGTGCGCCAGGTGCGGATGCCGCGCTCGTGCAGAGCTTCCAGAACCGAGGGGTGCGGATGCCCGAACATGTTGCGCCGGCCGCAGGAAATGACGGCGATCCGCGGCGCGATCAGGTCGAGCAGCGTCTGTGAGGTGGAGGTCTTGCTGCCGTGGTGCGGGACCTTGAGGACATCGGCGCGGAGATCGCGGTCGGCGAGGGTCAGCTCTGCCTCCTTCTCGATGTCGCCGGTGAGCAGAAACGTGCGCCGGCCGGCGGTCACGTGCAGGACCACCGAGGCGTTGTTCTCCGGGGCCCGGCGGAACGTGTGATCGGCGAGATGGGTGGTGATGCGGACGTCCGGCAGGCCGAAGATATCGCCGTCGCGGAGAAGCTGCACCGGCACGGACGCCCGGCTGCAGGCGGCGAGGAGGCGCGTGGCGCACGGGCCGCGGAAACGGCGGGGGGAGACGAGCACGCGCTGCACGTCGAACTGCTCGACGAGCGCCGGAAGGGCGGTGCAGTGGTCGGGATGGGCATGGGTGAGGACGACCGCATCCACTCGCCGGACGCCGCGGTCGGCGAGGAGCGGCAGGAGGCGGAGATCGCGACCGCCGTCGACGACGATCGTGCCGTCTGCCGACCGGATGGCGATGCCGTCGCCCTGCCCGACGTCGAAGAAGGTGACGCTCGGATGCGGCACGCTTCGCTGCGAGAGGCTGCGGACCACGGCGGCGGCCGTAGGAATGAGCAACGCGACGATCATGGCGACGGCCCGTCTTCTTTGCTGCAGCAACGCTAGGGCGAACAGCGCTCCGAACGCGCCGGCAATGAGCACAGGCAGCGGCGGCGCGGCAAAGTAGCCGGAGACGCCGAAGCCGTTCAACGCGACGCAGAGCCGGTGCAGCGTGCCGATGCCGGCGAGCAGCGGCGGGAACGCGCAGGCGAGGGTCGCCACGATCAGCATCGCGAAGATGAGCGGCGACATCGCCAGCGTCAGGAGCGACCCGCCGAGGGCGTACTGATGGAAATGGAAGAGCGTCAGCGGGGCGATGGCGATCTCCGCCGCCACCGCGTGCGCCAGCCAGCGCCACCGTGCGAGGTGCTTTCCGATGAACAGCAGCGCCCCGGCGCCGGCGTAGGTCAGATGGAACGACGCGTCGGTGAGATCGCCCGGGTCGACGATCAGGCGCAGCAACGCGGCGAGGCACCACAGGTTTTCCAGCGACGTGGGCCGCTTCAGGATCCGCGACAGCGCGTAGACGCCGATGCCGATGCTGGCCCGCGACACGGAGGCCGTCGGCCCGATGAACGGCGGCGCCAGCGCGGCAAAGACGAGCAGCAGCCAGTCCGACGCCCGTGGCCGGTGCAGCCAGCGCAGGAGCGCCGCCAGCAGCCCCGCGGCGAACGCGATCTGCAGGCCGGAGAAGACCAGCAGGTGATACGTCCCGCCGCGGCGGAAACTGTCGCGCAGCTCCGCGGTCAGGCGCTCGCCGCGGCCGAGGACCAGCGCCTGGGCTAACGCCACCTCATCCGGATAGTCGTCGGCGTGGCGCTCCAGCCGGTTCGCCAGCGCGCGGTTCCACGCCCGCGGATGCCAGCGCGACAGCGTCCCCTCGTAGGACATCAGCTCCGGTGATTTGATGCTGAACGTGTAGTCGCCACGCTCGCTGAGGCGGAGGAAGCCCTCCGCCCGCAGCGTTGCCTCCATCGCGATCTGCGGAGGCTCGAAGCGGGTGTAGATGGAGAGCCGGTTGTTGAAGGCGATGCCGTTTGCACGGAATTGGGTGGTGCGCAGGACGTGAGCACCATCGACCTCGGCCCAATCGTGTTCGAGCGGCACTTCGAGGAGCACGAAGCGGTCGGGATCGAGCCTCGCGAACGCCTCGCGCTCGCGGTTCTCGTGTTTTCCGGCGTGGAGCGCGATGGCGATTCCGGCGATCGCGAACAGCAGATACGCGCGAGGCCGGAGCAGGGCGATGACCGCCAGGCCGGCCATCGCAAACAGGGGATTCACGAGCAGCGGCGCGAGCGCCAGCCCGGCAATCAGAGAGATGAGTGGAAGAGCAGCAGGAACTTCATTTCGCACGTCGTTTCAGCGTGGCGCTGCGACGCGGCCGCACGAGGCGAGGAAGACGGAAGGGATGGTACCTCGGGTTGCGTGTCCGCTGTCATCCTGAGCCCCAGGAATCTCCCCACGAAGGCGAAAGCACGGCGGCGAAGGACCTGGGGGGCGGGGGAGCGATGCACGCTCATCCCACCCCCACCCCGCCCAGGTCCTTCGCCGCCATGCTTCTCGCTTCGAGCGAACATTTTCGTGGCTCAGGATGACAATCGTTACCTTCTCTCGAACCTTCCCAACGTCTCCACGTGATGCGTGTTAGGAAACAGGTCGAGCAGGTCCAGCGACGCCAGCTTCCACCCTGCCGCCACCAGCCGGTTCGCATCCCGCGCGAACGTCACCGGATCGCACGACAGGAACGAAATCACTTCCCTCGTCTTTTCGCCGATCGCAGTGATCACTTCCCGCCGTGCCCCCGCACGCGGCGGGTCGAGGAACACGAAATCCGCCGGCGCCAGCTTTTCGATCTGCCGCTCGACCGGCGCGTCGACGACCTTCACGTTCGGCGGCACGTTCCGCCGGGCGTAGTGCACGGAGACCGCGGACCCTTCGATCATAGTCACCTGGTCGAAAAGCTTGGCGATTGGCAGGGTGAAGAAGCCAACGCCTGCATATAAGTCGACGGCGCTCCCCCGGTTCCGCACCCCCGCCGCATGCCCGGAGACCAGGCGGAGCAGGGTGCCGAGGAGGTGGCGGTTGACCTGGAAGAAGGCGCGGGTGTGGAGGTGGTAGGTGAAGCCTTCGACGGTGATGGTGAGCTCGCGCTCGTCCGGGATCACAGCGCCACCGAGCTCCCACTGTTCTCCTTCGAACGGGGTCCGCGCCGTCTGCACCCCGACCACCTCGCACTCCTCCACCAGCGGCACGACGCGGTTCGAGCGCATGGCGTAGAAGCCGACGGCGTCGCCGTCGCGGTGGAGGCGGGAGCGGAGGCGGTAGTTGAGCGGCGAGGGATGGAGGGCGATCTCCGGCAGTGCGGCGACGTCGAATTTGCCGATGCGGCGGAGCGACTCAGAGAGGATGCGCCGCTTGGCCTCGAGCTGCTTGTCGAGCCGGAGCGCCGTCCAGTCACAGCCGCCGCATTCGTTGGCGATCGGACAGGGGGCTGCGCGGCGCCATGAGCTCGGCTTCGTCAGTTCCACCAGGTCCGCTTTGGCGAAGCCTTTCTTGACCTCGTATAGCCGGACGCGGGCGACGTCGCCGGGGAAGATCCCCGAGGTGAAGACGGGGAAACCGTCGATCCGCGCCAGCGCGTCGCCGCCGGCCACGAGCTCCGTGGCCTCGACCGTGATGATCTCTCCCTCGTGCATGCTCTGTCCGCCTCACATTACTATTCGCCCATGCGCATCGCTACACGTCTCGCCGCACTGTTCGTTCTGATCCCTCTCAACGCCTATGCCTGGGGCGCGAAGGGACACGCCGTCGTCGCGGAGGTGGCGGAACGGGGGCTCTCGCCGAACGTCGCCGCGCAGGTCCGGGGACTCAATTTCACGGCCCCGCTGCGCGACATCGCCTCGCTGCCCGATGACTGGCGCGCCGATGAAACCAAGGGGATCCGTCCCGGCGACACCGGGGCCCTGCACTACAGCAACATCCCCAACGACCAGGCGACGTTCGACCGGGCCCGCGACTGCAAAGACGACATCTGCATCATTGCCGCGCTCGAGAAGTACACCGCCGTCCTGAAGGACAAGGCCCAGCCGCGCGACAAGCGCCGCGAGGCGCTGATCTACGTCGTCCACTTCATGGGCGACCTCCATCAGCCGATGCACTCGGCCGGCGGCCAGGTGAAGGACGACAAGACCGGCGAGATGATCCCTGACCGCGGTGGAAACCTGGTTAAGATCCGACTCCTCGGCCTGGAGACCAATCTCCACAGTGCCTGGGACACCCTCCTCGTCGAGTGGGGCCCGCAGACCATCGACGACTATGCCGACTACCTCCTGAGCTACGAGATCCGCGGCCGTTCGACGGAAGAGCTGCAGCGCGGCACGATCGTCGACTGGTTCAACGAGTCCCACTACGCCGCCGTCCACTTTTCCTACGACATCGGCAACGGCACCCTCGGCACGGAGTACCCGAAGAAGAACATCGGGATCGTCTACGAGCGCCTGCTCAAGGGTGGCGTGCGGTTGCGGAAGGTTCTGGAGGACGCACTGGGAGCGCCGTAGCCCCGGGCGTTGTCGGTTGTCAGTTGTCGGTTGTCTGCCATTTCTCGCCTGGACGCACTCGCCGCCAGCGCCCCGCCAGCCGGGGAATGGCAGATAACCGACAACCGACAACCGACAACCGCCTTTGTGATACAACCCGCGCCGCTATGAAAGTCCACGAATATCAGGCCAAGGAAATCCTGCGGCGGTATGGCGTTCCCACGCCGCGCGGCATCGTCGTCGACAATCCGGACGAGGCACGCCAGGCGGCGAAGGAGCTCGGCGGGCGGGTCGTCGTCAAGGCGCAGATCCACGCCGGCGGGCGCGGCAAGGGGGGCGGGGTAAAGCTCGCCAAGACTGCCGACGAAGCGGCGGAGCTCACCCGCAACATAATCGGGATGACCTTGGTCACGCACCAGACCGGCCCCGAGGGGCGGGTCGTGCGGAAGGTGCTCATCGAGGAAGCGCTCAACATCGACAAGGAGCTCTACCTCGCCGTCACTCTCGACCGTGCGTCGGGGATGAACGTGATCATGGCCTCCGCGCAGGGGGGCATGGACATCGAGGAAGTTGCCGCGCACGATCCGAAGGCCATTCACCGCGAGCCGATCGACAGTGTCCTCGGCGTGCAGCCGTTCCAGGCCCGCCAGATCGCCTACGCCCTCGGCCTCTCCGGCGATGCTTTCAAGAAGTGCGTCGATTTTACCCAGAAGCTGATGCGCGCCTACATGGAGACCGATGCGTCGCTCCTGGAGATCAACCCGCTGCTGATCACCAAGGAAGGGGACGTCCTGGCGCTCGACTGCAAGATGAACTTCGACGACAACGCCCTGTTCCGGCACAAGGACGTGGTCGAGATGCGCGACCTCCACGAGGAGGACCCGCTCGAGGTCGAGGCGTCGAAGTTCGGCCTGAACTACATCAAGCTCGACGGAAACGTCGGCTGCATGGTCAACGGCGCCGGCCTGGCGATGGCGACGATGGACATCATCAAGCTGGCGGGCGGCGAGCCGGCGAACTTCCTTGACGTCGGCGGCGGCGCGAGCGCGGAGCAGGTCAAGAACGCGTTCCGGATCATCCTCAGCGACAAGAACGTCAAGGCCATCCTGATCAACATCTTCGGCGGCATCATGCGCGGCGATCGCATCGCCGAGGGAGTCGTCAGCGCCTCGCGCGAAGTCGGCCTGCCGGTGCCGGTGGTCGTCCGCCTCGAAGGGACGAACGTGGAGCTCGGCAAGGAGATCCTGGCGAAGTCGGGGCTCCCGCTGATCACGGCCGATGCGATGTGGGATGCGGCCGAAAAAGTGGTTGCGGCTGCGAAGCAGCAGCAACCATCCTGAGGAGCGCAGCGACGAAGGATCTCGTGCGGCCGAGTACGCGCGCGATCGCGCGCTGAACGCGCAGCGATACAAAAAGTAAAGGGACAGGCGTAACCACCATGGCAATCTGGGCAGACAAGAACACGAAGGTCATCGTTCAGGGCATCACCGGCCGCGAGGGGACGTTCCACGCGATCGGCTGCCGCGATTACGGTACGCAGGTCGTCGGCGGCGTGACTCCCGGCAAGGGCGGCACGACGCACGAGGGTTTTCCGGTCTTCCATACGGTCGTCGAGGCGCGGGAGAAGGCGGGGGCGAACTGTTCGCTGATCTTCGTCCCGCCGCCGTTCGCGGCCGACGCGATCATGGAGTCGGCGGACGCCGGGATCGAGCTGATCATCTGCATCACCGAGGGAATCCCGGTGAATGACATGATGAAGGCGCACGATTTCCTGAAGAAGAACAACGCCCGCCGCGTCGCTGCCGGGCAGGCGCCGTCGCGCCTGATCGGTCCGAACTGCCCCGGCATCATCACGCCGGGCCAGGCGAAGATCGGGATCATGCCGGGCCATATCCACAAGCCGGGTCCGATCGGGATTGTGTCGCGCTCCGGAACGCTGACTTATGAAGCCGTGGGCCAGACACGCAATATCGGGCAGTCGACGGCGGTCGGGATCGGCGGCGATCCGCTGCCGGGAACGAATTTCATCGATTGTCTGACGGCGTTTCAGGCGGATCCGGCGACGGAGGCGATCATCATGATCGGCGAGATCGGCGGGAGCGCGGAGGAGGAGGCGGCGGCGTTCGTGAAGGCGAATGTGACGAAGCCGGTGGTGGCGTTCATCGCCGGCCAGACGGCTCCTCCGGGACGGCGCATGGGCCACGCCGGCGCGATCATCAGCGGCGGTAAGGGAACAGCCGGCGAGAAGATGGCCGCCCTCGAAGCAGCGGGCATTCACGTGGTGAAGGCGCCATCGGACATGGGCGCCATGATCGAAAAGGTCTGGCGCGCGCGGGCGTAGCGCAGCGCGCACGCGTTCCGCCCGGACAGAGGGACGACGAAGGGCCTCCGGCGGGCGGGCCCGGCCCGCAGCGTTTGTTGCCATAGGCTGAACGGACGCTGGTCGCGCCGAACGTGGCCCGGGCGAAACAAACGCCGCGGGCCGGGCCCGCCCGCCGGAGGCCTCCCGTCGTTCTCCTGCGAGGAGAACCGTGAGGCGACGCATCGCTTCCTCCTGCCGTAGGATGAGTTGATGCGAAGCATTGTCGCGCTGATTGCCCTTCTGGTGACGGTTCCTTCAGACGCCGCCTGGCTCCGCGGCAACCTGCACACCCACACCAGCGAGAGCGACGGCGACTCGGCGCCCGCGGACGTCGTGGCGTGGTACGCCACGCATGGCTACGACTTCCTGGTCATCACCGACCACGACAAGATCACGAAGGCCGAGAGCGACGCCATCGTGCTCATCCCCGGCGAAGAGGTCACCGACCGCCTCCCGAAGAAGCCGCTGCACGTGAACGCGATCGGCCTCACCCGCGTCGTCCTGCCGCAGAAAGGGGCAACGCCGGTGGAGGTGCTGCAGCGGAACATCGACGCCGTCCGCGAGGCCGGCGGCATCGCCGCGATCAACCACCCCAACTTCGGCTGGGCCTTCGGCGCGCCGGAATTGGTGCAGTTGAAAGGGGCGACGCTCCTCGAGATCGCCAGCGGCCACCCGTTCGTCAACACGGAAGGACCGCCGTCGGTCGAATCGATGTGGGACCTGATGCTGACCGCCGGCAAGCGGATCTGGGGCATCGCCGTCGACGACATGCATCACCTCAAACGGGTGTGGGACACCGACGTGGTGCTGCCGGGGAAGGCGTGGGTGGTGGTGCGGGCGGAGAAGCGCGAGCCTGCGGCAATCGTCGCGGCGCTGTCGCGAGGCGACTTTTACGCCTCGACCGGGGTGGAACTGGTGGACTACGTCGTGAATGAAAAATCGCTGAAGGTGACGGTGAAGGAGAAGAACCTCGCCCGCTACCGCATCCGCTTCATCGGCAGCGGCGGGCGGGTGCTGCAGGAGACGCGAGGTCTTGAGGCGACGTACGCAATCCGCGGCGGCGAGGGGTACGTTCGGGCGAAGGTGATCGATTCGAACGGACGGTGTGCGTGGATGCAGCCGGTGTTCAGCGCTCGATGACGATCGCGCTCACATTTACGGGCGCGGCAATCGCCTCCACAACCACCTGCGCCACTGCCGCCGGCTCCATGAACCCCGCGCGGTCTTCCTCCCAGAACGCCGTGCGCATTCCGCCTGGCGCTACCGAGATCACCCGCGCTTTCGTTCCCTTCGCCTCCGCCTTCAACACGTCCGTGTAGCCGCGGGCGCCCCATTTGGCGGCGCTGTAGACGCTCTCGTTCACCTTCGACAGCAGCGCTGCGGTGGAGAGCACGTTCACGATCGTGCCGCCGTCGCGGGCGAAGCGGGGGAAGAGGGCGTCGCAGAAGAGGATGGTCGAGACGAGATTCGCGTCGATGATCTCCCGGACCCGCGCCTCGTCGTACGATCCGGCTGCACCGAACGTTCCGCTGCCGGCGCAGTTGACGAGCAGCGAGAGCGTGCCCGCCGCGTCAGCCGCCGCGATGACCCGCTGCACCGTTTCGGCGCGCGACGCATCGCCCTGCACGTCCGCGGTCTCGCGGCGGGAGACGGTGATGACGTGCATGCCGCGCTCGCGGAGCAGCCGCGCGATCTCCAGTCCGAGGCCCGAGGTCCCTCCGGTCACGATGGCGACCCGTGTCATAGACTCACCATATGAAACTGCCGGTGCAGCTGTCGACGCCCATCACCGCCCTCGTCCTGATCGGCGGCGGAGAGTTCTCGTTCGGCGAGACCCGGGAGATCGACGCGATGCTGCTGGCGCGGATGCCGGCCGACCGGCGGATGGTGGCCTTCCTCCCGACCGCTTCCGGCTCGGCGGAGTATGCGACCCATTTCGGTGAATACCTCCGCGGGATCGACCCGTCCGTGGAAGTGGTGAACGTGCCGGTCTACCGCGGCCGCGACAGCCGCCGGCAGAAGAATCTAGACACGATCCTGCGCGCGGGGCTGATCTACCTCGGCGGCGGCGTCACGAACAGCCTCCTCTCGACCATCCGCGAGTCGGCCACCGACCTGGCCATGCGCGACGCCGCCAAAAACGGCGCGGTCGTGGCGGCCATCGGCGCCGCGGCTTCGTCGTTCGGCACGTACACCCGCGACATGCGCGGCGGTTCCTCCGCCCTCCCCGCCCTCGGCTGGCTGTTCGATACCGTCGTCGACACCGCCTTCGACCCGCAGAACGACGTCGCCCTCCGGAGGTTGATGTCGCTCCCGGAAATCACCCTCGGACTGGGCATCCCGCCGAAGACCGCGTTGGTCATCGGCGCGGATGGCGAGGGAGAGATCGTGGGGGAGGGACAGGTGGCGGCGTTCAGGAAGCGAGAGATGAGAGATGAGTGATGAGAGATGAGCGGAGGCCGGCGGCTGTTCGTCGTCGTTCATCTCTCATCGTTCATCTCTCATCGTTCATCTCTCATCTCTCGTACAGGCATAACCTCCCGGTACGGCGGTTGCAGTTACGCGGCCTTTTGGAGGTGTCCCATCGAAACCCTGGAGCAGACCCCCGCGGCGGAACGACCTGTCACGCACGAGGAGCTGGTCCGGTTCTTCAGCGTTCTCTCGCATGACCTGAAGTCCCCGATTTTCGCCGTCGACGGATTCAGCGATCTTCTTCTCAGCGACTACCTCGACAAGCTGGATGAGGAGGGGCAGGACTTCCTGCGCCGCATCCGCTCGAGCGCACAGTACATGAAGCGGATCCTCGACGAGATGTCGCACATGGTCAAGCTCCTGGCCCGCCCCAGCGCGCGGAAGCCTACGCCGCTGCGGGAAGTGATCGAGGAGGTCATCCTCAAGTACAACTTCCAGATCGAGGAAGGGGGCGTCCGCGTCGACATCCCGCCCGATCTGCCGGTGGTGAATGTCGATCCCGAAAAGATCCGCGAGGCCCTCGGCGCGCTGATCGCCAATGCCCTCTTTTTCTCCGACCGCCCGAAAGGGGAGCGCGAGATCGCCATCGACTGCAGCGGCGACGGCAACGGCGTCCGCCTCTGCGTCCGCGACAACGGCATCGGCATCGATCCCCGCTACGTAAGCCAGGTCTTCGAGCTCGGCGGAATGAGCAAGCTCGATAAACCGCGCGGCGGCGGTCCGGGCTATGGTCTCTACCTCGCCAAGCGCCTCGTGGAGAGCCAGGGTGGCGAGCTGACGGTGGAGTCAACCCTCGGCGAAGGCAGCACGTTCTGCTTCACGATTGCCGGGTGACCGCGTAACCAGCAACAGTTACTGCGCTGTGGTGGCCATCGCCGCGGTCGAAGTCGCCGCCTCTACGTGCGGCTCGAACTGCGCGTAATCGACGTCCTCCGGCAGCGGCTCCTCGCCCGGGAGGGCGATGATGCGGATGTCGACGTAGCGGTCGCGGGCGACGTCGACGCCGAGGAAGCGGGCGGCGGCCTGGGAGAGATCGAGGCAGAACTTCTTGACGTAAGGGCCGCGGTCGTTGACCCGCATCCGCAGTTTCTTGCCGGTGGCGCGCGACTTCACTTCCACCCAGGTGCCGAGCGGGAGCGTGAGGTGTGCCGCCGAAAACCTGCCGTTCCGGAAGATCTCGCCGTTGGCGGTCTTCCGGCCGTCGAAGAAGCCTGAGTAGTAGCTGGCGAGCCCGGCCACGCGGTGCTTCACCGCCACCTGGGTGTATTTCAGGATCCGCTGGAAGAGGGGGTCATGCGCGCGCACCGGCGCCACGTGCTCGTAGCAGCCCATGAGCGGCTGAGCCGGCGCGAACGCTTCCGGACGCAGGGCGTTTTCCGCCTCCAGCATCGGGGCGGCCAGCAGGAGCGCCCCGAGGGCGGTTGTGGCACGGAAGTTCATCGCCGTCACATTTTATGCGTATTTCAACAGGCGAGCCAAACTATAGGTTCGCGTGCCATAAGTGAAAGTGACTCAGCCATTTGGGCTGGTCTCCGGCTTGCAAATAAGTGTTGCGAGTAGAAGGAGATCAAACAATGCCGGAGCTGAATACGAAGCGGCCCTACCAGGAGCGATTTCTCGACAATTTCGATCGAGCGCAGCTTCGGAGAGAGGTCGAGGCCGTGCCGCGCTCACAGCGTTTCGGGGGGCTGAGGAAGAAGTATGCGACCTGGGCCCTCGGCGCTTCGCTGGCCATCGGCGGCATCGGCGCTCCGCTGAAGATGATGCAGAACGACCACTCCGGAACGGCCAAGGGAAAGCACACCTCCGCGGCGTCGGCGGCGCTCGACACCGAGCTCGCCGGCGATCTCAAGGCGGCGCGCTCCATCGCCCGGCAGGTGGCGGGGGGCGTCGAGGCAGTTGCGGGCGGCGTCGGTGCGGCGGTCTCGCATCCGCTGGCCTCGGTCGCCGAAGCGCCGAAGAAGCTGAGCGTCGTGACCGAGCAGGTGCGCGAGGACTTTTTCAAGAAGGAAGTGCCGTTCGGCTCGATCATCTATAACGAGGCGAAGAAGAACAACGTGCGGCCGGAGCTCGTCGCGGCGGTGGTGCAGGCCGAGTCGCGCTTCAAGCCGACGGCGCGGTCGGGCGCCGGCGCGATCGGTCTCATGCAGCTCGTGCCTCGTACGGGGCGATGGATGGGGGCGCGCGACCTGACCAACCCGACGCAGAACATCGCCGCCGGGACCAAGTACCTCAAATACCTCAGCGAGCGGTTCGACGGAAACGAGACCAAGATCATTGCCGCCTACAACGCGGGTGAAGGCAACGTGAAGCGGTTCGGCGGCGTGCCGCCTTTCAAGGAGACGCGCAAGTACATCTCGAAGGTGCGCGACTACGAAAAGGACTATCACAACCGGGTCGAGAGCCGCGTTGCGGACGCGTCGTCCTCACTCTCCGGAGGGGTCGCGGGAGCGGTCGAGCAGATCGCAACCATCGAAGCGCGATAGCGTGATTCAATAGGACGCGTGTCAGGAATCAGACTCGTCGTCGGCGTGATCGTGATGGGCATTGCCGTCCCGATCACGCTTTTCTTTTTGCTCCACCTGCACACCATCGGCGAATTCTTCGCCGTCGCCGCGACGACCTTCCTCGCCTGGGGCGTCGCGGAGCTCCTCTCCATCATCCTCGAAAGACCCCGTCTGAAGGACCGCTCGCCCGGAAGGGCGATTCGGGAGGATTGGGAGAGAAGGTCCGGGGAGTGAATTGGTTGTCGGTTGTCAGTTGTCGGTTGTCTGGGCAATAGTGCCTGGACGGCATTCAGCCGCGGAGCGACAACTCCCGCCGATTCCCAGGGCTAACGCCCGGGGCTACATTCTTTCGCCGCTCCGCGGCTTTTCATGGGGAACTTGGCTCTCGCAGTGATGTATCCCTTCCGCGCAGCCGGTTCGGACAACCGACAACTGACAACCGCCTCTTAGCTACGTCCAGTCGTTCATCTTCTTCAACAACTGGTCGATCGTCAGCAGCTTCTCCGCGCCGTCGGATTCGCGGCGGAAGATGGCGTGGTACCAGCCCTTCATGCCGACCGGGGTGTAGATGTCGGTGCCCATTTTGAGGCGGCCGCCGGAGACGAGTTTGAGGAAGACCTGCTCGTAGGCGGAGCGGGTGAGGCGGCGATCGGGGAAGGGGATGCTGTAGCCGCGCTTACGGCGGTCGTTGTTCCGGCGGCGTTCCCGGATCGCGCCGCCATTGCCATTGCCGTTGCCCATGAGGGTGAGGCTGCGGCGGTCGAGGTACTGGGTCGGCCGTTTCGGGACGAGTTTCCCCGGGCGGTCGGAACGGCGGCGTGAGAGGAGCGATTTCTGCCGCGGGGAGGGGCGCCGCAGCGGTTCGATCGGGCTTGGACGGAGGTCGTCGAGCAACACCGCCTCCGGGGTCTTCAGTGATTGAGCTCGGATGGAGCGCGTCCGGGCGGCCGGCTCGGCGCTGACGTTGGCCATTTCGACGTGGTGCTTCTCTCTGGCGTGCTGGCGCGCGAGGACGAACTGGTCGATCGACTGCGTGTTCCACTCGCGCCAGGGGGCCATCAACCCCATCTCGGCCTCGTAGTTCTTCAGCTCGTGGATGACCATCCCCCAGCGGCAGAGGCGTCCGACGTCCTCATAGGCGCTCGGCCGGTCGACCATCTCCAGCAGCGACGGCGCGCGTCCGTCGAGCACCGCGAAGAGGAGGCGGAAGCTGAACGGGTCGGAGTAGCGGCGGATGGAGCGGCGGAAGAACCAGGCTGTTTCCTTCGCAATCTGCCGCAGCGACTTCTTCTCGCCGAACTGCGTTTCCCAGATCGGAGCGTTGACGTCGGAGGTGTAGGGGCTCTGCTGGTAATGGAAGTCCTTGGTCAGCCACCCTTTCCGTGTCGTGTGCTTGCCGGGGACGACGCCTTTGATCACTGGGATGGGCAGCTTCTGCAGGACCGAGAGGTCGTACGTGTCCCAGGTCATGACTTCCCGGACGATGCCGACGATGAGTGTGGCCGCGGCGATCATCAGACCCGGATCGGGAGTGAAATCGACGGTGATCTCGATCCGGGCGCCCCGAGGACGGACGCCGACGCCGGTCGAGCGGCGGTTCGACGCCACCAGCATCACCGGCACGGGGAGGATGTACGCCAGCAGCAGCGCCAGGGCCTTCTCGTTCCGGTGGGTGTTCTGCTCCGATTTCGGGATCTCGTAGGAGATGTTGAAGTGGCTGCTGTACGCCTTCAGGCGTACGGTATGGCCGGTCTTCTTTCCCCAATTGGTGAGCTGGTCGCGGACGAAGCCGATCTGCTCCCAGAGGTTGCGCACCATGCGGGCCGTGCAGGAGGGAGCGATCTCGATGACCGGCGTCACCACCTCGATGACGCCGCGGTCGAAGTAGACCGCGCCGCCGGTCGGAAGCTGGAGGGAGGTCTTCTCCCGCTTCAGCAGAGGCTGGTCGATGAAGGCGCTGGGGTGCTTCCAGTACGGCTCCGGGTTGATCTCGACCTCGTCGAGCCATACGTTGAACTCCGCCTCCATGCCGATCACCGGCATCTTGAGGCGGGTCTTCTGCAGACGGCGAGCAAGCTCGCGGTCACGCTCGGTTTTTGGGTCGAGAGGCACTGTTTGCTCCGGAAGAAAGGGACTGTACTGCGGCCTCTACCTAAGCAAACCGCAGGCCGGGTAACCGGGTTCCGGTCAGTCCTGTTCCGGTTCGGCCTCGGCCGATCGCCGCTCTTTCCGTCTTCGATCCTCGAAGGCGAAGCGGGGGCGGCTTTCCTGCGGCTGCTCCATCCGGTCTTCGCTGATCTCGCGGGGGATCAGGGTGATATAGCCGAGGTCGACATGCACGTGGTCGTCGGCGTTTTTCCCTGTGGCGTGGCCGTAAGGGAGGACCTTGACCTCTTCGCTCACGTCCTCGGCGATGTCGTTGTACTTTTCGATCGCTTCCTTCGACTTCAGGATCGTCGAGCCGATCCGGTAGACGTCTGCAGCCGTCCCCCACATGTGAGGGGTGGCGTTGACCGACAGCTTATGGGACGGGGAGCGGTACCCGCCGTTCACGGCGATGTGGACTGAGGCACCGCAGGCCGTCCGGTACTGCTCGAGGTAAAAGGCGAGGATGCGGATCGCGCAGGGAACGTAGCGCGGGTACTGCTGCAGCCGCTGCGCTTCCTTGAGGTCGGAGAGCATGAACTCGTTGATCCCGAAGTGCGCCGAGAGGCGCGTGCCGAGGGCCGCCTCGTGCGAAGGGATCTCGTAGAAATAGCGCGGGAGGCGATGCCGCCGGCCCTGCCCGTCGCGGATCATGTCGCCGGGCTTCAGGATCGCCCGCAGCTCGTCGTCGAGATCGAAGGCGTCGACGACTTTCAGTCCCTGGGCCTCACTCACTTCGCTACTGCCACTACTCATAGACACTTCCGGCCAGCGTATTGAAGATGTCGCGCGACACGTCGGCCACCGCGGTACCGCGGCCGTGCTCGGGCTTGAATTGCGTCAGGATCACCAGAACGTACGGCTTTCGATCTTCGAGGAACACGATACCGGCGTCGTGGTGCACCGTCGAGATGTTCCCAGTCTTGTGGGCGACGCGAGCCGCCTTCGGGAGCCCGGCCGGGATGCCGCTGCGGTACTGCTGCTCGAGCATGATCTCCAGCATGTCGTCGCACGCCTGCTGGGAGTAGGCTTTGCCGTCGGCGATCAGGCGGAGCATCTTCAGGAGGCCGTTGGCCGTGACCTCGTTGTTCAACCCCGTCTCGAAGGCGCGCGAGTCCTCGACGCCGCGGAGCACGCGCACGCCGTCGATCTCCAGCTCGTCGAGCGCGAGCTGGATGGTGTGGATGCCGATCACGTCGACCAGGAGGTTCGTGGCCAGGTTGCTCGACTTGGTGATCATCCAGAAGGCGAGCTCGCGGATCGTGAGGGTTTTGCCGAGGTGGCCGTAGACGTCGGGATCGGCGTCGCGGCCGAGATCGAGCATGAACGGCTCCTGGTTCACGATGCTGGTGAAGCGGTTGCGCACGTGGACCGGCGCGTCGAGCGCGAGATCGTTGCGGTCCACCTGCCGGAACACGCCGAGCAGCACCGCCAGCTTCATCGTCGAAGCGGCGTGGAAATAGTGATCGGCGTTATACGCCCACTGGATGGTCGTCTCGGCGTCGTAGAACGAGATGCCGAGGTTCTCCAGGTCGTGGTCGCGCTTGATCTTCAGGACGTTGCGATAGAGCGAGACTTCCGATGCCGCGACCGAGTCTTTCGCCGGCGGAATCGGGAGCCGCTCTTCGCCATGGTGGGACTTGGCCGTCATCGAGCGAATCTTACTGAACTCCAGAGGGCTGCGGTGTGCAAGTGATGCGCCCTCGGGATGGGTTGTCGGTTGTCAGTTGTCGGTTGTCTGCCATTCCTCGCCCGGACGGCACTCGAGGCGAGTGCCCCGTAAGCCGGGGAATGGCAGATAACCGACAACCGACAACCGACAACCGACAACATCCCAAGGCAGGCAGGCACGGACTTGGAGGAAAATACGCAGATGCCCTGCCTCTCCTGCGGGTTCGAGCTGGTCGACGAGGGGAAGAGCTGCGCGGTGTGCGGCGCGGAGACGCACTCCGGGACCATTCCGTTCGCGTATGCGCCGACCGCCGTGCAGGGTGAGGCAACGCCCCAGCGGCGCGCGCAACGGCGCGGCACGTCGCTCCACGACGGGGATGTTTTCGCCGACCGTTACGAGGTCCTCTCCTCCCTCGGCCGCGGCGGCATGGGAGCCGTCTATCGCGTCCGCGACCGGAAAGACGGCGCGTTGCGCGCGCTGAAAGTCCTTCACAAGACCGCCGAGGAAGAAGACGCGGCGGTTCGCTTCCGCCGGGAGATTGGCATCCTCGCCCGCATCGAGCATCCCGGCATCGTCCGCATCTTCGACTGGGGCGTCGAGGACGACCGGATGTACTTCGCCGCGGAGCTGATCGAAGGGGAAGACCTGAGGACGGTGCTGCGCCGCCGCGGTGTGCTCTCTCCCGCCGATACCGCACGCGTCGGCGCCCGCATCGCCGAGGCCCTCGGCGCGGCACACGCGATCGGCATCGTCCACCGCGACGTCAAGCCGCACAACGTCATGGTCCGCACCGACGGCAGGATCACCCTGCTCGACTTCGGCGTCGCCCGCGGCGTCGGCATCGACATGCAGACCATCACCTCCACCGGCGTCATCGTCGGCACGCCCGACTACATGGCGCCGGAGCAGTTCCAGGGGCAACGCCTCGACGCGCGCGGCGACATCTACTCCCTCGGCATCGTGCTCTACGAGCTCGTTTGCGGCGCCGTCCCGTTCCGCGGCGATACGCCGGTCGGGCTGGGGATGCAGCACCAGCAGGTACTTCCGCCGCCGATCCGCACGCAGCGGCCGAACGTGCCGGCGTGGCTCGAGCGGATCATCCTGAAGTGCCTGGAGAAAGACCCGGCGCAACGGTTCCAGACGGCCGGCGACCTCGCCGCGGAGCTCTCCCGCCCGCACGCCGGCGAGAAGAAGACCCGCGTCCTGCCGACCGGCGACCAGGTCATCGAGGATGACTCCGAGAGCGATCCGTGGGCGCTGACGCTGGTCACGGCGGACGAGCAAAAGCACTGGACGGTCGACATGGCCCTGCAGTTCGACGGCCGCTTCTACAAGCTCGCCGACGTCCGCTCGACGGGGCAGCGCTGGTTCTACCGCTTCTCGTACTGGCCCGACGAACAGATCCTGCGCAAGGTCGTCGACTACGAGCAGGACTCCACGGAGCGGAAGAAGGGGTTGCGCGGGAAGCTCAAAGACTGGCTGTCGTGATGCTCTTTGTCGACACGGACAACGCCCTCGGCTCCCCGCGCGGCGACGTCGACGATGCGTACGCGCTCGCGGCACTGGTGAAGAGCGGGGTGGAGATCGCGGCCATCTCCTCGGTCGCGGGGAACACGACCGAGCCGCTCGCGTACGAAAACACCGTCCGCCTCTGCCGCCTCCTCGGCTGGCGCGGCCCGGTGTTGCGGGCCACCGAGGCGCGTCCGGTACTGCATACGTTTCCGGGCCGCATCGTGGCGCTCGGGCCGTTGACCAACGTGTGCACGGCAACCGCGGCCAGCGAGGTGATTGTTGTCGGCGCGACGCTGCACACGCTCGGACGGTGGCCGCCGGTGTGGCCGCACGAGTTCAACCTGACTCGCGATCGCGCGGCCGCGCTCAAGGTCTTTGAGTCACACCTGCCGCTGACGTTCTTTCCACTCGACGTGGTGCGGAAACTTTGGGTGCGGCGGCGGCAGCTCGAACCGATCGCCGGCGCCCTCGGCGAAGAGCTCCGGCGAGAGACCGCGCGTTGGTATCGGCACTTGCGGCTGGTGCGGGGAACGGGGCGCTTTCCAATCTATGACCTTGCCGCCGCGATGTACGCCATCGACGAGACGGGGTTCACGATGGAAGACACCACCGCCGAGATGAAGCGCAGCACGCTGGTGCGGTTCGGGCGGGGGACCCGGCCGGTACGGGTGTGTACCAGGGTGGATGTGGGGGTGGTGTGGGGGAGGTTTGTAAGGTTGGTGGGGTAATTGTCATCCTGAGCCAGGGGACTGTCCCCACCTGCCAAAAGCATGGCGGCGAAGGACCTGGGTGGGAGGGGGAGCGATGCACGTTCATCCCACCCCCGCCCGCCCAGGTCCCTCGCCGCCATGCTTCCCGCTTCGTGGGAAATCCTGCGGGCTCGGGATGACAGGAAGGCTAATGCCCCGCCAGCTCCGCGTAAAACTTCTCCCGCACCCCGCCCGCATTCACCTGGCACATCGGCACCATCTCCCCGTTCACCGGCAGCTTGAACACGCAGGCCGCCAGCCGGGCCTGACCCACCTCAGTGCCCAGCTCCGCGGGGCTCATGAAGTGGTGGCTGGTGAGGGTGACGCCATCGACGCGCACGCGCCGGAAGGCGACGTCGCGGAGTAACCCGAAAAGCGATGTTCCAACGGACTCGCGCAAACGCGAGTTGAGCCACCGCCGTACCCGCCCCATCCACCAGCGCGGGTAGCGCAACAGCATACCGGCGCCGCGGGCGACGAGCTCGAGGGGGAGGTCGTCGCGGAAGGCGGCGCCGCCGTCGCGGGCGAAGAACTCCTGCATCATGGCCACGTCGTCCGGCTCGTTGCGGATGAACTGGACGAGCTGCATCTGCCCCTTCCGCTCGATGGCCATGAGGGGGATGAAGCGGGTGCAGTCGGGGTGGCCGAAGTGCATCGGTTCGGCGTCCGGAAAGTCGGCGCCGTAGGGCTGCGTGGCCCTGGCGATCTCGCTCCAGAGCGACGCCGGCGTCACGCCACCGAGGTTTTTGCGTGTCCGTCCGACCTGGGCGAGCGGCTGGAAGCTGATCAGCGAGAAGGCGTCGCGGTTGCGGATCGTCCAGGCGACGACGTCGGCAACCTGCGGCAGGTTGTCGCTGGTGATGGTGAGCGTGGTCGCCGCGCGGAGCTTGCGTCCGGTCTTGCGGCGGGCCTCTCGGACCATGTTCGCGAACTCGTCGCGCAGCGGCATCAGCTCGAGCTCCGACTTCGGTGCGCGGTAACCGTCGCGTCCCCGCTGGGTGATGTCGATGTGGATGGAGATCTCGGTGAGGTGCCCCTCGGTCATGAGGCGTTCGAGGAGTCCCGGCTGGCGGCGGAGGTTGTCGCCGTGGGTCATGACCATCGGCACGATGCCGATGGAGCGGGCATAGCTGAGGATCTCGATCAGCTCCTCGGCGGGGCGCAGCGTCACTTCGCCGTCGGTGATCTGGACGTTGCTCTTCGGGCCGAGGTGGCGGCGGAGCGCGTCGAGCTGGGCGAGGACGGCGGACACCGGCTGCGGCGGGATGCGATTCGCCTCACTCCCGAGATAACAGCCGGTGCAGGAAAAGTCGCACTTCGGCTGGATCCCGATCGTCGCACCGCAACCGGTCGCCTTCTGTCCGAGGCCCTGACCGGGGAGGCGGACGGCGGGATCGAGCGACGACCAGCGCTCGGCGAGCAGGGCCCTCTTCTCCGCGGTCACCGGATCGCGGAACAACGCCCACGCACGGGACAGAGAAACGGGCTCACCGAGCATCGCCTCACCCCAATTGGTTGTCGGTTGTCAGTTGTCAGTCAGTTGTCAGTCAAGGGCACTGCAGCGCGAGCGGCACCGCCCCTACGCCTCATCTTCTCCAGTCGTTTAAGCTCCAATCATAGTCGTCGTAACGAAGCTCGACCTTCTTTGCCTGGTCGATCATCTGCTGCTTGTCCGCGGGGATGTACTTGCGGATGAAGGCGGTTCTTCCGCCCCCCCACTTGTCGAAGTCCTCGCCGAACCAGTCCATGATCTTGGTGGTGGTGATGACCAGCGTATCGCCATCGCGGCGGAAACGCACGCCGCGGGGGCCGGTGAGGAATTTGCGGGTCTGGTCGTCGAGCTGGGCGTCGAGCCGTTCCCCCACGTACGCCTCGGTGCGCAGCGGCGGGCAGCTCTTCGCGGCACAGTTGATGGCGAAGTGGATGCGCGGGTCTTTGAAGCCGGCGCGGATCTTGTCGTTCTCGACGTCGTTCAGCGACATCTTCGCGCCGCCGACCGGGATGCGGTCTTTCTTGAAGACGTTGAGGCGGATGATGGGGTCGGTGGAGATGTCGCGGATCGACTTGACCGGGTAGTTCTCCAGGATCGTCGCCACGGTATTGACGTTGTAGACGTTGATCCAGTGGGCGAGCTGCTGTTTCGGCGTCAGCGCGGCGACGTTCACCTTGCCGAGCGCCTGCCGGACGGCCTGCACCGTCGCGGCGTCGCGCGCTTTCAGCGCTTTGTAGTCCAAACCCTGCGCGGGATCGTAGTAGGCGGTGAGGATGCGGTTCCACTGTGCCAGGTCGGCGGCGTAGAGCGGTGCGGTGAGTGCGAGAAGGACGAGTGCGGCGGCGATTCGCTTCATAACGTCTCCAGGACGGTCAGGTTCTGCAGATAGCTCGCGTACGTCCAGAGCGGGACGAACGTGAAGCAATGGAGCAACTCCAACGTCATCGCTACGTGCGCCCGCGTGCCGTGGATTCGTCCGAGCTTGTCGATCTTGGACAAATGGCCGAGGCCGCGCAGCACGCGCATCGCCGTACGCATCCTGCCACGGGCGACGACCTCATTGATCATGATTTCGACCTGGAAGCCGTTCAGTTTTTCCTGAGGGATGGCCTCGAAGACGTCGCGGCGGACTGCCCGGAGACCGGTGATCGGAGGGAAACGGGTGTAAATGGCGGTGGCGGGGCCGTAGTCGATCATCCCGCACGACATGGCGAACCCGCCATCGAGCACCGGCGCCGCCAGCACGTCGAAATGCTGCCCGCGCGCGCCGAGGATGTCGGCGTCGAAGAAGACCAGCACCTCGCTGTTCGTGGCCGCGACTCCGGTCGCCAGCGCCAGGGCCTTGCTCTTTTCGCCCGACGACGGGATGACCTCCGCCCCTGCCTCGGCGGCGAGCGCCGCGGTGTCGTCTGTGGAGTGGTCGTCGACGACGATCACCCGCGCGGCGTTCGACTCCTTCGCCGCCCGAACCACGAACGCAACCGTTCGGGCTTCGTTATGGGCCGGGATGATGATGTCGAAGGTGCTCATGTTCTGCCGAAGACGGTTCGGACAACCGACAACCGACAACTGACAACATTGCCGCGCTGCGTTTCCCCCGCGCGACTATCTGCCTTGTGAAAGCAAGTATCTCCCGATCCGCTCGATTCCGGCGGTGATCTGTTCGAGCGGCGCGGCGTAGGAAATCCGGATGAACCCCTCGCCGCGGCTGCCGAAGGCGACGCCGGGGATCACGAGCACGGCGGCGTCGGTGGCCAGCGTCTTCGCGAAGGAGATGGTGTCGCACGAAGGGACAGGAGCGAACGCATAGAACGCGCCGGAAGGGGGATCGAGGTCGATCTCCAGCTCGTGATGGATCGCGTAGAGCGCCGCCTGGCGCTGTTCGGCAAACTGGGCGCGGATTCCCGCCAGCCACTGCGCGTTCCACTCGGCGTCGTCGAAGACCTGCTGCGCCAGAGCCTGAGAGAACGCCGAGGCGCAGGTGGCGATGTACTGGTGCGCGGTGACGATCGGCTTCATCAGCGACTCGCGGGCGTGGATCCAGCCGAGCCGGAGGCCGGTCATGGCGTGGCTCTTCGAGAGGCCGTTCAGGACGATCACGTTGTCGCCGAGGCCGAGCATCGACGCAGGCGGGGCGTCGTACCAGATCTCGCGATAGACCTCGTCGCTGACCACAAGCGGTCCGAGCCCCGCGATGGCGGCAAGCGTCTCCTGTGACGCCACCGCACCGAGGGGATTGGAGGGGGAGTTGACGACGATCAGCTTCGTCCGCCCGGTGATTCTCGCGCGCAGGGCCTCGACGTCGATTTCCCAGGAAGGAGCCTCGAGGTCGTACGGGACGGCAGTCGCGCCGCAGATTTTCGCCAGCGTGGCGTAGGAGAGGAAGCCGGGATTCGGGACCAGCACTTCGTCGCCGGGATCGACGAAGGCGGTGAAGAGGGAGAAGAGTCCTTCCTGCGTCCCCGCGGTGACGCAGACCTCGGATTTGGGGTCGTACGGTGTGTTCTCGCAGAGCTTCTTCCGCAGGGCGAGCGTCCCGGCGTTGGCGGTGTAGTGCCACGACGCTGTGGCCGCGCGCCGTGCCATCTCCCGCAACCGCTCGTCCGGCGCGACATTCGGCTCTCCGATGCCGAGGTTGAGGGAGAGCGGAGTGGCGAGGGCGTTGATCTGGCGGATCAGCGACAGCTCGATCCCGTCGAGGCGCACGGCAGGTTTCATCGAGGGGAGTTTATTACCTGTGGAGCGCCGGTCTTCGACCGGCCGGTCCGCCGGCCTTCGGCCGGCAGTGTGCGAAGGGGACGTGCAGCGCGAGAGACTGCCGACAGAATGTCGGCGGACCGGCCGGTCGAAGACCGGCGCTCCACAAGACCTTACCGAAGCGCTTCTTCGAGCGCCGTCCCCGAGTCCGTCTTCTCGTCGCGATACTTGACGATCATCGGGGTGGCGATCTGGAGGGCGTGCTGCTCGGCGAAGGCGCCCTTCATCGGCCGGGCGCCGGGGACGACGACGGCTCCGTAGGGGATCTCCAGGGGGCGCTCGGCGGTCTTGCGGTAGATCTGGCCGCGGACAAGGTCGTAGACGGGGGTCGAGCCGGTGAGGATGACTCCGGCGCCGATGACGGCCCGGCCGCGGACGATGGTTCCTTCGAAGATGCCGCAGTTGCCGCCGACGACCACGTCGTCTTCGATCACCACCGGGAGGTTGCCGATCGGCTCGAGGACGCCGCCGATCTGGGCGGCGGCGGACAGATGAACGCGCTTGCCGATCTGGGCGCAGGAGCCGACCAGGGCGTGGGAGTCGATCATCGTCTCTTCGTCGACGTAGGCACCGATGTTCACGAACGCCGGCGGCATCATCACCACCCCTTTGGCGATGTGCGAGCCGCGGCGGATGGACGAGCCCCCGGGGACGACGCGCACGCCGTCCTGCAGCTTGAAGCGCCGCGGCGGGATGGTGTCTTTGTCGACGAAGGAGAGCGAGCCGGAGGCGAACTCGGCCAGCACGCCGAACTTGAACGCCGCCAGGATCCCTTCCTTCACCCAGGTGTTCGGCTTCCAGACGCCGTCCTCGTCGCGCGAGGCGGCGCGGACCATCCCTTTTTCGAGCTCCACCAGGAACAGCCCGATGGTCTTCACCGCCTCGGTGCGGTCGGCGTTGGCCAGCGCTTTCACGCGGTCTTCGATGTTCATCACAGCAGTCCACACTCCTCGAGGATCGCTCGCATCTTTTTGCGGCTCGCATCGGTCAGCGGCGCGAGCGGCGGGCGCACTGTATCGGTTTCGAGGATGCCGAGCATCTGCATCGCGGCCTTGGCGGGGCCGGGGTTGGATTCGATGAAATTGCCGATGAGCAGCGGCAGGAGGCGGTTCTGGATCGCAGCGTCGCGGGTGTCGACGAGCTGGCGCATGAGGCGCGGCACTTCGTTCGAGGCGACGGAGATGACTCCCTCGCCGCCGCAGGCGAGGAGCGGCAGGGTCCAGGCGTCGTCGCCGCTGAGGACGAGGAAGCCCTTCGGGCGGTCGCGGAGGAGGGAGAGGATCTGCTCCATGTTCGCCGACGCTTCTTTGACGCCGATGACGTTCGGGAGCTCGCGCGCCATCCGGAGCGTGGTCTCGGCGGTCATGTTCAGCCCCGTGCGGCCCGGAACGTTGTACATGATCATCGGGAAGCCGGGCTTCTTCTTCTCCACCGCCTCGGCCTGCGCACCGAAGTGGCGGCGGAGGCCATCCGGCGTCGGCTTGTTGTAATACGGGGTGATGGTGAGGATGCCGTCCGCGCCGAGGTCGATGGCCTGCTCCGCCAGTTCGACCGCGCGCGCGGTGTTGTTGTTGCCGGCCCCGGCAAGCACCGGCACGCGTCCGTTCGCGATTTTGACGGTGAGCTCGACAACGCGGCGGTGCTCGTCCGCCGTCAGCGCGGGGTTCTCCCCGGTCGTGCCGCAGGGGACGAGGAAGTTCACCCCCTCGGCGATCTGCCAGTCGACGAATTTCTCGAACGCGGCCTCGTCGAGCGAGCCGTCGGTTTTAAACGGGGTGATGAGGGCTGTGCCTACGCCTTTGAACATCTGTGCCTCACATGATGGGACGAATGGGACTCATGGGACGGATGGGGAAAGCATTGGTCCCATTTGTCCCATAGGTCCCATTCGTCCCATCATTCTTCGAGCAACTCATCAAACCGCAGCAGGCCCTTCCGCCCGCGCACTTTCTCCGCCGCAAATACCGCGCCTCTGGCGAAGCCCTCGCGGCCGCGGGCGCGGTGGGAGAGCTCGACCAGGTCGTCCGGGGAGTCGAAGTAGAGGGTGTGCAGGCCGAATTCGGCACCGACGCGCGAGGCGGCGATCGGCGGGTCGAGCTTGCCTTCGCTGCCGCTCTTCACCTCGGAGGCGATCTTCAACGCGGTGCCGCTCGGCGCGTCTTTCTTCTGCGAGTGGTGCCGCTCTTCCATCCCCGCGGCGTACTGCGGGAAGCGGGCGAAGAGCTCCCCGGCGCGCCGCGCCAGCGCGAACATGACGTTGGCGCCGGGGGAGAAGTTGGAGGCGTAGACGCAGGCGATGCCGGCACCTTCGACCCGCGTCCGGACCTCGTCGAGCCGCTCGTTCCAGCCGGTCGTGCCGATGACCAGATCGAGCTTGTTGTCGCAGGCAACGCCGAGGGCGTGGTCGAGGGCGGAAGCGTGGGAGAAGTCGATCAGCACCTCCGCGCTGGAGAGCGGGTCGTTCCGCTCCACGTCGAGGATGCAGACGACCTCATGGCCCATCTCTTTGGCGACACGCTCGATCGTGCGTCCCATCTTGCCGTAGCCGTGCACGGCGATTTTCATGCGGTCACCGCCACTTCGAAGAGTGCGTGATGGATCGCCTTCACCGCGGCATCGGCGTTGGCGTCGTCGACGACGATGCTGAGATTGAGGCCGCTGCGGCCGACGGACATCATCTTCACAGGCATCCCTCCGAGGGCGTCGAGCACGCGGGCGCCGACGCGGGCGTCCGCCATGATGTTCTGCCCGACCACGGCGATGATGCACTGGCCGTCGTCGAGCGCCACGGTCATCATCTCGCTGAGGCGCTGCCGGAGCTCGTCGATGTCGTGTTTCTCGTCCACCGTCACGGTTACGGAGACCTCGGAGGTGGCGATGAGGTCGACCGAGATCCGGAGCCTGGCGAAGATCGAGAAGAACTCGGCCAGGAAGCCGTGCGTGCCGAGCATCCTGTTCGAAGTGACGTGCACCATGGTGACGTTCTTCTTGCGGGCGATCGAGCGTGGGCCGGCTGACGTTGCGGCCCCTTCGCGGGTGATCAGGGTGCCGGGGGACGCGGGGTTGTGCGTGTTGAGCACGCGCACCGGGATGTTCGCCTCGACTGCCGGCTCCAGAGTCCGAGGGTGGAGCTTCGCCCCGAACTGCGCCAGCTCGGCCGCTTCTTCGAAGGAGAGGAGCTCGATCACCCGCGCGCCGGGAACGAGGCGGGGGTCGCAGGTGAGCAGGCCGTCGACGTCGGTCCAGATCTGTACTTCTTCGGCGCCGAGCGCCGCCCCGACGATGGCCGCGCTGTAATCGGAACCGTTGCGGCCGAGGGTCGTCGTTGCACCGCCGGTCGACTGGCCGATGAACCCTCCCATCACCGGGATGATATTGCGCTCGAGGAGCGGGAGCAGCTCGCGTTTCGCGGCCTCCCGGGTCTTGTCCATCAGCGGAGACGCGCCGCCGAACTGGTCGTTCGTGAAGATGACGTTCTCGGCGTTCACGTTCTCGCCGGGGAGCGCGCGCATCTTCATGGTGTAGGCGAAGAGGACGGATGAGAGCCGCTCGCCGATGGACATGACCTTGTCGCGGGCGCGCGGCGTGATCTCGCCGAGAAGGGTGATGCCGCGGAGGATGGTGTCGATCTCGTCGATCTGCTTGTTGAGCTGACTGCGGAACGACTCCAGGAAGTCGACCTTGTGCTGCACCAGCCGGAGGGCCACGTCTTCATGCCGCTCGCGGATCTTCCGGATGATCTCCGCGACCTGCTTTGAATCCTGGGCGCAGGCGGCCTCGCTGGCGGCGACGAGCTGGTTCGTCACCCCGGCGAGCGCGGAGACGACCACGACCGGCTTCCGTTCGCGGCGCTCCGCGACGATGTCGATCGCGTTGGCCACGCGGTCGGCGTCGCCGACGGAGGTCCCACCAAACTTGATTACAAGCATGGGCGAGCTTCCCGAGGGGTGTTGTCGGTTGTCGGTTGTCGGTCCGGGGGACTTCGCCGCCAGAGCGAAGAGGCGCAGACAACTGACAACTGACAACTGACAACCTTCACAGCAGGTTCCTGGCTTTCAACAGTTCTGCATTCAGGATCGCCGCTCCGGCGGCGCCGCGGATGGTGTTGTGGACGAGCGCGACGAGGCGGAAGTCGAGGATGGGGCACTTGCGGAGGCGGCCGGCGGTGACGGCCATGCCGCGGTCGCGGTCGCGGTCGAGGCGCGGCTGGGGTCGGTCGGTCGAGTCGATGTAGTGGATCGGGTGTTTTGGCGCGGAGGGGAGTCCGAGCCGCTGCGGCTCGCCGGTAAACGACTCCAGCGCCTCGCGGATGGCGTCGAGCGACGCCTTGTGTTGGAGGCGCGCGGAGATGGTCATCAGGTGGCCGTCGATGACCGGGACGCGGTTCACCTGCGCGGAGATGGTCATCGGGGCGTCTTCGAACTTGCCGTTCTTCCAGTCGCCGAGGATCTTGCGCGGCTCGGCCTCGATCTTCTCCTCCTCGCCTCCGCCGATATAGGGGATGACGTTGTCGAGGATGGCGTAGGAGGCGACACCGGCGTAACCCGCGCCGCTGATGGCCTGCATGGTGGTGACGTGGACGGCCTCGACGCCGAAGATCTTGTGCAGCGGCGCAAGGGCGATGGCCAGGCCCATGACCGAGCAGTTCGGGTTGGTGACGATGTACCCTCCGCCGGCGCGCCGCTGCTTCTGCGTCTCGAGGGCGTCGATGTGCTCCGCGTTGATCTCCGGGATCAGCAGCGGCACGTCGGCGGCCATGCGATGGTTGCGGGAGTTCGAGATGACCGCGCAGCCGCGGTTCGAATAGTCGTCTTCCGCTTCGCCCGCGACCGAGGAGTCGAGGCCGGAGAAGAGGAGCCGCGACTCCAGCTCCGCGTCGAGCGATTTCACCGTCAGCCCGGCCGTTTCTTCGGGAACCAGCGATTCCAGCCGCCAGTCCGCCGCCTCCTTGAACGTTTTCCCGGCGCTGCGGTCCGAGGCGACGACCTCGTGGACGCGGAACCAGGGGTGATTCTCCAGAAGCTGGACGAACCGCTGTCCGACAGAACCGGTCGCGCCGAGGATCGCCACCGGGATGCGTTCGGTGCGGTGGGCGGCGGTTTCGGCTTCGAGGGGAAGTGTTGCAGTCATGGATGGGCTCCCTTGCAAGAGTGATTCTATGTTGTCGGTTGTCAGTTGTCGGTTGTCCGAACCGTTCTCGCATGAGACAGGTGCAGCGCGGCCGCACCGGAACGCCGGCGCGGGACGCCGCCGGGCCAGCCGACGCGACGTCGGCGCTCCGGCGCATGACCACGTTTATGGCAAACCGGGCGTCCGCCGCATGGAGCGCCATGGTCTTCGGAAAATGGCGTCCGCGCGTGGAGCGCCATGGTTTTCGGAAATGGCGTCCGCCGCATGGGGCGCCAGGGTTTTCGGAAAATGGCGTCCGCGCGTGGAGCGCGATGGTTTTCGGAATATGGCGTCTGCGCGTGGAGCGCCCGCGTCGCGCGGGCTGGCCCGGCGGCGTCTCGCCGGCGGACGGCGTCCCGCCGTAAGGGTTTAGCTATGATCGCGGAATGCTGTCTGTCGAAGAGGCGCAGGCGCGGGTGCTGGCGGAAGTTGCGGCCGGTCCGGCCGAGAGTGTCGCGCTGGCCGAGGCGCAGGGGCGGGTGCTGCGCGAGGAGGTGCGCGCTTCGCACGACCTGCCACCGGCGGACAACAGCGCTATGGACGGCTACGCCGTCCGCGCCGAGGACATCGCCGCGGTGCCGGTCCGGCTGCCGGTGACGGGCGACATTCCGGCCGGACATCCCTCGGCCACCGCGCTCGCCCCGGGGACGGCGATGCGGATCATGACCGGAGCGTTCGTCCCCGTGGGGGCCGACACGGTGGTGCAGGTCGAGTTGACTGATGGCGGGATGGGCGGGATGGAGGAGGTCACGATCTCACGGGCGCTGGCGCGCGGCGCGAACATCCGCCATCGCGGCGAGGACGTGCGGGAGGGGGCGGTGGTGCTCCGTCCCGGCGTCCGGATCGGCGCGCCGGAGCTGGCCATGCTGGCGGCGATGCACCGGACGCGCGTCGCAGTCGCACGCCGGCCGGTGGTGGCGATCCTCTCGACCGGGGACGAGCTGATCGACGCCGGCGACGCGCCTGCCGCCGGGAAGATCGTGAACACGAACGCCTGGCTGCTCTCCGCGCTGGTCTCCGAGGCGGGAGCGATCCCCCATCCCCTCGGCATCGTCCGCGACACGAAGGAAGCGACGGTCGCCGCGTTGCGGACCGCCCTCGAATCCGACTTTGTGATTACCTCGGGCGGCGTCTCCGTCGGCGCCTACGATTTCGTGAAGGAGGCGCTGGAGGAGCTCGGCGCAGAGACGAAGTTCTGGCGGGTGGCGATGAAGCCGGGGAAGCCGGTCGTGCTCTCACGGTATGAGGACCGGCTGATCTTCGGCCTGCCCGGGAACCCGGTGTCGTGCTTCGTGTCGTTCCACCTTTTCGTCGCACCAGCGCTGCGCGCCGTGATGGGGGAGGAACGGACGATCCCGAAAGTAAGGATGAAAGTGACCGCCCCGCTGAAGTCTGCCGGCGATCGTCGGGTGTATGTGCGGGTGCAGGTCACCGCTGTCGACGGTGTTTTGGTCGCGCGGCCGCTGGCTACGCAGGGCTCCGGTTCCCTGAGCTCGATGATCGACGCGAACGGCCTGGCGATCGTGGAGGAGGGGGTGCGGGTGGTGGAAGCGGGGGAAGAGGCCGACGTGCTGCTGTTAGGCGGCTTGTGATGCGAGTACCAGAGATGAGAGATGAGAGATGAACGAGCCGCCGGTTCATCGTTCATCTCTCATCACTCATCTCTCGTTCCCGCGCGGTCTGATCATGGAATCCGCCTGACATCCGTAATCCAGTACGCCCGCTCCGTCACGTGTAATCTTGCCTCGATGCGGCTCTTGTCGGCCGGCAGTGTCTCCACCTTGGCCCCCCGCACGCTGTAGTCCATGCGCATCGCCTCCATGAAACCGGGGATGGTCTCGTGGTCGACGTCGAGGGTGTTCGACACCGGGTCGCGGGAGAGGATGACGCCGTGGACGGTGTAGAGCTTCTCGCCCGGCTCGCTGAGCGGCTTCGACGCGCTCGTCGTCTCCTCGGCGCAGGCGATGAGCAGGAGAAGCGCGATGAACACGGGCAGACGTCGCATGGCGCGGGCGATTGTATGATCCGCGCTCAGCCGGAGAGAAACGAGGAGTCGTCGATGCTTCCAGAGAAAACGTTCGAGGGGCGCGCGGGGATCATCACCGGCGGCGCGACGGGGATCGGCTTTGCGATGGCGTGGGAAGTGGCGCGGCTCGGCGGGCGGGTGATGCTGGCCAGCCGGAAAGAGGAGAAGCTGACCGCGGCCGTCGAGCAGATCCGCTCCGAGACCGGGCGCGCCGACGCAGCGATCTATCACGTGCTCGACGTACGCAACTCGGACGCTGTCGAGGAGATGGCCAATCGCGCCGACGCCGAGTTCGACGGCGTCGACTTTCTCTGCAACAACGCCGCGGGGAACTTCATCGCATCGGCCGAGGAGCTGTCGGTCAACGGCTGGAACTCGGTGATCGGGATCGTTCTCAACGGGACGTTCTACTGCACCCGCGCGGTGGGCAAGAAGATGATCGAGCGCAAGAAGGGCGGGGTGATGCTGAACACCATCGCCAACTACGCCTGGACCGGCGGCGCGGGAGTCATCCACTCCGCGAGCGCGAAGGCAGGCGTCCTGGCGATGACGCGCACGCTGGCGGTCGAATGGGCGCGCCACAAGATCCGCGTCAACGCCATCGCCCCGGGACCGGTCGACACGCCCGGCGCCGCCGAGCGGCTCTTCCCCGACCCGATGATCATGGAGGGAATCCGCAAAACCATCCCCCTCCGCCGCTTCGCCAATCTCGAAGAGATCGCCCAGGCAGCGTCGTACCTGCTGAGTGATTACTCGTCGTACATCACCGGCGAGAACTTCGTGATCGACGGCGGCCAGTGGCTCTCGGGCTCGGATTACTTCACGCGGCTGAAACAGATGGTGCCGAAGTAAGGCGTTGTCGGTTGTCAGTTGTCG